>Ga0068858_100007414_pt1 | contig 10610 bp, 9 predicted proteins | sample KBSSwiS12_FD_66589 | JGI IMG/M metagenome (GOLD analysis project Ga0068858, IMG submission 66589) | Switchgrass rhizosphere microbial communities from Kellogg Biological Station, Michigan, USA - KBS Switchgrass S1-2 | ecosystem: Host-associated > Plants > Roots > Rhizosphere > Soil ... | reverse complement strand
ACCACGTGGCCGTAGAACGCCGCCTCGTCGCCGTCATGCTGCAGGGTGCCGCGGTCGGCCTGGATGGTCACTCTCGCGTCGGCGTCGGTGCGCAGCAAGCGCGGCTCGGCCAGCTCGGTGGTGTCGTCGGCAAAGTGCAGCATGCGCCGTGCCGAAATGACGTACTGCGGCGTGCCCTCTGCGCTGAGGCTGCGCAGGGTGAAGTTCTCCACGATGGCGTCGGGCTCGTGGCGGCCGCTGTCCCGGACCGTCGTCGCCGGAATTTCCGCGGCCTCGCGAAGCCACAGCGTCAGGCCGGCGAGGAACAGCACCACCAGCAGCGGCAGCAAATTGTTGACGCGCAGTTTCACTTCAAGAACCTGCCCACCGCGGCGTCCAGCGCGCCCTGGGCCTGCAGCACGAACTCGCACACCTCGCGCACCGCGCCCTGGCCTCCGCCCAGCCGGGTCACGTAATGGGCGCGGTCGCGCACGGCCTGCGGCGCCTCGGCCACGCTGGCCGCAAAGCCGCAGGCGGTGAGCACCGGCAGGTCGACCAGGTCGTCGCCCATGTAGCCGGCCGCCACGGCGTCCACCTTGCACGCCGCGAGCAGCTCGCTGAAACCCGAGCGCTTGTCGGCCACGCCCTGGCGCACCTGGCGTATGCCCAGCTCGGCGGCGCGCCGCGCCACCAGGTCGGATTTGCGCGAAGTGAGCAGCGCCACTTCCAGCCCGGCGTCGCGCAGCAGTTGCAGGCCGAGCCCGTCGCGCACGTGAAAGGCCTTGAGTTCCTCTCCCGATTCGCCCATGTACAGCCGGCCGTCGGTGAGTATGCCGTCGACGTCGAAAATCATGAGACGCAGCGCGCGCGCCCTGGCCGCGGCGTCGCCGGCCACCACTGCCTGCGCACTCATGCGCGTGCGTCCACCGGTGCGTTCATATCACCTTGGCGTGGAACAGGTCGTGCATGTTGAGCGCGCCGGCCAGCCGTCCGGCCTCGTCCACCACCAGGATCTGGTTCACCTTGTGGCGCTCCATCATTTCCACGGCCGCCGCGGCGAGCCGGTCCTGGCTTATGGTGCGCGGCGAGCGCGTCATGAGGTCCGCGATCCGGGCCGTGCGCAGGTCTAGGCTGCGGGCGTTGCCGTTGCCCAGCGAGCGGCGCAGGTCGCCGTCGGTGTAAATGCCGACCACGCGGCGCTCATCGTCAACCACCGCGGTCATGCCCATGCGCTTGTTGGACATTTCCAGCAGCGCGTCGGAAAAGCTGGCGCCCTCGGCCACGCTCGGCACGTCCTTGCCCGTGCGCATCACGTCCGACACCAGGGTGAGCAGGCGCCGCCCCAGCCGCCCGCCGGGATGGGAACGCGCGAAATCCTCGGCGCTGAAGCCGCGCGCGTCGAGCAGCGCCACCGCGAGCGCATCGCCCAGGGCCAGTGCCGCGGTGGTGCTGGCGGTGGGCGCGAGGTTGTGGGGGCAGGCTTCCTGCTCCACGCGCGCGTCGAGCACGATGTCGCTCTGGCGCGCCAGCGTGGAATTGGGCTCGCCGGTCATGGCGATCAGCGCCGCGCCCTGGCGCTTCACCAGGGGCAGTATGGTGAGCAGCTCTTCGCTTTCGCCGGAGTTGGACAGCGCGAGCAGCACGTCGCCGCGGGTGATCATGCCCAGGTCGCCGTGGCTGGCCTCGGCCGCGTGCACGAAGAACGCCGGCGTGCCCGTGCTTGCCATGGTGGAGGCGATCTTGCGCGCGATCTGGCCGGACTTGCCCACGCCGCACACCGCCACCCGCCCGGTGCAGTTCAAGATGAGCTTCACCGCATCGGTGAAGCTATGGTCCAGCCGCGCGATCAGCGCGCTTATGGCCTCGGACTCAATGCGCAATACGTTGCGCGCGCGCTCTAACGCATCCATGGTGCGCGCAATCGCGGGGCCTTGAAGCCTTTTTGCTGGCTTGGGCTGGACGCAGCGTTTATCATCGCGAAAGTATACCAGAGCCAATCTTAAAAACCGCTTAAACCCTAGATGATTCAAAGAGTTCCCAAGACCTTCAAACGGACGCCCAAGTAATGGGCGCGCTGGAAATCGCCCTGCTGCTGCTGGCCAGCGCCGTCTTGGTGCTGGTGCTGTTTCGCAGCCTCAAGTTGCCGCCTTTGCTGGGCTATCTCGCGGTGGGCGTGCTGATCGGACCGCACGCGCTGTCCTGGGTGCAGGAGTCGGGCGACGTTACGCGGCTGGCGGAATTCGGCGTGGTGTTCCTGATGTTCTCCATCGGCCTGGAATTCAGCCTGCCCAAGCTGTTCCACATGCGCCGCATCGTGTTCGGGCTGGGCTCGGCCCAGGTGGCGGCCACGCTGGCGCTCGCCACGGGCGCCGCGCTGATGGCGGGCAGCAACTGGCGCGTCGGCATCGTGCTGGGCGGCATCATGGCCATGTCCTCCACCGCCATCGTGGTGCGTGAACTGGCCGACCGCTTGCAGCTCGACACCCCTCACGGCCAGGAAGTGCTGGGGGTGCTGCTGTTCCAGGACCTGGCCGTGGTGCCTTTGCTGGTGCTCATACCGGCCCTGGGCGAGAGCAAGGAGGAACTGGTCATCCGCCTCGCCTACGCCTTCGTCAAGGCCGCCATCATCCTGGTGGTGCTGCTGTTCCTCGGCCAGCGGCTGATGCGCGCCTGGTTCCGCGTGGTGGCGCGCCGCCGCTCGGACGAGCTGTTCATCCTCAACGTGCTGCTGGTGACGCTGGGCCTGGCGTGGCTCACCGAGCTGGCCGGGCTGTCGCTGGCGCTGGGCGCCTTTATCGGCGGCATGCTCATCGCCGAGACCGAGTACCGCCACCAGGTGGAAGAGGACATCAAGCCTTTCCGCGAGGTGCTGCTGGGGCTGTTCTTCGTCACCGTGGGCATGCTGCTCAACCTCAAGGTGGTGGCCGACCACTGGGTGGCCGTGCTCGGCCTCTTTGCGGCCGCGGTGGCGGTGAAATTCGCGCTGTGCGCCGGGCTGTCGCGGCTGTTCGGCGCGGCGCCGGGCACGGCCATGCGCACCGGTTTCGGCCTGGCCCAGTTCGGCGAGTTCGGCCTGGTGCTGATCGCGGTGGCGGGCGACTCGGGCATCCTCAACGGCGAACTGCCGCAGATCGTCATGGCCGCGGTGCTCGCGTCCATGTTCGCGGCCCCCTTCCTGCTCCAGCACAGCGACTGGATGGCCATGCGCTTCACGCGCTCGGAGTGGATGCTGCGCTCGCTGGAATTGCATCGCGTGGCGGCGCAGAGCATCGCCACCGAGCGCCACATCCTGATCTGCGGCTACGGCCGCACCGGCCAGCGCCTGGCCCACCTGGTCGAGCGCGAAGGCATCAACTATGTCGCGCTCGATCCCGACCCGGAGCGCGTGCGCGCCGCCGCCGCCGCCGGCGAGCGCGTGGTGTTCGGCGACGCGACGCGGCGCGAGACCCTGGTCGCGGCCGGCCTGGCGCGCGCCAGCGCCCTGGTCATCACCTTCGCCGACACCCAGGCGGCGCTGCGCATACTGCATCACGCGCACGCCCTGAACCCCGATTTGCCGGTGGTGGTGCGCACCCTCGACGACGCCGACCTCGACCGGCTGCGGGCGGCGGGCGCCGCCGAGGTGGTGCCCGAAACCTTCGAGTCCAGCCTGATGCTGGCGTCGCAGACGCTCATCCTGGTGGGCGTGCCGCTGCGCCGCGTGGTGCGGCGCATACGCGAGGTGCGCGAGGACCGCTACAGCCTGATGCAGGGCTTTTTCCACGGCGGTACCGACGAGGCCGACCCCGACGAGGCGCGCGGCCCGCGCCTGCATTCGGTGCCCTTGCGCCGCGGCGCCTTCGCCGTGGGCCGCACGCTCAAGGCGCTCGATCTCGCGCCCCTGGGCGCCTCGGTCACCGCCATCCGCCGCCGCGAGCAGCGGCTGATCGCGCCGCCGCCGGACACGGCCGTGGAGGAGGGCGACGTGCTGGTGCTGCTCGGCACCGGCGAGTCCCTGGACGCGGCCGAGATGCGGCTGCTGCGCGGCGTGTCCTGAAAAAACAAAGCCCGCCGAGGCGGGCTTTGTTTGGATTAAAACTGCTTACAGGTTCTTGCAGAGCACGTATTGGTTGGTGCCGGTTTCCGCATAGGCGTCGCCGGCGGCAATATCGTGTAAATCCGGGTTCGGGCCGGCCTGAAGGTTTGCGCGCACTTGGCCGCTTGCCGCGGTCCCGTCGTCCATTTGCGTATCCACTGCAATGGCGATCTTGTCGGCCAAGTTGCTGGAGCAAATCATGTTCGAGGTGAAGAAGCCTGCCGGCCCGCCGGTTTGCACGCCCATGATGCCATTGGCGGCATTGGCGGGGTTTGAAGCCGAGGAACCCGCGCCGGAGGCCGTGGAGCCGCCAACAAAACCGGCTAGGCGCAGATGCCACCAGAACAGGTTGACTTCTTTCGCGCCTACCGTGGTACCCACGGTGTTGTTGTACAAGTTCGGCGAGACGGGCGGGCTTGCGCACGCGCCGGTGCAAAGTTGCCCATTGCCGTCGCCCGCGATGGCGTTCTGTGTTGCCCAGCGTGTCGCGGCATTCAGATCATCACCGGGCAGCGCCTTGTAGCGATCCTGATAGGAATTGACCGCCGCCGTGATGCCGTTGAAGTCATTGACGATGTTCTTGATCTTGGCCTGGGTGATCATTTCCTGGCCCTTCAGGATGCCGCCAAGCAACAGGCCGATGATCACCAGCACGATCGCGATCTCGACCAGTGTGAAGCCGCCCTGCCGCTTGGGAGCGGTCTGTTCGAAAGAGCGACGTGACTTTTTAATGTGCATTGCTGCTCCCCTTTTTGGGAGTGACTGAGGTCATTCCCATATTGCAAGAAAAATGCCAATTTCTCCGCGCCAAAATAGCCCAATTAAACCCTAAAATCAAGCTTTTGGGATGCGTTTTGAATGTCGATTGTTGTAATGTCGTCATATTCGTCGAGAATATGACAACGTGTTGATTCCATGACGCCGTAATTTTTATGGGGCGTTGGCGGGGGCAGGGCCAGCTTTCCCGGAGCGATTATGCCCCATCCGGCTTTCAATTTCCTTGAGATGTTGCTCCAGCCAGCGCAATTCTCCCGGGTCCTTCACCTGTCCACTGGCGATGTAGCCGCCGATCATCAGCCGCGCCTGCTCCAGCTCATTCATGTCTTCCAGGATGAACGCTTGCATTTGCCGTGCCCACGGGGGCACATCCGGCCCTGTGGCCAGTGACTGAACCGCGGCGGCATAGCGCCGCGCCAGTTCGAGGTCGCGGAGCTGGTGCTTGGCGATGACCGCAGCCTCGGCCATCCAGCGCCAGCGCCGGTTGGGATCGAGCACGAATTCCCGGTACACGAAGTCCAGCACGCGCCGCACCCTGGCCGGGTCCTGAACGCCGGCATAAATGCGCACTGCGGCATGCAGGGGATATTCGGCCCGGGGATCCAGTTCCAGCACCCGCGACAGCCATTCGGCCAGCCGGTCATAGTCCAGCGCCTGATAGGGCAGGCGGTTGTCGGCGCGGAGGTCGAAGGCCTGTACGTACAGCATGAGCAGCTTGCCCACCGGGACGGTGTCGCCCAGCCCCGCGAAGCGCAGGGCGGTGAGCGCCGGTGGGGGCGGCAGGTCTTCGGCGCGCGCCGCCTGGGCGGGCCGGTTCAATGCCACTGCCAGTTGCAGCGCCGCTGCCAGCACCAGCAGTACCGTGACCATCCACGGCACCTGCTTGAGGCCGCGCTCGTCGCGAGCCATTAGGAGTTCCTGCGATACAGGTCGAACAGCGATGCCGCGGCGAGCAACACGAGGTACACCGCGGCTTGCACAACGAGAAGGGCGAACTGCTGCGCGGAGGGCGGCGCGGTGAACCAGGCGCTTTCGGTCATGCGGTCCAGCCCCGGCAGCAGCAGCGCGATGACGTGCACCAACCCGTCCAGCGCCTTGTCGCCGGGCGACGGCTGACCGGCGAGCGCGGCATCGGCCAGCAATTGCAGTGTCCCCATGGAGCGCGCAAGCAGGTAGAAGCCACCGGCCGCCGCCACCGCCGGCATCACCTGGTTCAGCGACAGCACGCAGAACAGGCTGGCCGCGGCCACGACGGCGAGTTCCAGCATCAGCGACAGCGTCCAGTACGCCAGTCCCGCGCCCGGCGCCGCCAGGGCGAGCGGCAGGCTGAGCAGCAGCCCGGCGAGCATCGCCACCAGCACGTACCCCGCCAGCTTGGCGCGGTAGTAGGCCGCGCGTGACATGGGTTGCGCCAGCAGCAGCTCGGTCACCTTGTCGGCCGACTCGCGCACGATGCTGGTGGCTACGAACACCACGACCATGAACGCGGCGGCGAAGCGCACCAGGGCGGCGGCGACGGCGGCCTCGACAGCGCCGGCCTCGATGAGCGCCACCTGCCCCAGGAAGCGTTCCAGCCCGAGCACCAGCAGCATGCCGGCCGCAGCGACCCAGAACAACCGCACGCGCACGGCCTCGAGTAGGATCAGGCGGACCATGGCTGAAGAACGGGCGAAAGAACGGCTCATGGGCCGTAAGTCTATGGCATCATGCGCCTCCAGGTGATCCCGAAATGGGGCGCTGGCTGCGAAGCCCGAACGCCCTGGACGCAATCAACAGGCGACGCCATGCAAGACGCCATTACAACCGTAGCCGGCACAACCGCCGCAGCGGGCCTGCCCGTCCCCACGCTGGCGCAGCGGTCGTCCCTGCTGCTGATCCGCTACTGGCGCGTGCCCTTCGTGGTCATGCTGGCCCTGTTGCACATGGCGGCGCTGCGCGGCGGCGAAGACGCCTGGGCCAGGGCGCTGATGCTGGCGCATTTCGGCTTCTTCATCACCTGGCAGCCGTTCATGCGCGGCGAGCGGCGCGTCACGCCCGCGCAGACCGCCATCATCGCCGTGGTGGCCATCTCGGTGCTGTTCTACTTCAACTGGTGGCTGCTCGCCTTGTGGGTGAGCGTGCTGGCCGGCATCGTGGGCGGCAAGGTGTTCCTGTTCCGTTCGCCCTGGCTGCGCCGTTTCTACCTGGTGGTGTTCACCTACCTGGTGGCGCTGCTGCTGCTGTGGGTGGTGCCGGGCGGGGTGGTGCAAACCGCGATGCCGCCGGGCGTGGCACTGACGGTGCACTACGGCCTGCCGCTGCTGTTCCTCGCGCTGCTGGTCATGCCGGCCGAGCCCGATTCGGCCGAGACGCCGCAAATCGTGGACTTTTTCTACGCCACCATGCTGTTCCTGCTGCTGGTGGTGCTGGTGCTGGGCGCCTTCGCCTTCATGCAGATCGGGCGCCTGGACTACGTCATGGCCCTCATCTTCAGCCTGTTCATCCTGGCGGCGGTGCTGGTGACGCTGTCGCTGGTATGGAACCCGCGCGCCGGCTTCCATGGGCTGTCCATGTACTTTTCCCGCTACCTGCTGTCCATCGGCATGCCCTTCGAGCAATGGCTGTTCATCCTGGCCGAGTTGTCGCAGGTGGAGACCAAGCCCGACCGCTTCATGAAGGAAGCCATACAGGGCCTCGCGCGCCTGCCCTGGGTATCGGGGGGGTACTGGCAGACCGCGACCGACACCGGCGAGTTCGGCGATGTCACCAAGAACACCGTGGAGTATTCCAACCAGGAGCTGTTGCTGCGGGTGTTCGCGCGCGAAAAGCTCAGCCCCTCGCTGGAGTGGCATTTCCACCTGCTCGGCCAGTTGCTGGGCGAGTTCTACGTGGCCAAGCTCCGCGAGCAGAAGCTGCAGCAGCAGACCTACATCCAGGCCGTGCACGAGACCGGCGCGCGCATGACCCACGACATGAAGAACCTGCTGCAGTCGCTGAACGTGCTGTGCGCCGCGGCTGAAAATACCCAGGTCGCGGAAACCAACGAGCTCACCGCCCTGATCCGCCGCCAGCTTCCGGCCATCACCCAGCGCCTGCAGCACACCGTGGACAAGCTGAAAAAGCCCCAGGTCGACGGCACCCGGCTGGTCTCGGCCAGCGACTGGTGGGAGGAACTGCAGGCGATGTACCAGGACCGCAACGTGGAATTTCGCGCCGGCGCCATCTCGCACGCCGCTCTGTTGCCCAAGGACCTGCTGGACACCACGGCCGACAACCTGCTGCAGAACGCCCTGCGCAAGCGCAAGCTCGACGAGCGCATCGGCGTGGCGGCCAGCCTGGATTGCGACGGCGAGCTGGTCTTCACGGTGTGCGACACCGGCCTGCCCATCGCGCCCGAACTGCTGCGCGGCCTGCTGCGCGAACCGGTGCAGTCGCAAGGTGGCTTCGGCATCGGCCTGTACCAGACCACGCGCCTGGCCGAGCAGGCCGGCTTCACCCTGCGCGTCACTAGCAATGAAGCGGGGCAGGTGTGCTTTACCCTGGGCGGCCCGCTGTCCCGCATAGGTGCCGCGGGCACGGACGACCCACCAGCCGCCTGAGCGTCATCTGCGGCAAGGTATCGCCGCAGCCTTGCGGCGCCGTTCGGCGCCCACCCCCGCCTACTGCGCTTCGCCCTGCGCCGGCGGCGCTTCGCCCTCTGCCGCCACCGGCCTGCACAGCAGCCAGAGCGCGGCGGCGTTGATGAGCAGCCACAGCACTTCCAGGTACAACAGGGGCACGAAGAAGTGGCGCCGCCATTTGTCGCCGAAGACCAGGAAAAACCCGTCGAAGTAGGTTCCCGAAACGCGCAGCACCGACGCGTAGTTCTCGAACGGCGGCAACAGCAGCATGACCGCGAGGTTGAGCACCGCGCCCACGATCACCCCGGTGCGCGCGCCGAGCACGCGCTCGCCGGGAGGCGAGTCGCGCAGCAACAGCCAGCCGAGCAGCGCATTCATCCCGATCCAGCCCAGTTCGAGCGAGAGCAATCCCCAGTCGATGAGCTTGTTGCCTGGAACGTCGAAGGCGAAGTAGAAGGCGTCGAAGCTGGCCTGCGCGCGGCCCCACCCAAGCCCGAACGAATCGAAGGGTGGGAACAGCAGCACCAGGACCAGGTTGGCGGTGGCGAGCGCCAGCAGGCGGGCCTGATGTTGATTCATTCCGGTTGGTTCATTCCGGTTGGTTCATTTGCGCGGGTTCACGGGCCTGTCAGGGGCTGATCGGGTGGCGACGGGCGGTCAACCCAATGCGGCGGGCTGCGCCTGGACGGCCGCGCGCCCCACCAGGCGGTAGACCACCGTGTCACCCTTGCCCTTGAGGTAGAGGGTCTGCGGCGTCTGGAACTCGAAGTGCCCATCCAGGCGGCGCCAGGTCAGCGTGTCCACGTGGATGGCGCCCGGCCCGCCCTCGGACGTGATGCGGCTGGCGAGGTTGACCGTGTCGCCCCACAGGTCGTAGATGAATTTCTTGCGGCCGACCACGCCGGCCACCACCGGCCCGGTGCCGATGCCGATGCGGATGTGCAGGTCAAGCGGCCCGAGCTCGGCGTCGTCGTCCAGCCAGTCGCGCATGTCCAGCGCCAACTCGGCGATGGCGCGGGTGTAACCGCGCTCGGCGTTCAGGCCGCCCGCCACCATGTAGGCGTCGCCGATGGTCTTTATTTTCTCCAGGCCGTGCTTCTCGGCCAAGTCGTCGAAGGCCGAGAACACCTTGTTGAGCATGGAGAATATCTGGCTCGGCGTCATGCCCGAGGCGAGCTGGGTGAAGTTCACGATGTCGGCGAACATCACCGTGACGTCGGCGAAGCCGTCGGCGATGGTGACGTTGGTCTCCTTGAGGCGCTCGGCCACCGGTCCCGGCAGGATGTTCAGCAGCAGGCGCTCGGATTTTTCCTGCTCGGCGGCAAGCAGGGTGTTGGCCCTGGACAGTTCCACCTCGTAGCGGCGCTTTTCCTGCTCGGCGTAGCGCAGCAGGAAATAGACCAGCCCGGAGACGCCGGTGAAATTCAGCATCAGGAAAATGGCGCTGGTCTTGAGCGGAACGTTGGGCCGCGGCTTGACCACGCCCACCAGGTCGGCGTCGATGTAGCCGCAGATGGCGAGCAGCGCGACGAAGGCCACGAACCAGGGTATGGACTCGCGTCCGCCCAGCACCAGCACCGCGACCACCGGCGCGAGCAGGCCCCACAGCACCACGCCGCTGGCCGAGACGAAGTTGCCGATGGCGAGCTGCACCACGAAGGGGAAGAACAGGAACAGCGCGAGCTGCGCGTAGCTGAACAGCGTGAAATTGCCGCCGCGGATGTACAGCAGGAAGGTGGCGACGGAGATGAGCTGGTAGGTGAACGGAACGTTGGCCGGGAGCTGCAGGCCCATGGACCAGTACAGCGCCAGCCAGAACATGGGCGCCGCGGTCATCAGGCCCATGGCGAACACCAGCACCGACTTGCGGATGCGCAGGTGCTGGGGGTCGGAAGGCGAGATGCCGGCGCTGCGCAGGCGAGCGATGAAGGTGGAATTCGTTGTGGTCAAAACGCCCGCCGTCCCCGTTGAACAAAAGGGCGCGGCTCAGCGACCGGGCCCTCCACTCCCAGGCCCGTCGCGACAGCCGCACACGGGCATGCGGATTCTACGCCAGACCGCATTCTGGTACGGCGTCCGGTTCCGTCGCGTACTAACGGTGGCGAACCACGATCTTTCCGCCTTCCAGCGGATCGTTCTTCTCGCCCTTCAGGCGGTCGAGCGTTTCTCCCACCTTCACC
>Ga0068858_100007413_pt1 | contig 10610 bp, 8 predicted proteins | sample KBSSwiS12_FD_66589 | JGI IMG/M metagenome (GOLD analysis project Ga0068858, IMG submission 66589) | Switchgrass rhizosphere microbial communities from Kellogg Biological Station, Michigan, USA - KBS Switchgrass S1-2 | ecosystem: Host-associated > Plants > Roots > Rhizosphere > Soil ... | reverse complement strand
TCGACCCGGGCCCCGGCACCTCGATCGTGGAGTGCTGCCGGGTCGCCGGCTGGATCGCGGAACGGCTGGACGGCCGCGGCCGCGGCCCGGTGGCCAAGGCCAGCGGGTCGAAGGGCCTCCAGGTCTACGTCCGGCTGAGCCAGCGGGCCGAGTGGGAGCCGACCAGGGAGCGCGCGCTGCAGGTGGCCGAGGCGGTCCGGGCCGATCACCCGGAGCTCGTGGTGACCAACATGAAGAAGGAGCGCCGGCACGGCAAGGTGCTCATCGACTGGAGCCAGAACCACCCGGCCAAGACCACGGTCGCGGTGTACTCGCTGCGCGGCGGTCCCGAGCCGTCCGTGTCGGCCCCGGTCACCTGGGACGAGGTCGAGGACTGCGAGCGGACCGGCGACCCGGGGCGGCTGCGGTTCGGCCCGGGCGAGGTGCTGGACCGGGTGCACCGGATGGGCGACCTGTTCGAGGACCTGCTGTAGCCGCGGGCGCCAGCGGTCAGCCGCTGGCGGGGACCTGGCCGGCGTGGTTCACGATGGCCCGGTCCAGGATGGCGGTTTCGCCGGTCAGCGTCCCGTTGCTGAAGTCCAGTTCGCCCAGCAGCTTCAGGGTGCCCCGGTCGAAGATCCACTCAATCTGAGCGCCCTGGTAGGTGAACAGCACCGCCACGCCCGGCCGCCCGGCCGCGTCGCTGGCGGACGGCACCAGGGTGATCTCCGGGATCAGCGCTGCCGCCCGGTAGAGCGCGGCGTTGACCTTCGGCAGGACGACCGACTGCTGGATGGTGCCGATCGTGCTGAACGCCACCTCGTCGGGGGGCAGGCGGCCGGCCTTGGCCGGGCGGACCAGCCGCAGCAGGGCCTGCGGGCTAGCGGGCAGGGACTGCAGCAGCGGGTAGGTCGGGTTGCTGTCCAGGCGGCCGTGGTCCGGGCACTTCCTCCCGGACCCGCCGCCAGCCGCCCCGGCCGGCGGCGCGGCCAGGCCGAAGCGCCGCCCGTACTCGATCACCAGACCGCCGTGGCACAGGTCCGCGGCGGGCGTCCAGGACTGCCTCAGGTGGGTCTGGACCGGGGCCGGGCTGCTGCCGTCGGTGTCGAACGAGACCATGCTTTCCAGGTAGGCGAACTGGCTGCCGGTCACGGCGACCTGCTGCGGCCGGGCCGCCGCGTGGGCGACGTCGAGCAGCAGGCGGACGGCGCCCACATGGCTGACCGCATCCGCGACGAGCGAGCTGAGGGCGGGGGCAGGCCCGGGGGACTGGCCCAGCTGCGACACGCTGACCACGGCGGCCGCCGCGGCCAGCCCGGCCGCCCCCGCCGCCGCGGCGGCGCCCGCCAGCCACCGCTGCCGGTCCCGCCCGCGCGGCCAGCCCGGCCACGGCAGTCCGGGCACGCGGCGTGGGCGGGCGGGCTGCCCGGGACCGTGAGCGCTCATGACGGCTTCATTCTGCACCGGGCAGGCCGGACGGCGGACGGCGGGCAGTGCGCTGCAACCCCGGCCGTGCGCGGGCCGGCCGGGGCGCGTGTGTTACAGCGAGCTGACGACGGGCTCAGCCGCCAGCGGGCAGCTCCCCGGCGTGGTCGACAAAGGCCCGGGTGATGATCGCACGCTTGCTAGTCAGCGTCCCGTTGATGAACTGCCGCTCGCCCAGGAACTGGAACGTGTGCGGGTCGAAGATCCACTCATCCTGCACGCCGTCGGAGGTGAACGACACCGCCACTCCGGACCGCCCGATCGCGTCGGTCACGCCCGGGACCACGGTGACCCCGGGGATCAGCGCGGCGGCCCGGTACAGCGCGGCACTGAGCCCCGGCGGCGCGATCGACTCGCGCAGCATGTCGCCGATCGCGGTGAACTGCCCCCCGCCGTGCTCGGTCCGGGTAATCAGGTCGAGCAGCGCCTGCGGGTCGGTGGGCAGCGACTGGAGCAGCCGGTAGGTGGGACTGCCCAGATGGCCCCGTTCGGGGCACATCCCCTTGGGAGCCTCGGCGGGGGTGAACCCCCCCAGGTCGGACCGCTGCCCATTCTCGATCAGCAGGCCGCCGGCGCACTGGTCCGCGACCGGCAGCCAGACCTGCCGCCGGTGAGTCTGCGCCGGGGCCGGGCCGTCGTTGGTGCCGAACGACACCTGGCTGTCGATATACATGAACTGGCTGTCGGTCACGTCGGCGGGCTTCACCCTCGCTGCCGCGGCGGCGACCTTGGCCAGCAGCCGGACGGCGGCCGCGTGCCCGGCCGGGACGGCTACGGCGTGGTTCGCGCCGGGCCCGGCGGACCCGCCAAGCGCCCACACGCTGCCCGCGGCGACGGCGGCAGCCAGCGTGGCGGCGCCGGCCGCGGCGGCCACTCCGGCCCGCCCGGGCCACCATAGGCGCGTCCGGCCGGACCGGGGCCGGCGTGGCCCGCCCGGCCCGGCCCGCCCGGCGGCCTGGCGGCCGGAATGGTCGTTGCGAAGCTCAGTCATCAGGTGCTCCTTCAGCAGGTGCCGACGGCCATGCGGCAGGTCCCGCTCGGCCGGGACCGGCAGCAGCTCCGCCAGGTCGGCCACCTCACTTCCGCGGCGGGGGTGGTGAGCGCTCATCGGGTTTCCTCCTGCATAGGCCGGGCCGCGCGATCGCGGTCACCTGATTGCTGTTCGCGGCGCGCCGTGGGTTCCCCCGGCGGGCGGGCCTGATCGCGGCCGTCCAGGGCGAGCGCACGCAGCTTGCCGCGGGCCCGGGACAGCCGGGATCGCACGGTGCCGACCGGGATGCCCAGCGCGCTGGCGGCCTCGGCGTAGTCCAGGCCAGACCACACGCACAGCGCGAGCACCTCGCGCTCGGCGGGCCGCAGGGCGGCCAGCCCGGCGGCGATCCGGCCCAGCGAGGCGCTGTCGTCGATCCGGCTCGCCAGCTCATCGGCGAAATCAGGGACCGGCACCGGGCCGGGCAGCCGGCTCAGCGCGGCCTGATGCCGTCGTGCCGCCCGGGTCAGGTTCCTGGTCACGTTCACCGCGATGCCGAGCAGCCACGGCCGCAGCGGCCCGCCGGCCGGCGCGACCCGGCCGCGCAGCCGCCACGCCTCCAGGAACGTCAGCGAGACCACTTCCTCGGCGGCGGACCAGTTGCCGGTCAGACGGAAGGCCAGGTTGTAGACCGCGCGGGCGTAATCGTCGAAGAGCGTGCCGAACGCATCCGGGTCCCCGGCCCGGATCCGGGCGCGCAGAAGATGGCTCATAACCCTGCTCTGTCCGGCCGCCGGTTCCCGGTTCCGGCCCGGATCAGCCCGGCGGGCATAACCGCTCCGCCTGCTGGGTTGCCGCCCTAGGTTACGGAGCTGTGTCCGTTCCCGCGCCAGAAAGATTCCCGGGAAACCGGCCGGCTCCGGAATATCCCACCAGTTACTGAGGTTCCTCATAGTGTTACTCCTCATCATGAGGGTCCTCAGCGGAGGCGGATATGGTCACACCCGAGCGCGTCGGCGAGCGCTTCCTGGCGGTGCACCACCGCATACACCGGGCCGCCGACGAGCGGATGACGGCCAGCGGCCTGTCCCTGGCCCGCACCAAGGTGCTGCGGCACCTGGCCCAGTCAGGCCCGGTCCGCCCCGGCGCGCTGGCCAGCGTGTGCGGCGTCGTGCCGCACTCGATCACCGACATCGTCGACGGCCTGGAGCGCGATGGCCTGGCCGAGCGCCAGCCCGACCCGGCCGACCGCCGGGCCAAGCTGATCCGGCTTACCGACAAGGGTGCCGCGGCCCTCACCGTCGCCGCCGCCACCCGCGAGCGCCTGCTCAACACGCTGTTCGGCGCGCTGGACGCGGCCGAGCAGCAGAACCTGCTCGACCTGCTTGACCGGCTGGACACCGCCCTGACCTCGCTGTCCGCCGGCGGCGCACCCGCGCCGGCCCTAGGCGCACCGGCTGGCCCGGACGCCGCTGCAGCACAAGTTTCGGAAGGAACCCCTTCGCATGTCATCGCCTGACGTCATCCGGACGGCGCCCGCCCGCGACCACCGCTGGCTGATCCTGGTCATCGTGGCCGTGGCCCAGCTCATGGTGGTGCTGGACGCGACCGTCGTGAACATCGCGCTGCCGTCCGCGCAGCACGCGCTCGGCTTCCCGAACAGCGACCGGCAGTGGATCGTGACCGCCTACTCGCTGGCCTTCGGCAGCCTGCTGCTGCTCGGCGGCCGGCTGGGCGATATGTTCAGCCGCAAGCGCGTGTTCATCACCGGCCTGATCGGCTTCGCCATCTCCTCCGCGATCGGCGGCGCGGCCACCTCGTTCGGCATGCTGGTCACCGCCCGCACCCTGCAGGGCGCGTTCGGTGCAATCCTGGCCCCGGCCGCGCTGGGCACCCTGGTCAGCACGTTCCGCGACCCGCGGGAGCGGGGCCGCGCGTTCGGCGTGTTCGGCTCGGTCGCGGCCGGCGGCGGCGCGGTCGGCCTGATCCTCGGCGGCGTGCTCACCCAGTACCTGTCCTGGCGCTGGACCATGTACGTCAACCTGCTGTTCGCCGCGGTCGCGGTGGCCGGCGCGGCCATCTGGATGCGCACGTCGGCGCCCGCCAGCCGCCCGAAGCTGGACTGGATCGGCACCCTGCTGGCCTCGTCCGGCCTGTTCTTCCTGGTGTTCGGCTTCTCCCGGGCCGAGATCGCGGGCTGGACCGCCAGCGTGACGGTCGGCTCGCTGATCGCCGGCGCCGCCCTGCTGACCGCGTTCGTGCTGGCCGAGCGCCGGGTCGCGCACCCGCTGCTGCCGCTGCGCGTGGTCACCGACCGGACCCGCGGCGGGGCATACGTCTCGGTCATGGTCACCGGTATCGCGATCTTCGGCGTGTTCCTGTTCCTCACCTACTATCTGCAGCTGGTCAAGGGGTACAGCCCGGTCACCTCGGGCCTGGCCTTCCTGCCGATGATCGCCTGCATCCTGCTCGCGTCGAACCTGTCCAGCATCGTCACGCTGCCCCGGTTCGGCCCGCGGGCGCTGATCACCACCGGCATGCTGCTCGGCGGCGCGGCCATGACATACCTGACCCAGATCAGCGTGACCACCAGCTACGCGACCGGCGTGCTGCCCGCGCTGATCGTGGCCGGTCTTGGCTTCGGCTCGATCTTCGCGCCGGCCATCAACACCGCCACCACGGGCGTGGACCGCGCCGACTCCGGCGTGGCCTCGGCCCTGGTCAACACCGGCCAGCAGGTCGGCGGCTCGATCGGCACCGCGCTGCTGAGCACGATCGCGCTCACCGCCACCTCCGGCTACCTGGCCCTGCACCACGCGGGCGCGCTGGCCCCGGCCGTCGCCGCGGTGCACGGCTACACGGCCGCGTTCGCGGTCTCGGCCATCCTGTTCGGCCTGGGCGCGATCCTGGCCCTGACCCTGCTGCCGTCCCGGCGGCGGCTGGCGGAGCTGCGCGCCGCCAGCCAGGAGGTCGCGGGCAGCAGCCCGGCCGCCCCGGCCCAGCAGCCCGTCCCGGCCGAACTGGCCTGACCGGCACGGAAGCCCCGGTACCGCGCCCCGCGGCACCGGGGCTTCTCGCTGTGTGGGTGAGCCCGGCCCGGCTCGCGGCGTGATCAGCGCTGATCCGGTGGCCCGCACCCCGATATGCGTAATCCGCCGAGAATTTGACCTTGAGGACGGGCGCGGCGGCAGGCCCGCTCGGGGAGCTAGGCGCGGGCCAGCGTGACGTGGTTGACGCCGTCGGCGCTGCGGGCGGTGACGCGGTGGCCGGCCGGGTCGCCTTCGGTGAGCAGGGCGGCCAGGTCCTGGTCGGCGGGGTCGGCCCGGGCCAGGAAGCGGGCGTTGCCGCCGGCGAGGCGGCCGGCCACCACGCCCACCGGGGGCTTGGAGCGCGGGTAGGCGACCGTCCACGACTCGATCACCGCCGGGCCGTGGGCGGCGGTTGCCTGGGGGACCGGCGGCCAGGCGGCGACCTGCTCCTGGAGCGCCGCGTTGCCCGACGGCCGCCACGGCGCGGGCGCGGTGGAGAAGACCGCGGCCGAGTACTTGCTGAGGATGCCGCCGTTGGCGCCCACCAGGCCGAACGCGCCCGGCCTGGCCCGCAGCCCGGTCACCGTCTCGGCGATCGCGTGCATCGAGTAGTTGTTGCCCGGGCCGCCGAAGAACGGCAGCCCGCCGGTCAGCGTCAGCGCCCGCGGGTCGGCCGGGTCCAGGCCGAGGCCGTCGCACACGGCGAGCACCGCAATCGGGAAGCAGCTGTACAGGTCGAGCAGGTCAAGCCCGCCCAGGCTGATCCCGGCCTGCTCGAGCGCATGCCTTATCGCCAGCGCCGCGGCCGGGCTGGCGCCCAGGTCGGCCCGGTCCAGGACGTCCCGCTCGGTCAGGTCGGCGTGACCGTGCAGGTACACGCACGCCTCCGGGGGCACGCCCAGGTCCCGGGCCGTCCCGGCGGGCAGCAGCAGGACCGCGGCGCCCTGGTTGACCTGGTCCCTGGCGACCAGGAACCGGGTGTACGGGTCGGTGATCGGGCGGTTCCGCTCGGTCGGCGTGACCAGCTCCGCCGCGGTCCGCTCGACGGGGGCGGCGGCGTGCGGGTTCGCCGCGGCGACCTTGGTGAACGGGGCGAACAGGGCGCCCATCTGCGCGGCGTAGGCGCTGCGGGACAGGCCGAGCCGGGCCCGCCGGGCGTTCTCCAGCAGCGCGTAGCCCCGGGGCGGGTCGGTCAGCCCGTGCACCCACCGGTACGGCGAGGCCAGGTCGCCGAGGCCCAGGCCGCGGTCCTCCAGGCTGCCGCCCACGGTCTCGGTGAAGTCCGGCCTTGTTTCTGCGGGCTGGCTCATGAAGTGCCGCACGGTGGAGATCGCCTCGGCGCCGAACACCAGCGCGCCGCCGCAGTCCCCGGCCGCGATCGCCCCGGCCAGTTCGGTGACCAGGTGCTGCGGGGTCTGGCCGCCGACGACCCCGAGGATCGCCCGGGCCGGGTCAGCACCGATCCGGCGGGCCACCGCGCGCGGGTAGTTGTCGGCCCGGCCGAGCGGGGCGGGGCGGTCCGGCCGGGACGCCTCGAACTGGCGGACGCCGGCCACGGTGTCGATGACCCTGGCGACCGCGGCCGGGTCTGCGCCGGAGTCGGCGAGCGCCGCGCGGGCCGCCGCCGCGGCCAGCGCGACCGGGGACAGGCCCTGGTAGCCGGGCTCGCCACGGCGCTCGGAGGCCTGGCCAACGCCAGCGATCACCGGCGTGCGCGGGTCTATCGGGCCGGGGGAGGCAGAGGTCACGGTGGTCATTGTGCCGGATGGGCGGTTTTGCCCGGCCCTGCGCCTCCGGCGGGCGTTCGAGGCCCGCGCCCACGGGGTCAGGCCGGGTTGAGGCGGGTCCACTCGGCCTGGGCGGCGGCGGCCTGGTCCGCGTGCCGCTGGGCGAATAGCCGGGCCGCGGCCAGCCCGCTCCAGCGCTGCGGCAGCAGTTCCCGCGGCAGAGCCGGGTCGATGGCCGGGAACCGGCGCCAGGCGTGCACCAGCGCGATCTGCCCGGCCAGCGCGTCGTCCGGCGGCGGCCCGCCGAACGCGGCCAGGAACTGCTCGTACTCCCGCTCGATCGCGGCCAGGTCCCAGGCCTGGCCGGCCATGGCCGTGGCGTCCCCTGGGCCGGTCCTGGTCGCGGTGAAGACCTGGGCGCCGTCCGCGATGCCTGCGTCCCGCAGCACGCCGAGCGCCTCACCGGCCCGGCCCGGGTGGCTGCTGATCCACAGCCCCGGCCCGAGCGAGCCGAAGCCGGCCCAGCTCAGCCGGGTGCGGACCAGGTGCCGGGCGCGGCGGTCCTGATCCGGGATCCGGGCCGAAATCAGCAGCCAACGGCCGTCCCACGGCTCGGCCGGGCCCAGGTGCGAGTAGATCCGGGCCGCGCCGTCGGTCAGCAGCCGCCGGGCGGCCGGGGTCAGGTGCCACCGCGTCCGCCGGCCGGTCTTCTCCGCCTCCAGCCAGCCCGCCGCGGCGGTGCGCATCAATGCCTGGCGGGAGGTCTTCTCCTCGACTCCCAGCCGGGCCAGCGCGGCCACTACTGCCGAGGTCCAGGCCGGCGTCCCGCCGGGCAGCACGAACTCGCCGAGGAGGGTCAGCAGCAGGCCGCGGGCGCTGGGCGCCCCGGCCGCCTGGCGGCGGGACAGCATGGGCACGCTGGTGCTGGTGCTGGTGCTGGTGCTGGTGCTGGTGCTGGAGGCGGCGGTAATGCTACAACTCCTTGACTTTCGGACACGTGACTGTAGAACATAGATAGCAGGCCCTGGGCGCTAACTCAAGGAGTGCAGGTATGACGGAGGCGACCACGGAGGCGAGCACGGGCGAGCCGGTCAGCTTCCAGACCGAGCCGTCCCGCTACCGGCACTGGCGGCTGTCTACCGACGGCGCGGTCGCCACGCTGGTCATGGACGTGGACGAGCAGGGCGGGCTGCGCCCCGGCTACGAGCTGAAGCTCAACTCCTACGACCTCGGCGTGGACATCGAGCTGTACGACGCGGTCCAGCGCCTGCGGTTCGAGCACCCTGAGGTCGCCGTGGTCGTATTGACCAGCGGCAAGGAGAAGATCTTCAGCGCCGGGGCGAACATCAGGATGCTGGCCGCCGCGCCGCACGCGTGGAAGGTGAACTTCTGCAAGTTCACCAACGAGACCCGCGGGGCGATGGAGGACGCGTCAGCGAATTCCGGGCAGGCCTGGCTGGCTGCGCTGAACGGCACCGCCTCGGGCGGCGGCTACGAGCTCGCGCTGGCGTGTGAGCACATCATGCTGGTCGATGACCGGTCGTCCACCGTATCCCTTCCTGAACTTCCGCTGCTTGGCGTGCTGCCGGGAACCGGCGGGCTCACCCGGGTCGTGGACAAGCGGCACGTGCGCCGGGACCGGGCCGATTACTTCGCGACGAAGTCCGAGGGCCTGGGCGGGCCGAAGGCGGCCGGGTGGCGGCTCGTCGACGAGGTCGTGCCGCGGCCCGGCTGGGACGAGGCCGTCGCGGCGCGGGCCGCGGAGCTGGCGGGGCGGTCTGCGCGCAGTCCTGCTGGTGCCGCCGGGATCCGCCTGGACCCGCTGGCCAAGGAGCGCGGCCCGGACCGGATCAGCTACCCGCACGTGACGGCGGTCCTGGACCGGGAGGCGGGCACCGCGGAGATCACCGTGACCGGGCCGGACGGGGAGCCGCCGGCGGACGCGGCCGGGATTCTCGCGGAGGGCGCGGGCTTCTGGACGCTTGCGGTGACCCGCGCGCTCGACGACCTGATCCTCGACCTGCGCACGAACGAGCTGGAGCTGGGCACGTGGGTGCTGCGCACCGAGGGCGACGCGAGGCGGGTGCTGGGATATGACGCGCTGGTGGCCCGTGCCGCCGCGGACGGCGACTGGCTGGCCACCGAGATCCTGCTCTACCTCAAGCGCACGCTGAAGCGGCTGGACGTGACCAGCCGCAGCCTGATCGCGCTGATCGAGCCGGGCAGCTGCTTCGCCGGCTCACTGCTCGAGCTGGCCCTGGCCGCGGACCGGTCCTACATGCTGGACGGGACGTTCGAAGACGACGGCGACGACCGCCCGGCGCCGGAGATCGTGGTGGGCGAGCTCAATAGCGGGCCGCTGCCGATGGCCAACGGGCTGAGCCGGCTGGCGGCCCGGTTCCTCGGCGACGAGGCCGGCCTTGACGCGGTGACCAAGCAGGCGGGGGAGCCGCTGGGCGCGGCCGAGGCCGAGGAGCTTGGCCTGGTCACGTTCGCGCCGGACGACATCGACTGGGCCGACGAGGTCCGCATCGCCACCGAGGAGCGGGCCAGCTTCAGCCCGGACGCGCTGACCGGGCTGGAGGCGAACTTCAGGTTCGCCGGCCCGGAGACCATGGAAACCAAGATCTTCGGCCGTCTGGCGGCCTGGCAGAACTGGATCTTCAACCGGCCCAACGCGTCCGGCCCGGACGGCGCCCTGCGCGCGTTCGGGACCGGGCAGCGGGCCCGATTCGACCGGAAGCGAGTCTGACCGTGACTACTGCCGCTGACTACTCCGAGAAGATCCCGAACAACGTCGGCCTGCACGAGGACCGGCGGCTGCAGCGCGCGCTCGAGTCGTGGCAGCCGGACTTCCTGTCCTGGTGGGGGTCGATGGGCCCGGCGCTGCCGACCCAGGACGTCTACCTGCGCACGGCCGTCAACGTGGGTCGCGAGGGCTGGGCCCACTTCGCGCACGTGCCCATGCCCGAGTACCGGTGGGGCATTTTCCTGGCCGAGCGCGATCCCGGCCGGCGCATCGGGTTCGGCGAGCACAAGGGCGAGCCGGCCTGGCAGAAGGTGCCGGGGGAGTACCGGTCCGCGCTGCAGCGGCTGATCGTGGTGCAGGGCGACACCGAGCCGGCCTCGGTGGAGCAGCAGCGCAATCTGGGCGCGACCGCGCCCAGCCTGTACGACCTGCGCAACCTGTTCCAGGTCAACGTCGAGGAGGGGCGGCACCTGTGGGCGATGGTCTACCTGCTGCACGCCTACTTCGGCCGGGAGGGCCGGGAGGAAGCCGCTGAGCTGCTGCGGCGCAACTCCGGCAGCGCGGACGCGCCGCGCATCCTGGGCGCGTTCAACGAGGAGACCCCGGACTGGCTGTCGTTCTTCATGTTCACCTACTTCACCGACCGGGACGGCAAGTACCAGCTCGGCACG
>Ga0068858_100007401_pt1 | contig 10620 bp, 5 predicted proteins | sample KBSSwiS12_FD_66589 | JGI IMG/M metagenome (GOLD analysis project Ga0068858, IMG submission 66589) | Switchgrass rhizosphere microbial communities from Kellogg Biological Station, Michigan, USA - KBS Switchgrass S1-2 | ecosystem: Host-associated > Plants > Roots > Rhizosphere > Soil ... | reverse complement strand
TTTGTGGCAAACGGCTGGTGGCCATCATGCCGGAGTTAATCGCCAAGCTCGAGCAATTTGGCGAGCTGCGACTCACTCCGCTCACCAAAGAGAAACTGCTGCGCATTAGTGCCGCCTCCATCGATCGCCTGCTCGGCGCAAACACCAGTTGCGCCAGCGTTCGCACACGAAGCCGGGGACCTTACTCAAACATCAGATCCCGATTCGCACCTTCGCGGAGTGGGATGAAGCACAGCCTGGCTTTGCCGAGATTGATTTGGTGGCCCACGATGGTGGTCTGGCGCTGGAGGATTACTGTCAAACCCTGGATTTAACTGATATTTGCACGGGCTGGACCGAGACCGAAGCGGTGCCGAATAAAGCTCAGGTTTGGGTCTTTGAGGCCATCCAAACCATTCGTGCGCGGCTGCCTTTTCCCTTACTTGGTTTGGACTCCGACAACGGTTCCGAATTCGTGAACCAGGAGCTGCTACGCTATTGTCAGAAGGAGCGGCTCACGTTCACCCGCGCTCGGCCTTATCGCAAGAACGATAATTGTTATGTCGAACAAAAGAACTATTCTGTGGTCCGGCAAGCAGTGGGTTATCAACGGTTCGATACAGCGCCGGAGTTATTACAGACTTGATTTGCCGAAGGGGAGACTCAAGAGCCCTCTTTTTTAGTACCGTTTTTATTAGGTTTTACAGCGTTACTCACAAGACATGCGTTTTTCCTAAGAAAATCCAGCATTTTGCTCTTTACACATCTTCCACTACTTACACTATCAGCACCTAATTGAGACTTAGTTGAGACACGATTTCTATTTACCCTATCACCTTCCTCATAATTCCATCATCGCAACACGGCCCCTCCACGGTGAACCTAGTGCTGGCTCACCTTTGCTGGCGATTGGTCCATAGACGATCTCTAGCAGCGCCGATGTGGCGTAAGGAAAATTGGAGCCAAACCGGACATTTCACTTGCCACCAACACGTTTAGAACGCCTACGTTTGGAACGCCTCGGGTAGCGTGCATTTTTCAAACTACATCTCCACTATCCCCAGCACTGCGAGTCTCTGGGCCCACCTGACGCCCAGGGGATATTTATAACCAAAAAACCGGAAAATCTCGTGGGTGTAATTGAGGGACGGTTACAATAGGTGGTTGCATTAAACGAGAGCGACGAAGTTTGTCACGTGTTGACGCTCAATGAGGGCGCTTGGCCACGTAAGCGACCACCAACCGCAGCAGCGCTCGACTCTCACATTACCGAACCCAAGGAAACAAAGTCTGTAACGTTTCATAGACAGGATTACGGGATTTACATGCAAATCCTGTAATCCTGTCTACCTAATTTTTAGTAGCGATGTAAGCCGAGGGGATCGGCACGTCGCCGGAGGCGCCCCACTGCACGCCAAGCGGCGTGGCAGTCGAACTTTGGAAAATCCACCAAACGCCGGTGCTCGGTCTAAACACCGCGCTATCGGATTTGCCGTCGCCGTCGTAGTCCCCCGCCACCGGTAAATCGCCGGTGACGCCCCACTGCACCGCAAGCGGCGAGCCGGTCGAACTTTGAAGGATCCAAAAAGTGGCGGCGCTGCCTGGTCGCCACACCGCTATATCAGCCGAACCGTCTCCGTCGTAGTCTGAGGGAACCAGCACATCGTTCAAACTTGCTCCACCAAAATTCTCATAGCGCTCAATTCCCGTTGAACTTTGGAGGATGCACCAGGTGCCCGTGCTCGGTCGCCAGACGGCGAGGTCAGCCTTCCCATCACCATCGTAGTCAGCAGCAACAGGCTTATCTCCCGACACTCCCCACTGGTGGTAACGCGGTGTTCCGGTCGAGCTTTGGAGGATGTACCAAACGCCATCGCTCGGTCGCCACACGGCCACGTCAGTTTTAGCATCGCCATCATAGTCGGCATTCACAGGAATGTCGCCGGATACGCCCCAATATGCAGAACTCTGCGTGCCATTCGAGCTGTTGAGGATAGACCAGGTTGATGTACTCGGTCGCCACACTGCGTGGTCGGCCTTGCCGTCTCCGTCATAGTCTCCCGGTGCTATCTGATCGCCTTGTGCGCCCAATTGCATCAGGTTCCAGGTGTTGTTCGAGAGGAAGTAGGTGTACCAGTAGCCATTGCCTGGTCGCCACACGGCGAGATCGGTCTTCAAGTCGCCGTTGAAGTCCGTGCTGGTCGCGCGCGGTGGCAATGGTAAGAAGTTTGAGTAGAGGAGGAGGTTTGGTGAGCCTGGTCCAGGATTGAACACCCTGCCGGGGGTTGCATTACCGACAATGCTGTTCCTGACCAGGGCAGGCGAAGCGCTCGGAGCGATTTGGAGATATTGAGCTGCTACGCCGGCTACGTGCGGGGCAGCCATGGATGTGCCACTAGCAATTGCGATCGAGGTGTCGCTGTCACGCCAGGTGGAAGTAATCAAACTCCCCGGAGCGAATAGATCCAACACCGAACCATAGTTCGAAGCGAGGGGCGGTGTAAAGAAAGATCGGTTGTCTGCACTGTCTGTTGCGCCGACAGTGATAGCAGCCTGTACCCGAGCCGGCGAGCGGCTGCCGGCATCCACGTTTTCGTTGCCCGCAGAGATGGTGTAAGTCAGTCCTGAGTTGATGGAACCGGTCACGGCCTGGTCAAGAGCACCATTACCAGGACCACCGAGGCTAAGGTTAACGACCGCTGGAAGGATGCGGTTCAAGGTGACCCAATTGACGCCCGCGATAACCCTGGAGGATGGGCTGGAGTTATTGCAATCGAGAACTCGCACGCTATGAAGGGTGACGCCCTTGGCGACGCCGTATGTGGAGCTGCCGATAATACCGGCCACATGTGTGCCGTGCCCGGTACAGTCAGGATCGTTTCCGCCCACGAGGTCCACGGCAATCGAAGCGCGTCCATGGAAATCCTGGTGCGTCGCACGGATACCACTGTCAACCACATAAGCGTGAACTCCTGCACCCGTGGGTTTGTAGGTATAGGCGTTATTTAGCGGAAGGTCCCGCTGATCGATGCGATCCAGGCCCCAGTTAGGGGGATTGAGTTGGGTGCCGGAGATGGTGACCTCATTATCTTCAGTCACATAGTCAACGGACGAATCGTTGCTAAGGGCGATAGCATCAGCTTCGGTCATCTGAACCGAAAAGCCTTTGAGGGCGTGTTCGTAGACAAATCCAACCTGGCCGCCGTAGGTTGCGGCCAGACTCTGGGCAGTCGAAGCGGTGAGCGACTGAGCGATTTCAGGCTTGAGGACGACGATGTATTTGTTGGGAATTGGGTTTTGAGTGTACTGGAATTTTGATTGTTGTGCTCTGCTTCGAGGGGACTCTATGAGAAGAGCAGCGGCAGACACAATCATCGCCAGCGTGAGCAAACACAGTTTTCTTTTCATCTTTTTTCTCCTGGTGAGTGCCCGATGAGGGCAGGTTCGTGAGTTGTTGCCGCAGTAGTCGGCCCTCGGGGAGACAGAAGTGAACAAGGCGCGGGAATAAATTTTCTCTGCCGCTTGCCACTGTTGGTGATAGCTCCACTTAGCGGCAAACATCGGTATTGATTGAGCAAGAGTTTCAGCTGATCAAACCCGGATAAGATTTTCGAGGGTGGACACATGGTTTCGACTATGAAGACGTCAGTCATGGTGTGAAGCCCACGCTCAAAGAGGAGTTTTCTTTGTCGCCTGACTGAATCGAACGTTTACTTCGGTAGCGTGATACGAGAGAATTGGCTGTCCATCGTCGGCATAAGAAGTTTTGCTTCACGCACTGGTTTCACCTTGCTGGCGATAAAGAAAGATCCTCAACAGCGTGGGCTTCGGGCGCTAATTAGCGTCTGCTTAATAGAACCATGCTAGAGCCCTCGAAAATCACACCCGGGTCTGAGCAGCATGAGGAACTTTTCCTCGGTAGGTACAGGCAATTGCGCGCCTGGGCGTTGCAATTAACTGAAAATAATCGACCACAATCCGAAGACCTGGTCCACGATACCTACATTCAGTTCACTCTTGCTCGCCCTGACCTCAACACCGTTAGAAACGTTAATGGTTACCTTTACAGGATGATGCGCAATTTAAATGTTTCCCGGTTAAGACGGTCACAACGGAAGCAAAACAGGGTTCTTTCAATCGTTGATTACGATTCCGCCGAACTTGGCCTGCGGACGGCTGACCCACGGGAACAAATCACGTTGCAGGATGCGCTGCGGCAAGTCTGTCAATACGCTTGCATGCGGAAGCAGACGTCAAAAGCTGGTAGCGTCCTGATCTTGCGTTTTTTGCACGGATACTACCCAAGGGAGATCGCCCAGGTAACGCTTAGTACTCGCGAGGCCGTTGAAGAGCGGTTGCGGATCGCACGCAACGAAGCCAGGCAATACCTGCACGATCCCAAAAGCCTGCGTTTTATGTCAGAGGCGCAAATTGAGTCGATGCAATTTCCGCGGATGGGATTTGCGCAAACGACAGATCAGCTTCTAAACCAGTTGCGACAAACCATTTTCGATTCTCGGCAAGGTGATTGCCTCCCACATAAGCAGCTTAGAAAAGTGTATGAGACTGAGAATTCTGCAATCGACAGTGTTTTCCTGGCCCACCTGGTTAGCTGTCCACACTGTCTGGACCAGGTTAACGATGCACTTGGCCTACCCTTGCTGAATGAACGGTTCGCGACTGACACTTTAGCCACGGATAGCCGCTTCAAGGGTGGTGATGGAGGCGGCAACAACAGTACACCGGGAGGAGGAGCGTCAGAAAATGAGCGGCGGGAATGCCGTAGGCGAGCGCGTATGGTCTCCGAGCACAGACCCGCTGAGCTCTGCATATCGATCAATGGTTACTCAATGGCCGTGCAGAAGGTCCGCTCTGATTTAAACGAGCAAACTCTGAACATCAACGTCGCCGAGAAGATTGAGTTCGTGGAGATCTTTAGCGAACAGGATGTACGGCTGTTATTCCTCGCGATTGCTGATCCGGATGAGGGGCGAGTCAATAAACAGACGGCGAGGGCGCAACTGAGTTATGGCCGTTCGCTTGAAGCTACACTCAGCTTCGGTGATACCTGGCAAACTGTGCAAGTGGTTTATTCCGATCCGCTGATGCACGGTGAAACTCTGCCAGATCCGGTTGCCGAAGAAACAAACCCACAACGCAATATCGCATCAACATCACGAGCCCATGCGTCAACTCCTTCAATCACCTGGAAGCGTTTTTGGAAACACTTCGTGAATTCAGCTTTCTGGTTGCGACCCGGCGCCGTCACCGCTGTAGTGGCCTTGATTTTAATTACAGCAATCATAGTCAGCCGGCTCCAAGTAACCACAGTCTCAGCCGCAGAGCTTTTGCGACGCTCGGTTGCGGTGGACGACGCAGCCGCCGGAGATCCGCAGGTAGTGCTTCATCGCACGATTCATCTCGAAGAGCGGCGGATCAACAGGGCAGATCCCATAATTCGGAAACGAATCGAGATCTGGCAAAGCAAGTTACACCGGATCAAGCTCCGCCGCGTTTATGACGATCAGAACAATCTGCTTGCTGGTGAGTGGACCAACTCGAATGGTACGAGCGCGATTTATCAACGCGGTGTAGGGCCTCAGGCTCGTACCTCCCCGGAAGTCGCTAGTAAGGCCATTCTTCAGACTGGAGAACTCTGGCGATTGGATGCCCTGGCCGGACAGTTCAACCAACTCGTCGGAGGCCCTGACGCCTTAACGGTCGAAGAGACATCAAACACATTCGTCCTTAGATATAAAGGCGCTTCAACCGATCTACTCAGCGCTACACTGATCCTTAACAAGAGCGACCTTCACGCGATTCAACAGACCTTGACAGTACTGCGCAATGGCGAAGCGCATGTTTACACATTTATCGAGGCTGGCTTTGAGCAAAAGCCGTCAGAGAGTGTTGCTCCGGAAGTATTGCAGCCAGACGCGGAGTTGCTTGGATCATCCGGCCTAAGCAAAGACAAAAATCGAGTGTCAACGGATGGCTCTCAAGAGGCGGCCACCGGCGATCAGCCTTCTGAAGTGCGGGCTTCCGCTGAACTCGAGATCGAGGTTACCTACCTGCTAAACGAGATCAAGGCCAATCTCGGCGAACAGGTGAGCTTGACTCGAACGCCTGCGGGAAGCCTGCGAATGGAAGCGCTGGTAGAAAGCGATAGCCGCAAAGCCCAAATTCTCAGCGCCCTGGCGCCAGTCATCAACAACCCGGCCATCAGAGTCGTGGTGAGTACAGTCACCGAGGCTGCTAAACGTCAACAAGGTAGTCCTCGCCCCACCGATGCGACTGTTCGCGAAGTTGAAGTTGCAAACGGTCGAGTTCCCGCCGACTCGCAGTTGCGCTCCTACTTCGCCAGTCGCCTCGGAGAGAGCGAAGCTGTTGATGAAGAGAGCAAACGTTTTGCGAATCGAGCGATGAATCATTCGCGCAACGCATTGCTTCAGGCTGCGGCATTGAGGCGTTTGGTAAACAGGTTTTCGAGCGAAGAAATCCGTGAGCTTACGCCCGAAGCTCGAAATAAATGGCTGGCAATGATCGATCAGCACGCGCGGGCGTACCGGCGCGAGGTGCAAACGTTACAAAGCGAACTTAAACCCATCTTCCAACAATCGAGCCCGTCAACGCAGCCAAAGATGCGCACTGACGAAAGTCTGATACAGTTAGCGGATCGTCTGGTCCAGTTAAGTTATGCCAACGACGAGTCGGTTCGTTCGGCATTCACTGTTTCGGTAGATGAAAACGACATGGTGCTCAACTCAACGAAGTTCTGGCATTCACTGGCGGAGGCGGAAGCATTGGCCGAAGCAATTCAGGCTGGTTATCAGAAGTAGAATTTGCAGGAAACACTCACATGGTACGGGGACTTATGTGGGAAGAAATATTTCTCACGCAAAGGCGCAAAGGCGCAAGAAACTAAACTCACATGATCTTATCTTTGCGCCTTTGCACCTTTGCGTGGAAAAACTCCTTTGGCTTGCGCCTCTGCGCCGTATTTCTCCTCATTGTCACTGAGGGTTTCGCGCAGTCGCCCGCAGCAACGCTCAGCGGAACAGTGGTAGACGACGCGGGCGCGAGCATCCCAGGTGTAAAACTCACGCTACTTAATCTCAGCACAGCATTGCAGCGCCATGACATTACAGATGAAGAAGGTGCTTTTTTCGTGCCTCTGCTTCCACCCGGACGTTACAACATAACGGCGCAGCGAGATGGCTTCACCACCCTGGTAATGAAGAAGATTGTATTGAATACAGGCGACCAGTCGATTCTTAAAATCAAGCTCAATGTTCCAGAGATTGAAGGCACTGTAACTATCGTTGATGACGTCACTGGGATTCAGCCTTCGGCGGTCCCTGCTACCGATCTTCATTCTGTCGAGGATTTGCCACTCAATGACCCCAGTTTTCAGTCACTGTTTAAATTGACGCCCGGCGTCGTTTTGACGCGAACCAACTTCAACGAGCAGGGCCAAGTCAGTGTCAATGGCCAGCGTGTTAACTCAAACTACTACATGGTTGATGGGGTAAGCGCAAACTTCGGCGTGAGCGCGGGCGCAGCTCCAGGGCAAGCCGCCGCTGGGACACTGCCTGCATTAAGCGCGCTTGGCAACACCCTCAATCTGGTTTCGCTTGAGGCAATGGCCATCGAGGAATTTCGGATTTTAACTTCAACTTATCCTCCGGAATTTGGCCGGATGTCCGGGGCCCAGATTTCTGTCATAACGCGCTTTGGCAGCAACGAATTTCACGGCTCTGTCTTTGAGTACTTTCGCCACGAGGTAATGGATGCCAATGACTGGTTTGCCAACCGCAGAGGCTTGCCTCGTCCGGCCAGCCGGCTAAATGATTTTGGCGGTGTGCTTGGCGGTCCTGTGATCAGGAATAATACCTTTTTCTTTTTTTCAACTGAGATGGTTAGGCTGCGCCAGCCTCAAGTCGGGGTTACCGAAGTTCCTTCGCTCCGTGCGCGGCAGAATGCGCCGGCAACGATTAAGCCGTTCCTCAACGCCTTTCCACTTCCGAATGGTCCCGAGCGAAATGTTGACGTCGCAGAATTCGCTGCCAGCTATTCAGACCCTGCTCGCCTGAATGCAACCAGCATCCGCATCGATGTCGTAACCAGTGAGCGACTCGCTTTGTTTGGCCGTTTTAACTATGCACCGTCGAATATTATTCAACGAGGTACGAGGATTTTGCCCGGCTTAAGCGTTCAACCAGTCGTGAACCCCAATCTTACTCAAAGTTTGAATGTCTTAACCCGCGCCGATGTTAATACGGTTACTATCACCGGCGGCGGCTTTTTCGCCTTCGGCCGCCGCAGTATTAACGAGCTACGTGCCAACTGGAGTCGCGCAAGCGGTGCTACATCTTTCACACTCGATGATTTCGGTGGCGCCCAGGCGCTTCCGGTTTCACGTATATTCCCACCTGCAATAGTGTCTGAAGACGCGGGATTCCAATTTCTGTCCGGAACGACCACCAACCTGTCGCTGGGAAGAAATGTAAACAACCTTCAGCGGCAAGTGAACCTCATTGATAGTCTCTCTGTTGGGCACGGCCCGCATCACCTGAAGTTTGGAGTAGACTACCGGCGGTTGACTCCGATCTACAACGCGCTTAGGTATAGTCAATCGGTGGTCTTTGGAAGTATTACGGAGGCGTTATCGGGCACCGCAGGATCAGTGGAAGTATTTGCCGGTACCGGTCCAAGATTTCCTGTCTTTACGAATTTTTCTGCTTACGCTCAAGATACCTGGCAAGCAACGCGGCGCCTGTCGCTCATCTGGGGCCTGCGATGGGAATTGAATCCTCCGCCGGCGGAAGCCAGAGGAAACTACCCTTTCACAGTCCAGGGACTTCATGATTCGGACAAGATTACTCTTGCGCCTCGTGGCACAGACCTTTGGCAAACCACTTATGACAACTTTGCGCCCCGTCTCGGAGTTGCATATGAACTCTCGGCGACACCGGGACGCGAGCTGGTGGCAAGAACCGGACTCGGTATCTTCTTCGATCTTGGTAACGGCCAGGCAGCGCAGGGGTTTGGCAATGTCTTTCCTTATATTGCCGTGAAACGATTTACGAATGTGGCGTTTCCTTTAGATTCTGAGAACGCCGCGCCTCCACCAATCAATCTCGCCCCGCCTTTCGGACCTATTGTGGCTTTTGATCCCAAGCTTAAACTGCCTTTCACTTATCACTGCAACATTGGCATTCAAAAGTGGCTGGATCGGAACCACAACGTGGCGCTTACTTATATCGGCGCGTTTGGGCGGCGCCTGTTAAGAGAAGGAGCATTATTCGCATCACCGGCCACTAATCCGGATTTCGCTCACACGGTGCGTGTCACGCTTAACGCCGCAAAATCAGACTATCACGCAATGCAGTTTCAAGCTGAAAGACGTCTCTCCAAGGGGTTGGAAGCGCTTGTTTCTTACAGGTGGTCTCACTCTATAGCGCATGCTTCCGGTGATTCGCTCTCGTCGAGGTTTGGAGTTATCGTAATAGGTGATCAAGCTCCGTTTGTCTCTCCTCCTCCATCCGATTTCGATGTCCGCCACTCGTTTACCTTAACCGCTTCGTATACCTTGCCGGCTGAACGCCTCACCTCGCGCGCGAGTGTGATCTTACGGAACTGGTCTATTTACGCCATTCTGTACGCTCGCACCGCCACGCCTGTCAACATCGTCGTTCGACAAGATCTAATCAGCGTGGCTCCCTTTGAACCGCGACGCCCGAATTTGCTTAGGGGAATGCCACTCTATATTGACGATCCGGCGGTAGCTGGAGGAAGGCGAATTAACAGAGCTGCATTTGCGACAGGGATTCTTGACGGGCCGCAAGGCCCACTCAGGTATAACGCGCTGCGAGGATTTGGGGTCTCCCAGTTTGATCTGGCCTTGCGCCGTGAATTTAACCTGAACCAGCGGTTGAACCTGCAATTCAAAGTCGAATGCTTCAATCTGTTCAACCATCCCAATTTCGGAGATCCCGTCAACGTGTTAAGTAGCAACCTCTTCGGCCAGTCAACGCAAATGCTTGGGCGGAGTCTTGGTAGTGGCGGAATTAACGGTGGTCTCATCCCTCTCTATCAAATCGGCGGTCCTCGCTCGACACAGCTCGCTCTCAAAATTCAATTCTAAGCTCGCTGCGAAACGGTGCCGAAGGCGGGGTCGAACCCGCAGTCTTTTCGACAACAAATTTTATGTTCCATGAATCGGCCATTACGTACTCTTACGAAAACGATACGAACGGTACTGTCAACTTCATGAAGCATCGAGGCTCTCAAGTGAGAAACTCGGATTATGCCGCAGGATTAGCCTGACGACACATGCCGTTAACCTGACAATACGTCCAGACAATTCGGATGATGAAACTACCAGTAGGCGACAACCATTCGATTCCGACTTACGGCACAATCAGAAAAACCATAAACATTAGAAATAAAAGACTTGACGAGAGAGCGTAAATACACACAATGCACGGAACTACTGCAAGTACCTGAAAACAAAGGATTTGCCGAAGGGGGGACTCGAACCCCCACGAGTTGCCTCACACGCCCCTCAAACGTGCGCGTCTGCCAGTTCCGCCACTTCGGCATGAAGTGAGTTTAGAGGGCTCGGCCATTATAGCCGGA
>Ga0068858_100007396_pt1 | contig 10623 bp, 6 predicted proteins | sample KBSSwiS12_FD_66589 | JGI IMG/M metagenome (GOLD analysis project Ga0068858, IMG submission 66589) | Switchgrass rhizosphere microbial communities from Kellogg Biological Station, Michigan, USA - KBS Switchgrass S1-2 | ecosystem: Host-associated > Plants > Roots > Rhizosphere > Soil ... | reverse complement strand
AGCGGCAGGGCGAACGTCGAGTGGGCCAGCCACAGCGTCCAGAACGTGCCGGTGATATGGATCTTCACGAAGATCTCGAGCACCGGGATCAGGGTGATCTGCAGCGGCACGATCTGCAACGCGAAGATGGCGATGAACAGGAAGTTCTTGAACCGGAAGTCGATCCACGCGAACGCGTACGCGCCGAGCGACGCCAGCGAGAGCGGGATCAGCACCGAGGGGATGCAAATCACCAGCGAGTTGACGAAGAAGTCCGCCATGTTGACGCCGCCGTTCGCGCCGAACACGGACCGGTAGTTGTCGAGGGTCACCTGCGGGTCGGCGAAGAACGTCCACCAGCCGGTCCGCTTGATCTTCGACTCCGGGCGGAACGACGAGACCAGCAGGCCGAACGTCGGGATGGTCCAGAGCACCGCGATGACGATCGCGGTCAGCGACGCCCACGGCGAGGTGAGCCGCTTCTTGGCGACGGCGGCGGCGCTGGGCTTGCTGGCGACCAGGTCGGACTCGGTCGCCAGCGGAGTGACGGTGCTCATCGTGCCTCCGATTGACGAACCTGCCGGATGTTGTACGCGACGACCGGGATGACCAGGATGAACAGCAGCACCGCGAGGGCGGCGCCGAGGCCCTGGTTGTCGGCCCGGAAGGTCTGGCTGTAGAACTCGTTCGCCACGACGCTGGTCTTGAAGTTACCGCCGGTCATGGTGCGGACGACGTCGAAGACCTTGAGCGTGCCGATGCCGATGGTGGTCAGCACGACCACGATGGTCGGGCGGACGCTGGGCACCGTGATGTTCTTGAACATCGTCCAGGCGTTGACGCCGTCGAGCCGGGCGGCCTCGACGATGTCGTCCGGGATCGCCTTGATCGCCGCGGAGAGCACGGTCATGGCGAAGCCGGCCTGGATCCAGATCATCACGATGATCAGCAGGAACGTGTTCAGCGGCGACTCGATCAGCAGCTGGATCGGCTTGCCGCCGAGCCACACGATGATCTGGTTGATCAGGCCGATCTGCTTCACGTTCGCCTGGTCGGGGCGGTACTCGTACATGAATTTCCAGATCACCGACGCGGCCACGAACGAAATCGACATCGGCAGGAAGATGAGTGCCTTCGCGAACGACTCGAATCGGGACTTGTCCACCAGAATGGCGTAGAGAAGGCCGATGCCGGTCGCCAGGAACGGCGTGAGAACCACCCAGAACACCGTGTTGCGCAGAACGACGAGCTGATCGTCGTCGGTGAAGATGGTCTTGTAGTTGTCGACCCCGACGAACGCCTTGCCGGCGGCGTCGAAGAACGATTCGTAGATGGTCCGGAGGCCGGGGTAGACCAGGCCGATCGTGAGCATCAGCACGACGGGCAGCAGGTACAGGTACCCGACCCACTTCTCGTGCTTCTTGCCCCCGAGCCGGCCGGCGACGAACAGGATGACCCCCATGACCGCGGCGAACAGAAGAAGCGCCGCGACCATTTGTACGAGTTTTTCCGGGGTGGTGGAGGCGGTGTGGAACACGCGACCCATACCTCCTTCGTGCTCGAGAGGTGAAGAGGCGAAGGCCGGCCGGGAGAAAGGTGCCTCCCGGCCGGCCCCTGGTGGAGCTAATCAGATCACTTCGGCCAAGACTTTTCGATGTTGTCGACCGTCGTCTTGGTGTCCTGCCCGGTGATCCAGGCGGTCGCCTGCTTCCAGAACGAGTCCGAGCCGACGGCGGCGGGCATCTGGTCCGAGCCGTCGAAGCGGAACTGCGCCTTCGGGTCGGCCAGGATCGACGCCGCGAGCTTGTCGATCGGGCTGGTCAGGTTGTTCTGGTCGAGGCCCTTGTTCGCGCTCACCCAGCCGCTGCCCTGCTTGGCCTTGAGGTTGGCCCAGGTGTCCGAGGACAGGAAGGTCTGGAACGCCTTGACCTCGGGCCGGTCGGCGAACGAGAGCACGAACTCGCCACCGCCGAGCACCGGCTTGGTGGAGGCGTCCTTGCCCGGCAGGTAGAACGCGAAGACGTCGCCGTCCTGGGCGACCTTCTTGTCCTTCGGCCAGTTCGCCGCGTAGAAGCTTGCCTGGCGGTGCATCATGCAGGTGCCGTCGAGGATCGGCAGGCCGGCGTCCTGGAACGTCGTCGACGCGATGCTCTTGACGTCGCCGAGGCCGCCGTTGACGTAGGCCGGGTTCTTCAGGTACGCGCCGACCGCGTCCAGGGCTGCCGTCGACTCGGGGCCGTTGAACGGGATCTGGTGGTTGACCCACTTGTCGTACGTCTCCGGCCCGTAGAGCCGGAGCATCCAGTCCTCCATCCAGTCGGTGACCGGCCAGCCGGTGGCGTCACCGGAGTTGATGCCCGCACACCACGGCTTCTTCTTGTCCGCGACCATCTTGTCGCTGAGCGCCTTCAGCTCGTCGAGCGTGGTCGGGATCTGGTAGTTGCCGTCCTTGAAGTCGGACGGCGAATACCACACCAGCGACTTCACGCTCGCGCCCAGCGGCGCGGCGTAGAACTTGCCGTCGACCGTGCCGTACGCCTTCCAGTCCTTGCTCCAGAACTTGTCGACGTTCGCCTCGGTCTCGGCCGGCGCGGCGACCGCCTTGCCGGTGGCGACCAGCTGCTTGAGCAGGCCGGGCTGCGGCACGATGGCGAGGTCCGGCGGGTTGCCGGCCTTCGCGCGGACCAGGATCTGGGTCTCGAAGGACTTGTCGCCGTCGTATTTCACCGTCACGCCGGTGCACTGCTCGAAGGGCTTGTACGAGTTGATGTGCGGGGTGTCCTCAGGGGTGACGATGCCGGTGTAGATCGTGACCGTCTTGCCCTTGAGGTCGCCGAACTTGGTGTATGGCGCACAGTCGATCGACGACGCGGAACTGCCGCCCGACGTGCCGTCGGAGCCCTTGCTGCCACCGCAGGCCGCCATGCCGAAAATCAGCCCGGCGCTCACCGAGCCGGCGAGCACGGCCCGGAAACGCGGGCTCGTAGGTTGTCCGAACATACCGCTCCCTATGTCAAAAGCGCCTCCGACGTCCGAAGACGTCGCCGTCCGAAGCGCTACTTGGCTCACAGTCAAGAGGTAACCGGGACGTTGCGCAATGATTTCCGCTTGATCGGCTCGGTAACGATACGGCAGCGGTGGCCGGATACCCTTAACCGGTTAAGGAGAATCGCAGGTCAGGCGTGCAATGCCCCGCAGCCGACCCTAGACGCCGAGCGGCCGCCCCGCTGAAGATTTCTGGAAATCCGGTGGGACGGCCGGTGTGTCTTGGTCAAAACGGGCGTATGGGGACTCAGCCCGAGATCGCGAGATATTTGTAGCCGAGGCGGCCCATCCGCTCGCTGTCCAGCACGTGCCGGCCGTCCAGCAGGATCGGCGTGCGCATCAGCCCGACGAACTTGCCCCAGTCCAGCTCGAGGTACTGCGCCCACTTGGTGACCAGCACCACCGCGTCGCAGTCGTCGAACAGCCCGTCGAGCGTCTCGGACAGGTACGGCGCGAGCTCGGGGTACTCCCGGCGGAACCGCTCGGCGGCCACCGGGTCGTGCAGCCGCACCCGGGCGCCCCGGGCCAGCAGCAGGCGGGCGATGTCCAGCGAGGGTGAGTCGCGCAGGTCGTCGGTGTTCGGCTTGAACGCGATGCCGAGCAGGCCGATCTTGCGGCCCTTGAGGATGCGCAGCTCGTCCTGCAGCCGCTCCACGGCCGCCGCGCGCTGCCGGTCGTTGACCTCGCGGGCCGCCTGCACGATCGGCATCTCCAGCTTGTACTCGCCGGCGGTGGCGATCAGCGCCTTGGTGTCCTTGCCGAAGCAGGAGCCGCCCCAGCCGACGCCCGGCTCCAGGAACCGGGAACCGATCCGCTGGTCGAGGCCGATGCCGCGGGCCACCTCGGTGATGTCCGCGCCGACCTTGCCGGCCAGCTGGCCGATCTCGTTCACGAAGCTGATCTTGAGGGCGAGGAACGCGTTCGCCGCGTACTTGATCAGTTCAGCCGAGGCCAGGTCGGTGGAGACCAGCGGAACCGCGCCGATGTCGTCCGGGCGGGGCAGGAAACCGGGCGCCGTGAAGGTCTGGTTGATGATCGGCCGGTAGAGGTGGTTGAGCACCTCGAGGCTGCGCGGATTGTCCGAGCCGATGACGATGCGGTCCGGGAAGAGGGTGTCGTGGATCGCGTTGCCCTCGCGCAGGAACTCCGGATTCGACGCCACCGCGAATTCGCAGGCGGCCGGGCGGTCGGCGCGGTCGGCGAACGACTCGCGGAGAATCGCGTCCACCCAGTTGCCGCTGCCGATCGGCACGGTCGACTTGTTCACCACCACGGTGAAGGGGTGGTCGAGGCTGCGCGCCACGCTCTCCGCCGCCGAGCGCAGGTAGCGCAGGTCGGGGCTGCCGTCCTCGGCCGACGGGGTCTGCACCGCGACGAACACCACATCGGCGCCGGGCACCGCCTCGGCGTAGCTGGTGGTGAAGGTGAGGTTGGCGGAGGCCTCGGCGAGCAGGTCCTCCATGCCCGGCTCGTAGATCGGGCAGCGGCCGGCGGTGAGCATGTCGACCTTGTCCTGGTCCAGGTCGACGCAGGTCACCTGGTGCCCGAGAAACGCCAGGCTGACCCCGGTCGTGAGACCGACATAGCCCGTGCCGACGACGCAAACCCTCATGAACCGCTCCTCACCCGGCCGCGAACAACGCCAGACTATACACAGAGTCGAAACATTACCTCCTGAGCAAAACGTCCGCTTGGTTGACGGAAGGTGTTCAGGCCATATCGGCGCGTTGCTGAACGTTTTTCAGCAATTGAGTCAGGCCAATTCTTAATGGCCGCCTTAAATCGCGCGATCGTCAACTCGGGGTTTCCAGGTCTTGACATCCGTATGACGCGGGGCCGACGCTTTGCTGGGAGCGCTCCCATGTGAACGCCTGTCGATGAAAGGTGCCGGATGAGAAGGACTGCGATCGGGGCGGCGGTCACCGCTGCGCTGGCCGGGGCGGCGGCGGTCGCCCTGGCTCCCATGAGTACCGCGTCGGCGGCCGCGGCCGACCCGTACACCTGGAAGAACGTCCGGATCGACGGCGGCGGCTTCGTCCCCGCCGTCGTCTTCAACCCGGGCGAGAAGAATCTCGTGTACGCCCGGACCGACATCGGCGGGGCGTACCGGTGGAACGAGACCGGCCAGAGCTGGACCCCGCTGCTCGACGGGGTCGGCCAGGACAACTGGGGCTACAACGGGGTGGTGTCGATCGCCCCCGACCCGGTCGACACCAAGCGGGTCTACGCCGCGGTCGGCATGTACACCAACGACTGGGACCCGAACAACGGCGCGATCCTGCGCTCCTCGGACAAGGGCAGCACCTGGCAGATCACCACGCTGCCGTTCAAGAACGGCGGCAACATGCCCGGCCGGGGCGTCGGCGAGCGGCTCGCCGTCGACCCGCACAACGACAAGAACGTCTGGTTCGCCGCCGAGGGCGGCAACGGGCTCTACAAGAGCTCGGACTACGGCGTCACGTTCAGCAAGGTCACCAGCTTCCCGAACGCCGGCAACTACGTGCAGGACCCCACCGACACCAACAACTACCTCAACCAGAACCAGGGCCTGAGCTGGGTCACCTTCGGCGCTACCAACCAGATCTTCGTGGGCGTCGCGGACAAGGCCAACCCGGTCTACATGTCCCAGGACGGCGGCACCACCTGGTCGCGGATCGCCGGCGAGCCGACCGGCTACCTCGCGCACAAGGGCGTGGTGCAGGGCAACTACCTGTTCATCGCGACCAGCGACACCGGCGGCCCGTACGACGGCGGGGCCGGCGAGGTCTGGCGCTACGACATCACCGCCGGGACCTGGACCAACATCAGCCCGACCGCCGTCGCCGACCGGTACTACGGCTACTCCGGGCTCACCGTCGACACGCTGCACCCGGGAACGCTGATGGTCGCCACCCAGGTCTCCTGGTGGCCGGACGCGATCTTCTTCCGCAGCACCGACAACGGCGCGACCTGGACCCGGATCTGGGACTGGACGAGCTACCCGAGCATGTCCAAGCGCTACACCATGGACATCTCCGCCGACCCCTGGCTGACCTTCAACAACAACCCGCAGCCGCCCGAGTCCACGCCGAAGCTCGGCTGGATGAACGAGACGCTCGCCATCGACCCGTTCAACTCGAACCGGATGATGTACGGCACCGGCGCCACCCTCTACGGCACCACGAACCTGACGAACTGGGACGCCGGCAGCACGATCACGATCAAGCCGATGGCCAAGGGCATCGAGGAGACCGCCGTCCTCGACCTGGCCAGCCCGCCCTCCGGCGCGCCGCTGGTCAGCGCGCTCGGCGACATCGGCGGCTTCTACCACGCGTCGCTCGACGCGGTGCAGCCCAACTTCCACAACAGCCCGAGCCTGGCCACCAACACCAGCCTCGACTTCGCCGAACTCACGCCCACGGTGTTCGCGCGGGTCGGGAACGCCGATGCGGCCCCGCACATCGGCATCTCCTCCGACGGCGGCAAGAACTGGTACCAGGGCCAGGAGCCGTCCGGGGTGACCGGCGGCGGCACCATCGCGGTCGGCGCGGACGCCGGCTACATGGTCTGGTCGCCGCAGGGCACCGGGGTCTACTACAGCACCACGCGCGGCAGTTCGTGGACCGCGTCGACCGGCGTGCCGACCGGCGCGATCGTCGAATCGGACCGGGTCGACCCCAAGACCTTCTACGCGTACGCCGCGGGCAAGTTCTACACCAGCAAGGACGGCGGCGCCACGTTCACCGCGTCGCCGGCCACCCTGCCCACCTCCGGCCGGCTGCACTTCCACGCGGTGCCGGGCGCGGCGGGCGAGGTCTGGTTCGCCGGGTCGACCGGGCTGCTGCGCTCGACCGACGCGGGCGCCACGTTCACCAAGGTCTCCTCGGTGACCGCCGGGATCAACGTCGCCTTCGGCAAGGCCGCGCCCGGCCAGTCGCACATGGCCGTCTTCCTGGTCGGCACCGTCGACGGCGTGACCGGCGTCTTCCGGTCCGACGACAACGGCACCTCCTGGGTGCGGATCAACGACGACGCCCACCAGTACGGCAACGCCGGCGACGCGCTGGCCGGCGACCCGCGCGTCTTCGGACGGGTCTACCTGGGCACCAACGGCCGCGGCATCCTGTACGCCGATCGCAACGCCACCGCGACCACCCCGCCGACGACCGCACCCACCACCCCGCCGACCACTTCGCCGACGACGATTCCCACGACGCCGCCGACGACCCCACCCACCACGCCACCGACGACCTCCCCGACGACGGCGCCCACCGGCGGCTGCACGGCCACCTACAAGATCACCGGCTCGTGGAGCGGCGGCTTCCAGGGCGAGGTGACGGTGGCCAACACCGGCACGGCCGCCACCAAGAGCTGGTCGGTGGGCTGGTCCTACACCGCCGGCCAGACGGTCACCCAGCTGTGGAACGGCACGGTCAGCCAGTCCGGCACGGCCGTCAAGGTCACCAACGCGAGCTACAACGGCGCCATCGCCGCGGGCGGCAGCACCACCTTCGGCTTCCTCGGCAGCACCACCGGCGCCGGCAACCCGGTTCCTTCTCCGATCACCTGCTCGGCTTCCGGCTGAGCGGGCCTCCCCCCGTCCCCACCATCGGAAGGAAGACCCACATGCGACAACCAAGAACCATCCGGAAAAAACTGCTGGCGTACGCCTCGGCCGTGCTGCTGGCCGCCGGCCTCGGTGCGCTCGTGGCGCCGAGCGTGGCGTCCGCGCACGGCGCGATGCAGGTGCCCGGCAGCCGGACCTGGCTCTGCTATCAGGACGGCAAGACCAGCACCGGGCAGATAGTCCCGCAGAACCCGGCCTGCGCGGCCGCAGTCGCGCAGAGCGGCGTCACCCCGCTGTACAACTGGTTCGCCGTGCTGCGCTCCGACGGGGCCGGCCGGGTGTCCGGGTTCATCCCGGACGGCCAGCTGTGCAGCGGCGGGACCGGCGGCCCGTACGACTTCACCGGGTTCAACCTGGCCCGCAACGACTGGCCGCTCACCCACCTGACGTCCGGCCGGACGATCGAGATCGACTACAACGACTGGGCCAAGCACCCCGGGACGTTCTCGCTCTACATCACCAAGGACGGCTACAACCCGACCAAGCCGCTCGCCTGGAGCGACCTCGATCCGACGCCGTTCTCCCAGGTGACCAACCCGCCGGCGGACGGCGGGCCGGGCACCGACGCCGGGCACTACTACTGGAACGCGACGCTGCCGTCCGGCAAGACCGGCAAGCACCTGATCTACTCGGTCTGGTCCCGCTCGGACAGCACGGAGACGTTCTACGGCTGCTCCGACGTGATCTTCGACGGCGGCAACGGCGAGGTCACCGGCGTCGGTGGCGGCGGCACCACCACGCCGCCGACGACCCCGCCCACCACGCCTCCGACGACCCCGCCCACCACGCCGCCCACCACTCCGCCGACCACGGGGCCGACCACGTCGCCCGGCGGCTGCACGGCCATGTACAACGTGACCGGCTCGTGGACCGGCGGGTTCCAGGGGCAGGTGATGGTGCACGCCGGGACCTCGGCCATCGGCAAGTGGACGGTCACCTGGACGTGGCCCGGGTCGCAGACCCTGACCCAGCTCTGGAGCGGGACGGCCACCAGCAGCGGTTCGCTGGTGACGGTCAAGAACGCGAGCTGGAACGGGACGGTGGCCGCGGGCGACTCCACCACGTTCGGGTTCCTCGGGTCCGGCACGGCGCCGGCCACGGTGAACAACCTCACCTGCAGCACGGCATAGAAAACCGGGCGGCGGCGCCTCCCGCGCCGCCGCCCGGTCCCTTCCCGGTTCAGAGGAAGCTTTCTAGCCGGCCAGCTGGAACGTCTGCTTCAACGTGTTGTACGCCGGCTTCGGCTGGAGGTTCTCGTCCATCGGGGTGGCCGCGCCCTGCCCGTCGAAGACGCCCGGAACCCAGGAGTACTTGTCGGTGAAACCCCACACGGTGTACGAGATGCAGTGCCTCACCAGCAGGCAGGCCCGGAGCATCATGCCGAAGCCCTCGGCCTGCGCCTGCGTCTTGATGTTGTCGTCCGGCAGGATCATCCGGACGTCGACCTCGGTGAACGCGGTCTTGACGCCGAGCGCGTCGAAGCGCTGCACGTTCGGCAACACGTCACCGGGCAGGCCGTACTGGATGCCCAGATGACCCTGGATCCCGAAGGCCTGTACCGGCACGCCCTGCCGCCGCAGGTCCTTGACCAGGTTGTACTCCGCGGTGCTCTTGGCGTTGATCCCCTCGACGTTGTAGTCGTTGAGGAACAGGATCGCCGAGGGGTCGGCCTGGTGCGCCCAGCGGAACGCGTCGGCGATGTAGCCGGGCCCGAGCGCGCGCAGCCAGATGGTGTCGCGCAGCGTGCCGTCCTCGTTGAACGCCTCGTTGACCACGTCCCACGCCCAGATCCGGCCCTTGAAGTGGCCCATCTCGGTGAAGATGTGCTTGCGCAGCAGGTCACGCAGTTGAGCCGGGGTGAAGGCGGTCTCGGTGAGCCAGGACGGCAGCTGGCTGTGCCAGACCAGCACGTGACCGCGGACCGCCTGCCCGTGTGCGCGGGCGAAGTCGACCAGCTGGTCGGCCTGGGTCCAGTTGAAGGTCCCCTGGGTGGGCTCGACGACCTCCCACTTCATCACGTTCTCGGGCGTGACGGTGTTGAACTCGCGGCCGACGGCCTCCTTGTACGGTGCGTCGGTCGCCAGGGCGTCCATGTTGACCGCGGTGCCGACCTTGACGCCGGTGTGCCGGGCCACGGAGCGCAGCCCGGTATCGCCGGCCACGGCCGCGCTATTGGGCAGCGCCGCGGCGCCCAGGACCGTGATCGCGGCCAGCGCGGCCGCTCCCAGTCCTGTTCGGAATCCCATCTTCTTTGGGTGGGCAAGCATCAGACGTTCCCTTCGGTGGTGGAGCCGAAAGTTCCGGTAACTTGCGGAAATCTTCGTTCTGAAGCGCGTCCAGGTCAATGGGAGTTTCTCATCGAAGATCAAAAGCGCCAAGGGTTGACGGCATAGATCGCCACCTCTACGTTCGGGGTGTTCTCCTGACATGTTTCCGAAACTTCCGAGCCACCCACGGAGGATTCCTCGTGTCCACCCGACGTGAACTGCTTGCCCTCGCCGGCGGTGCGGCCGTCGGCGCGGCCACCGCGGGCGTGTCCGCCCCGGCCTTCGCGCACGACTCCGGACCGGACGGCTGGGTCGCCACCTGGGCCGCGGTGCCCACCACCATCCCGGTGCGCGGCGCGCCGACCGTCCTGACCAACCAGACCGTGCGGCACGTGACGCACTGCTCGACCGGCGGCGACGAGCTGCGGATCCGGCTCACCAACGAGTTCGGCGAATCGCTTTTGCACGTCGATGCGGTGCACGTGGCGCTGCGCGACGGCAGCGGGGCCGGCACGGCGATCGTCCCCGGCACGGACCGGCGGGTCACCTTCTCCGGGCGGCCGGACCCGACGATCCCGGCCGGGGCGCCGATGGTCAGCGACCCGGTGCGGCTGCGCCTGCCGGCCGGCGGCGACCTCGCGATCAGTCTCTACTTCGCCGGCCCCACCACGGTCACCACGCTCGCGGCGTTCGCCTTCCAGGACAACGTGATCGCGGCCGGGAACG
>Ga0068858_100007394_pt1 | contig 10624 bp, 5 predicted proteins | sample KBSSwiS12_FD_66589 | JGI IMG/M metagenome (GOLD analysis project Ga0068858, IMG submission 66589) | Switchgrass rhizosphere microbial communities from Kellogg Biological Station, Michigan, USA - KBS Switchgrass S1-2 | ecosystem: Host-associated > Plants > Roots > Rhizosphere > Soil ... | reverse complement strand
GCAATGGCCAAATGCGGCCCCCTTCCCCACTCACCATTCCCCGCCTCTCCCTCGGCCTTCTCGGGCTCCTGTCGCCCATTCTGCAGGCGGAGATCCAGCTTCCGGCGATCTTCTCGGAACACATGGTACTCATGAAAGCGGCGGCCGTTCCGGTATGGGGCAAGGCGGACCCCGGGGAACACGTTCGCGTCGCGCTCGGCGGGCAGTTTACCGAAACCGAAGCCGATGCCACCGGGCGCTGGCGGACGACACTGAATCTTCAGGACTCCGCGCCAGGTCCCTTCGAAATGACCGTCGAGGGCAAAAACCGAATTGTGATCCCGGACGCCGTCGTCGGTGAGGTCTGGCTGGCCTCGGGCCAGTCCAACATGGAACTTCCGTTGCGCGTCACCACGAACGCCGACGCCGAGATTGCCAGATCGGCCAATCCATTCCTCCGCCAGTTTTTGGTCAAGCCCTCCGGAGCCAATCAGCCAGCGGAAAACTGCGAGGGGCATTGGACGGTGGCCGGACCCGAAACCTCCGGAGAGTTCACCGCCGTCGGCTACTACTTCGGCCAGGAACTGCAGCAAGCACGAAAGACTCCTGTCGGTATCATTCACGCTTCGCAAGGCGGCACCTACATCGAGCCTTGGACGCCAATGGATGCGCTCGATCGGGTCCCGTCCTTTCAAACCTCTGCAGCAGCCTTGCGCAGGAACGCCGAAGACTACCCAATCCAAAAAGCCAGGTTCGCGCGAGACTTCACCGCCTGGCTCAAGCAGTCCGGACGCGAGGACCAGCCTCGGGCCGACCCCGCACTCTTCGCCGATGAAGCCGTTTCCACCAGCGACTGGACCACTGTGACCTTCCCGGGCAAGGTCTCCGAAGCCAGCTTTCCTCCCAGCGGCGTGTTCTGGATCCGGCACGACATCGATGTTTCCGCTCTGCTGGCCCGCCAGGGTTTCAAGATCATGATCGGCCCGCTCGATGGATACTGGCAGGTCTATTGGAACGGGAAGAAGTTGAACGAGACCACTTACGCTCAATTGCCCGGCAAGGATTTCGCCTGCTACTTCCCCGTGCCGCCGGAAAAAATCCGGGCCGGAAAAAACACCCTCGCCATCCGCATCTATTCGCCCACCGCTCCGCTGGCCGTCGCCGGCCGGTCGCTCTGGGCCGGCCCTATTGATCTCAATGGAAAGTGGTTCGCCAAGGTGGAGCGCTCCTTCCCTGAACTCCCCCCGGACACCCTGGCCGCTGCACCGCGGATGACATTTCAACCACCCGAAATGCTGCCCGGCAGCCTCTACAATGCCCGGATCCATCCCCTCACCCGCTACGCCATTGCCGGCGTCCTTTGGTATCAGGGCGAGAGCAATGTCAAGCGGGCGTATGAATATCGCCTCGCCCTTCCCACGCTGATCAAAGGCTGGCGGGAAAAGTGGCAGCGTGACGACCTTCCTTTCTATTTCTGCCAGGTCTGCAACAACAACCCGAAGCTCCCCTCGCCCGCTGAATCCGCCTGGGCCGAGCTGCGCGAATCGCAATCGCTTGCCCTCGCCCTGCCCCACACCGGACAGGCTGTCACGATTGACCTCGGGGAAGCAGGCGACCTGCACTCCCGTGACAAAAAGACTGTCGGCCGCCGACTGTTTCTCATCGCCGAAGCCGAACACTATGGCCAGGCCGTTCCTTTTTCCGGTCCGGTTTACGACTCCATTGCTATCGAAACCGGGAAAGCCCGGATCCACTTCCGGAGCGTCGATGGCGGCCTCGTCACCGCAAGGTTATCTCCCACTTACAACGTGAAAACCCTCACCGGCGAGACCGCACCCCTCATCCGCAACAGCCCGCGAAGCGAATTAGAAGGATTCGCGATTTGCGGCGAAGATCGGAAATGGGTTTGGGCCGATGCCAAAATTGACGGCGATACCGTGTTGGTCTGGTCGGACAAAGTACCCCGGCCCGTCGCGGTCCGCTACGCCTGGGCGGACAATCCCACCTGCAACTTATCCAACGGCGCCGGTCTGCCCGCCTCTCCCTTCCGCACGGACGACTTCCCCGCCACCACGGCTAATAGCCACTACTAACTCAACGTAACCTTTTCCGTACCCACGCATATGCTGAATAGATCTCTGCTTCTTCTGATCTTCATCGGGCTAATGCTGCCGCGCATTTGGGCTGCACCGAGCGAGGCACGTGAGGCCGGCCGTAACCTCCTGGATTTCTCGGGTGCCGTCATCGTGACCGTTGCGCAACCTGGGAAATACGAACAAAAAGCCGCGCAAGTGCTGCAGGATGAGATTGAGAAGAAAACCGGGATCCATTTGGAAATCGTCACTCAATGGCCCGAATCGAAAAAGCCCGTCATCGCGGTCGGCCTCCAGTCGGCGGTTGGACAATTTGCAGGCCCATTCGCCGCTCAGCTCGAGAGCGCCCGGAGCCCCGGGGGAGAAGGCTTCGCCCTCACGGTCGAGCAGGATCCCAGGCCGGCGGCGATCATTTGCGGTCGAGATGCCCGCGGCCTCCTGTATGGCATCGGCCGCCTGCTGCGGAAAATGCAGCTTGCTCCCCAATCCGCCACGGTCCCCGCCGGATTGCACATGACGACCGCGCCGAAGTATCCCCTGCGCGGCCATCAACTGGGCTATCGCCCGAAGGTGAATGCCTATGATGCCTGGTCGGAGGCGCAGTTTGACCAATATATTCGCGAACTGGCCCTGTTCGGCGTAAATAGCATCGAAATTGTTCCGCCGCGTACCGATGATCAACGGACGAGCCCGCACATGAAAGTGCCGCCGATCGAGATGATGGAACGGATCTCGAAGATCATCGACTCCTACGGCCTGGACGTATGGGTCTGGTACCCGAACATGGGGAAGAACTATACCGATGAGGAGCCCGTCAAAGCCGAACTGGTGGAACGCGAGGAAATCTTCCGGCGGCTCCCGCGGATCGATCACCTTCTCGTCCCCGGCGGAGACCCCGGCGATCTGCATCCCGACGTCTTCTTTCCCTGGATGGACAAGGTCGCGGCGGTGCTGCAACGCTATCATCCCAACGCCAAAATCTGGGTCTCACCCCAGGCGTTTCAGCCCACGCACGAGTGGCTGGAGTCTTTCTATCGGCACGTGAATGCGAAACCGGCGTGGCTCGGCGGAGTGGCCTACGCACCCTGGATCGCCACCCCGCTTCCTGAGATGCGAAAGATTGTCGATTCCAGTATCAAGATTCGCAACTACCCCGACATCACTCACAACGTGGAATGCCAGTATCCCGTCCCGAATTGGGATATCGCCTTCGCCCTGACGTTGCATCGCGAGTGCTTCAATCCGCGTCCCGTGGCTATGAAGACCATCCACAACGTCTTCGCCAATTATTCCTGCGGCTCGCTCTGCTACTCCGAGGGGATCAACGATGACGTGAACAAATTTGTTTGGAGCGATCAGGATTGGGATCCCTCCACGCCCGTGGTCGACACCCTGCGCGACTACTGCCGCCTCTTCATCAGCCCGGAGTTGTGCGAGTCGCTGGCCGACGGCTTCCTCGCCTTGGAAAAGAATTGGGAAGGTCCGCTCGCAGCCAGCCGGCAAGTCGACGCGACGCTCGCCCTGTGGCTGCAACTCGAGCAGCGTGCTTCCCCGGCCGTGCGGCAGAACTTTCGTTTCCAGATGGGTCTGCTCCGCGCCCACTATGACGCTTACATCAAGGCGCGGCTCCTCCACGAGACGGACCTCGAAAGCCAGGCAATGGAAGTATTGAAGACCGCAGCCGCGGCGGGCAGCTTCCCTGCACTCTCCAAGGCCGAGGCCATTCTGCGCAAGGCCCAGACCGAACCCGTGGCCGTCGAGCACAAGCAACGTTGCGAGCAGCTCGCCGACTCTCTCTTTGCCAGTATCGGCTCCCAAACCTCGGTATCACGTTACGCCGCGCAGCATCGCTCGCGCGGTGCCTTCATGGACGGAATTGATGAGCCGCTGAACAACGTCGCGTGGCTGCGCGCGGAGTTTGGCAAGGCCCGAGATTTGCCCAACGAAGCGGATCGCCTCACCGCCATAGCGCAAATCCTGCATCGCACGGACCCCGGCCCCGGCGGCTTCTATGACAACCTGGGGACTCCCAGCGGCAATCAGCGCATCGTCAATTCGATCCCGTGGCAGGACGACCCGGGCACGCTGAAATCTCCGCGCACCACTTACTTCTACGAAGTCGGCAGGTCCGAGGACCAAGGCATCCCGCTCGCCTGGAAGAAGCAGGCCCAAACCCTTTATGGTACGCCCCTGCGGCTGGCCTACGACCACCTCGACCCGCACGCCACCTATTCCGTGAGGGCCACCTACAGCGGCCGCACCAGCCGTCGCATGAGCCTGCGGGCCAACGACCGCTATCTCATTAGCGACCAGATTCAGTCCAGGAAGCCCCCCATCCAGGAGTTCTCCATTCCGCCGGAAGCGACCGCCACCGGTCACTTGGAACTGGAATGGAGTTCTGGCGAGGGTGAGCGCAGTTGCGAGGTCGCGGAAGTCTGGTTGATCAAGCACGAGTAAGAGAGTGACGGTTACGACCACTTCGGCACCCGCGTTTACCTCGCCGCCAACAAAAAATCGTTCACCCAAGCGCCGCAAATCCTCGCGGTAAGGGCAGTTCTCCAGTTAAAAGCCCGTCTGCCGCCGGTCCCTGATTGTTCCGACTGGCCCGCTTGCCGCCTTCGAATTTGCCAATTTGCAACAGCGTTATAATGAACGATAAACACATGTAAATGGACGCCCCGCTCGTGTACAAGATCAACCAGGCGGAGCGACACGTACATGTGAAGTATGATGCGCAGCCCACCTTCGACCAGTGGGAATTCACCATGCAGGAGATTCTCCACGACCCCCAGTACGAAGCCGGCTTTGGTTTTTTGCTAGATCGCTCGCACATCTGGAGTCCGGCCTCGACCAATCACATTCATCGCCTGATCGACTTTATCGAAAATCACGTCGCGCAGAGCGGCGGCGCACGCTGGGCGCCCCTCGTGGTCGACTTCGGCTCATTAGGCATGGCCCGGATGGCGGAGTTGCTCTCGCTCTCGGCCGAAATTCGCGCGTTTCTCAATTTCGACGAAGCGAAGGCCTGGCTGGCCGCAGTGCACCGAAACTGAGCGGACCGCTCCTTCCTGCTTCCGCCGCCCCGCCTGCGGTCCATGCCAGGGAATATATGTCGTATGAAATCGCGTCCGACGGAAATCGGAACCTTTGTGGGGTGCCTACTTATGGAGCGCGCTCATAGACGTCCTTGTACCCGTCACTCCCTTGGGTGGTGAAGCTGTGCGGAGTGAAGGAAATGATAGTGTAAACCAATGTCGTCGTGTGCACTGGAGTGCCAACGCCATTATCCGAAGGGAAGCTGACGATGAGTTTTTTGCCGTCGATGCGCCACCTCCTTCCGTCGATGCCCTCCGGTGCGGTTTCGTGTCTTTGTACGCCCCAGGTGCCGTTTACGTGAAACGTCCAAATTCTGTTTTTTGGGGAGAACCATCGGCCTAGAATACGCTTCGAGTAGTCTTCCGAACCCTTTGAAGCCGCAACGGTGGTGCTCAATGCAATGAGGAGAATTGCGAAGGCGAGGCGGATCATTCGGGGTGATTTCGTGATTGGCGGCATCTGACTACCGAGTTGTCCCGCAACGTAACGAAATACAACTCTCAAAATTTTCCAAATTTTTATATGTCATCTAAAGTCGACATGTGACGTGGCTTCATTTCTTCGCTTGGCTGACTACGCCCGCCGACCTCGCCGCGCTGAACATTCGTCGGCCCAGTTCACGAAGATGGTGATTATGGCGTCGAGCATGAGTGGGCCTCCATGCCCTTGAAATTTCGTTGCGGTGCGCTTGCAGAACACCCAGTCGGCGTCGTGCTCCGAACGCTGAACTGTTTCGAACTCCTCCGATTCTAAGTCAGTACCAGAAAGATCGATGTCGAGTGACCAGCCTGGGTTGTCGATCGTGGTGATTGAAACACCAAAACCGTGCTCCCATTCACCATCGCATTGCGCCAATTACCACTGCTGGAGTCGCTGGCTTGCTGCTGGATTCATGCAAGCACTCTGAGGTGCAACAAGAGTCCGCGCAAGGTGGACAGGCCTCCGAGTTCGCCGAAATGGCTCTGTTCGAGCTGCGCCGTATCCGCACGATTCGAAGCTTGAGAACCTGCAAATTTCTCAAAATTTTTATATGTCATCTAAAGTCGACTTTTGTGCTGGACGCCTCAGTATGGTTGGCTGGGTCGTGTGGCCCAACCGTGCTCACGGCTCGTACCGAGCGACCCAGGTGCGATGGAAATCAGGCCAACCCATTGCCAGTTGGTGAGCCGCTGCTTAGGCGTTGCGATTTTTTGGGGCGAGCCAGTAGTCGTCGCGCCAGTAATAATGGCCCGATGCGCTGTATTCCGGCAGCCACAGCTCATCTTCGTTCGACCGCAGATGTGGGTCAGTAGCGGAATCGAATGGTCGCCAAGTGGAATCGCGGGAATAATTGTCTAGATGGTCCCGGCGAAGGAACTCCTTGTCAGGGCCGTCACGAAGAAAAAGCCGCTGTGAATCGTAGAGGCAAGTGCGGTTGGGGCCACTGTCATCGAACGGAAACGCCAATTGAACCTTGCAGTCCTGCCAATGGCAGATCGAACAGATGTCGAAACTCCCCGGCGACTCAGTGAACATGAAGTAGCCGCAGCACGGGCAGGGAAAAAGCTTGGATGCGGATTCCGGGCCTGGATCGGTGTGCTTCTCGGTCATTGGGAATGCGTAGCAAAGCCTAAGCCCATGGCGTCCCGTCGCGAGCACGTTCTCTCGAATTCTGCAAAATTTCTAGATGTAATATTAACTCCAACGGGGGGCGGCGTCTGTTGTTCCCGAAATTTGCGCATTGAAAACATGCGCTCATCCACAATCCTCTCAGCCCTACCATTATGACTTTGAAGCCCATCATTTCGGCGCTGGCGCTTTTTGCCTTGATCGCTGGCGCACCAACACTCCACGCCGAGGACTCATCACCCCGCAAATTCGTCCAGGATTTCTATGAGTGGTACGTCCCCATGTCAGCGCGCTCCCACTCCGAGGACGCGAGCAACATCGCCTTGAAGAAAAGAAGCTCCGCCTTCAGCGCCGAGCTTCTGAAGGCCCTGAAAGAGGATGCCCTGGCATCGTCCAAGTCGCCCGGCGAAATCGTCGGCCTCGACTGGGACCCCTTCTTGAACAGCCAGGAGCAGATCGAGCGTTGCGTGATCGGGAATATCTCCTCCAAGAACGGTTCATTCCGGGTCGACATCTACGACATTTTGGGTGGGAAGAAGGACAAGAAGCCCAACATCATCGCCGAAGTCAAACAAGAGAATGGGCATTGGATCTTCGTCAACTTTTGGAACCCCGATGGCGGCAATTTGCTCAGCGAACTCCGCGAACTCAGCAAGTCGCGCAAGAAAACGTCCAAGTAAACCTGTTGCACGGGCAGGAGCGCACATCACCCAAGAGCAATTGAGTTCTGGGCGGCTACCCAAGGCAGTTTGCAACGCCAGGCGCGGGGTGCCGGAGTTTTCGGCAGACCGACCCACGATGGATCAGGTCGCCGGCCGCAGGAAAGATAGATTTGGGAACTTCATTTTGAGCGCCTCCGAGAATAGGGAGACAATCAACGAGTAACCGCCCGCGGCATCGAATGCGACGAGCCGCAGAAGAGAATAAGGGCGCCTATTTCGTGAGCTGAGCGCTGGTGCCGGGCGGGAACGGGACCTGGGCCGGGCTGCGGAGGTAGGAGACGAGGTCGCGGATGTCCTTGTCGCTCCAGGGGGTGAGGAGGCCCTCGGGCATCATCGAGGTTTCCAGCGTGGTGATGGTCTTGATCTCGTCGCGGGGGAGGCTGAGCGATTCGTTGGGCGTGATGATGCTGACGACTTTCGGATCCTGCTGGTTGGCGATGCCGACGAGGGTGCGGCCGTCCTTGGTTTCCATCATCGTGGTGCGGTAGGCGTTCGGAATTTCGGCGTTGGGATCGATGACGTTGTGCAGCAGGTAATCGATGTCGGCGCGGTTCGAGCCGGTGAGATCGGGGCCGATCTTGCCACCACTGCCGAAGAGCGTGTGGCAGATGCCGCACGTCTGGGTGAACATGACGCGGCCATGGCTGGGATCGGGCGCGGGCAGGCTCTTGTTTTCGACGAGGGCCTTGTATTTGGCCTGGGCGGCCAGCTTGTCGGCCGGAGTTTCGCGGGAAACGCCCCAGACTTTCTCCAGCTCCTTGGTGAGGTCGGGTTGATTAAGGCCGCGCACCTGACGGGCGATATCGGCGGAGAGATCCTTGGCGGAAACGCGATTGTCGGCGATGGCGGCGAGCAAGGGTTTGGCGAAGGCCACGCGGGACACGAGCGTGAGCAGCGCGTCGCGTTTCTCCTCCACCGACAGATTGGCATAGATGGCGAGAAGGGCGTTGGGGGTCTGCGGATCGGCGTAGGCGGCGAGGCCGCGAATGGCCGGGGCGCGGAGCGCGGCGTCCTTGAGCAGATCGAGCAGCACGGGTGGCAGGGCGGCGTCCTTGACGTTGAGCAGGGAGTCGAGCGCGCGACGGCGATCGCTCGCGCTGGCGCTGGCGTTGGTCACGATCTTGCGCGTGGACTCGAGCGCCCGACTGCTGCCGAAGGTCAGCGACAGGGACTCCGTGATGCCGCGGACGTCACCATTGGCGCTCTTGGTAAGTTTCGCCTCCACCACATCCCAGCCCGCGGGCAGCGGCACGGTGCGCTGGCCCTTGAGCGCGGCGCTGATACCGGTGAGTACCGCAAGCTGGCGTGAATCGACATCGAGTTTCGGCAGCAGTTCGGCCAGGGCACCAAGCGCCTCGGGAGTGCCGAGCGTGGCCACGCGGCGGGCGGTGAATTCCAGTGCGCGGGGCAATTTGGAATCGACGCCGATGGCCAGGGCGCGATGCAAGTCGGCGGCGGCCATGGGCTCGAGGGCGTACCAATCCATGAGCGGGAGATTGTGGTCAGTGGCGTCTTCCCCGTGGGAGTGCAGGGCGGCGACGATGTCCCAGCGCTGGGCGGGGGCGACGCGTTGCGCGGCGGTGGCGAGATAAAGACGGACTACTGGCGAGGCATCGCGCTTCGCGAGTTCTCCAAAGGCTTGCACGATCTTCTCCGATGGCTGGCCATTCTCACATGCAAGCTGGATAGCCCACGAGCGAACATAGTCGTCTTCGGATTTCAGGAGCTTGAGGGTGTCCGCTTCGTTCAATCCACCGATGACATGCAGCGCCCAGAGCTGGCGAAGCTGCGCCTCGGTGCTGGAGACGCCGTAATAGTTGGCGGTCAACTTCATCAGCAGCATCTTCCCGTCGAGCCCGAGCAGGTCCCGCATCCTCTGCCGCGCCGCGGGTTCGATCTTCCCCCCCGCCGCGCGCTCTTCCAGGATGCGCCGCGCGTGCCGGCTGAGCCACTCGTGCTGGTCGAGGAGCACCATCACGAGCTCGTCGTCAGACTTCTTTTTCAGATCCACCGGCGTGGTCTTGGTGTCGCCGTAGGTGATCTTGAAGATGCGACCGTTGCTGCGGTCGTGGACGTCGGGGTTATTGTTGTGACACTGGTTCTTGTCGTACCAGTCGATCATGTAGCAGGAGCCGTCCTGGTCGTACTGGAGGTTCACGACCTGTGACCAGGAGTCATTGAAGTGAATGAAGTCCGGGGCGTGATGGCCGATGTAACCACTGCCGCTTTTCTCCAGCGTATCCTCGTTGATCCGCGCGCCGTGGATGTTGTTCATGAAGGTCTGGCCGTAATACTGCTCCGGCCAGCTTCCGCCTTGGTAGACCATGAGGCCGGCGTGGGCGTGTCCACCGCCCGCGCTGTCGCTGCGACCGTTGCCGGCGTGCGGCGTCTTGCTCGCGTAGTGGACGTGGTCGGCGATGGTCTTGATGTCGTCGTAGACGTTCGGGTTGAAGTGCTGCCCGCCCTGCCGCATGTAATGGCCGCCCTGGATCATGTGCCAGAGGTGTGGGATGACGCAGCCCTCGGTGATACAGTGGCCGTACTGATTGAAATCGATGCCCCAAGGGTTGCTGGTGCCTTCGGCGAAGAGTTCGAACTGGTGCTTGATCGGATGATAGCGCCACACGCCGGCATTGATCTTCGTGCGCGTACTTTCCGCCGTGCCCGGCTGGCCCACGATGCTTTGCGTGAAGACGCCGTGGCACCCGTAGAGCCAGCCATCAGGTCCCCAGGTGAAGGTGTTCAGCGTCTCGTGGGTGTCGCCGTAGCCCCAGCCATCGAGGAGGATTTGTGGGGGCCCGGCGGGCTTGGGTGCATCGCCATCCTGCATGGGGATGAACATGAAATACGGCGAGGCGCCAACGTAGACGCCGCCGAAGCCGACTTCGATGCCGCTCACCAGATTGAGCCCCTCGGCGAAGACAGTGCGCTTGTCGAACTTCCCGTCGCCGTTGGTGTCCTCGAAAACCAGGATGCGATCGTGGCCGCCGAAGATGTCCTTGAGCTGGGCCTCGGTCGGCTTGCTGAGGTCCGTGCCGGGGGCATGATCGTCCTTTGGCGGCGTACCGTTGCGTTTCGGATACGTGTAACCCTCGGCCACCCAGATGCGCCCGCGATCATCGATGG
>Ga0068858_100007390_pt1 | contig 10626 bp, 7 predicted proteins | sample KBSSwiS12_FD_66589 | JGI IMG/M metagenome (GOLD analysis project Ga0068858, IMG submission 66589) | Switchgrass rhizosphere microbial communities from Kellogg Biological Station, Michigan, USA - KBS Switchgrass S1-2 | ecosystem: Host-associated > Plants > Roots > Rhizosphere > Soil ... | reverse complement strand
TCGCCGCGCTCCTGTTTCTTGGTTTGATCGATCTGACGTTCGAGCGCCTCGCGCTGGGCCATCAGTTCCTGGAGTGTCGCCACGGCGAATCCTTTGTTCGAGTTTCCGGAGCCAAATCCCGGCGGCGAGATTGTAGGAGATTCAGGAACTCGGCGGAACATATCCGCTCGGCTGCTCGGCACCGGCGCCGAAGAAGAAATTCTCCATCTGGCGAGCCAGGTATTGGCGGGCGCGCTGGTCGGCGAGATTGAGGCGATTTTCGTTCACCAGCATCGTCTGGTGCTTCATCCAAGCCGCCCAGCCTTCCTTGCTCACCGAGGCGTAGATGCGCTTGCCGAGCTCGCCCGGATAAGGCGCGAAATCGAGCCCCGGAGCCTCGCGCTTCAAATACACGCATTGCACTGTTCTTGCCATGTCCATCTCCGAGCGGCGACGCGCCTTGGTTCTGTGTTCGATATCGGCTCAGCCGAGTTTCTTGACGAATACCTGGGAGCGGCGGTCCCAGTTGTATTTGCGCTTGCGCGCCTCGGGAAGCCAGTCGGGATCGACCTGGACGAAACCCCGCTTGATGAACCAGTGCATGGTCCGTGTCGTCAGCACGAAGATACTTTCCAGGCCGAGCGCCCGGGCACGGTGCTCGACTCGCTTCAGTATCCGTTCGCCGTCGCCCTGGCCCTGTACCTGCGGCGATACCGTGAGCGCCGCCATTTCCCCGGTCTTGCTTTCCGGATACGGATAGAGCGCGGCGCAGCCGAATATCACGCCGTCGTGCTCGATGACGGTGTAGTCGCCGATGTCGCGCTCGATCTCCGTCCGGGCGCGCTTGACCAGCGTGCCGTCGCGCTCGAACGGCTCGATCAGCTGCAACACGCCGCCGATGTCGTCGGCGGTCGCCTGGCGCAGGCTCTCGAGCTTCTCGTCGACGACCATCGTGCCGATGCCGTCGTGGGTGAACACCTCCATCAGCAGCGCGCCGTCGATCGCGAACGGCAGGATGTGCGAGCGCTCGACGCCGCCGCGGCAGGCGCGCACGCAGTGGCGGAGGTAAAAGGCCGTGTCGGTCGGCACCAGCGGCGTCGGCAGCGCGGCGAGCAGCTTCTCGGCATCGGCCAGGGCGAGCTCGGTGTCGATCGGCGATTCCGGGTCGGCCTGGTCTTCGCGGATGCCCGGCACCTCGGTCACGAAGAGCAACTTGTCGGCCTGGAGGGCGATCGCCGTGCTGGTCGCGACGTCTTCCATCGTCAAGTTGAACGCTTCGCCGGTCGGCGAGAAGCCGAACGGCGACAGCAGCAGCATCGCGCCGATGTCGATCGCGCGCCGGATCGCCGCCGCGTCGACCTTGCGGACGACGCCGCTGTGCATGAAGTCGACGCCGTCGACGACGCCGACCGGTCGCGCGGTCAGGAAGTTGCCCGAGACGACGCGGACGATGGCGTTGGCCATCGGCGTGTTCGGCAACCCCTGCGAGAACGCCGCCTCGATCTCGAAGCGGAGCTGTCCGGCGGCCTCCTGGGCGCTGTCGAGCGCCACCGGGTCGGTGATGCGCATGCCGTGGCTGTAGCGCGAGGGATGGCCCTTCGAGCGCAGCTGCTCGTTGACCTGCGGGCGAAAGCCGTGGACGAGGACGATCTTGATGCCCATCGCCTGCAGGATCGCCAGGTCCTGGGCGAACGAGGCGAGCTTGCCCGCCGCGATCAGCTCGCCGGCGATGGCGACCACGAAGGTCTTGCCGTGGTACGCGTGGATGTGCGGCGCCACGGTGCGGAACCACGGCACGAAGGTGTGCGGGAAGACCAGGTTCACGGGCGTTGGCGCGGCGAGCGAAAGGGCGGGCGCGATTCTGGCATGGCACCGGCGAGGCCGCCCCCGCGAGGCGGCGCTCGCGCGTCAGGCGGCTACTTGTAGAGCAGCTGCGGCAGCCACAGGCCGATCTGCGGAAACATGTAGAGCAGGATGATGGCGAGCACCTGGATGCCCATGAACGGCATCATCCCCGCGAAGATCTGGTTCAGTGTCACGTGCCGCGGCGAGACTCCCTTCAGATAGAACGCCGCCATCGCCACCGGCGGCGACAGGAACGCCGTCTGCAGGTTCAGCGCCACCAGGAGGCCGAAGAACAGCGGGTCGACGCCGAACTTGGCGAGCAGCGGAATGAAGATCGGCATGAAGATGACGATGATCTCCGTCCACTCGAGCGGCCAGCCGAGGATGAAGATGATGAACTGCGACAGGATCATGAACTGGACCGTCGTCAGCCCGAGCGAGAGCACCCAGCGTTCGATGAGTTCCTGACCGCCGAGCAGCGCGAACGACGCCGAGAAGATCGACGAGCCGACGAACAGCCAGCACACCATCGCGCTGGTCTTGGCGGTGAGGAACGACGACTCCTTCATGATCCCGCCGAGGTCGCGCAGCGTCGCGTTGATCGGGTGCGGGCGGTGGCTCTGCCTGGCGGCGACGTAGCGATAGGCGCCGGCGAGCAGCAGGCCACCGAACGCGCCCACCGCAGCCGCTTCGGTCGGTGTCGCCAGGCCGAACACGATCGAGCCGAGCACGGCGACGATCATGACGGCGAGCGGGAAGAACGACGTCAGCAGCATCTTGAAGATCTCGAGCCGCTGCCAGTTCATCAGCCAGGTGATGAGGAGCAGGGCGGCGATGCCTGACGCGAAGACGATCCAGAACCAGGTCGGGGCCGGCACTCGCTCTGCCGCCGGGGCGACAGGCGCTGCTGCCTGGGCGGGCGCGACGCGCGGCGCCGCTGCCGAGGGAGCGGCCACGGGGGCTGCGGCGGTGCCGAGCGCTTCAGGTTCCTTGACGCCGGCGCTGTCCGCCGCGCTTTCCATCGGCGGCTCTTGCAGGCCGGAGCTGGGCTCGGCCGTCTCTTCGGCGGGCATGCCGCTGCCGGCCTGCACCAGCCCCGACGTGTCGACGGCTGCGACCGGAGCGGTCGCGCCGCCGTAGACCAGCAGAAGCAAGGCGACGATGGAGAGCGCGGGCAGCAGCGTCACGAAGAGCTGGCCGACGACCGATCGACGCGGCAACCCGGCATCGCGCAGGCCGCCGAACAGCCCGGCGACGGCGTTGCGGCTTCTCCCGCTCAGCGCTTGCGAAATCGGCGGCAGGACGACACGCCGCTCTTCTTCGCTCAACGGCGGCGCGAGGTGCGGCTTCAGCTTCGCCACGATGATGACGAAGAGCACGTACAGCCCGGCCAGCATGATGCCGGGGAAGAATGCGCCGGCGTAGAGCTTGACGACCGAGACGCCTGCAGTCGCGCCGTAGACGATCAGGAGCACCGACGGTGGAATCAGGATGCCGAGGCAGCCGCCCGCTGTGATCGCGCCCGCCGACAGCTGCACGCTGTAGCCGGCGCGCAGCATCGCCGGCAGGGCGAGCAGGCCCATCAGCGTCACGACCGCGCCGACGATGCCGGTCGCCGTCGCGAAGATCGCGCAGGTGACGATCGTCGCGACCGCCAGCGCGCCCGGCACGCGCGCGAGGGCCAGGTGCAGGCTCTTGAACAGCTTTTCGATCAGGTTGGCGCGCTCGACCAGGTATCCCATGAACACGAACAGCGGGATCGCGATCAGGACGTCGTTCGACATCACCGAGTAGGCGCGCTGGACCATCAGGTCGAGGATCTGCTGGGTCGCGATCTGCGGGTTGACGCTGCGGTAGGCGAGCCAGCCGAACGCCACGCCCATTCCCATCAGCGTGAACGCGGTAGGAAAGCCCAGCATGATCGCGACCACGATCAGCGCCAGCATGAGCAGGCCGAGCGCGCCGAGGTCGTCGTGGCTGAGATGGCCGTCGAACAGGCTTGCCCAGGGCGTGAAGATCAGGACGGTGACGATGATGATCGCCATCAGCGAAAAGCCGAACCAGAGCTCCCTGCGGATCTTCACTTCTTGCCCCCTTCCTGCACGACGAGCTGGTCGAGGCGGGCAATGTCTTCATCCTTCACGTGCACCATCTGCTTGAGCTTGTCGACGTCGACCTCCTCGACGTCTTCTTCGCGCGAAGGCCACTCGCCCTGCCGGATGCAGATGACGCAGCGGATGATCTCGACGATTCCCTGCAGGAACAGGAACGCGCCGGCCAGGGGCAGCATGGTCTTGAACGGATAGATCGGTGGCCCCTCGGCGGTGACGTTGGAGTGCTCCCAGATCGCCCACGACTCGGCGGCGTAGTAGTAGCCCGCGTACGTCAGCGCGAACACGCCGGGGATGAAGAAGATGACGTAGAGGACGAGATCGATCGTCGCCTGCGTGCGCGGCCGGAAGAATCCGTAGAGGACGTCACCGCGCACGTGGCCGGATTTGGCCAGGGTGTACGCGCCGGCCATCACGATCAGCGTGCCGTACATCATGATCATGACGTCGAAAGCCCAAGGGTGCGGATGATCCAGCACGTAGCGCGAGAACACCTCCCAGGAGATCAGGAACGTGAGCGCGACGATCAGCCACGAGAACGCGTGGCCGACGAAGGTGCTGATCTTGTCGATCGTCAGAAGCAGTTTCTGCATGGTGTGGTCCGCTCAAGCAAATCGGCCACCCGAACCGCGCCCGGGTGGCCGACCGGCGATCGGTGAATGCTCAGGACTTCTTGGGCTCTGCCTTCTTGGGGCCGAAGAAGTGGTTCATCGCCATGCGCCGGTTGATGACGGTGTCCTGCTCCCACTTCACCGCGCGCTCGGCGAACGCCTTCTGCGACGCGACGATTTCCTTGAACATCGGGTTCTCCGCCGACTTCTTCTCGAGGATCTGGTCCCAGACGTTCAGTTGCGCCTGCAGGACCGTGTCGGGCGTCTTGTAGAACTTGACCTTGTCGGTCGTCTGCAGCTCGATGTAGTCCTTCGAGTAGCGATCGATTCCCTTCCAGACCATGTCCGACGACGCCGCTTCTACCGCGTTCGCGATGATCGCCTTCAACTTCGCCGGCAGCGCTTCGTACTTCGGCTTGTTGAACGTGATCTCGAACGACTCCGCGCTCTGGTGATAGCTCTGAAGCATGCAGATTTTCGAGACGTCGGGAAAGCCGAGGATGCGATCGGAGGTCGCGTTGTTGAACTCCGCGGCGTCGAGCAGGCCGCGGTCCATCGCCGGGACGATGTCGGCGGCGGGAAGCGCATTGACCGCCGCGCCCATTCCCGTGAACAGATCGATCGCGAGGCCGTTGGTGCGGTACTTGAGGCCCTTGAAATCCTCGGGCTTCGTGACCGGCTTCTTGAACCAGCCGAGCGGCTGGGTCGCGAACGGGCCCGACAGGAAAGACACCAGATTGCCGCCGATCGACGCGTAGAGCTTTTCGAGCAGCTCCTTGCCGCCGCCGTACTTGTGCCAGGCGAGCAGCATGTTCGCGTCCATGCCGAAGGCGGGGCCCGAGTTCCACAGCGCGAGCGCGTTCTGCTTGCCGTAGTGGTAGCCGAGGATGCCGTGGCCGCCATCGAGCGTGCCCTTTGATACCGCTTCGAACAGGCCGAATGCCGGCACGACCGAGCCTGCGGGCAACACCTCGATCTTGAGCTCGCCTCCGGTCATGTCGTTGATCTTCTTGGCGAAGTCCAGCGCCATCTCGTGGAAGATGTCCTTTGACGGCCAGGTGCTCTGGAAGCGGAAGCTGGTCGCTGTCTGGGCCGTCGAAATCATCGGCGCGGCCATTGCGGTCGCGCCCACGGTCGTCGCGGCAGCGCTCCTGAGGAAACGGCGCCGGGTAGCGAACGCTCGCGCGCGGGGGGTGATCTTGTCGGTCAAGTTCGTCTCCGGAAGTGATACGAGCGGCGCGCCACCAGTAGGTCGAGACACAGTAGAGCCGGCGGGTCGAGCAGCGCCCCGGATACTGGCAATCGGCCGAACGCAACACAAGTAGGGGAAGCCCGCCGGGAATAATCTGCCGTCCGATGCTCTCCGCCAAGCCTCCGCCCGTCTCCCGTTCATCGCCATCGCCGATCGCCAGCGCGATCGAATTTCCGGAGGCGCTGCCGGTCTCGGCGCGGCGCGACGAGATCGCCGCCGCCGTGCGCGACCACCCTGTCGTCATCGTCTGCGGCGAGACCGGCTCAGGCAAGACGACGCAACTGCCAAAGATCGCGCTCGCGCTCGGCCGCGGCCGCGGCCGAAGCAACGGCGGCGGCCTCATCGGCCACACCCAGCCGCGCCGGATCGCCGCGTCGAGCGTCGCCAAGCGCATCGCCGAAGAGCTGAAGACGCCGCTCGGCGAGGTCGTCGGCTACAAGGTCCGCTTCCAGGACCGGCTGTCCGCGGGGGCGAGCGTCAAGCTCATGACCGACGGCATCCTGCTCGCCGAAACGCAGAGTGATCCGCTGCTGCGCGCGTACGACACGATCATCGTCGACGAGGCGCACGAGCGCAGCCTCAACATCGACTTCCTGCTCGGCCACCTGCGCCAGATCCTGCCGCGGCGGCCCGACCTCCGCGTCGTCGTGACGTCGGCGACGATCGACGCCGACCGGTTTGCGCAGCACTTCGCCGGACCCGACGCGCCGGCACCGGTGATCCAGGTCTCGGGACGGCTCTACCCGGTCGAGATCCGCTGGCGCCCGTTCGTCGAGAGCCGCGACCACGACCTCGGCGATGCGATCTGCGACGCCGTCGACGAGCTCTGGCAAGGGCCCGGCGCCGCCGGCTCGGGCGATGTCCTCGTCTTCCTGCCGGGCGAGCGCGAGATCCGCGACGCCGCCGAGCGCCTGCGCAAGCACCACCCGCCCGGCGTCGAGGTGCTGCCGCTGTTCGCGCGCCTGTCGCAGCAGCAGCAGGACGAAGTCTTCGCGCCGCACAGCGCACGCCGCATCGTTCTCGCCACCAACGTCGCCGAGACCTCGCTCACGGTGCCCGGGATCCGCTTCGTCATCGACGCCGGCACGGCGCGGATCAAGCGCTACAGCTTCCGCAGCAAGGTCGAGCAGCTGCCGATCGAGCCGGTCAGCCAGGCGGCGGCGAACCAGCGCGCGGGGCGGTGCGGGCGCGTCGCCGACGGCATCTGCATCCGCCTCTACGACGAGGCCGACTTCCTGGCGCGGCCGAAGTTCACCGATCCGGAGATCGTCCGCTCGTCGCTCGCCGGCGTGATCCTGCGCATGCAGTCGCTCAATCTCGGCAGCGTCGAGGACTTTCCGTTTCTCGAGGCGCCGCCCAAGCGGGCGATCGCCGACGGCTACCAGCTTCTCAACGAGCTCGGCGCAACCGACGGCCAGAACGCGCTGACGACGATCGGGCGCGAGCTCGCACGCCTGCCGCTCGATCCGCGCATCGGCCGCATGATCCTTGAGGCGCGCCATCGCGAGGCGCTGCGCGAAGTGCTGATCGTCGCCAGCGCGCTCAGCGTCCAGGACGTCCGCGACCGCCCGCTCGAGCTGCAGCAGGCCGCCGATCAGGCGCACGCCAAGTTCGACGACGACAAGTCCGAGTTCCTCGGTACGCTCAAGCTGTGGTCGTGGCTCGAGCACTCGCGCGGCGGGCACGGCGAGCATCGCCTCTCGAGCCGAAAACACGAGCAGCTGCTGCGCGACAACTTCATCTCGCCGCGGCGCGTGCGCGAATGGCGCGACATCCACGCGCAGCTGCAGTCGGTCGTCACCGAGCACGGCTGGCGCGTCAACGCCAGCGTGCCGACCTACGAACAGCTGCACCAGTCGATGCTCGCCGGCCTGCTCGGCAACATCGGCGTCAAGAGCGACGAGGACGAGTCGTACCTCGGCGCGCGCGGCATCCGCTTCTGGCGTCATCCCGGTGCGCGCCTGGCGAAGAAGCCCGGACGCTGGATCGTCGCCGCCGAGCTCGTCGAGACGACCAGGCTCTATGCGCGCGGCATCGCCGCCATCGACGCGCGCTGGTTGCCGCAGCTCGCGAGCCATCTCATCAAGACGCAGCTGCTCGAGCCGCACTGGGAGAAGAAGGCGGCGCAGGTGATCGCGCTCGAGCGCGCCACGCTCTACGGCATCGTGGTCTACGCCAACCGGCGCGTCGACTTCGCGACGGTCGACCCTTCCGCGGCGCGCGAGATCTTCATCCGCGAGGCGCTCGTCGCCGGCGAGTGGGAGACCAAGCTGCCGTTCGCGGCGGCCAACCGCAAGCTGATCGCGCAGGTCGAGGAGCTCGAGCACAAGTCGCGGCGCCAGGACGTGCTCGTCGACGACGACCTGATCTTCGCCTTCTACGATCAGCAGGTGCCCACCGACGTCCACAGCGGCGAGACGTTCGAGCGCTGGTACCGCGACGAGGTCAGGCGCCAGCCCCGGCTCCTCATGCTGACGCGCGACGAGCTGATGCGTCACGAAGCGGCGGGCATCACGACGGCGGCGTTTCCCAAGACGATCCGCCTCGGCGGCGTGGACTGCGCCGCCCACTACCTCCACGAGCCCGGCAACGCGCGCGACGGCGTCACGGTGACGCTGCCGATCTTCGCCCTCAACCCGGCGAGCGAGGAGCGCTGCGAGTGGCTGGTCCCGGGGATGCTGAAGGAAAAGATCGTCGCGCTCGCCAAGACCTTGCCGCAACGGCCGCGCGCGCGCCTGGTGCCCCTGCCCGAGTACGCCGACGCGTTCATCGCCGAGAGCGAGTTCGGCGCTGGCAGCCTGCTCGACGCGCTGGCCGCGCACGCCGCCAAGCGAACCGGGCTGCCACTGCGGCGCGAAGACTTCAAGCACGAGCAGCTCGCGCCGCACCTGCTGATGAACCTGCGCGTCGTCGACGAGCACGGCCGCCAGCTCGGCGAATCGCGCCGGCTTGCCGAGCTGAAGGCGGCGCTCGGCGCGCAGGCGCGCACTGCCTTCCAGGCGCTGGCAGCGTTGCGCTTGCCGGCACAGTCGTCCGCCAGCGACGCCGATGCAATGCCCGCGCGGGCCTCAGGGCAGGGACGCGCGGCACCGGCTCGCGACGCGCTGCCGGCGCGCTCGGCGCCCGAGCGTGCGTCCGGCGCGGTCGTCGCTGCGCCGGCCGAGCCGCCGCGCGCCGCTTACACGGCCTGGACCTTCGGCGAGCTGCCGGAGCTGATGGAGCTCGCCAAGGGGGGTCAGACGCTGGTCGGCTACCCGGCCCTGATCGACATGGAGTCGCACGTCGAGATCGAGGTCTTCGACGAGCCGGAGATCGCCGCGGCGAAGCACCGGGCGGGGCTGCGCAGGCTGGTCGCGCTGCAGGTGCGCGACTCGCTGAAGTCGCTCGAGAAGAGCCTGCCCGATCTGCAGAAGACTGCCATGGCCTACCTGCCGCTCGGGACGACCGACGAGCTGCGCGCGCAGATCGTCGAGGTCGCCCTCGACCGCGCCTTCCTGGCCGAGCCGCTGCCGACCGACGCCGCTGCGTTCGCGCGGCGCGTCGACGAAGGCCGCGGCAGGATGGTGCTCATCGCCAACGAAGTCGCGCGACTGGCCGGCGTCGTCCTGGCCGAGTACCACGCCGTGCTGCGCAAGCTCAAGGACACGCGCCCGGCCAAGGACGTCGCCGACGACGTCGCGCAGCAGATCGCACGGCTGGTGCCTCGGCGCTTCATCGCCGACACGCCGTGGGAGCGGCTGCAGCACCTGCCTCGCTACTTGAAGGCGATCGCCGCACGGCTCGACAAGCTGCGCGCCGACCCCGCGCGCGACAGCGCCCGCCTCGCCGAGCTGCGGCCGCTCGAGCAACGCTACCTGAGGAAGCTCGCCGAGCGGCGCGGCGCGCGCGACGCACGCCTCGAAGAATTCCGCTGGTGGCTCGAGGAGCTGCGCGTCGGGCTGTTCGCGCAGGAGCTGAAGACCCCGCAACCGGTGAGCGTCAAGCGCCTCGACAAAATCTGGGCGCAGGCGTTCGCCTGAGCACGAACCGCGCAACGACAAACGACACGACGACACGATGGCGATCTCGGCACTCGGCAGATTCTTCGCACGGCAACGCCCGACCGTCGACTGGGCGGTCGTTCCGGCGACGACGCGCGAGATCGATGCGGTGGTCCGCTACTGCCGGCGCCTCGTCAGCCAGCGTGCCCTCATGGCAGCCGGCGTTGCGGTGGTTCCCTTGCCCGGCATCGACTGGGTCACCGACGTCGCGGTCCTCATGAAGCTGATCCCCGACATCAACCACGCGTTCGGCCTGACGCCGGAGCAGATCGAGCGCCTCGCGCCGGATCGCCAGGTCGTCGTCTACAAGGCGATCTCGGCCGGCGGCGGCCTGCTCATCGGCAGGCTCGTCACGCGCGAGCTCGTCATGAGCGTGCTGCGCCTGGTCGGCGTGCGGCTGACGACGCAACAGGCCGCCAAGTTCGTGCCGATCGCCGGCCAGGCGGTCTCGGCTGCGCTCACGTACTCGGCGCTGCGCTATGTCTGCGAGCAGCACATCCAGCAGTGCGTCGAGATCTCGCGCCAGCTGATGCTGCCGGCGCCGAGCCCCGCCGACGAGTCGCGCTGACGACGACGGCGCGCCGTCGCCCCCTACAATCGCGCCGGTTCGGGGCGTAGCGCAGCCTGGTAGCGCAACTGGTTTGGGACCAGTAGGTCGCGAGTTCGAATCCCGCCGCCCCGACCAGACCGTCGTCGAACGACGGCCCTCGCTGCCCGTAGCTCAACTGGATAGAGCAGTTGCCTTCTAAGCAACAGGTCGGGGGTTCGAGTCCCTCCGGGCAGGCCAG
>Ga0068858_100007384_pt1 | contig 10633 bp, 5 predicted proteins | sample KBSSwiS12_FD_66589 | JGI IMG/M metagenome (GOLD analysis project Ga0068858, IMG submission 66589) | Switchgrass rhizosphere microbial communities from Kellogg Biological Station, Michigan, USA - KBS Switchgrass S1-2 | ecosystem: Host-associated > Plants > Roots > Rhizosphere > Soil ... | reverse complement strand
AGCGCCAGCCAGGGCACATACGTAGGCCAATACTGAAGGGCGATTATCCAGAAATCGTGCCTCCAATAGGTTGCCCAGCCGATTGGTTGAGAAATGGAGCCGTGCATGAAGCTGCAAAGCGTTGGCGTCAGAAGTGCCAGAGTGACGACCGAGCCCACTATCACCGTGCGAGACTGGTCGGGACGCCGCCCTATTGTCCAGGCAAACACCAACGTCGGCCCGGCAAGCATTCCGACAATGAAGACAAACCAGGGGCAGGAAAGGTAGGTAAAGACGGGGACGACCAGGAGAAAGATCCACGCAAAGCGCGTGCGTTCGCGTCTTAACACTTCCACGACACCAAAAACGGTCAGTAAAGCCAGGAAATGGCCGGCAATCGTCGCATGGAACTCGGAATAATAAGCGTAACAGCCCGGAACATAAACCCGGAAAGCATCAGCGGGCGGAACATAGTGAAGCAGCCATGCGAAGTCATTTTTAGCGGGATCGTCCCAGTCTAAAGTAATGTCAATGGACTTGGTTGGAGCCGGCGAAGACAAATGCATGAGCGTTTGAATGGGAGTACTTCCGGTAAAGCCTCCCAGCATGACGATCAACATCAGCACGGCCACCCACGCTCTGCCGTTACTCAGACTGTGAGCCACCGCCGCACAAGCCAGTAGAACCAGACTGTTTAGTAGTACGGAACCGAGGTTGTAGGCTGTGCCGATATTCAAATTAAACAGGCGTTGCAAGACGGAGGCGCCGTAATGCATGAATGTGTAGTAACCCGAGTGTGGGTAGGGTGGCAGCCAGCAATCTGGAGGCGGAACTTTTTCTCCCAGGGAAAAGTCGAGGATTCGGTTGAGGTCTGTGAGGCCCTCCGTGCAGTAGAAATTTACATTCGGTTGCATGCACTTTATCGACAGGACAAAGAAGAACGTGCCGACAAAGAGGCCACTAGGCAGCCGCAGCTTTGCCCACGGGCAGTCGCGCGATACCATTAACCAAACAAAACCGCCCGTACTGAAGGGAAGAAGCCAAAATAAGGTGGGCAACGGAACAAAATGCTCAATAAAGTTGAGCAGAATAACGACGCTGAGGGCGGGGAGAAAAAATCCCCACCATGGCGACTCTTTGGGGAATAGTTTATGAAACCAGCAACTCGCACCGATGACGTGGAGGCAAATGAGTACTCCTAAAGAAAGCGCACTAAGATACAGCATGCGAGGTCGCGTAAATTATGAGATGGTCTTGGTTATGAAAAGGAGAATAGTGGAGTTTTATTATTTCGCACAATATTTGTTATATAAAATAATGTAGTTTGTTGATAGCAAAGTTATTGTGTCGCGTATTATAAATTGTCTAGTAGGCGCGTTTAACCCAACAAAGTGTAGCGACGCCTTTGTGTTATATTTGTTACATGTCCTTCAAATTAGCCTAGACAATAGATGAGAAGAGGGCTACTTAGTTTGACGGTTTTACAGATTCACAATGATAAACAGGTGTTTACCTGCAGCTTGAGCAGATGTTGAAGCCTAAATACGGAATGAACTATATGAAGCCTACGAACTTAACTTCCAAACATATCCGCCGTCTTCAGAGTAAAAAGGGGCAGACCCTTGTGGAGTATGCGCTTATTTTGGCTTTTATCTCCGTGGTGGCAATCGCAGTACTCATTAATCTCGGCAAGCAGGTAACCAAGGTCTTTTCAACGATTACGAGCCAGTTGTCTTACGCTCAGAGCAGCCACTAAGCTGATAGCCGCCGGGCTGTCAGATTGTTTGCCCGAAAGATAAAGTCTGCCATGCTTCCGCGGTGAATCGTACCGTTACAGCGGCCACTATTGGCCTGATCATCATCGGGTTAGTGACTGTCGGGATCGGTTGTTGGCTTAGAGTCATTTACTCGCCGGAATGGTTGCAGATCGATACAGACCATTCTGTTTTGTCGACCCGGCCTTATACGGTCGAAGCCGACTGCTACTCCCAAATGGCCCGGGTGCAACGGATCCTCCACGGGCAGGGCCTGATCCAGAATCATTTTACGGCAGAAAACTGGCCTGAGGGGTTGACGCCCAGCACCACGGCTCCTTTCGATTACGTCATTCTGGCTCTTTATGCACCTCTGACAATTTTCACGCCTTATCCACTTGATTGGGCAGGGGCCCTCGTTTCCCCTGCCCTTTGGCTGGGGCTTGTCCTTTTCTGGACCTTCTTTCGAGCACGTGAATTCAATAAAGTCGGCCGACTACTCTTCGTCATTGGTGCGGCCACCCTGCCCGCGTTTGTCTGGGCGACGGCTTGTGGACGGCCTCGTCACCAGTCATTGATCCTGGCGCTGATGGCCATAGGCTTAACCGCCGAGTATGAGCGGTGGTACGTTGAGCTGTCGCCCAAGCGTGCTTGGAATATTGCCGCCGGAATCATCTGGGGACTGGCTTGCTGGACTTCGCTCTTCGAGCCTGCTCTCGTTATTGCGGTACTTGTTCTCTTTAACTTCGTCGTACGCCGAAGGGAAAGTCCCGCCTTCCTGATCAGTTTCGGGGTCGTGATGCTGATCGCGTTACTCCTGGAGGGCCCGCACATCTATGTTCCACCCGCAGAATACTATGACCCGCTGCAGCGTTGGCTGGCCACGATTGCCGAGGTAAGAGGGCTTGGCGTTATTGAGTTCATGCAGCAGATACTGTGTCTCTCTTTCGTCGTCCTGGTCCCCATTGTTTCCTGGAGACTTCTAAAGCAGCCGGGAGATCATCGCGTGGATTGGTTGATGATCCTACTTACCGTGCTCCTGGCCATTCTCGCCTTTGTCCAAAGAAGATGGGTCTACTATGCCAATCTGACCGAGCTTTTCTTGATTGTGCGCTACTGCCAAAGTGCGCCCTTGCGCTGGACGCGATTGTTGGTCATGGCCTTTCTTCTAACTGGTCTCATTTACGACAACATTCTCCAGGTCGAGGGCCGCCGGGGTTCGCCGCCGAACCAGCCTTCGCCGGAAATGGTCAGGATCGCCAAATCGATCGACGGGCCGGGAGGCATTATGGCCCCGTGGTGGATCTCACCAGGACTTCTCTATTTTTCCGGCCAGCCCATCGTGAGCGGGAGTTCCCATTGTGGAATTTCCGGCATTGTGGACAGCGCCAAGTTTTACACGGAAACTTCGTGGGTTGAGGCCGAGCGTATTCTACAAAACCGCAAAGTGCGCTGGGTTGTTGTGATGGATGATCGCAATTACCAGTATCCGACGGTGAATACGTCCCGCGGAATTCTCGGGCTACCGTTCTATACGGATGATGCCAAGGACGACGTCGATTCTACCGTCGGTCAGATTCTGGTTACGGATCACAGAGTGCCGACGTCACTTCGATTACGCGCCATCACGCCAGGCTTCAAGCTCTATGAGTATCTGTCGGAATCGAACGTCAAATAACCCCTGAAACGATGGCGCTCTTCATTGTCATGGGGGTTTCGGGGTGTGGAAAGTCGACCATGGCCCAAAAGCTGGCGGCAGCGACGGACGGTGATTGGCTGGATGCCGATACCTTTCATCCACCGGAGAACAAGGCGAAGATGGCGGCCGGCATTCCCCTCACCGATGATGATCGGTGGCCATGGCTGGATACGCTGAATGCGGAACTTCGGAAGCTCGCGGGAATAGGGAAGCCGGTTTTTCTAGCCTGCTCGGCGTTGAAGCAGAAGTATCGCGATCGGCTTGCGATGGGTTTTCCTCTGGTGCGGTTTGTTTATCTCAAGGGATCGTTCGAGTTGATCCATGACCGGCTTTCCCGCCGGACCCATCATTACATGCCTGCACAATTATTGCAGAGTCAGTTTGCCGATTTGGAAGAACCAAAGGAGGCGATTGTTTTGGATATCTCCCGGACGGAGGACCAGATGGTCGAAGACTTCAAACGTCTGGTGTGATCAGGATTCGCTCACATTGATCCACTCACCGCTTTGCGTGAGATAGAGGCTTCCCCTCACCTCGGTTGAAAGCAATTGTCTCAAAGCTTTGACATAGGCTTCGATTTGCCCCCGGTAGACATCGACCAACTCATTTCCACCTATTGAGCCAAGCCGATTGGTTTTCCAATCCACCACATGCCAGATCGATTCGTCAGGCGAATAGACGGCGAGATCCATGATACCCTCGACACAAAGTCCTCCGGTTTCACGCCATAGGAAAGGTAACTCCACCTGGATCAATTGTCCCGGCTTCGCCAGCCAGGCTGCCAGCTTTGAATTGCGCAAGAGCTGCCATTCGCGGAGGGAGCGATCGGATTCTGGTGATCGGGGCAGGGCCTCATCGAATTTTTTTTGCCAAGTCTCGACAGGTTGCGACCAGGGAATCGTCTCCACGAATTCATGCCACCAGGTGCCGTAGAGAATTCCGGGATTGTCTGCCGATGGTGTTTCCTCCTCGCGCTCCTGTTTCGCTTCCGGCTCGGACTCACGGGAAGAGTGGATGGCCAGCGCGTGGGGCGTGACTCGTCGGGGAATGTCTGCCGCGTGGCTCAGGGCAGTCTGAATCATCGTCGGCGTTATTTTCGGCAACGAGAATGGAACCAAATCGGGAGCCGTCGTTTGGGCTTCGACAGCGTCCAATGATATCAAGACGTCGGGTAACGCGTCCCAGACCGCGCGTTGATTTGCATTCTTTAAATCGAGCAACTCGCCCGCCGACCAGCCTCCCCGGCGTTTTTGCTCCCTGTACAAAGATTCATCGTTGATAAGAAGAAGATTCTGTTTGGCACGCGTGCACATCACGTAGAGAAGACGCTGAAGCTGCTGGCGCTCGCGAGAGGAGACAAACTCACGCGCTTCGGTCGTGAAATCGGTTTTGTCCCGATAGATGGTTTCCCGACCGCCTTCACCCTGCACCAGACGCGGATAAGGAATCGCCTTCGATTCGATGGTGCGAAAAACATAGGGCACAATAACCGTCTGCCATTCGAGCCCTTTCGCCTTGTGGGAAGTCAGCAACTGGATGGCATTGCGGACTTCCTCTTCGACCGGATAGCTTTGGGTGAGGCCGAGACGAAGCTCCTGTGCCAGTTCCGTCAGCGTCGAACCTGCAGCGCTGCGTCCGGCAACGAGTGCTAAAAGATCGTTGAGGTCGCGGTCTGCATTCTCCAATCGAATTTCGGGAATCGAATTCATCCGCTCGCGCAGGAAGGTCGTTTCCACGATTTGGGGGACGGCCTGGTGAAGCGGCATTGCGTCGATGCCCGAGAAAGCTTCCCGCAAGGTCTGGAGGGCCATTTCGACCGCGCCGTGCCCGCCCGCAGTTGAGTCGGGACGATCCAGACGAAGGCGATCGCCCTTGCCTCCGGTATAAGTCGCGATGTCATGATCGGAAACGCCGAAGATTTCGCGCAGTACCCCGGTGATTTCGAAGCTGTCCTCGGGAAAGGCGGCGATCCAGATCAAAGATGTCAACCATGCCCCGGCGGTGCGATCTCCCTGTTGCTCACTGGAGGAATGAAGCTGAACGGGTAAGTCGAGCGCGAGCAGTTCCCGCTGGATATCGAGCAACCAGTTTCGGCGCGGGCAAAGGATCGCAACCTGTGACCAATCGCTGGCGCCCAGCCCGCGGGGGCCCAGGTCGCGGATGCGCTGCGCCAGGAAACGGGCCTCATGACGGGCACGCATTTCCGCACTTACTTTTTCGACTTCGGTGAGGTCGAGATCATCCGGGCAGTCCCACCGGACGACCTGGCCGGGACCGGCATCGTGGCGCGCGGATAGCTCGATAAACTCAGATTGGCCCCCCATGTTGTTTAACACGGAAGGAAACATTTTATTTACGAAAGCAATGATGGCACGGTCACATCGGAAAGTGACTTTCAGCTGACTGAACGTCCCGCGCGGCTCGACAGAAATGGTGTCATGGGTGCCGCGGTAGATGCCGAGATCGGAGCGGGGTGCATAAATGGCCTGCTGAAAATCACCGACCATGCAAAAGGTCTGGTCATCTGCCTGAACGAAGCCATCGGAAATTCCCGCGACACGAAGGAGAACCTTGAACTGCTTGGGGTCGGTATCCTGCGCCTCGTCGAGAAGCACGCTGAGGTGATCATTGGCCAACTCACGGCGAACCGCCGGATGATCAAGGACGCGCAATGCCATGCGAACCTGGTCGTCGTAGGTCATCACGGCTTCTGACCAGCGGAAGGCCTCATAATCGTTGGCGACCTGACGGCCGAATGCCAGAGCGGCCTCGCGCAGCCACTCATGGAGAGGAGCAAACGCATCATTCCAGATACTGGAGAACGCTGCGGCTTTTTCGGATTCAGGCGGCTTGGGTAGAGGACGGAAGCGTTCGCCTTTTGCCCATGAATCACCCCACTGTTTCAGGGCTGCCTGCGCACGGGCAATACTCTTTTGAGTGGCGGCATGAAGCGCGTTGTCGCGGTAATCCAAAACGTTTTGAAGATTCAGCGCGGGCATGGGGCCAATCTCCCTGACCTCTCCCGGGGAAATTTCCCGGCCCAAGGAATAGAGTTTATCCGGAGCGTAAAAATGAAATAGGTCACTCCAATTCTGCTGTGATATCCCCTTCCCGAGACCTTGAAGCAGGAATCGATTCCAGAGGTCATCGTCGGCCTGAAGCAGCTTTACGGATGAGGGGAGACCAAGGTAATGGCCGAATCGTTCGAGCAGTTTGACGCAATAGCTATGGATGGTGCCGAAGAACGTTTGTTGGAAGGCGCGCTGCACTCGCGCCGGGAAGGCGGCGTCGCGGATCGCCACCCGTGCCTTCTGTTGCATCTGTTGTGCGGCCCGCACCGAGTAGGTCACGACAATCAACCGGGGCAGTACCGTTTCCGCATCAGGCTGACGCGCGAGATGGACAATACGATCGATCATCGACCGCGTCTTGCCCACGCCAGCGGGAGCGATGACGGAGATGTTCTTGCCGCGCTCAAAGATGAAGCGGTCCCGTTCAGCTTGGTCGATCAAGATGCTCATTCGCTTTCCTTTTCGAGTGATGTCGCACCGTGAACCTGTTCCCACTTGGCATCAAGAATGGCCGCCGAAATAAATCGCGTCGCCATGGGATAAGCGGGTGAAAAGCCATATTCATTCTGCGCATCATTGCGCATGCCGAAAATACCGGAGCGATGAAGTGTATCCAGGGAGCGAAAAAGATTGGTCGCGGCAAGGGCTTCATCGAGTTGAACCTGCTCCTTGAGTGGGGTGTCGAAGGTGTGGAGGGAAATCGCGACGTCGCTCGCCCCGCGTGCCCGGGCAGCGAGTGCGTAAAGAACAGGTTGAAGACCAATCCCCTCGCCGATCTTCCTGGCGTTCAGACTGGGAGCGGCGCCGGTCTTGAAATCGATCACCCAGCATTTACAGCTGGTGAAATTGGCCATGTCGGGATCGCACGGCTTTATGCCGCGCTCAATGACGAGAAGGTCCACTCGTCCGCTCAAAGCAAAATCGGCCGGGCTGGAAGAGGTCAGCGCCACGGAGATATTCCCCGGCAGCTTGAACTCCGAGAGGAAAATCTTATCGCGCAAGACCGGGACTAGAGATTCACCCAGCCCGAGAGCGATCGACTCGGCTTGTCCGTGAACCTGTTGCCACCACGGGTAGAGGGTAAGACCGGCGGCCTTGGCGAGGTTTTGAGTTCGAGTGGCCTCCGTCCTGGCCACGGCGCGAAGCGTTGGCAGGAAATTTTCGATGGAGTTCTTTTCATGGCACTCGCGCAGGGCAAACGTCAACCAGCGATGCGCCCATGTGCCGACAGCTTGCGGCCAGCTCAGCTTTCCTTCCGGCCAGGAGGAGACACCGACGATTCTTTCAAGCCAAACCAAGCTTGGATGATTCCATGCGGTTTCCCAGGTTTTACAGAAAAGCTGGATTGGACGAGCGGGCGGTTCACTGAAGGCAAATTCATAGGGCCCAAAAGGACGTGTGCCATCTCTCCGCGCAGCATAAGCAATCTGCGTTGAGGCGACCTGAGGCAAATCCTCCAGCGGCCTTTGAAATGGAAAACCGGAGCCGAAACACCAATCAGATGTATGGCTGGCGAGTATCCGAAAAGTTTCCTCATCGAGGACGCGCCCCGTTTTAGTCTGGTAGGCGTAATTGAAGAAATCGGAAGGAAGCAGGCTGCGTCCCGCGTCGGTCGTCATCGCGGTCAGACAGACGGCTTCGCTCGTGCCTTCCAACGCAGCGCAGAGATCGCGCAGCGAAAGATCAAGCCGTTCCAATGGCAAAAGACAATGACCATGATCTGCCCGCACCGTTTCGTGGCCCATCCCCTGCCCGCCCTGCGCGGTGCCGAGGCGATTCAAGCTGCGCGCTTCCTCATTGAGCGCAGCCAGTTCGTGGCGGGAACCAAAGGCTTCCGATTCAAACACGCGCGGCCAGACACCCTCGTTAAGACCGGTCAAGATGAGATGACTCCACGTCTGGCCGGTCATTTGCGCATAAATCAGCAGATGGACCTTTCCATAAAAGTGCGTGCCCGCTCCCCGATTGCGTTCCCGGGAATCGCTCGATTCCTTCAGCCATGCAAGAAACGTGCGACGGGATAGAACTTCTTTGCTCTCCATCAGCCATTTTGGAGGATCGATCTGCAGCCTGGCGAGATAGTCGGTCCAACCCGGCCCCATTAATACTCGGCGTGTCAGGGAAAGGAATTCAGCGAACGAAGCTGCCTCCGGAAGCACCACGCGTGTGCGCAAAAATTCAAGGAACTCGCCCACGCCGCGTCTACCAGAGCTTTCCTCCAAGTGCCGCGCCAGGAAATCAAGGTTATCGACCAACGTTTCTGCAAGGGCGCCTTCCATTAAGTTCACGGCCTCACGCGCGGAAAGATCCCCAAGACCGCAGGGAAGGCCCTGTGCCTCGCACGCGCGCAGCCAAGCTCCCAGTCGACTTACCGAGGCCTCCTGTTGAAGTTCGATCCAGGTTGTCCAGGCGCGTCGCTCAAAGATGCCAGGTTGGATCACTCCGGTTCCGTCATCGAGGGGAATGCCCAGCTTGGTCAATTGCGCGGAAACCTCCAGTGCCAGCGCGTTGGCTTCCGGAAAGACGATACCGAGACGCGTGCAGGAATCGCGCTGGAGATAGTCGATGACCTGAAGCACGATCGCCTGTGCCTGTGTGGAAAGGTCGGGCGCGACGAGAAAAGTGAGGTCGACGTCCGGGGTGACACCCGAAGAGCCCTGTTCATAGGACTCAATCAATTTCGCGAAGGGAGTTTCGATCTCCTCGTCATGAGGTCCCTCGGGAACTTCCACGGATTCGGCCAGTGTCTCTTCCCACGAACTAATCCAAAGTTGATCAACGGCCTCGCCGAAGACCCGGGGTTCGGAGAGCGTAACCACCGCTTGATCAGAGCTGAAAACAGCGGCGCGGAGTAAATCCCAAAGCGGCCAATGGGTGGCGTTGAATCCGGCTACGAGCAAATTGGCTAATAATGGTTTTTGCTGGGCCGACACATGCATTTCCAGCAAACGACGATGAATTCCCGCTTGCGTGGCGATATTTCTTTCCTTGAGCATTCGCTTCATTTCCGCAGCTAATTGACGTCCATAAGCGACTCCGGATGAGGCCGGATCCCAGCCGGCGACGAGAAGGAGATCATAGGCACGCAGAAATGATCCCGGTTCTTGCGCCGTGCTGGAGAGAGTGGCCTGGTCGGTGGAGGCCTTTTTCTTCAACAACTTTTCCGCCGCTAATCGAGCTATCAGCCGTAACTCTTCCTGGGAAGCTGTCGTGATTTCCGGGGAAAGTTCGCCGAGCAGATATGTCCGGGCATCGCTCGGCGTCCAAAAGCGTAGGCCCAGGAAATTAATCCCCTCTTCGACCAGGCGACTGCGGAGATAAAAGCCCTCCGCGCGACTCGGGGTCAGGATCACGGTCGGCCGCGGATCCCTCCAGGCATTCCCGACCTGGTCGAGTAACCATGGGCGGATGACGGATTGCCACTGCTCCTCGACCGAGGTCGTGAAATACAATCGCGCTGCGCCCATACTTCTTTCTAGAGCGCATCAGGCCCGATGCAACTTCCGCATGGCCCTTTATATTATTGAAGTGCGACTGCCGTGAGGAGCGCTACAGTGCGATCATGGCTTTTTCTTCCATGCGCGACTTTGCGGATAAGCTGGAATCGTCCGGCGAACTGATCCGGATCACCGAACCCGTCCGTACAGATCTTGAAATCACCGCGCTGGCGAATCGCGAAATGAAATCTCCCGGTGGCGGCAAAGCGCTTCTCATCGAAAAACCGCTTCTGCCCTCGGGAAAGATTTCTGCATTTCCGGTTCTCATCAACGCTTTCGGTTCCGAAAAGCGCATGGCGCTGGCGCTGGAGGTCGAGCACATCGACGAAGTTGCAGATCAAATTGCATTTCTGCTCAAGGCCAAGCCACCGAAGTCGCTTTCCGAAGCGTGGACTCTTCTCCGTGAGGGTTTTGATGTTATCCATGCGCGACCCAGTCGCGTGAGTAACGGACCGTGTAAGGATGTTATCGTCCGTTTTGATCGGGGCGAGAATACGGATTTTGATCTTGGCTCAATGCCGATCCTCAAATGTTGGCCCAATGATGGAGGGCCTTTTGTTACATTGCCGGCCGTCTACACGCAGGATCCCGATACCGGCGACCGCAACATCGGCATGTACCGCATGCAAATCT
>Ga0068858_100007379_pt1 | contig 10638 bp, 7 predicted proteins | sample KBSSwiS12_FD_66589 | JGI IMG/M metagenome (GOLD analysis project Ga0068858, IMG submission 66589) | Switchgrass rhizosphere microbial communities from Kellogg Biological Station, Michigan, USA - KBS Switchgrass S1-2 | ecosystem: Host-associated > Plants > Roots > Rhizosphere > Soil ... | reverse complement strand
GGGTGCGGTTCCTCGGCCGATCGCGGCCGTCTGCTGAATAGCAGCCCTGCACTCTGCGCGTCATACGCGGTCTCGATAAAGAGCTTGGCGAACGCGGGGTGGGCGAGATCGTCTTCGGGGCGAGCGAGGACAATCTCCGCATAGCTGGTGACCTCGATCTCTCGAGGCCGATCGCCACGATTCGTGATCGACAGCCTGCGCACCTCCACGTCGTCCTCGGGAGAGACCACCACCTGAAGCTGCGTTTCGAAATCGCCGTCGCGCCGCCGGTATGTCGCCTTTTCGAGCTCGAAGACCGCCTCGTATCGATCCGGCTCACGACAAATCGGCTGGTAACTTGGCGACCACACCTCGCCCGACCACGGATCTCTGAGGTAAATAAATTGCCCGCCGGCGTCCGACGTGCGGTCCTCGCGTCGACGGGTGATTGCCAGGCCCTGCCACGTGCTCGACCCGCCGCCCGCATGCGTAAGCGCCACCGTGTACCTGCCGTTCGACAGGAAATGGGAATGAGGGGATGTTGTGTGCGGGCTCCGGAAGCGCCTCGACGGAATGGTGCCGATCGACGGTGCCGCAGCGGCTCCCTCTGCAGGGCGGGCTTCCGCGAGAATCGCCTCTCGCGGAACGCGCTCCTGTAACAGGAGTTCAGTTGCCTTTACCCGCGGGTCGGCGTGGAATCGCTCGACGAAGACATCGTCGAGAAGGATGTTCGCCATCGCGACCAACGACATACCTTGGTGATGAGCGAAGAACGCCCGCACGATGGCCGGAGCGACGTCGCGGGACAACGTAGCGGCATCCACTGAGGGTGGTGTAGGCGGCCGGTAGTCGATCGACTCGCAGAAGCCGAACTTTCCGTCAAGGCCCTGTCGAGTCAACTGGACGAAGTTCGCCGCCGCGGCGGCTGGATCGACGAGACCCGCGAGCGCGGTCGCGTAAGGCGCCACGACGAGATCGTCGGCGAGCCCGCGTTTGAGTCCGAGGCCCGGAACGCCGAACGCCTTGTATTGGTAGTTTCCCGACCTGTCAGTGAGTGCGTAGGCGCACTCGGAGATGCCCCAGGGTACGCGACGCTCCCTCCCATACTCGATCTGCCGGCGAACGCTCGCACGACAGCTCTGATCGAGCAAGGTGCCTGGATAGCTCCGCAGCAGCAGTTGCGGCATGAGGTACTCGAACATCGTTCCGCCCCACGAGAGGAGCGTGGCGTGGCCATCGACGTTGGTCGCCATTCGGCCGAGATGAAACCAGTGATGCTGGGGGACATCGCCTTTCGCGATGGCGACAAAACTTGCGAGTCGCGCTTCCGAGGCCAGCAGATCGTAGAACGCTCCATCCAGCCGTCCCGGACCATCGGCATCGGCGAGGCGGTACCCAATCGAGAAGATGCGGCGGCGCCTGTCATACAGGAAGTCGAACTTCATGCCGGCGGCGATTGCCGAGGCTCGCCGCGCGAGAACCGTGAGCGCATCGGCAGGCACCGCAGAGGAGCCCTCCACGGCGGCGGCGCTTTCGGTGACCGCACGGGCCCAGAATGCGATCTCGTCGAAGGCATCGCGCGTGGCGTCATCGTCGGGCGCTGAGGAGAGGGTTTCTCCCAGTTCGCTCGCCACGTTGCCGAGAGCGGCGGGGCCGCCGCCGGACAGCTCGCGCCGGGCCTCGCTGATAATTTCTCTGGCGATACGGTTGATACGTGTGACGGCGTCGCGGGTCCGTTGATCTGATGCCGGGCTCGACGCCGAAGTCGTCGCCAGCAGATCGGCGGTGTCAACCAGCCCTTGGAGCAATGCGGTCCGAGTTTGCGGCTTCGTGGTCAGCGCGAGCACGCCTTCGGCGATGGCGATGAGAGACGCGGCGAGATTGCCGCTGTCGACGGTGGAGACGTATCTGGGATGGAGGGGCGCGAGCGTAGCGGTGTCGTACCAGTTGAGAAGGTGACCCTCGTGTTTCTCCAGGCCTTCAATCGTCGTGAGCGTCCGATCGAGCCGCCGAATCAGTGCATCGGTCGTGAAGTATCCGAGATCGTGGGCCGCAAGCGTCGATAACAGCGCCATGCCGATGTTGGTTGGCGACGTGCGCCGGGCCAGACGCGGCTCTTCACGTTCCTGATAGTTGTCCGGCGGCAGCCATCCGTCGGTCTCGGTCATGAAGGCCTCGTAGTAGCGCCAGGTCTGTCGAGCCGTCCTGCGCAGCAGCTGCCGATCGGCGCCACTGAGGGGACGCTCGCGCGGACCCACTGGCATGCTCAGCCAGTACGCGACGCCCGGCGCAGTGAACCACAACAGCAGAAACGGCGCCGCGGAAGGCACGCTATCGCGGTGTGTGGCCGACACGACCAAGGCGACGACGGCGGCGATGATCGGGCTGGCGATCATGCCGGCGACGAATCGAAGCAGCGCCTGACCGCCGGCGATGCCGGCGGCACGCGCGGCCGTCGCAGCCGCCGTTTCCCATTCCAGCAGACTGCGCCTGGTCATCGTCAGACGGACCAACGTCAATACGATCGCGTGGATGGTCTGCCACGCGTGGTAGGCGAGAAACGTCACGGCGAGAAACACCTGCGCGAGCGTAATTGCCGTGTCGGCGCGGAGATTTCTCCAGAAGACCGGGAACGACTGCGCCCGGCGAGGTCCCACCAGCATCTGCGCGACGAGTGGCAGGAGCTGCGCCGCCATTACCGCCAGCACCGACGCCGTCCAGAACCAGTGAGCCCCAGGCAGAATCGTCCACCCCGCGACCAGCAGCGTGAGCAGCATCGGCGCAACGAGACTGCGGCGCAGATTGTCGAGAATCTTCCATCGTGAGATGAGGGAGAACGAGTTCCGTTTCATCCCATAGCGAGTCGGGACGAACGGAAACAACCAGAGAAGAATCTGCCAGTCGCCTCGAATCCACCGGTGTTGACGCCGGGCGTGGGCAAGGACCGTTGACGGATACTCGTCGACCAGCTCGATGTCCGACACGAGAGCCGCGCGCGCATGCAGACCTTCGAAGAGGTCGTGCGACAGCAGAGCGTTTTCGGGGACAGCATCCGCAAGCGCGGCGGTGAACGCGTCAACGTCGTACAGGCCTTTTCCGGTGAAGATGCCTTCGCCGAACAGGTCCTGATAGGTGTCGGATACCGCGGTCGTGTACGGATCGACGCCCGTGTGTCCGGAATACAACCGCGCGAATAGAGAGCCGGCGGCACTCGTGAACGTGACGCTGATGCGAGGCTGAAGAATGCCGTACCCCTCGGTGACGCGCCCGACCACCGGATTGAACGCAGGCCGGTTCAGCGGATGCGCAATGATGCCGATCAGCTGTCGAGCGGCGTCACGCGGTAACCGCGTGTCGCTGTCGAGGGTGATGCAGTAGCGAACATCCGCCAGAATCGACGCAGTCCCAACGGTCAGAACGAAGCTTGTGTCGGTGGCGCCCCGTAGCAGCCGATTGAACTCCTCGATCTTTCCTCGTTTGCGCTCCCATCCCATCCAGAGGCGCTCCTGCTCGTTCCACTGGCGCGTGCGGTGAAACAGGAAGAACCGGTCGGGCCCGCCGTCGCCATGCTTCGCGTTCAGCGCGCGCACCGCGTCAGCCGCGGCGGTGAGAATTTCGGTGTCGAGCGGCAGCCGTTCCGCGTCCGCATCCCTGAAATCACTCAGGATGGCGAAGTGGATGTGGGGGTCCAGATTGCCGAGTGCCTGCACTTCGACGTGTGCTGCCAACTCCCGCGCCCGTTCGACGCTGTCGAGAATGGTGGGGATGATGACCATGGTGCGCGCCGACTCCGGAATGCGCCGGAGATCGAGCCGAGGAAGGCGCCGCGGCGGGATCAGGCGGGCGATCACGCGCTGAACAATCTGGATCGCGAGTTCACTCGCCGGCACCAGCGTCAGCAGAACCACGAGGCCCAGCACCGTCCGCTGCGCGCCCTGTGCGTGGCCGTACGCGACTGCAGCCGCGACGAGCGCGGCTGTCAACAGCCCAATGGTGCCGAGGTAGCCTGGCGTGGCGTAGCGAAAGAACGCGCGCTTCAGCAGGACGGCCGCTCCCGGCCTCCATCCGATGCCCCGCTCGAACTGGGAGCGGCCTGCGCCGATCAGGTAATAGCCGACATGCGCCTCGCGCGCGCTTGGCACCCGCTCCGCCATCTGCCGGGAACGTTCGACGCTCTTGAGTGCCACGCGCACCTGGCCTTCGCCGGTCGGCTCCGCCAGTTCCTCGACCGCATGGCGGTAGCGATCGCGGCTGCCGAAATCCATGTGTCCATACACGGCCGCCGGATCGCGCTGCAGGACCTGCTCGACCAGGCTCACGCTCTCGAAGAACTCGCTCCAGTCGAAGGTCGAGATCAGCCGAAGGCTGCCGATCAGATTGGCCATGAAGGCCTGCTCGGAGGCCTGATGGCGCGCCTCGGAGCGAATGGCGTCCTCGATCGTCTGTCCGCGGGCCGCGACGGCAGCGTCGAGCTGCTGTCGCAGGGCGGCGGCGGTCTCGTGTTCGCGAGAGCGCTGCAGCAACCGAATCACAAATGCTGGGTGCACCTGCGACGGCCAGGGATGCCGAGTTCGAATTCGCGCGCCGAGCGTGTCCACCAGGCGATCGGCGTCGAGACGATGGGCGCGGCTCGTGGCCATGACGTCCGCGCGGTTACGCACGTGTTCGACGAGGGCGAGCTTCAACAACGACGGCCATGCCCAGAGCTCGCCCATCGTCAGGGGTGTGATCGACTGAAAAGCCGTGACGAAACGATGCAGCCGCTGCGGGTCGAGGCGGCCGGCGCTGCAGCGAATCAGCTCGCGCGCCATCGCATAGACCCGTGGCAGCCCGGCGAACTCATCAGCGGCAATCCAAGGGAGCCGGCGGAAGAACGAGGCCGGCAGATCGTGGTGAATGTCACGCACCGCTGCGAGGACGATGTGGAAGTTATCGAGCAGCCACTCCGCAGCGGGGGATGAGGGCTCGCCGCGCGCGACATCGCCAGCCAACGACGTGTAGACGTGGCGAAGTGTCTTGGTATGCCGTCGAAGTAACTTTAGGTGTGCGGCGCCGCCGCGTCGACGTGGCGAGACGGTGAAGAGAGCCGCCAGGCGCCTCGCATGTTCCTCCAACGGTTCGATACCGAGCAGATCAATCGATGCCGGCGCCGCCTGAATGTCACCTACCTTATTCATGATTCATGCTGTGGGTTCCTATTTGACAGCGCAACCGCCGGGCCGCAAGGGAAAACGTCGTCAGGCTACATTGACCTGATCGCGCCCTTTCGCCTTAGCCACGTACAGGGCCCCGTCGGCTTGTTCGATCAACCATTCTGGACGCCGCCGGGCTGCCGGCTGCGTCGGCTCGAACACAGCAATACCAACGGACGCCGAGACCATCGGATCAGCACCGCTCGACCTCTTCAGCCGGACCAGCAACCGTCGGCCGAGCAGTTCGGCGGCCTCGCGCGATGTTTCTGGCGCGATGATCGCGAACTCGTCACCTCCCCAACGAGCGCCCAGGTCGCTGCTACGCAGGGACTGACGGATGGCGATCGCGGTCGTGCAGAGTACGCTGTCGCCAGCGGCATGCCCGCGCACATCGTTGACGTCTTTCAACCCGTCAATGTCGATCATCAGCAACGCCAGCGACGACCCATACCTCTCCGCGCGGCGCCATTCCCTCTGCAGCCGATCATCGAATCCGCGCCGATTGGACAACCCAGTGAGGCCGTCAATTGTCGAGAGCCTGCGCAGCCGATCCGACTGGCGTCCCAAAACGTAGCCAAGTCCCAGGAAGGTCAGCGCGACTGCGGCGAACAAGTAGCTGAACGTGTAGCGGTTGGAGAAGAAGTCAGCGGTGAGCGGGACAGCGGTGAAGGGCGCGCGGAGCAGTAACAATCCAACAACCGCCGCCACAGCAGCCATTAACGCGTACTGGGCGCTCAGGCCCGGCTTCATTCGTGCACACACTCCGAGGGACAACACGCCGCCTCGGCGGGGTTTGTGCAACGACGATGCCTGTAAAGCCGTGCCGTTGGCGCTTCGTCGCCACCCATGACGGCCTTCGAGAGCTCCAACGGCAGCGTCACGAACGACGGTGAACGACATCGCCGTGTTGACACGGGGGGCGGTATGAAGACCAACGCGACACGAAAGAATCAACGACGGGACAGCGCCCGTCGCGCCGAACGAGACCGCCTCGATGCCAGTCACGACTCGAATACGCGAGGGGAACATCGGTACGCCGATACGCATCAAACCGAAGCGGAACAGAAAGCGCGTCGCGACCGTGATGACCTCAAACGCGCCCTCGCCGCTCAACGGCCGCCTCGCCGACAGCGCTGAGTTCGGATCCGCCTTCGTTGTGGGGCGCGCGACAGATTGCGATGCGCCAGCGTGTTACACTGTGAGTGCCTTCTGACTGCTGCGCATTTCGGCCTCTCGCAATAGATCCGAGCTTTTCGCCTCTCCTGCGTGTCGTCGTCGAGCATCCCGCTCGAGCCTGCCATCAGACCGATTGCATCTTCGAGATGCAGGAGTAGTTCATGAGTACCAAACTGTACGTCGGCAATCTGCCGTACCAAGCCACCGAGGCCGATCTTCAAGCGCTCTTCGAGAGTGCTGGAGCGGTCTCCACTGTCAGCATCGTTCGTGACCGCGCCACAGGCCAGCCGCGAGGATTCGCGTTTGTCGAGATGAACGACGCTGACGGCGCACGCCGCGCGATTACCGAGTTCGACAGGCACGAATTCGGGGGAAGAAGTCTCACCGTTAGCGAGGCGAAGCCAATGGCTCCGCGAGGCGACGGCGGTGGTTCCAGGGGCGGCCGTCAGCCGCGCCAATCCCGCTGGTAAGAGTACCGGCGCATCCGTCATTCCCGGATCTCAACGGAGATCCGGGAATTCGCGGTCAGTCTTGTTCGTCATTGGTGGCGCGAACCGCCCGGCAGCCTCAAGACGACGCTCTACCCTAGTGCCGAAGGACATCCGCGAGCTGCTTCAACATCTGCGGAGTCGGATCGTCTGTTCGGGATAGGCCGCGCAATTGCCGCCACTGAAGGTGGGCAACAGATTTCAGCATTCGACGTTGACACACCGATCGCTGCCCGGAGTCAGCCTCAATCAACTCGCACGCGGCGCGTCGTATCGCATCACCAACGGGACCAGATGGACATTCCTCGGCCAATCGAAGAACGTGCTGAAGGTTTTCGAACAGCGTCCACTGCGAGCGGTCCGCGCGCGTCCCACCCCAGTGGTCCGGCGGCGCCTCGACTCTCGCTGCACCCCATGGGTCATAGGCGCGGCACCAGAGCACCTGGCCGCACTCGTGACACACGATGTCGCCTCCACAACAGGACGCATCCGTCGGCGGCGTGTTCCACGTGGCCGCGTGACCGCTGGCGCGGTGTGCGAAATACGCGAGCCGACCGGCTAGCGCTGCGAGCCACATGGCGGTGGCGTCGCAACCACGTCCTCAACGCTCCGGGCGACGCAGCCCTCAGCGACTTCCATTTGGGCCATCGTGGTGGCGCTGTGTTCACCGGCGAGGCGCGGTGTACAACCCGCCATCAATTGCTGCGCGCGGAGCGCCGCGACAACTGCGAACTCGTAGGCATTCAGATGGCGTGGACGGGAAATCATGAAAGCTCTCGCTCTGTCGACTGTCGCAGGTCCGCGTGTGGCGACCAGGCATGGGGAATCGCCCAGAGATAATCGCATTCGTGGTACTCGTGCCACGCGCACCGGCTCTCGGTGTTGACGCCAAGAGCACGAACCCCTCGTCCGTCACACCGGGGACACGAAGTCGTTGGATGGAGGAGGAGCGTCGGAACGGTATGTTTGAAGGTCATGGGTTCCTCGCACAGGCCATGGTGAGGAACCCGCCAGATGCGGGAGGCTCAGGACAGCTGCAGGCACTTTGTCACGCCGGCACGTAATGATGCGGCATTCGCCTTTATTGATCATCCGGGTTTCGCGGCCACACGTGTACAGGCGTAGTTAGTTGATGACCTGCAACAACCGGCAGGTTGAATCGCTCGCGAGACCGCAATGTTGACACTCGTATCTCGTACGCCGGCCACGTCGTGCGCGTACCGGCAACAGCTGCCATCCCTCGACGTACCAACGCGGGTCGGCCGGATCCGGCGCGTGCGCATCACACGCGACTTCGCCACGAACGGACCAGTACAAACGCGGCGCGGGGTTGCGCTGGGATCGGATTACCACGGCCGCTTGTGCTGCTGTCGATACCGAATTTCATTCCATACCGTGCCGCACTGCTGACATCGCCAGTAGGTGTCCCGCGTGATGATCGATGCCAGCGTCCCGAACTTCTTCGATCCGCATTCCGGACAGTGCGCCGGCTTCAAGTCCCCATCGTCGCGCGATCCCCACGCTTCACGAGGGCGTTCAAACGTCATGATCGCGACTCCAGAGCGCGAATGATCTCTGCGATTGTCCGCTCGGGAAGATGCGTCCAGACAAAAAGGAAGAGAGCCACCATCCACAGGCCGACCAGGAGCAGGAAGAAAACGACAGCTGGCATCAACCCCCCAAAGGCTTTGGTGAGGGCTGATCTCGGAATCAGGACTCAAGAAAGCGGTAAACGATGACGGGCAACTGTACGTCATCCCGCGCGATCGCACAAGCGAAACGGCTTTAAACGATTGATATCCTGCTGCGCAGGATGTCACGGTGCGTCACGGTCTATTCCGGGTGTGAAAACACTTACGGTGAAAGCGTGAAGTTTCCGCTTCACGACGCTGCTTCCATAACACGTCAACCATCCCGCCGTAGAGGCGGAGTGTTGTCGTCTCGCGATTCCATAGCACCTGTTGAATCAGAGAGCCCATCGTCGCCAGTGTTTCCTTAAGCGTCGACGGTGACGTAATCACCGATGCGTTTGAGGTTGTCTACATCCAATCCGCCGGAGCGGTCTACCTTCGCTGGTCTGGCAACCAGGGGAGCTTACGGCCCGACGCAGGCTCGCCGCACTGGACGATTTCCGCGACTGGTTGATCTCTGCCGCCTCTGCGTTCATGTCCGCGTGGCGTGTCAGTGGTCGATCGGCAACCCGATGCGTTTGACGATCGCGCGGTATCGGTCGGTGTCATGCACGAAATCGAAATCGGGCTCCGTCTGCAGGAAGACGAGAAACGGAGTGCGCTCGGTGACGGCGGCCTCGAGCTGTGACAGCGTCTCGTTCCGCTGACCGGCCCGCGCATAGTAATGCGCCAGGGCCAGCGGCGACACATACCGCCGGTCGGCGACGCTGCGGATTCCCGCCAGCTGCAGAGCGGCGACGCCTTTGAGGCCCTCGTGCGCGAACGAGGCTTCAATCGCCGCGCGGCTCTCTTCATCTGCGGCAGCGTTCATGATCTCGGTCACATAGTCCGATGCCCGACCGCTGTACAAGTACGCGTCGGCAAGCCGATGGCGCACAGCGCCATCCTGCGGCCGCGCGTCCTTGCGGAAACGTAGTTCGCGAATCGCGGCGTCGTACTGACGGCGATGGATCAGGATGGTCCCGACGCCGCCCGGGCGCTCGAAAGGATCGAGCTCGGCCGCGCGCGTCTGTTCGCGCAGCGCCTCGTCCAGGCGGTTGAGGGCCAAGAGCACATAGCCGCGCAGATGGTGGAGCTCGCCGATATCCGGGTTCAGCTCGATGGCGCGCTGTGACTCGCGGTCTGCTTGCTTGAAATCCCACGACTGAAATAACGCGATTGCCGCCGCCGTACTGTGCGCCTCCGCCAGTGAGTCGTCGAGTTCAAGCGCCCGCCGGCTCGCCGCCTGCGCCTGCGCCGCGACCGCTTTCGGTGGGACGACTTGTACCACTGCTTTCACAGCGTAGGCATCGGCAAGCCCGCTCCACGCCGCCGCGTAATCGGGCTGAATCGCCACCGCCTTCTGCATGGCGTCGAGCGCTTGATCCCACTTCTGCGAGAACCAGAAATATCGGCCGCGCAGGTACGCGTCGTGCGCCGCCGGAGCGACGCGGCGCGCCACCGTCGCGGCGGCACTGGCCGCACCGATGCGCCGCGCAATCACGTCGGAGACCTCGGCCGGCAGTTCGTACAAAGCGTCGGGGTCGCGGTCGTAGCTGTCGGCCCACACGTGCGCGTCGTTCGCGGCGCGAATCAGCTGAATCGAGACGTGAGTCCGGCCTCCAGTCCTCGAAATGGATCCCTCAATGATGGCGTCCACGTTGAGCTCGCGGCCGATGTCGGGAAGCGGCTTTTTCGCGCCCTTGTACTGCATGACCGTCGTTCGCGACAGAATCCGAACGGGTGTCCGCTTCGCAAGCGTCGTGATCAATTCGTCAGTGATGCCGTCGGCCAGGTACTCCTGCGAGTCGTCGCCCGTGAGGTTCGCCAGCGGGAGCACCGCCAGCGAACGGATGGGTGTGGCGGTCGACGACGCGGCGACGCGGCCGCGCGCCCAATTCAATCCGACCAGTCCGACGCCGATCGCGACAACAATCGCTGCGAGGCCCAACCGCGCCGAGACGCTCCGCGGCGCGGGGGCGGCGACTGGTGCCGATTCCGCGACGGTGGACGGTGGATCGTCGGTCGCCGCGTTGCCGAGGGGCTCTGGAGCCACGACCGCCGAACGCGCATCCATCGCGAGGCGGTAGCCCTTCCCAGGCACCGTGAACAGATACCGCGGACGGTCCGCCT
>Ga0068858_100007375_pt1 | contig 10642 bp, 11 predicted proteins | sample KBSSwiS12_FD_66589 | JGI IMG/M metagenome (GOLD analysis project Ga0068858, IMG submission 66589) | Switchgrass rhizosphere microbial communities from Kellogg Biological Station, Michigan, USA - KBS Switchgrass S1-2 | ecosystem: Host-associated > Plants > Roots > Rhizosphere > Soil ... | reverse complement strand
CATCAGCCTGTTCCACTACCGAAATTTAGGCGGGGATTCGGGGCGCGTCTTGGTCGGCATGCAGGTGCCCAAGCGGGAGATGCCGGCGTTCCGGCAGTTCCTGAAGTCGCTCGGGTACCCGTTTGAGGACGAAACGGGGAATCCCGCTTACGGATTGTTCCTGGGCTAGGAACCTTTCTCGCCAAAGTAGCCGGGGTCCAGTTCGCCTGCGTAGCACACGGGTGAACTGAGGGCAGAAAGCTCGCCTTCGGGCGGCGCGCCGAGGAACACCAACGTTCCTTCTCTCGTTGGCCCGGCGCTGTCGCGCCGGTAGATGCCGGCCTCCGTGACCACGTAGTCCATGGGAATGTCGTGGGCTTCGGGGTGGATGCTCTCCAGCTTCGACTCTTCGTAGCCGATACCTATGGCAGTGGGCGGCGGTTTCAGCGCGGCCAGGGTGCGGTCAAAGAACCCCCCGCCATAGCCCAGGCGAAAGCCCTGGGCGTCGAAGCCCACCAGGGGAATGAGCAGCACGCCGGGCGTGACCTCGGGTCCGCCCGAGGCGGGGTAGGGGATGCCGCCGTGTCCCGGCTTCAGGGTGATTCCCGGGTGCCATTCGCGGAAGCCGAGCGGCGCGTCGGGCTTGTCGACCACCGGCAGGGCGGTCACGGTGCCGCTGGCGCGCAGTCGATCCGCCAGGGGGAGCGCGTCGTACTCGTTGCGGTGCGGCCAGTACACGGCCACCACGGGCGCGGGACGTCCCTTGGCGCCAAACAGGCCGGGAAAACCGCGCGCCAGATGTGATTCGATACGCATTTGGCGCGCGATCAGCGTTTCCTTATCGAGCGCCATGCGTTGTACTAGCAGCCCCCGCCGCGTGGTCTTGCGCCAGGCGTCGTGCCGGTCGGGATCGGGGGCAGTGGAATCTGGGTTCAATTGGGTGTCTAATCTCAATTGAAATAGATATTTATGGTGGTATTCTTAAACGGATTTATGAAGATTCGTCTCGCCGCTGCCTCGACCATGTTAACGCTGGGCGCCGTGCTGGCGCTGTCGGCGGTGGACAGTGCGCTTGCCGCCCGCGTCAAGGCGGACCCCGACCAGGCCTTCATGGCGGCGCGCGACGCCTTCCGCGCCGGTGACGAGAAGAAGCTGGCCAATGCCGCGGCGGCGGCCCAGGGCCACGTGCTCGCCCCCTGGGTGCGCTACTACCAGTTGCGGCTGCGCCTGGAAGACCGCCCCGCCGACGACATCGAGACTTTCCTGCGCCGCTATGACGGCAGCCTGCCGGCCGAGCAATTGCGCCGCGATTGGCTCAAGGTGCTGGGCCGCCAGGGCGACTGGAAGCGTTTCAACGAACAGGCGCCGCTGCTGGTGGGCGACGATGCCGACGTGGCCTGCTACAGCCTGCTGGCGCGCTGGCTGGTGGTGGGCCAGGCAGCCGATGGCGGCGAACAGCGCGGGGATCAGCGCGGCGGCGAGCGCGACCGCTCGGCGCTGAACGAGGCCGGCACCTATTGGATGAGCGCGCGCGACGTGCCCGATGGCTGCGCGCCGCTGGTGCGCGAGCAGTTCCAGTCCGGCCAATGGGGCCTGGTCCAGGTGTGGGCACGCTTCCGGGTGCTGATCGAGGCCGGCCAACCGGCTGCGGCCAGGCGCGCCCTCGACTACCTGCCCTTTGCCGAGACGCCCGAGGCCAAGATGCTCACGGCGTCGCTGGACTCGCCCATTCATTTCCTGGAGCGCCCCAAGCCCCAACTCGCCACCCGCACCCAGCGCGAGCTGTACCTCATGGCCGTGGTGCGCGTGTCCAAGAGCGATCCGCAGCTCGCGGCGAGCTACTGGGACGCCGACGTGCGCGCGCGTTATCCGGCCGCCGACAACGCCTGGGTGCTGGCGCGCATCGCCACCAGCGCGGCGCGCAAGCTCATGCCCGAAGCCCTGGGCTGGTACCAGGAAGCCGATGCCGCCACTTCGGCGCAAGCCGCCGCTCCCGCTTCGGCGCAGGCCGCGGCTTTCGGAGGCGGAGCCGCCGGCGCGGGCGCGGGAGGCATTGTTCCCGCCGCTGCGCCGGCTGCCCCCCAGTCTGCGGGCACGGCGTTCGGCGACGAGCAACTGGCCTGGCGAGTGCGCATCGCGCTGCGCCAGGGCAACTGGGAGGAAGTGCGCGGCGCCATCGAGCGCATGTCGCCCGCGGCCAGAAACGACCCGGCCTGGATCTACTGGCTGGGCCGCTATTACAAGGCGCAGGCCGGCCCGGCCGGGCTGCAGCCGGTGGTGGCGCTGAATGCGCCCGGCGCGCAGGTCACGGCGCGCGCGCTGTTCGCGCGCATCGCCGGCGATTACAGCTATTACGGGCGCCTCGCCGCCGATGAACTGGGCCTGCCCATGCAGCTGCCGCCCGAGTCCCCTGGCCCCACGCCCAACGAAATGGCGGCGCTGGCGCTGAACCCGGGGCTGCAGCGCGCCCTGGCCTTTTACCGCCTGGACATGCGCGTGGACGGCACGCGCGAATGGAACTGGTCCCTGCGCGGCATGGACGACCGCACGCTGCTGGCCACGGCCGAACTGGCGCGGCGCAATGAGCTGTGGGACCGCGCCATCGGCACCGCCGACCGCACCATCGCCTCGCACGACTTCAAGCTGCGCTACCTCGCCCCGTATCGCAGCATCCTGGCCGACGCCGCCAAGTCCAGCGCCCTGGACGAGCCGCTGGTGCTGGGGCTGGTGCGCCAGGAAAGCCGCTTCATCTCGGTGGCCAAGTCGGGTGTGGGCGCGTCGGGGCTGATGCAGCTCATGCCGGCCACGGCCAAGTGGGTGGCGCACAAGCTGGGCCTGAAGGACTACTCCTGGGGCAAGGTGCACGAACCCGAGGTCAACGCCAAGCTGGGCACGGCCTATCTCAAGCAGGTGCTGGACAGCCTGGACGGCTACCCCGCCCTGGCGGCGGCGGCCTACAACGCCGGCCCCGGCCGCGCGCAGAAGTGGCGCGACGCCCGGCCCCTGGAAGGCGCGGTGTACGTGGAATCCATCCCCTTCAATGAAACCCGCGACTACGTGAAGAAGGTCATGGCCAACACGGTGTTCTATTCGGCCGTGCTGGGCGGCGCCAACGTGCCGCTCAAGACCCGCCTGGGCACCATCGCCGGCCGCGGCGCGGGCGACAGCGTGGCCGTGCTGAAGGACAGCGAGGGCGAGCCCATCCCCTGAGGTGTACCGCATCGCGGCCTGGGTCGCGGACCCAGCGCAGTGAGTGACATGCCGCCTGCTAAAATGCCGGCATGAGCAGAATATTGGTTCTCGGCGGCAGCGGCTTCGTCGGCCGCTCCGTTGTGCGTCGCCTCGCGGCCGAGGGCCACAGCGTCATCGTCCCCACGCGCCGGCGCGAGCGCGCCAAGCGCCTCATCCTGCTGCCCACCGTCGACGTGGTGCAGGCCGACGTTCACGACAAGGACACGCTGGCGCGGCTGGCGCGCGGCTGCGATGCCGTGATCAACCTGGTGGGCACGCTGCACAGTCCGTCGCGTCAGGCGGGCAAGCCTTACGGCGCCGAATTCGAGCGCGTGCACGTGCGCTTGTCGCAGACCGTGGTGGAAGTGTGCCGCGAAGCAGGCGTGCCGCGGCTGCTGCACATGAGCACGCTCGGGGCGCGCGGCGACGCGCCCAGCGAATACCTGCGCTCCAAGGGCGACGGCGAAGCCTGGGTGCTGGCCCAGCAGCAGCACCTGGCCGTCACGGTGTTCCGCCCCTCGGTCATTTTCGGGCCCGAAGACCATTTGCTGTGCCTGTTCGCCCGCCTTCAGGCCTGGGTGCCGGCGGTGTTCCTGGCCTGTCCGGAGGCGTGCTTCCTGCCGGTGTACGTGGAGGACGTGGCGAGCTGCTTTCTTGCGGCGCTCGGCGACCGGCACAGCCATGGCATGAGCTACGACCTGGCCGGACCGCGCCAGTACAACCTGCGCGAGCTGGTGCGCCTGGCCGGGCGCGAAAGCGGGCATCCGCGCCCCGTCATCGGCCTGTCGCTGGGCTTGTCCAAGCTGCAGGCCCTCGTCATGGAATGGCTGCCCGGCAAACTGCTCACGCGCGACGCGCTGCGCACCCTGCAGGTGCCCAGCGTCTCTTCCGCACAACTGCCTTTCGGCCTTCACGCCACCGCGCTGGAAGCGGTGGCGCACGATTTTCTGAGCGGCAAGGCGCCGCGCACGCGCGTAGGCGTGTTCCGGGTGAGGGCGGGCCGCTGAGCACCTCGGCGGCCATAACAGGGGAGCGAGGATGAAGAACGATCTGGCCGTCGTTTTCGATTTCATTCTGCAGCAGTGGAGCTTTTCGCCGCAGCGCTTCAAGGACGCCATCATCAACGCGGCGCTGGCCAAGTTCGTGCTGTCGGCGCTGTGGTGGGTCACGCGCTTCCTGGTGAGCAAGTTCCCGCAGAACCCGGTGCTGTCGCTGCTCGACCGGGTGTTCAAGACCAAGCCGGCCAAGTTCATCGTGCTCATGCTGGACGTGACGCTGATCGACGTGTTCCTGTTCTTCGCCGTCATCACCGTCGTCGACCTGGCGCACCAGTTCTCGATTTTCTCGCTGTGGTCGGCGACGCTGTTCACCGCGCTGGTGGTCTACATGTTCATCCTCACCCACGCCGACGCCAAGAAATACTGACATGCTCAAGCTGGTCATCGGCAACAAGGCCTATTCCTCCTGGTCGCTGCGGCCCTGGGTCTACCTGAAGCACCTGGGCATTCCCTTCGAGGAAGTGCGCGTGCCGCTGTACCAGGGCGACTACAAGGCTGCCATCACCCGCTATAACCCGGCGGGCAAGGTGCCGGTGCTGGTGGACGGCGGCACCACGGTGTGGGACTCCCTCGCCATCCTGGAATACCTGGCCGAGCGCCAGCCCGCGCCGCCTGACGGCGGCGGCTGGCCGGCCGAGCCCAAGGCCCGCGCCATGGCGCGCTCGGTCAGCGCCGAGATGCATTCGGGCTTCGGCGCCATGCGCGAAAACCTGTGCATGAACGTGCGCAAGACCTATCCCTGGCGCCCGGCCGGCTCGGCCAATGCCTGGCCCGAGGCGGTACTGGCCGACGTGGCGCGCATCCAGGCCCTATGGGAGGACTGCCGCAAACTCGCGGCCGCGCTGTTTGGCGAAAGCGGCGGCGGCCCTTTCCTGTTCGGGCCGTTCTCGGCCGCCGACGCCATGTACGCGCCGGTGGCCTGGCGCTTCGCCGGCTATTCGGTGCCGCTCACCCCGACCGCGCGCGCCTACGTGGACACCCTGCTCGCGCTGCCCGCCATGCGGGAATGGCAGGCCGGGGCCATGGCCGAATCCGAAGTGCTGCCTCAGTACGACCGCTGACGCGGCATGCTTCCCCCGTGAAAAGCTACGTCGTGGGCGGCGCGGTGCGCGACGAGCTGCTGGGCCTCGCCGTGCGCGACCGCGATCACGTGGTGGTGGGGGCCACGCCCGACGACATGGAGCGCCAGGGTTACCGCCCGGTGGGCAAGGACTTCCCCGTGTTCCTGCACCCCGAAACCCAGGAGGAATACGCGCTGGCGCGCACCGAGCGCAAGGTGGCGCGCGGCTACAAGGGCTTCACGGTCCACGCCGCGCCCGACGTGACGCTGGAGGACGACCTGCGCCGGCGCGACCTCACCATCAACGCCATGGCGCGCGACGACGACGGCGCGCTCATCGACCCCTACGGCGGCGCGCGTGACCTTGCCGCGCGCGTGCTGCGCCACGTCAGCCCGGCCTTTGCCGAGGACCCGGTGCGCATACTGCGCGTGGCGCGTTTCGCGGCGCGCTTCGATTTCAGCATCGCCGCCGACACCCTGGCGCTGATGCGCCGCATGGTGGCCGAGGGCGAGGCCGAGGCGCTGGTGCCGGAACGCGTATGGCAGGAATTGTCCAAGGGCCTGATGGAAGCCCATCCGCAACGATTGTTCGGCGTGCTGGCCGAGTGCGGCCTGCTGGCGTCGCTGTTTCCCGAGTGCGCGTTCGCCTTCGACGGCGCCGCACCGGCCAATGACGCCGCGCGCGCGGCCATGCAGGCCCTGGTGCGCGCGGCCGAACAGGGCCTGGCCCTGCCGCAGCGCTTCGCGCTGCTGTCATTCGCCGTCGCCGGGGAGGGGGGCGAGCGTGCAAAAAATCTCGACGCCCTGCTCACGCGCCTGCGCGCCCCCAACGATTGCGCCGACGCTGCGGCGCTGGCCCTGCACCAGGGCGCGGCGGTCATGGGCGCGCACCGCGCCGACGCCGCCGCGCGGCTGGCCATGATCGAGGCCGCCGACGGTTTTCGCCGCCCGGCGCGGCTGGAAGGCCTGCTCGACACGTGCGAGGCGCAGCAATTCGGCGCTCAGGGCTGGACGGATCTGCCATGGCCGCCGCGCCAGGCGCTGCTGCGCGCGCTGGCCGCGGCGCGCGGCGTGGACGCGGCCGAGATTGCGCGAGCGGTGACTGCGGCGGGCGGCAAGGACATCGGCGCGGCGCTGCGCGCCGCGCGCGCGCGCGCCGTGCAGGCCGCCATGGAGGCGATGACGTGATGGGGACGCCGCTGCTGCCCCTGTTCAACCTGTATCGCAACGTGGTGAGCGGCTTTCGCATCGGGCTGTGGCTGCCGGTGTCGCGCACCCGCTTCCGGGTCAGCCCCTCGGACTACGCCCTGCTGGCGATATTCAATTTTGCGGTGTGGCTGGCGGGCAGTTGGATGCGCGCCGAGCCCGACGCCGCGTTCGACCCCGGCGCGCTGCCGCAACTGCTGGCCGGCATTCCGGTCACGCTGCTGGTGTGCTTGTTGATTTCACGCCTGCTGCGCGAAGACAGCCTGCTGCTGGCGTTCGCGGTGGCGCTGGCCTCCACCGAGTTGCTGTTCGAGATCGCGGGCACAGTCGTGTTCAGGCTGTTCGACGGGCCGTGGAGCGATGCGCCCGGCACGCTGCAACTGGCCGTGTACCTGTTGTACGTGGGCTGGGCGCTGGCCGCGGTGCTGCGCACCCAGGCCATCTTGGCGCCCTGGCGCACACGCTCGAACCTGCGCTCCGGCCTCGCGGCCGTGCTGCTGGTGGCGATGGTGCTGGGCCTCGCCTACACCCCGCGCGACGAGCCCTGGAGCGTGCCCGACGCCGGGCAGGACGATGACGATGACCCGGGCTCGATGAACCAGGATCTGTTCCACGTGCAGGCCACGCTGCCCCCGCCATCGCCCGTGAAGCCGGCGCAGGGCCGCGGCAGCCGGCTGGCGCGCGCCGACAGCAACGGCGACGGCCTGCTGTCGCGCGCGGAAGTTGAGCGCGGCGCGCCGCGCCTGGCCCGCGACTTCGACGCCATCGACAGCAACCACGACGGCCAGCTCAGCCCGCAGGAAATCCGCGCCTGGTCGCGCAGCCATCGCGGCGCCGCGCAGGACCGCTTCGAGCAGTATTTCCGGCGCGCCGACAGCGACGGCGACGGCAGGCTGTCCCGGGATGAAGCCAAGCGCGGGCTGCCGCGCGTGGCCGCCAAGTTTGACGCCATCGACACCAACCACGACGGCTTCATCTCGCTCGAGGAAATGCGCGCCTGGCTGGCCGCCAAGCGCGCCCTTCGTCCAAACAACGGTCCAAACAGCGGTCCGAACAGCGGCGTCTGAGCCCGTCACCCCGTCGCAAGAGCGGGCGGGCAATACTTAAGTAAACGCTTGACTTTTAGTCGGGCCGGGTGAATACTTAAGTCCATGCTTAACCATCAATCCGCCCTCGACGGCGTGTTCCACGCCCTGGCCGACCCCACCCGCCGCGCCATCGTGCAGCACCTGTCGCGCGGCCAGGCCTCGGTGAGCGAAGTGGCGAAACCGTTGTGCATGACGCTGGCGGGCGTGGTGCAGCACATCCAGGTGCTGGAGCAATGCGGCGTCATCCGCACCCACAAGGAGGGGAGGGTGCGCACCTGCCGCGTCGAGCCCAAGGCGCTGGCGCTGGTGGAGCAATGGGTGGCGGCGCGGCGCGGTTCCTGGGAAAAGCACTTCGACCGCCTCGGCGCGATGTTCGAGGAAGAGGCTGCATCGAAAAAGGAAAGATCATGAGCACCATCGCCCACGGCACCTTCGTCATCGAGCGCAGCTATCCCGTGCCGCCGCGGCGCGCGTTCGCGGCCTGGTCCGACCCGACGCAGAAAGCGCGCTGGTTCATCGGTCCCGAGGGTTGGCAGCTGATCGACCGCTCGCTGGACTTCCGCGTCGGCGGCGACGAGCTGCTGCACGGCAAGTTTGATGCGTGGGAAACGCTGTTCCGCGCCCGCTACCACGCCATCGTGCGGGACCAGCGCATCGTGTACGTGTACGACATGCACGTGGGCGCCAAGCACCATTCGCTGTCGCTGGCCACGGTGGAGTTCCACCCCGAGGGCAAGGGCACCAAGCAGGTGTTCACCGAGCAGGTGGCGTTCCTGGACGGGACCGCCGGGCCGGAAGGCACGGCCTCGCGTGAACGCGGCACGGCGGCGCATTTCGACAGGATGGCGCCGCTGCTTTCGGCATGAGCACGGCCGACGCCGCGCGCCGGCGCTTGCTCATGGCGGCCGCGGCTGTTCCACTCGCCGGCTGTTCCATCACATCGAGTCATTCAGGAGGCGGCATGCCATCCCCGCACAGCGGTTACGCGCCCGTCAACGGCATCCGCATGTACTACGAAATTCATGGGCAGGGCGGCACGCCGCTGGTGCTGCTGCACGGCGGCGGTTCCACCATCGACGTGACCTTCGGCAAGGTGCTGCCCCACTTCGCCCGGCACCGCGCCGTCATCGCCCTGGAGGAACAGGGCCACGGCCGCAGCAGCGACCGCGCCGCGCCGGTGCGCTTCGACACCTCGGCCGATGACGTGGCCGCGCTGCTCGATTATCTGGACGTTTCACAGGCCCATCTGTTCGGCTTCAGCAACGGCGCCAGCGTGGCCATGCAGGTGGCGCTACGCCATCCTGGCAAGGTGCGCAAGCTGGTGTACGCCTCGTCCATGACCCGCAAGGACGGCGTCCCCGCCGAGTTCTGGCAATCCATGCAAAAGGTCGATTTCGTCGACATGCCCCAGCCGCTCAAGGACGCTTTCCTCAAGGTGAATCCCGATCCGCAAAAGCTGCTCTCCATGTTCCACAAGGACGCCGAGCGCATGCAGCAGTTCGAGGACGTGCCCGACGTCCAGGTGCGCTCGATCAAGGCGCCCACGCTCATACTGAGCGGCGACCGCGACCTGGTGAAACCCGAGCACGCGGTGGAGCTGAGCCGGCTGATCGCCGGAGCGCGGCTGGCCATTCTGCCGGGGGCGCACGGCGAATACCTGGGCGAGGCGCTGGCGTACCGGCAGGGCAGCCGCGCGCCCGAACACACCGCCGGCTTGGTCGAGGAATTTCTGGACGCGTAGCCGCAGGGGGCTAGCGCAGGCTCTGCACGAAGTGCTCGATGCCGCCCAGCAGCATCTGGATGGCGATGGCGGTGAGCACCAGGCCCATGAGCCGCTCCATGGCTTCGATGCCGCGGCTGCCGATCCAGCGCGCAATGCGCTGCGCGCCGATCAGGATGACGGCGGACACGATGGTGGCTGCGGTGAGGGCGGCCACCCAGTAGGGCCATTGTCCCGGGCTGCGCGAGGCCAGCAGCATGACCGTGGCCAGCGCCGAGGGGCCGGCGATGGCGGGTATGGCGATGGGCACGATGAGCGGTCCGCCGGTGCGCTCGCCGCCGCTGCTGGTACTGGTCCCAAAAATGCCGCCGGGCTGCGGGAACACCATGCGCACCGCGATCAGGAACAGGATGACGCCTCCGGCGATCTCCAGCGCCTGCGCCGACAGCCCCAGCAACTGCAGGAAGGTCTGGCCGCCGAACAGGAACAGCAGCAACACCCCGTAGGCGATGGCGCACTCGCGCATGACGATGGGGGTGTAGCGCTCGGGCGGCACGGCCTTGAGGCTGGACAGGACCACGGGAATGTTCCCGAACGGGTCCATGACCAGCAGCAGCACGATGGCCGCGGTGATCACATCCATAAGACGTCCTTTAGAGCGTATCCGTGCGATCACCCAACGCGAAGCCGAGCGGCATTTCATCCACGCCGCGCCCCAGCGCGATGACCTTGAACAGCTCCCCCATCTCGGCGGGCGAGAGCAGCCGCTGTGCCGCGTTCGACACCGGCAGGTAGCGCGCCACGTCGGCGGGATCGTAACGCGCCAGCGCCTCGGTGATGCCGCAGTTCACCAGGAAATGCGCCTGGCTGGCATAGCCCAGGATGTCGAGCCCGCTCGCGTGGGCGGTAGCAGCGATGGCGCTGAAATCGACATGGGCGGTGATGTCCTGCAGGCCCGGGAGGAAGAAGGGATCGCCGTGCGCGCGGTGGCGGTAGTGGCACATCAAAGTTCCGTCGGAACGCTGTGGGTGGTAATACTCGGCGCGAGGGAAGCCGTAGTCGATGAACAACGCGACGGACTGCGTCATGACTTCGGCAAGACTGCGAATAAATCCGGCCGCGGCCAGGCCGACTTCGCTTTGATAGCCTTCGGCAAGCCCCAGGGCTTCCACGGCTTCGGCCAGTTCACGCGAGGCCGGCTGCCATTGCAGCGCGAAGCCCGAACCGTCCGTGATCACGAATCCCTGTTCGATTCCAGCACGAGTGGTTTTAAAGAGTTCCACCGGCATGGCATCCAGGA
>Ga0068858_100007371_pt1 | contig 10646 bp, 11 predicted proteins | sample KBSSwiS12_FD_66589 | JGI IMG/M metagenome (GOLD analysis project Ga0068858, IMG submission 66589) | Switchgrass rhizosphere microbial communities from Kellogg Biological Station, Michigan, USA - KBS Switchgrass S1-2 | ecosystem: Host-associated > Plants > Roots > Rhizosphere > Soil ... | reverse complement strand
GAGGAGCCTCGCACTGTTCTCCATGCACACGGCGACGTGGTCCCCGCGGCGAAGGCCGAGGCGGCGGAACAGGTGCGCGAAGCGGTTGGCGGCGGCCTCGTACTGGCCGTAGGTCACGACCTCTCCGCCGGAACCCATCACGATGGCGGGATGGTCGGGCCTCGCTTCGGCATGTGGCCGGGCGTACATAGGTGTGCTCTCCTCCTGTGCGGGGATGGCGTCGGATCAGCGGCCACCGGTCACGTCGATGACCGCGCCGACGACGAACGAGGACTCGTCCGAGCAGAGCCATGCGATCGTCTGGGCGATCTCCTCGGGACGACCCGCGCGCCCGATCGGTGCCTCGCTCGCCTTGCTCGCGGCGTGCGCCTCGTCGCCGGCAATCGTCTGCATCTCGGTGTCCACCGCGCCGGGACGCACGGCGTTGACCCGGATGCCGTGGGGGGCGAGCTCCTTCGCGAGACCGATGGTCATGGACTCCAGCGCACCCTTGGTCGCTGCGTAGTTCACGTGGCCGTTGGGCGCGCCCGTCCTCGCACCGATCGACGACACGTTCACGATGAGCCCTCCTCCTCGGGCGCGCATCCGCCGCGCGGCCTCGCGCGCGCACAGGAGTGGGCCGATGGCGTTCACCGCAAAGATGCGATGCACGTCGGCGTCGTCGAGGGCGTCGAGCAGGGTCGGCGGCGGGAGGTAGGCGGCGTTGTTCACCAGCACGTCGAGCGGCCCCACCTCGTCGGCAGCCTCGAACAGCCGCACGATGTCCTCACCGCGGCCGACGTCGCCCTGGATCGCACGCGCCTGGCGCCCCAGGTCGCGGCAGCCGGAGACCACGGCCTCGGCGGCGTCGACGTCGCGCACGTACCCGACGCAGAGGTCCCAACCTCGCCGGGCCAGCTCGAGCGCCGTGGCGGCGCCGATGCCCCGACTCGCCCCGGTGACGACGGCGACGCGGGATGGAGTGGCGCGGTTCCCGTCGCGTGCGATTGTCACGAGCCCTGCTCAGGGCACCAGGACGGCGCGCACGACCGCGGTGTCCTTCTGGGCCCATTCGGATTCGTTGAAGGCGTGGTTGATGTCGTCGAGCTCGAACCGGTGCGAGACCAGTCGCTCGAACGGCCGGCGTTCCACGTTGCGCACGAGGAAGTCCAGGATGGTCGGAAGAACGGCCGGCCGGTAGATCGCCGAGCCCATGATCTTCTTGCCGGTCATAACGATCGTCGACGGGTCGAACTGGATGGTCTGCCCGCCGAACCAGAGTCCGATGTCGACGAACGTCCCGCCCCGCCGCAGCATCGCGACGCCTTCCGGCAGGAGCTCGGCCGCGCCGACGAGCTCGATCACGACGTCGGCGCCGCGGCCCTCGGTGAACTCGTGCACGAGCTCGATCCGCTCCTCCGCAGTGGTCGTGCTCGCGTTGATCGTGTGGTCGGCGCCGAACTCCCGGGCGATCTGGAGGCGGTTGTCCAGCCGGTCCAGCACGATGACCTTGTCGGCGCCCATGTCCTTGGCCATCGCCGCGCCGGTGAGCCCGAGGCCGCCCGCGCCCTGGAGGACGACGCACTGCCCCTCGCCGACCCCGGCGGCCAGCAGCCCCTGCGTCACGGTCCCCATCGCGCAGTTCACGGGTGCGAGCACGTCGTCGGAGAGGGCATCCGGAACCTTGAACACCGGCATGCCGGGCGGCACGTAGTAGTAGTCCGCGAAGGCGCCCGTGAAGTACGGGTGGGCCCCGGCCGGTGGTGTCACCAGCTTGTTGAGGCAGATGTTCTCCTCGCCGCGCAGGCACAGATGGCACCGGTGGCACGGCACGACGACCGAATGCACGATGCGATCCCCGACGGCGAGGGGCCGGCCGAGGTGGTCGGTGGTGACGCCTTCACCGAGCTCGTGGATGACCCCAGTGCCCTCGTGGCCCATCGCCCTGCCGCTGTCGGGCATCACCGCGCCGATCGCGCCATGCCGCCACATGTGGAGGTCGGAGCCACAGATGGCGGCCTGCGTGATGCGGACGACGATGGCCCCGGGCTCCGCGCGCGGGACTTCGAACTCGCGCAGGACCATCGGCTGCCCGTACTGCTCGAGAACGGCAAGGCGACCCTTCACAGGAGGAGCTCCCTTCGGTGGTTCACAGTGGACGTCACGGATGCGTCGTGGGCGCAGGTCGCCTCGGTGCGGTCACCATTGGCGGGAGAACGTCTGCGTCGTGACGATGGCGCGAGGGCCCGCGATGTCGTGTTGCAGCGCCGTTGCCAGCTCGGCCGGGTCGGACACCGACGAGACGGGCATGCCGTACGACGCGAGGAGCGCAGGCAAGTCGGGATTCCAGAGGTTGAGGCCGAGCACGACGTCGGGGTCGGCGGCGTTGTCGCGAAGGATCCCGTACGCCCCGTCGGCGACGACCAGGAGGGTGATCGGTAGCTGCAGCTCGGCCATCGTCGCCAACTCGGCGAGGCTCATCTGCAGCCCTCCGTCGCCCACGAGCGCAACCACGGGCTCACCGGAGGCCACTGCCATGCCCACGGCACCGGGCAGCCCCGAGCCCATCGCCATGTAGCCCGAGAAGGCGTGGACGGCGCGGGGCTCGGCAGCCAGGTACTTCATGACCCAGAACGCGGCCTTGCACATGTCGCCGCTGAAGCGCCGAGACGCGGCCGTCCGCGTGGCGAGGACGTCGACGAAATCGAGCTCACCCGGGTGCTCCGCGCGCTTCCGGGCGACGACCGCCTGCGTGAGGGCGGGCACATCGAGCCACGGTTCCCGTTGTTCGACGACCGCCGCAACAGCCTCGGCGGTGCGTGACGCGTCACCGAGAATGGTTCGGAGGTGGGGGTAGTGGAGGTGCGGACGCTCGTCGAGCGTCACACGGAAGGTCGTGTCGGGAAGGCGCAGCTGCCAAGCGAAGGTGCCGAGCGTGGAGAGCTTCGACCCGAGCACGATCGCGAGATCGGCCGACCGCAGCGCGTCCCGGACGTCGGGCTCCGTCGCCCACGGGCCGATGTACAGCGGGTGGTCCCAGGTGGCCACGAGCTTCCCGGGGTGGCTCGTCACGATCGGTGCGCCGAGGCGGGATGCCAACGCCAGCGCGGCTTGGCCGGCATCGCCGCGCACCGCGCCACCGCCGACGTACACGACCGGTCTGGTCGCCCTGGCGAGCGCATCGACGAGCGCGTCGATCAGTCCGGGCTCGGGTCGATGCTCTCCGACCGCGTGGGTGTCCGCTGTGGGTGGACGGGTCGGCTCCGACCAGGTCGCGACCGGGACCTCCACCGTCACCGGGCCTCGCGGGCCCGTCCTCGTCAGCTCGACGGCGCGGCGCACATCGGCTGCGGCGGTGCTCGCCCCGACCGTCATGGCGTCCTTGCCGCCGAGTCGCAAGATCTCGTGCTGGTCCGGCGTCTCGTGGACCGTGCCGCTGAAGCCGGTCCCGCTCACCGTCGTGGTGACGTGGAGCAGGGGTAGCGATGACCACACTGCGTCCTGCAGCGCCGGAAGCACGCTGAGCGCCCCGGGACCGGTCGAGGTGAGCACCATGGCCGGCCGTCCGGCGACCCGCGCGTACCCCAGTCCCATGTACCCCGCGCCCAGCTCACCGCGGGCGGGGACGTACCGCACACCCGCACGCCCCAGCGCGGCCAGGAGCGGCAACGTGTGGGTGCCGCCGACGCCGAACACCGTGTCCACGCCAGCGTCGACGACTGCCATCGCCACGGCGTCGGCAACGGTGACGTCCTGATCCACGAGTTGCCCCCCGGCGATCACCGAACCGACGGTAGCGCCACGCGGCGCCGTTGTCTACCGAGCGACCGGCAGGTTACCGAGCGCACGGACGACATCTGCTCTAGGATCGCCCAGGCGCCAGGAGAGAGGACGAAGAGGATGGCTGACTTCCACCACGTCGGGCTGACCGTGCGAGACGTCGAACACTCGTATGCGTTCTACGCACACGTCGTCGGCATGCGCGTCTGGGACCAGAACCGCGAGCTGGGCACCAAGCCGTCGGTCGGATCGGTCGCGGAAGCGAGCGCCGACGGGGTCGAGTTCATCACGACCGGCAGCGACGCCTTCGATCAACTGACCAACGCTCACGGTGCGAAGCTGAAGTACATCATGCTCGAGTCCGCGGACGGGAAGTTGATCTTCCAGCTCGTCGAGTACCTGTCGGGTGGCGGACCAGAGCTCGCGCTCGGGCACGAGCGGCCAGGGAGCATGCACTTCAGCTTCTTCGTCGACGACGTCGAGCGCGCCTACGAGCTGGCGTCGGCGCACGAGGGCGCCCATGTCGCGTCGCCCATCGTGCAGATCACGCCGAGCATGCGGAGCTTCTACGTCGAGGATCCTGATGGGGTGCCCGTCGAGCTCCTGCAGGTCGTGGCCTGAAGCTCGCGCTCGGGTTCAGACGTCCTGGGGCCTCAGCAGCTGGGCCGTGAGCCCTCCGTCGACGACGAGCACCTGGCCGTTCACATACGCAGCGCGTCGCGACGCGAGGAAGGCGACGGCGTCGGCGACGTCGGTGGTGGTTCCGGCGCGGCCCGTCGCGTCGGCCGCGGTCTTGAGCAGACCGACGAGCGGCCGGTCGGCCTCCTCGTCGTCGACCACGAAGCCCGGCGCGACGGCGTTGCAGCGGATGCCGTCGCGCCCGTAGGTGACCGCGACAGCGCGGACGAGGGCGTTGAGTGCGGCTTTGCTCGTCGCGTACGCCGTGCCCCCGCCGGGAACGCCCTGCAGCGACACCGCCGACGACATCACGACGATCGTTCCCCGGCCCGCGCGTCGCATCGCCGGCAACACGAGCTTCGTGCCGATGAGCGTGCCGCGCAGGTTGACGGCGATCATCTCGTCGAAGGTCTCGAGCGTGAGATCGAGCAGTCCGCCGTCGCCCGTCGTTCTCGATGATCGAAGTCCGGCGTTGTTGACGAGCACGTCGATCTCGCCGTGTTGATCGACGGTCCGAAGGTGCACCGCTTCCCAATCGGCTTCGTCGCGGACGTCCAGTCGATCTGCTCTCGCTCTACCGCCGGACCGTTCGATCTCGAGCGCGACCCTGTTCGCGGCGTCACTGTCCACGTCTGTCACCACGACGTCCCACCCGTCGGCGGCGAGCGCGTGGGCGACGGCTCGCCCTATGCCCATCCCAGCGCCGGTGACGAGGGCCACGCCGGACCGTGCGCGGTCGGACGACGCCGTGGTCACCATCGCAGCTCGAGGCTCTTGATCGATCGCAGGTCGACGGCAGGGGCGTACTCGATGGGATCCGTCGTGATGTCGAGTCGCCCGAACCGGGCGGCGAGTGCGGTGAAGACCTCTTGTCCCTCGAGGCGAGCAAGCGAGGCGCCGAGACAGAGGTGGATGCCGTGGCCGAAGGCCAGGTTCGGAACCGGCGGCCTGGTGATGTCGAACGCGTCGGGGTCGTCGTAGCGCTCGGGGTCCCGGTTGGCCGACGAGATGAACCAACGGACGCGATCACCGGCGCGGATGATCTTGTCGCGGAGCTGCACGTCGCTGGTGGCGACCCGTTCGATGCTCTTGACGGGAGGGTCGTAGCGGAGGCATTCCTCCACCGCTGAGGCAACGAGGCGATCGGGATCGGCGCGCAGGCGATCCCACTGCTCGGGGTGGCGCGCGAAGGCAACGATTCCGTTGGCGATGAGGTTCATCGTCGTCTCGTGACCGGCGACGATCATGAGGATGACGTTCTGCATCATCGAGTCGCGGGTGAAGATCCCGTCGGTCTCGGCTCGTACGAGGAGGCTGATCACATCGTCGCCAGGGTGCGATCGACGCTCTTCGGCGAGCGGCTCGACGTAGGCGTACATCTCGCGCATCGCCTGCGCGAGGTCGCGCATGCGATTCGGGCTGGTGCGTGGCCCGATCAGCAGCCGTTCGGCGACGGAGCGCACCCACGGCCGGTCGGCGGGCGGGATGGCCATCATCTCGGAGATCACGTTGAGGGGGAGCGGCACGGCCAGGTCGGCCATGACGTCCATCGCACCTCGCTCCTCGGCGGGCGCCAGCAGCGACGCCGTCGCCGAGCGGATGATCTCGCGCCAGCGCTCGATCGCGGCGCTGGTGAAGTAGGGCTGCAGCGCGGCACGCTTGCTGCGGTGTTCCGGCGGGTCCGTCTGGGTGAGCCGCCCGCGGAGGTTGGCGCGGACGTAGGCGGCTTCCGCCTCGTCCTCCGGCGCGATGGGCGGGAAGACCGGTTTGTCGCCGAGGAAGATCGCCGACGAGAACAGGTGCGGCTGCCGGCACACCCACGCGACGTCGTCGTACCGGGTGACCACCCAGGCGTTGAGCTGCGGGCTCCAGTGCACCGGGTCCAGCGACCGGAGCTTCCCGAGCTGCGTGTAGGGGTCCGCGATCGCAGCGGGCGAGAACAGGTCGTCGTCGAGCTCGTCGTTCAAGGTGATCACCGGTCGTCCTTCTGTCAGCGGCAAGACAAGAAGACCGCATCAGGGACGTGGGCGCAGCAGTAGTGGGTACTCATGACATGCGTTCGCGGCGGCGATTCACTGACGGGGACAGCCACCCGCGGCGACGACGAACCGCCACGAGCAACAGGAGCACGTTGATGCCCGACTTCACCGACCGCGTCGCTCTCGTGACGGGCGCCGCCTCCGGTCTCGGCAAGGCGATCGCCACGGAGTTCGCCATGAGCGGTGCTTCGGTGGCGCTGCTCGACCTCGACGAGGCGAGCCTCACGACGACCGTCGACGAGCTGCGCGAACGCACGTCGGCCACGTTGCTCGGCATCCAGGCCGACATCAGCTCGGTCTCGGACGTCGAGCGAGCAATCAAGACCTGTGAGAGCGAGCTCGGGCCCATCGACGTCCTCGTGAACAACGCTGGGATCGCGGTGATCAAGACCTACCTCGAGCACACCGACGAGGACTTCGACCGGCAGTTCGACGTCAACCTCCGAGGTACGCACCTGATGATGCGCCGGGTGCTCCCCGGGATGGTGGAACGGGGCACTGGTGCGGTCGTCAACATCTCGTCTGCGGCCGCAGCGGCGTACACCACCCCGCATGCGGGCTACGCCGCTTCGAAGGCGGCCGTGATCGCACTCACTCGAGATGTGGGCTTTGAGGTCGCCCGCTACGGCGTGCGCGTGAACTGCGTCCTTCCCGGGCTCATCGCGGTTCCGCCGAGCGCGACGAAGACGCCCTTTCTGCAGACGCAGTCGGCGCAGGGTGACCGGCCGCCGATCACCGCGAGGACGACGACTCGGCCGCTGGGCTACGGGAGGCCGGAGGACATCGCGGATGCGGTGGCGTTCTTGGCGTCGGACAAGGCCCGGTTCATCGTCGGGACGACCCTGCACGTCACCGGCGGCACCGACCTGAAGGTGACGATGGGCGACCCGGGCGTCGAGTTCGACGACGCGGGCTGATCAGCGGGTAGGGCCGACGGCAGCGGAGGTCAGGACGGCGCGGCCGCCCTGATCACGGTCCTGCTGGCGGTCATTCCTGGACGAGCTCGATCAGCGTGCCGAAGCTCGTCTTGGGGTGCACGAACGCGACGGTGGTGCCTCGCGATCCCGGGCGCGGTGCTTCGTCGAGCACCTTTCCGCCGAGCGCCTTGATGGCGTCGAGCGCGACACCGCAGTCGTCGACGCGGTAGCCGACGTGGTGGATCCCCTCGCCGCGCTTCTCGAGGTACTTGGCGACGGGCGAGTCGTCACGCGTCGGCGTGATCAGCTGGACGTACGACTCGGCGACGGCGAGCAGCGCCTCCTCCACACCGTCGCTCGCCATGACCTCGCGGTGTGCCACCACAGCGCCCAACGCTTCGCGGTACCACCCGATCGCGGCCTCGAGGTCGTTGACCGCGATGGCGATGTGGTCGATTTCGGTGAGCAGGCCCGCGAAGGCCTGGTCCGAGGGGCTCACCTCGTAGCTCCTGGCGTCGACGGATCGAGCAACGTCGCCTTGCGCACCTTGCCGGCATCGTCACGAATCGGCTCGTGGACGAGGCTGTACGTGCGCGGACGCTTGTACGGCACGAGATGGTCGACGAGGAAGGTGCGCAGGTCCTCCTCGGTCACTCCTTCGTCGACCTCCACGACCGCGTGCACGCGCCATCCGAGCTCGTCGTCGGGCGCTCCGACCACGGCGCTGGAGCGCACACCCGGGTGTCGCTCGATCGCCGATTCGACCTCCGCGGGGTAGACGTTCTCGCCGCCGGTGTTGATCATGTCGACCCTGCGGTCGGCGACGTAGAGGAATCCGTCTTCGTCCATCCACCCGATGTCACCGACGGTGGTCCAGCCGTCGACGATGCGCGATTCGGCACCGACGACGAAGGACCGCGGAGGCTGTCCCGGCGGCGGTCGCATCCAGATCTCGCCCAGTTCGCCGCACGGGAGGGTCGTGCCGTCCTCGTCGGTGATCCGGAACTCGCCCGGGGCCGTTCGACCGACCGAGCCGGGATGCGTCAGCCAGTCGACGCCGCTGATGAACGTGCGGTTCGGCGCGTCGGAAGCGCCGTAGAGCTCGAAGACCCGTTCGGGTCCGAGCCAGTCGATCCAGTGCTGCTTGAGCCACGCAGGGCAGGCGGCGCCGAGGTGCAGCACGGTCTGGATCGAGGACACGTCGACGCCCAGCACTGCGGGCTCGAGTCGCCAGATGCGATGCATCATCGTCGGCACGAGCAGCAGGTACCGGACGGCGTGCTGCTCGATCAGTCGTAGGGTCTCGGCGGCATCGAACCGGGCCTCGAGGATGACGTGGTTGCCGTGGAAGAGCGCCGTGATGCCGATCAGGAACGGCGCTCCGTGGAACAGCGGGCCTGGGATGAGGACCACGTCGTCGGCCGGGAGAAGGTAGTCCGGCTTCTCGTCGTCGACCACCGCCGGCGGCTCACCGACGATGAGCTTCGGACGCCCGGTGCTGCCACCCGAGGTTGTCGCTCGCCAGGGTTGGCTGACGAGCAAGGGGAGCGGGTCGTCCGATTCGTCGACGGCGATCTCCCGCGGATCGGGGATGCAGACCCGTCCGTCGTGCTCGCCGGCGGATGCCCCGACCACGACCACGGAGTCGGCGAGGTCCACGATCTCCTGACGCTCACGGTGCGACAGCCGGCTCGAGACCGGTTGGATGACGGCCCCGAGCTTGAGCGTCGCCAGGCACGTCTCGACGAAGCCGATGGAGTTCGGGAGCGCGACCGTCACGTAGGAGCCGGTCCGCACACCACGGGCCGCGAGTGCCCTCGCCAGCTGGTTCGTGCGTCGATCCAGCTCGCAGTACGTCAAGGTCTCGTCCCCGACGGTGAGCGCTGGACGATCGGGATCGAGTCGCGCCGTCCGGCTCAGCGCCTCGACCATGGCAACGGTGCCCACGTCATCTCCTCTCGATGGCCAGGCCAAGCTTACCGAGCGCACGCTTGGGATCTGGTTGGTAGCATGGCACGGGAACGGTGAGCCGTGCAGGCTCTCCCTCGTTGCACGTGGAGAGGGGTGGCGAATGTCGACCGAAGTGGGTTCGGGCGACGAGACGGCTGCTGACCGCGACGGGCCGCGCATCCTCCCGGTCGTCGAGCCCGACGAACACGTCGCCGCGATGCTGGCGACGGGTTGGCAGCACAACGGTCAGCCCCTCGACTTGCCGCGGATCTTCGCGAACCATCCCCGACTGCTCCATCGATTCTCGGTCTTCGCCGGTCTGTTCCTCATGAAGAGCTCGTTGCCCGACCGCGATCGGGAGCTCCTCACGCTCCGGTCGACCGTCCGTGCCGGAACGGAGTACTACTTCGGCCATCACGTCGCGACGGCCGAGCGCGTCGGGATCGACGCTTCGACCCGGTTGGCACTCACCGATCCCTCCTACCGCGGCGATGGGACCGATGCCGTGCTCATCGCCGTCGCCGACGAGCTCGTCCTCGACGGCGTGCTCACCGACGAGACGTGGCGCGCGCTGAGCGTCGTGTATCCCGACCCCGCTCGGCAGCTCGAGGCACTGTTCATCCCTGGCTTCTATCGAATGGTCGCCGGGGTCGCGAACACGATCCGCGTCGAGCGTGAGGACGGCGTACCGGGATGGCCCACGGCCGAGGGCTCCTGAGGCCGAGCTGCAGCGTCGTCGGTCAGGGCCGCGCTGCACCCAGGAGGAGGACCGCCATGGTCAAGCCCTCGGGTCCCGTACGCCAGCCGTGATCGATGCCCGGCAGCACGAGGGAGTCGCCGCGCTCGAGAGCGTGCGAACCGTCGTCCAGGACGAGCTCGACGCTCCCCGACAGGATCGTGTGAAAGTTCAGCGTGTCGGTGTGGTACATCGCATGCTCCACGTTCGCCGGCATCTGGACCACGAGGAAGTCGGCATGTCCCGGCGCGATGCCCGGGTCGTGGTGGTTCGACCGGGCGGGCGGCGGGGGCGGGGGCGGCGTCTCCCGTAGCGCGTAGACGTCGTTGCGGAACGAGGGCCATTCCGCGTGTACGTCGCGGTGTTCGATCGGCACGTCTCGGATGATGCACGAACGACCGGCGTCGTCCGTGCCCGCGACCAGGCTGCGCATCGTCGTGTGCTCCTGCTGCTATTCGGTGATGCCGAAGCGGGCGAGGTTGTAGCAGCGGATGGCGTTGCCGCGGACGAGTTGCCAGGTTTCGTGTTCGTTGAGGCCGGCGGCGGTGATGATCTTCTCGGCGGTCT
>Ga0068858_100007369_pt1 | contig 10647 bp, 11 predicted proteins | sample KBSSwiS12_FD_66589 | JGI IMG/M metagenome (GOLD analysis project Ga0068858, IMG submission 66589) | Switchgrass rhizosphere microbial communities from Kellogg Biological Station, Michigan, USA - KBS Switchgrass S1-2 | ecosystem: Host-associated > Plants > Roots > Rhizosphere > Soil ... | reverse complement strand
TTCTAACGTGCACGCGCAATGCCAATCCTTTACTCCCGCGGCAGAGTGTCCGGTCTCTGTTTGGGCAGCCCAATGTCGGAGTCACCAGCAGCACTTCGCCCAACACTACGCCACAGCTACTGGAATCGGTGGCCAGGTAGTCGGCGCCGCAGAGCCCTTGGACGGCCTGAGATGCCGGTGCTCGCCCACCGCTTTCAACGTGTCTATCAATTCTCCGGCGTTGATGTCGGACCTCACGTCAACCGCATCCACTATGTCGTTCAGGGTCAGGATGCCAACCATCTTCCCGTCGTCCACGACAGGTAACCGGTGGACCTTAGCGCGCCGCATGACGGCCATCGCTGAATCGACGTCAGCATCGACTGCGCAGGTTTGAACGTCGTGGCTTGCGATCTCCCCCGCGCGCACCTCTGTTGCTCGCCGGTTCTGTGTGCCCAGGGCGATGCAGATATCCCGATCCGTGATGATGCCGGCCAGCTTGCCGTCATCCATGACTGGAAGGATCCCGCAATCGGCGCTCCACAGTAGCTCGGCTGCCACAGCCAGATTAGTATCGAGCCCGCAGCATTTCACTTCTTTCGTCATAATGTCTCGCACTTTCATAAACAGCCTTTCCGGGATTTCCCCTTCGGAAGTAGCGATGCAACCAGGACGCCGAAGCATAGGGGCGACTAAGACCAAGGTCTTATTGGCTCTGAAATCTTCACTGTGCGCCATGATGCTCGTCCGCTGAGTGGTATCGCGCAACACTTGCGCTTAGAAACTCCTTATACCCGGATTCTCTGGACCACTGGCCGATGTATACGGCCTTCATTGGAGTGAAAAGGCTCCGGGCCAGGATGGAATGCACTAAGCCCTGTTCCCGTTCAGTTAAGCATCCCTGCGCATCAACCCGATTTCGGCAGTAAATAGCGGATCAGCTCCGACAGCGTTGATAGTTTTCCATAGTCGGATTCTGGGATTTCCACACCCAAACGTGTATGCAGGCCGATCAAGAAGTTCAAAAAATCGAAGGAATCGATGTCCAATGCTTCGCGTAAATTAGCATCCGGAGGGACGTGCTGCAGATCAGCTTCCGGAGCGATCCCGCGCAACGAATGCTCAATGGCCTGGCGAATTGCGGGTTCCGTCATAATGTTTGAGGCTTCTGGAGCGCGCTGCTCAAAATATCCAGGAACTGCGCGCCACGGCGACCGTCGGTGGCTCGATGATCGGCGGCCAAGGTTGCGGTCAGCACTGGACGGACACCCAGCATTCCGTGCGCAGTCCACGGGCGCTCGACAATCTTGCCAAATCCGACCAGTGCGACTTGCGGTGGATATATTACGCCGTAGACGGTTTCAACACCCAGGTCACCCAGGTTCGTAATGGTGATCGTGCTATCGGTAATATCGGAGCTGCGCAAACGGCCCGCCCGTGTGCGCGTGATGATATCGCGCAGATCAGTCATCAACTCATCCAGGGATCTCTGGTTCGCCGAGTGGATGGTCGGGACCATGAGTCCACCTGTGCGCAGCGACACCGCGACTCCCAGGTGGATTTCGGCCGACGGCTTGAGTTGATCTTCGACCCAATAGCCATTGAGCTCCGGCACTTCTACCAGTGCCCGTGCTACACCTTTGAGAAGCAGGGCCGCAGGTAACAAGCGTTTCTCGATCGAGCGCTGCCGGTTGGTTTGCTCAAGCCACCCGATGGTCGTACTCATGTCGATTTGCGTGGACAGATAATAATGCGGGATCTCACGATTTGAGCGCGCCATGGCCGCGGCGATCGCCCGGCGCATTCCGGACGGAGGTTCGGCGGCCGCAGACGCTGCGGGTTGTACGGCAGGGGCCGCCCGGGCTGCCGGTTTCGCAGCGGCTCGCTCTACGTCGTGACTTTCAATAATTCCATGCGGGCCAGTGCCCTGCACGTTCGCGAGGTCGACGCCTAATTCGTCCGCCAATTTGCGGGCAAGCGGCGATGCGTGGATCCGGCCAGCAGGTTGGGGAGTGGGTGTAGGCCGGGGCGGGGGAACTCCGGCAGAGGGTGCGGCTTCACCCGGAACCTCAAGAAGAGCGAGCGGCGCGCCCACCGGCAATTTCTCGCCCGGCTGCGCGATCAGCGTCCGCACGGTACCGGTCTCATACACTTCCACTTCGATGTCAGCTTTGTCGGTGCCAACGATCGCGACGATGTCGCCGCGTTTGACGGCGTCACCCAAGCTGGGCATTCGAAACTCACCCATGAGCAGGCAACATCCTTTCCACGGTTGCGATCACTGTCTCCACCTGGGGCAACGCCGCACGTTCCATATGCGCCGCGTAGGGCATGGGAACTTCGGCCCCACAAAGGCGTGCCACCGGCGCATCGAGTTCGTAAAAGGCCTGTTCCATCAGACGGGCGCTAATCTCGGCAGAAATGCCGCCGCTGCGCCAGCCTTCGTCCACGATCAAAACGCGGTGGGTCCGCGAGACCGATTCGACCAAGGTGCAATCGTCCAAGGGACGCAGGGTGCGGAGATCAATCACCTCCGCCTCAATTCCTTTCTCCGCCAGCTTCTTCGCGGCCGCCAGCGATGTCCACAACCCTGCTGCGTATGTGATCAGCGTGATATCGCGGCCTGGGCGCCGGATGCGAGCGCGGTCAATTTCGACTGGGCCGGCGTTCGCGGGAAGCTCGCCTTCCATGTTGTACAGCAACGCATTCTCAAAAATCAGCACCGGGTCAGGATCCTGCAGCGCGGTCAGCAGCATTCCATGTCCGTCTTCGATCGTCGCGGGTGTGAGTACTTTAATGCCGGGGATGTGGGCGTACCAGCCTTCCAGGCTGTGCGAGTGTTGTGCCGCGAGCTGGCGGCCCCCTCCGGTCGCCATGCGGAGACGACAGGCACGTTGAATTGCCCACCCGACATGTGCAGAAGCGTCGCGGCGTTGTTCATTATCTGGTCGAGCGCCAGCAGACTGAAATTGCTGGTCATGATCTCCACAATGGGACGCATTCCTCCCAGCGCCGCACCGATGCCAGCACCCACGAAAGCGGACTCCGACAATGGCGTATCGCGAATGCGCTCCGGACCGAATTCCGCCAATAGACCCTTACTCACGGCAAAACAGCCGCCGTAACGGCCGACGTCTTCGCCCATGAGGAACACCCGATCGTCCCCCGTTAAGGCTTTCCGCATCGCTTCACGAATGGCTTCGCGGAAGGTCATACGCGGCTCCGATCCGAGTAGACGAAGCGCGTCAGATGTTCTACCGGCTCCAGGGTTCCAGCCTCGGCGAAGGCGATCGCTTGGTCTACTTCCTTCGCCACCTGCCGTTCCAATTCAGCGACCTCTTCTTCCGCCGGCATTTCCTGGGCGATCCGTCGGATCAAGGCGGGAATGGGATCGCGTTTCTTCCACTCCTCCACTTCCGCTTTTTCGCGGTACAGTTCCGGATCGTACATCGAATGAGCCCGGAAGCGGTAGGTACGGCATTCCAGAAAATACGGGCCATTGCCGGCGCGGATGTACTCGCAGGCCTTAGCTGCCGACGCTTCGACCGCAAGTACGTCCATGCCGTCCACCCAAGAAGCGGCAACCCCATACGACGCCGCCTTCTTGCTGAGATCGAGCGTCGAGTGTGAAAAATCCAAGTGCGTACCCATGGCGTAACGGTTGTTTTCGCAGACGAACAAAACCGGAAGTTTCCACAGTGCAGCCAGGTTGATCGATTCGTGAAACTCACCTTCGGCAACGGCGCCGTCGGGATCGATGGGGAAACCTCTGCCGGGCGTGGAGGCCGCCATCATTCATCGGTCGAATGACGGGAAAACCGTCGAAGTGATCGCGCAGCCGGACCAGGAAGGAGAACTCGCCTTGCGGCCCGGCTGGCCTTCCATGTTCCAAGGTTACCTTCATGGGGCGGATGTCCATGGACAGATAATTCGAAATCATGATGCCGCCGGTTTCGGTTTGCCACCAGTTATCGTGAATCGGCAACCCTAGCGCCTGCTGGCCCCAGATCACTGCCGATGGGTTGAGCGGCTCGCCCACGCTGGAGATCGTGCGCAAGTGGCTCAGGTCGTAGCGGGCGCGAGGCTCGCCAGGAATTCGCATCAGTATGCGGATCGCTGTCGGAGCGGTGTACCAGACAGTGACTTTCTGCTTTTGCAGAATGCCGTACCAGCGTTCTGCATCGAAGTCGCCTTCGTCGATGAGGTTGGTCACCCCATGCATCAGCGGCGCGATGATGCCGTAGGACGTTCCGGTCACCCAACCCGGGTCCGCCGTGCACCAGAACACATCTTCCGGATGCAGATCGAGAGCGAACTTGCCTGTCATGTAATGCATCAGCGCCGCATTGTGAACGTGGATCGCACCTTTCGGCATCCCGGTGGTTCCGCTGGTGAAGTGTAAGAGAGCCATGTCGTCCGCTCTGGTGCGCGGGATCGTGAAGGCGGACGAGGCCTGCGCGAGCAGAGGTTCGAGCGCCCAGACATTGGAATCGAGGTTCTCGCGGGCGTCAGTCAGGAGGATATGTTGCAGCTCCGGCAGCGCGCTGCGCAACTCGGCAATCGTTTTCCGGTACAGCCTCTCGGTTGTTACCAGGACCTTGGCATTACCGCGCTGCAAGCGCTGGCGGACCGGTTCCGGGCCGAACGCCGAGAAAAGTGGACAGAAGACGCTGGTGTTTTTCAGCGTGCCAAGCGCTGCGGTATAAAGCGCTGGGATCCTGCCTGCCAGAGCAAATACGCGATCCCCCTTGCCAACGCCTAACCGCTGAAGCACGTTCGCGAAGCGGTTAGTCTGATCCCGCAATTGGGCGTACGTCGTGTCGAGGATGGTTCCATCCCGGCCCAGCCACCGCAAGGCGACGCGATCGTGAAGGAGCCCGGCACCATGACGATCTACGGCAAGACGGGCGATGTTAAAGCAATCCTCAGACTCGCCCAACTCGCTGCGAACTTGGTCCCATGTAAAAGTGGCTCGCGTCTGGTCGAGGTCCGGCATATTCGGCTGGACCAGCCAAGTTGCGGAGTTCTTTTTGATTGGTGCCCAAGCCACGCCGGATTCCAAGTGTGCATTTGAACGGCCATATTCAAAATGTAGGGCGAGCTCCAAGCGTTGCTTAGGCAGTGTTTTTCGCGCTTTCTCTCACGCCGATACGGTATTTCGCTCCGCTCCGGTTCACCCCCGGGTGAGAGCAGAGTGGATATCTTGCCATAGGGTCACCGCGGTCATAGAGCGCGCTGGACTTCGAGGGCTTTCTCAGTCGCTTGGGGCGCGCAATTCCGGGCACGGTAATAGGTGGCGCACTCGCGTTCGCGTCCAGGCACAACGCGCTCATCCGCGCACAGCCCACGTTGTGCCGTGATCACGGTACATTGCATTTCTCCCTGCCCGTGGTCATAGTAGAGCGCCACCCAATCGCCAACACGCTTCATCTGGTGCGCGCGGGCCGTGTTCGAGTAGAGCGCGGTGTAATGCCGTTCTCCGCGCTGCGTGTGGAGGATTGGTAGCCAGGCTTCGTGGGTTGGATTGAAGCGGTGGGGAGTGATCCTGGGGAGTTCACCGCGCGCAGCTTTTTCGCGGTATTCGCGATCCACATCCAGCATCTCGGCGATGGGCGGCGGCGGCTCATGAAGCTGCTCCGGGCTGCTGTGCCTGCGTCCCAGGCGCGTGGCCAGCAGATCCACGATGCCCGCCAGTTTCTTGGGGCCGACACCGCCGGGATCGCTTAACCGTCCATCATGTGCAGCGATTTCCAACTCCTCCAGAGTGTCAATCCCGAGATCGTGATGCAGGTGTTCGGCGAGTTTCGGCCCGATGCCGGGAATCGATTTGAGTAGCGCAACGGGATCCATTTCGCCGCGGAGCCGCTCCAGCATTGGCAAGCGGCCGGTGAGGATCAGGGAACGCAGTCCTGCGGCCAGCCGGTCACCAATCCCAGGGAGCTTGCGCAAGCCCTCGTCGCCGCCGCCGCGGTAGATTTCAGTGACCGGTTGGCCTAAACCACGGACCGTAGCGGCTGCCTTGCGGTAGGCCTGTACCCTGAAGGGATTGGCGCCCTGAGCCTGCAACAGTTCCGCGGTTTCCTCCAGACATCGCGCAATGGATCCGTTTTCCATGGCGGTTTAGTCGGGCTCCCGTACCATCAGCACGGAGCAGGGGGCATTCCAGGTCACTTTCGCGGACACGCTCCCCAGCATGGTGTGTTTTAGATCGCGCGTGCCAGTGGCGCCGATCACCACTAGATCATACTGGCCCCGTTCGGCTTCGCTCAGGATAAGGTCGGCCGGATCGCCTTCGTCGGTTATTGTACTAACTACTGAGCGGTTGACATGTAGGAGTTCTCGCGCCTGCTCCAAAACAGTCTCGCCTTCGCGCACTAATTCTTTCTCGAAGGCTCCCGCTTCCGTCTGTTCCTTTTCTTCGTCGTCGTAGGTTTCCCAGTCCTCATTGAGCCCGAGGTGTACCCAGGGTGTTTCGGTGACGTGCATGAGGCAGATATCGGCGCCGCTCAGATCAAACAAGGAGCGCAGAGTTTCAATCGCGCGCCTGGATGCAATCGAGCCATCCACGGCTACCAGCACTCGCAAGCCACTTTCGTTGCGTAGTTCGCGGGCGATCAGTACTGGGGAGCGGGCGTGTTCGGCCACTCGGCTGGCGACCGGACCCAACCCCTGCTCCCCCGGTGTCGCTCCGCGTCCCTTCGGACCAATGACGGTAAGATCGTAGTCCTCTGCTTTCGCCACGATCACAGTCGCAGGCGAGCCGATCTCAGTCATCAAGCTGGCGGATCTGGCCTGGTCGCCCAGATCGGCCTTGGCATCCGCCAGAATTTGGGTGATTTCACTCAGGATGCGGCGTTCGTATTCCTGTCTTTGTCGGCCGCCCCGTCGCAGCTTGGGGTAAGATGGTGCCACGCAGAGCAGCGTGAAGTTGCGATAATCCGGGCCTAAAACGCGGGCGGCAGTATGCAGAGCGGTGCTGGCTTCTCCCGAACCGTCGGTGGCTATCAGTATATTCACGCGAACCAAAAGAGCACGCGGCAAGCCACGCCGCAGACGAGCACCTGTCCGCAACGCGCGAGTAGAAGCACTTACGGATAGGGGATGATCATCCTGAGAGACTGGGCCTGAACGTGCCTTGACTTCAGAGTGAATCGGAGAGAATTGTAGCGCCCGCCCATGGGAACGACGCCAGCCGAAGGTCCGAGACGCCCTTCCAGGCAGCGCATTACGCTGGCGGATTATTTCGTGGAGTTCGCGGGCTCACCCGCTCGGTACCTTCAGCACGACGACGGATACAGAAGCTGGTCGTATACGTATGCGCAAGTCGGTGCCGCTGCGCGTAACTTCTCAGCCAAGTTGCAAGCCGAAGGCATCGGTAAGGGCGACAAGGTCATTTTTTGGTCCGAGAACCGACCGGAGTGGGTGGCTGCATTTTGGGGATGTGTGATCGCGGGAGTAGTCGTCGTACCCATCGACTATCGTGCGTCCAACGATTTTCTGGGGCGTGTCCAGGACAAGGTTAAGGCTCGCGCTATCCTCATTGGCGACGAAGTCCGTCTGCAACAGTTGAAGACCTTGCCGGCCGTGTGGCGGCTTTCGAATCTGGACTGGAGCAGTAGCTGTTCAACACACGTGGCCGTAACGCTTCAGCCCAATGATATTGCCGAGATCGTCTTCACTTCGGGTGCCACGGGCGAACCCAAGGGCGTCCTGATCAGCCATCGCAACATTCTGTCGAATCTGACTTCTCCCGAGAGGATCATCACCAAATACGTGAAATGGTTCCGCCCGGTATTTCCCTTGCGGTTCCTCGCCCTGGTTCCACTCAGTCACATGTTCGGTCAAGCGTTGACCCTGTTTCTCCTACCATTGATCCCAGGCGTCGCTGTGTTCATGCGCGGGTACAGCCCTCACGAAATGGTGCGGCAGATTCGAAGCCGGCGCATATCGCTCGCGGTGGTTGTACCCAAGCTCCTGGAGGTTCTCCGCGAGCATGTCCTCCAGCAGTTTCCAGAAGCTCGGGAGTCGGCTCCGCCAGGGACCCACTGGACGCGGCGCTGGTGGCGCTACCGCAGAATTCACCGGCACTTCGGTTGGAAGTTTTGGGCGTTCGTGGCGGGAGCCGCCCCGCTTCCAGCAGAACTCGAGGACTTTTGGTCCAATTTAGCGTTCGTGGTCATTCAAGGCTACGGGCTTACAGAAACGGCGCCAATTGTGGCGTTCAACAATCCCTTCGCCGTGAGAAAGGGAACGGTCGGGCGGCCGGTTGAAGGGACCGAAATCAAGATCGCCCCGGACGGCGAAATTTTGGTGCGGGGTGAAAGCGTCACCTCCGGGTATTATGGTGAGCCTTTGGAAAGCAGCTCCGCGTTCAGCGAGGGTTGGCTGCATACTGGTGATATCGGCGCCTTCGACGATACTGGCCGCCTAGTGATCCGGGGCCGGAAGAAGGAGGTCATCGTCACGCCTGAGGGACTCAAGGTATTCCCTGAAGACGTCGAGCGAGTGCTGAATACTATCCCTGGCGTGCGCGAGTCCGCGGTGGTTGGCAGAGGCCATCCACACGCGGTACTGGTTCTCGAACCCGGAACATTGTCCGAAGAAGTCATCCGCACGGCCAACCTGCAGTTGGAAGATTACCAAAAGGTCCGTGGGCTTTCGGTTTGGTCAGGGAACCATTTGCCGAGAACCTCAGGCACGGAAAAGATCAAACGGGCTGAGATTCAAAGTTGGGTAGATTCCGGCGCGTCGGCGTCCCCTCCGCCGTCAGGGAATCGCTTGCTGGATGAAATGAGGCGATACGCACCTGGCCGCGCAATTACGGAAAGCACGACTCTCGACCAGTTAGGGCTCAGTTCGCTGGACCGAGTAGAGCTGATGATTGATCTGGAGCGACACCTTGACACCAGCATGGATGAGTCCGTCTTGGCCGGCTCTCGCACGCTCGGCGAACTGGCACGAGTCACCGCCACGCCTGCACGGGAAGAGTTCCCCCGTTGGAGCAGATCCTGGCTGGCACGCATCGTGCGGCGGAGCGCGCTATCCATGTTGTGGTTACCCCTAACGCGCTTGGTCGCACGGGCTCGTACTAGGGGCCTTGAACACCTAGCGACACTGAGCGGGCCAACCATCTTCGCGTCGAATCATCAAAGCCACATGGACACGCCCTGCATTCTGGCGGCTCTCCCGGCGCGATATCGCTACCGGGCCGGTGTGGCCATGTGGAAAGAATTCTTCGATGCGCATTTTCACCCGGACCGGCATACCAAACTCCAGTGGCTCGGGAACAGTTTGTTGTACTGGCTGGTGACGCTATTTTTCAACGCCTTTCCGTTGCCCCAGACCGAGGCCGGCGCAAGTGGATCGTTAAGGTATCTGGGAGATTTGGTGAGCGGTGGATGGTCCGTTCTGTTCTTCCCCGAAGGCGAGCGAACCCAAGCTGGCGAGATTCATCCGTTTCAGCCCGGCATCGGGCTCATCGCTTCCCGGTTGCGCGTCCCGATCGTACCTGTGCGGCTGCGTGGAGTCGAGAAAATCCTTCACCGCGGTCAATACTTCCCGAAGCGAGGTCAGGTAGAGATCGCTTTCGGACAGCCCTTGTACCTGAGCGGAGACGATTATCCAGCGCTGGCAAAACAGGTCGAGCAGGCGGTTCGGGAGCTGTGACGGATCTACAGCATTGGCCGCCGACATGCTCAGACCACATTGATAGTGAATCTTCAAGGGAATCCAAATGGCTTTCAAAGTTCGAGTCGAAGGCTTCGCTGAGGGTGCTTTCATACCAAGGCGTTTGACTTGTGACGGAGACGACGTCTCACCAGCTCTAGACTGGGCGGGGGAGCCTAAGGCAACTAAGAGTTTTGCGTTGATTGCAGACGATCGGGACGCGCCAGGTGGCACTTGGAACCATTGGTTGCTGTGGGATATTCCTGCGTCTGTTCATTCGCTGCCACAGGGCATAGGCGAGGGCTCGGTTGGGAAATCCGGCACCAACGATTTTGGTAGATCCGGATACGGAGGGCCTTGTCCTCCGCGGGCCAAGGGTCCGCACCGCTACTTTTTCCGTCTCTTTGCGCTGGACATAAAATCGATTGGATTACCTTCGGGAGCCAAACGGCCCGCACTCGAGAAAGCTTTGCGGAAACACGCTATTGCGGAAGTTGCGTATATGGGCCGCTATGAACGCAGCTAAAACGACCCCGTTCGGCGAGCGAAATGTGGGGTGCCAGTCGGAATTGATTGAGGTGATTAAGACACGTCGGGCGGTCCGGGAGTATATGGATGCCCGCGTTGACCGGTGGACGGTGGAACGTCTGCTTGATGCTGCGGTACTCGCGCCGAGTGCGATGAATCTACAACCGTGGGCGTTTGCGGTATTGCTGGATCGAGAGCGTATCAACAATTACGCACGTCGAGCCAAAGATTGGTTGCTTGCCAATGACTCGCAGGTATCAGAATCTGCCCGCCACATTCTTGACGATCCTAATTTTGTGCTGTTCTACCACGCACCAGCGCTAGTAATTGTTCTGGCCAAGTCTTCCGATGCGCAAGCCGCGGAAGATTGTTGTCTTGCCGCGGAAAACCTCATGCTGGCGGCGCGGGATGAGGGACTTGGCACGTGCTGGATCGGTTTCGCACGTCCATGGCTGGATCTTCCATCCACAAAAC
>Ga0068858_100007368_pt1 | contig 10647 bp, 11 predicted proteins | sample KBSSwiS12_FD_66589 | JGI IMG/M metagenome (GOLD analysis project Ga0068858, IMG submission 66589) | Switchgrass rhizosphere microbial communities from Kellogg Biological Station, Michigan, USA - KBS Switchgrass S1-2 | ecosystem: Host-associated > Plants > Roots > Rhizosphere > Soil ... | reverse complement strand
GAGGTCGCGCGGGTAGATGTTGTAGCCCCCGCGGATGATCAGGTCCTTGATCCGGTCCACGATGTACAGGTAGCCGTCCGCGTCCAGGCGGCCCACGTCGCCGGTGTGCAGCCAGCCGCCGCGCAGCGTGTGGTCGGTCTCCGGCTCGGCATGCCAGTAGCCGGTCATCACCATCGCGCCGCGGACGCAGACCTCGCCGTCCTCACCGGGGCCGGCCTCGGAGCCGTCAGGGCGTTCGATCCGCACCGTGACGCCAGGCGCGGGCTTGCCGACCGAGCCCGGCCGGACCTGCCCGATCGGCGTGGTCGAGATGATCGCCGCCGACTCGGTGCAGCCGTACCCCTCGGCCACCTCGACGCCCGGGACCCGGCGCTGGAACTCAGCCCCGACCTCCGGCGGCAGCGGCGCACCGCCGGAGGAGAGCCGGCGCAGCGCGGACAGGTCGTAGTCCTCCAGCGGCTGCTGCAGCAGGATCGTGAGCATCGACGGCACCACCGGGCTGACCTGCACCTGGTGCTCGGCGGCCAGCGTCAGCCAGCCCACCGGGTCGAACCAGCGCATGAGCACGGTCGTGCCCGGGTCCGGGGCGTGCAGCGCCATCGCGCTGACCATCAGGCCGTACACGTGCGACAGCGGCAGCGGCAGCAGCCCGGTGCGCAGCGCCGGGTCGTAGGACGAGTGGGTGGCCGCCCAGGACGACGCGGACAGCGCGTTGTGGCTGATCATCACGCCCTTGGACCGTCCGGTCGTGCCGCCGGTGTACAGCAGCGCGGCCAGGCCGGCCGGGTCCGCGTCGGCGAGCGCCCCCGCCGGGGCGGTCTCCAGCACCGCGAAGTCCAGCAGCGGCAGCCCGCCGCCGCAGCCTGGAGTCAGCGCGCCGGACACGATGATCGCCCGCACCTCCGTGCCCGCCGCCGCAGCCTGGACCTTGGCCAGGAACTCCGGCGTGGTCACCACGAACGCGGCCCCGCTGTCGGTCAGCACGTGCCGCAGTTCGGCCTCGCTGAGCAGGAACAGCACCGGGGTGGCCACCGCGCCGGCCCGCCACACGGCCTGGTAGATGATGCCGACCTCGGGGCAGTTGGCCATGCAGACCACGACCCGCTCGCCGGCCGCCAGGCCCGCCCCGCGCAGCCCGCCAGACATCCGCCGGACCCGCTCGGCCAGCTCGAGCCCGGTCCACCGGGTGCCCTCGAAGTACAGGACCGACCCGGCGGCCGTCCGCTCCCAGGCCTGCTCCGCGAGCCGCTGCAAGCTCTTCCCGGTCGCGCGCGTTACCGCCGGCACCGTCACACTGGCCTCCATGTCGAGATGTGCGTCCGCTTAGCACGCAGATTACGGCGCGAAGCGTGCAGATAACACCCGCCTCCGGCCCCGGGCCCGCGTTGACCGGCCCGAACACCGGAAGTTAGTTTGGCGTCCAAGTAAATCTGCGCTAACTCACCGCGACAAGGGGCACCATGACCGCTGACCTGCCCGGTTACGCGCCGTCGGAGGAGCACGAGCTGCTCCGCCAGTCCGTCCGCGACCTGGCCACCGAGCGGATCGCGCCGCACGCCGCCGACGTCGACGAGAACGGCGAGTTCCCGCAGCACGCGCTGGACGCCCTGGTGGCCAGCGACCTGCACGCCGTGCACATCCCCGAGGCCTACGGCGGGTCCGGCGCGGACGCGCTGGCCACGGTCATCGTGATCGAGGAGGTGGCCCGCGCCTGCGCCTCCTCGTCCCTGATCCCGGCGGTGAACAAACTGGGCACGGTGCCGATCCTGCTCGCTGGCTCCGAGGACCTGAAGAAGCAGTTCCTCACCCCGGTCGCGGCGGGCACCGCGATGTTCTCCTACGCGCTGTCCGAGGCCAGCGCCGGCTCGGACGCGGCCAGCATGAAGACCCGCGCCGTCCGCGACGGCGACGAGTGGGTGCTGACCGGCACGAAGATGTGGATCACCAACGCCGGGGTGTCGGAGTTCTACACGGTGATGGCGGTGACCGACCCGGACAAGGGCAGCCGCGGCATCTCGGCGTTCGTGGTGGCCAAGTCCGACCCCGGCGTCTCGTTCGGCCCGAAGGAGCGCAAGCTCGGCATCAAGGGCTCGCCGACCCGGCAGGTCATCTTCGACAAGGCCAGGATCCCCGGCGACCGGATCATCGGCGCCGAGGGCACCGGCTTCGGCACCGCGCTGGCGACGCTGGACCACACCCGGATCACGATCGCCGCCCAGGCGCTCGGCATCGCCCAGGGCGCCCTCGACTACGCCACCGGCTACGTCAAGGAACGCCAGCAGTTCGGCCAGCCGGTGTCCGCCTTCCAGGGCGTCCAGTTCATGCTGGCCGACATGGCCATGCGCCTCGAAGGCGCCCGCCAGCTCACCTACCACGCCGCGATGAAGTCCGAGCGCGGCATGGCCGGCGAGAAGGTCCCCGACCTGACCTTCGTCTCCGCCGCGGCCAAGTGCCTGGCCTCCGACGTGGCCATGGACATCACCACCGACGCGGTCCAGCTCCTCGGCGGCAACGGCTACACCCGCGACTACCCCGTCGAGCGCATGATGCGCGACGCCAAGATCACCCAGATCTACGAGGGCACCAACCAGATCCAGCGCCTGGTCATGGCCCGCCACCTCCTCAAGGGCTGATCTCCAGCCGCTAACCCCCGGCTTCCGGAGCCGGCCCCGCGCCCAGCGATGTATCTCGTGCGCGGAACTCGCCTCTGTCAGGTAAGGCCGGCAGGTAAGGCCGTATCTGGCGTGACCCGGGGGGTGCGCGATGCGCACGACTCATCAGGCAAATGACCCCGCCACGGAACCGACGCAGGCTTTGCCGGCCGGAACCGGACGAGGCGGGTGGCCCTTCGCGGCCCCGGGCCAGCCAAGGCGACTGCGGATCCTGGGGATGGCCTGCTCGGCTGCCGTGGTGTCAGGCTGGCTGGTACTGGGGGCGGGACCGGCCACGGCTGCTCCCAGCGTCGGGCTCACTGCGGCAGATGTCACCGCTACCCCCTGCGCTGATGGATTTACGCTGAGCGCTCAGCCGGGTGATTCCGAGGTGACTCTGTCGTGGTGCGAGCCCAGCCCCGCCACTGCCAGCCCCTGGACGCTGGCCAGTTACACGATTGCCGACGGCACCAGCCCCGGCGGTGAGTCAGCGCTGACCAGCGTGGACAGCACGACCACCAGCTACACCGTGCAGGGCCTGACCAACGGCACGACGTACTACTTCAGGGTTGAGGCAGTCCCCGAGACCGAGCCCGTCACGAGCTCGCCCAGTCCCAGCACCCCGTCAAGCACGCCCATTGCCAGAACCCTTCTCACCCCGTCCAGCATCTGGACCAACGAGGCAATGGCGACGCCCCAGGCCGCTACCTCGCGGCCCGGAGCGCCTTCCGGGCTGAGGGCAAGCCCCGGCGACTCCCGGGTGACCTTGTCATGGACGGCGCCGGAGCCGGCCGGCAGCTCGCCGGTTGCCGGCTACGACATCTACCTGGGCCGTTCCCAGGGTGGTGAGTCTGAGTCGCCGATTCGCCAGGTCACGGGCACCAGTGCGGACATTAACGGGCTGAGCAACGGTATCCGCTATTACTTCGTGGTGAGGGCCGACAGCGCGGCCGGGAAGAGCGACCCGTCTAACGAGGTACTGGCCGTCCCGGTCGCCCCTGGTTCCGGTGGGACGAATCATGGTGGCCCGGGCTCCGGGGGCCACCATCAGCCCGGGCCCCCCGCGCAGCCCGGGCACCTCGGCTGGTGGACCCTGGCCGCTGGCGGAATCCTGGTGATCGTTGTGGTCATCCTGATGATCCGCCGCCCGTGGGTCCGCACACCAAAGCCGGTACAGGAGCCAACTTTCCGGGTGCAGCCGAAGGCCGGGCCGCCGGGCCAGGTCGCCCTTCACCGCACCGGTTCGCAGCCGACGATCACCGTGCGAATTGACCCGCACGCCGGTACTCACAGCGTCCTCGTAGAGGAGGCCCGTCCATGACATCTGCCACCACAACGGATCCGGCAAGCGCCCTGACTGTCCTGTTCGGTACGGCGGAGGGGACGGCGGTCCCGCTGGTTGCCCTGCCGGACGCCGTCAGCGCGAACCTTGGCCGCGCCCTGGAGAGCCTGCCGCCGCCGGCTCGCGCGATCGCCGTCCGGGAAGTCCGGGCCGCGGCGGCCGGGCTGCTCGACATCAACCTGGTTGATCTGCTCCTGGAGGGATGGCGGCAGTACCGCGACCTCACCTCTGCCGCACAGAGCACACTGGCTTCGCCGGGCCGCTCCGCAGTCGTGCGGCTGGCCGAGCACCGGGTTACCGCCGAGCAGCAGCCGCAGGTCAGCGTCCTCGTCAACGGCCAGCAGGCGAGCACCATCCGGTTCAGGGTCTCGGTAGTGCTCGATATCAGTGCCCTGCTCGCCACGATCAAGGCGGGTCTCCTGGTCGCTGTCGACGCAGGGCACTGCGACATCAGCGTCACGCTGGCAATCGACGACGTTGAGGTCGTCACAAAGCAGGCGCGCCTGGAGCTCCCCGGCGCCATCGAATGCACGCCAGGGATCCGGCTGCTGAGCGCCGTCTGGTATCCGGCCGTGGAGGAAGGCTCACCCACCTCCGTCGCGCCCCGCCCGGCTCACCCCTCGCTTGGGCCAGCAGCCACCAGGTCTGTCACCCGCCTCAAGACAGGCCCGGCCGCGGAATGGTGGGAGCAGTAGCCGAAGGCATCTGGTCACCCGTGGCTCCTGCCCAGCAGAGGTCACGATCACGGCCAGGGGAGGACAGTCAGCTCCGGCCATTGCCTCGTCCAGCGGGCGGCCTTGGCCTCGTAGACCTGGCGCGGGGCGAGCGCCGGGTTCGGGCGCACAACCAGGCCCAGCAGGTCAGACAGCCCGTAGGGGGCAAAGACCCGCCAGCGGCCAGCCGGGAGCAGGCGGACGCCGAGGCAGGCGGCGGTGGCCTCGTAGGTGCTGATCGCGGCCTCGGATGAGGTGTGCGGCGGGCACGGGATGCCGAACCTGGACTCGTACCACAGGTGCACGCGGGCCTGGTTGCGGATCTGGACCGGCGCGGGCAGGCCGGCGAAGACCTCCTCCCCGCGCTTGATGACCGCGTCCTCGGCCGCCCAGGACAGGTCCGACGCGTCGAAGTAGACCAGGTCGTAGTCCAGGATGCCCGCCTCGGGCGGCTGGCCGGTGGTCACGTTCCACACCGTCTGGCACAGGGCCCCGGCCACCAGGTACCAGCCGGGCAGCTCCAGCGCGGCGGCCCGGGTGAGCACCTCGGTCAGCGTGGGGTTGCGGGTCGCCGCCGCCCGGAGGCAGTCAACCTGCTCGTCGATCGGCAGCTGGCTGGCCGGTGGGAACGCGCTGATGCCGGAACCTCCTGGTTCGGGCGGGCGGCCCGCCCGCCCGCCGGGAATCCACCGTAGCCCGCCCGGCCGGCGGTAGAACGCCGGAAGAACCGCCCGCCACGCTGGTCCCAGCGACCGGGCGGGGGCCCGGCACGGACCTGTGCTGTGCGGGCGGTGGCGGCCGCTGCGCCCTCAGGTCAGGAACGCAGAGGGCGAAACATGACGACCTACGGGCTGCTGATCTTCGAGGGTGCCGGGGAGCTGGGATCGGCCGGCCCGTGGGCGGTCTTTACCGCCTCGGCCCGCATCCGTGACCGGGACGACCAGGTCGTGGTGGTGGCCGCCCAGCCAGGACCGGTCCGCTGCGGCTGCGGCTGCGGGATGCAGGTCCGGCCCAGCCACACGTTCGGCGATCACCCGCCGCTGGACGTGCTGCTCGTCGCGGGCGGTCCCGGGGCCTGCCGCGCGGTGGGCAGCCCGGCGGTCGTCGGATGGATCTCCAAGGCCGCCAGGGACGCGGCGTGGCGGGCGAGCGTGGGCACCGGTGCGCTGCTCCTGCACGCCGCGGGCCTGACCCGGGGCCGCCGGGTGGCTGCCCACCAGGCCTTCGCCGACCGGCTGGAGGCCAGGGGTGACGTGACCGTGGCCCGTGACCTCCGCTACGTGGTGGACGGGCGCCTGGTCACCAGCCAGGGCGCGGCCGCCGCGCTCGACATGGCGCTGTGGCTGGTCGGCCGGATCCACGGCCGGGACCACGCCCGGGCGGTCCGCCGCCACATCGAGTAACACTCCGCGCCCCGCTACACGGGCGGGCACGGGAGGCGGGCCCGGTAGAGCCGCTCCAGCGCGGCCCAGTGGCGAGCCTCCGCGGCCGGGTCGTAGGTCGGGTTGTCGGGCACCGCGAAGCCGTGCTTCGCGGGATAGGTCTCGACGGTGTGGTCGGCCCCCACGGCGGCCAGCGCGCTGCGCAGGAGCTCAGCCTGCTCGGCCGTGAAGTGGCTATCGTCTGTCGCGCCGGCGACGTAGACCGTGGCGGTGATCTGGCCGGCCAGCAGGTGCGGGCTCGACGGGTCGCCGGCCACCGCCAGCCTGCCGCCGTGGAACGAGGCCGCCGCGGCGATCCTGGGCCCGATCCCGCCCGCGGCGAGCAGTGACATGCGCCCGCCCAGGCAGTAGCCGGTGGTGCCGATCGCGGGCCCGCGCACTTCCGGGCGGTCAAGCAGAAAGCCCGCGTAAGCGCCGGAATCAGCGATGATCCGGTCGTTGGTCAGCTGGCCCGCCAGGCCCGCCATCCGGGTCCGCTCCCGGTCGTCGGTGAACAGGGTGGCCACGTCGAACGGTTCCCAGGCGCCGGCGCGGTAGTAGATGTCCGGGACCAGCACGACGTAGCCCAGGCCCGCCAGCCGGTCGGCCAGACGCCGGAACGTCTCCCGCACCCCGCCCGCGTCGGGAAAGACCAGGACGCCGGGCCAGGGGCCGTCGCCGCCGGGGATGTGCAGCGTCCCGTGGCAGAGGCCGCCGGGCGCGGGAATCTCGGCATCCTGACGTCGCATGCAACCGCCTCCACTGGGCTCGCGGGGCTGACCGCCGGACCTTACCCGCGGCCAGGCCGCCGACGTTACGCCAGGCGGAGATTCGCCCGGTCGCGGCGTGACCGCCCGGCGGCCAGGATCCCGCCGCGGGCCATTACGGTTGGTAGCGTCACCGGCACCGCAAATCCCGTATTCCTAAATCCTGATCCCGAGGAGTCCCGATGAACGCTGTGCAGGCTGACCCGCCCGCGTTCGGCGGGCACGACCCGGAGCGCGCGGTGCACACTGCGATCTGCTCGGCCACCCCCACCAAGTGCCAGGCCCGCACCCGGCTGTACCGGGGCGGCGTGCTGGAGGTCGAGGGTTTCCCGGTCGACGACATCAGCGAGTACCTCAAGGAACCCACCGCGGTGGTCTGGCTGGATCTGCGCGCACCTGACCGGGAGGACCTGTCCGTGCTGGAGGCCGAGTTCGGCCTGCACCCGCTGGCCATCGAGGACGCGGTCCAGGCGCACGAGCGGCCCAAGCTGGACCGCTACCGCAGCCACCTGTTCATGACCGCCTACGGGGTCCAGCTCAGCACCGAGACCGGCGAGCTGCACACCAGCGAGCTGGCCGCGTTCATCACTCCGCGGGCGCTGATCACCGTGCGCAAGGACGACGGGCTGGACATCGGCTCCGTGGTGGCCTACTGGGACGAGAGCCCTGACCTGGCCAAAGCCGGCGTTGGCTTCCTGCTGTGGGGCCTGATCGACAATATCGTCGACGGCCATTTCGCGGCCGTGCAGGCGCTGGACGACACCATCGAGCAGATCGAGGACCGGCTGTTCGACGGCAACCCGAAGAACCACTATGTGCAGCGGCGCACCTTCGAGCTGCGTAAGAGCCTGGCGCTGCTTCGCCGCGTGGTGCTGCCCATGCGCGAGGTGCTGAACGCGCTGATGCGACGCGACCTGCACGTGGTCGACGAGTCCATGTGGCCGTACTACCAGGACGTCTACGACCATGTGCTGCGCGCCACCGAGTGGACAGAAAGCCTGCGCGACATGGTCACCACGATCCTGGAGACCAACCTGACCATCCAGAGCAACCGGCTGGGCGTGATCACCAAGAAGGTGACCAGCTGGGCCGCGATCATCGCGGTGCCCACGCTCATCACCGGGTACTACGGGATGAACGTGGAGTACCCGGGCTTCGGCACCCACTGGGGCGTGATCGTCTCGACCGTGGTCATGATCGTGGCGGCGGTCCTGCTGTGGATCGCGTTCCGCCGCCGCGACTGGCTCTGACGGCCCGCCCTGACCGAGCGCCGGCCTTGTCAGCCGATCCGGGACAGTTCCCTGGCCCGCACCGCGCGGCGGTGACTGCGCCGCAGCCGGGCCCGGTCCTGGTCGCTCGTCCCGCCCCAGATGCCCTGCAGCGGCGATCCCGCCGCCATCGCGTAGTCCAGGCACTGTGCGCGGACCGGGCAGCGGGCGCAGATCAGCTTGGCCCTGGCTTCCTCCCCGCCCCGCCCGGTCGACGAGACCGGGAAGAACAGGTCCGGGTCGGCGTACTGGCAGGCGGCCTCGGACCACCAGTTCAGCCGCGAAGGGGCGGCGATACTCATCAGGCACCTTTCATCCTGGGCGCTGCGGAAGTCTCGACCTGCCCCCGGTTCCGGCCCTCAAACGCCTGCCCGGGGAACGCCGTCCCGACCAGGGGCATCGTTTCCTAACCATCAGGCCAGCCCAGACGTCATAAAGGGTGTCGAGATGCTCAACCGGCCCCGGAGGTCGCCATGAGGCTGCTAGCCAGTACCACCCAGCGGATCGCCGCCGCGGTCGCTATCGCCGCGGCCGGCGTCCTGCTCCCCGCCGCGGCGCTCGCCGCGCCGGCCCTGACCGGCTCGCCGGCCGCGGCGGCCCCCGCTCTCCAGCCCTGCCACGGCCCCCGTCACGAGGTCTGGCTGGGCCTGGGCGAGGGCGCGGCCGGGATGAACCAGGCCTTCGTGCCGGTCGAGTTCAGCAACGTCTCCCAGCGCGCCTGCCGGCTGACGGGCTCTCCCCGGATCATCGTGGCCAACCAGCACGGCCAGATCGGCGACGCGGCGGCGACCGGCCCCAGCCAGCGCAGCGTGATCGTGCCGCCCGGCGGGACGGCCCACGTCATCCTGCACATCACGTTCCCGTCCCCGTTCGGCCCGCGCTGCCATCCGGCCACCGGCCAGCTGCGGATCACGCTCGGCGGGATGAGCACCGATCTGCTTGATTTCCCGGTGGCCCAGTGCCGCAACACGAACATCAACCTGCTCACGGTGGATGCCATCCATTCCGGCGTGGGCGTGCCCGCCTTCACCCTGCACTGACGCACGCCGGGCTGCTGGCCACTGTTCAGGATTGGATACGGCTCGTTTCCGCGCGCCACGCCGCCGCAGCGGTCTGCCGGAGGAGCTGGGCCGTGGTCACTGGCCCCACGCCGCCGGGCACCGGGGTGAGCGCCGCGGCGGCCGGGGCCACCGCGGCCTCGTCCACGTCGCCCGCCATCACCCCGCCCGGCGTCGCGGTAATGCCCACGTCGATGACCACGGCGCCGGGGGCCACGTGCGCCGCGCCGATCAGGCCGGGCCGCCCGGCCGCGGCCACCAGCACGTCGGCCTCCCGGCACACCGCGGCGAGGCCGGCGGTCCGCGAGTGGCAGACCGTGACCGTGGCGTTCTCCGCGAGGAGCAGCAGGGCCACCGGCTTGCCCACCACCGTGGACCGGCCGACCACGACGGCCCGCCGCCCTTCGAGGGGGACGCCCTCGGCACGCAGGATCTCGATCACCGCGGCGGCCGTCGCGGGCGCGAAGGCCCCGCCGAGCCCGGCGGCGAGCTGGCCCAGCGAGGCCGGGTTCGCGCCGTCCACGTCCTTCGCCACGGCGATGCAGCCGCCCGCCGCGGCCGCGGTCAGGCCGGGTGGCAGCGGCGCCTGGCAGATGACGCCGTGCACGGCCGGGTCGCCGGACAGCCTGGTGAGCAGGCTGGTCACCGCTTCCTGGCCGCCGGCCGGGTCGACCGGGTGGATCTGGCAGCCGATGCCGGTCTGCTCCGCGGCCCGGGAGATCGAGCGCATGTACCAGGCCGCGCCCTCGTCGCCCGCGGTCGGGTCGGCGACAGCCAGCAGCGGCTGGACGCCGCGCTCGCGCAGCGCGCTGGCCACCTCGGCGGCCTGCGCGCGGAGCCGCGCCGCGATGGCCCGGCCGTCGATCCGCCGGGCTCCCGGTGGCGTGCTCATCCGCTGATCTCCCGGACCTCGGCCGCCAGGTGGCGGGCCAGCCGGGCGCGGTCGCCGTCGGCCAGGTGGCGGGCCAGCCGGCCGGACGGCGTGACGTGGGTGGCGGAGCTGACCGGGGCGCGGAGGCTGATCTCCTGCGCGTGCGGGCCGCTCATCCGCTGATCTCCCGGCGGACCTCGGCGGCCAGCTGGCGGGCCCGGTCGCCGTCGGCCAGGTGGCGGGCCAGCCGGTCGGACAGCGTGACGCGGATGGCGGAGTCGGTCAGGGTGCGGAGGTTGATCTCCACGTTCACGGCCGCGGCGTCGATGGCCGCGGCCGCGCAGGTGGCGGCCACGCCGACGTCGGACAGCACGCTGCGGGCGCTGCGCCCGGGCAGCTGCGCGGCCAGCCGCGCGATACCCGCCCCGTTCCCGGCAACCTCCAGCGGAACGGTCGCGGCGCGGAGCGTGGCGGCCTGGACCGCCTCCCGGCGGGCGGCCTGCTGGGCGGGATCCTCGCGGGGCAGCCGGTAGGCGGCCAGCAGCGCGGTGAACGC
>Ga0068858_100007357_pt1 | contig 10656 bp, 7 predicted proteins | sample KBSSwiS12_FD_66589 | JGI IMG/M metagenome (GOLD analysis project Ga0068858, IMG submission 66589) | Switchgrass rhizosphere microbial communities from Kellogg Biological Station, Michigan, USA - KBS Switchgrass S1-2 | ecosystem: Host-associated > Plants > Roots > Rhizosphere > Soil ... | reverse complement strand
TTCAGGACTTCCGATGCGGAATCAACAATCAGCCCGGCAAGCCGGCTGTTGTGCTCAACCACCAAAATCCGGTTGCGGCGGTTGAACGCAATCTTCTTTTCCCCCAGCCGCTTGCGCAGGTCGATCACCGAAACGATCTTCCCGCGCAGGTTGATCACGCCCTCCATGTATTCGGGGGCATCCGGAACGGCCGTGATCTCCGGAACGCGCACGATCTCATGCAAGGAAGTAATCGGGACACCATAGGTCTCGCGCCCGACCTGAAACCCGACAATATGAAGTTCGCGGCTCATACCTGCACCCCGGCTTACCCCTGCGATCCGGCGATTGCGGCACGCGCTCGCCGGTTTGAATGCTCTCCCGAAAATCCCTCGGCTTGCCCAACGCTGAAGGTGTTCATGGAATCGAGCAAGTCACGCGACATTTTCGACATCTGTTCAGCCGAAGCAGCGAGCTCCGTCGAACCCGAGGTCGTCTGCTGTACCAGTTCGCGCATGCGCTCCATGGCTTTGACCACCGCGTGCGCGCCCGAGGCCTGCTCCTCCACCGCCGAGTTGATTTCGTGCGTGATTTCGTTCAGCCGCGTGGTTGCGCGAGCGATCTGCGTAGACCCGTGTGACTGTTCGTTGGTGGCGGCGCCGATCTCTTGCGCGAATTTGTAGACTTCGGTGACAACATTGGAAATCTTGCGCAGAGCCGTGTTCAGATCCTCGCCTAAACTGAGGCCTTCGTTGACGATGCTCGTGCTCTGATCCATGTTCTCCACGGCCTTGCGGGCCTCTTTTTGAATGCTCTGGATCAGCTCGGAAATCTCCTTGGTGGATTGGGCCGACTTTTCCGCCAGCTTGCGGACTTCATCGGCTACGACGGCAAATCCCAGGCCATGTTCGCCGGCGCGGGCTGCTTCAATGGCAGCGTTCAACGCCAACAGGTTGGTTTGTTCGGCGAGATCGTCGATCACTTCGATAATCTTGCCGATGTCATCGGCGCGCTGCCCGAGCGCTCCGATGATCTGCCCGGAGGCACCGATGGTCGTGTTGATCTTGTTCAAGCCTTCGGTCGCCTTCTCCATGGTCGAGATGCCGCTATGTACCTCCTCGCGCGAACGGTTGGAAATGTCGAGAAGGACTTTCGCGGTATCGGCAACGCGCTGAATCGAGGCCACCATCTCGTCAATCGAGGCTGATGTTTCGCTCACGCTTGAGGCCTGCACCTGCGTGCTCTTCACCATGTTTTGCACGTTGACGCTCATCTCGTGCATGGTGCTGGTGACTTCGTCAATGGCGGAGGAGGTTTGCAAGCTGATCTTGGCCGACTCATCTGACGCCCCCGCCACCTGCGAGGACGCGCTCGCCACCTGCGAGGCGGCATCACGCACATTGCGCACCAGACCGCGCAGTCCGTTCGTCATCTTGGCAAATGCATTCCCCAAGGTATCGCTGTTGGAGCGCGGCTTGACTTCTACGTTCAAATTTCCGCCGGCAATCGCTTCGGAAACGCTCGCCATTTCCTTCAGGTACGTAACCATCCTTCCGAAGGTCCGGCCCAGTTGGCCGATCTCGTCATCGCGGCGGATATCAATCTCGTGATCCAGGTCTCCTGATTCCCCGATCTGCTGGGCCACTTTGATCAATTCCGACAACGGTTGAGTGATAGAGCTCGCTGTCCGGTACGCAATGACCGCTCCGACTACTACGGCGACGAGGGTACCGATCAAGGCGATGAGTATGGTCCAGTTTCCCGTGGTTTCATCGGCTTTCTTGCGCTCTTCCAAAGTCTGATGGGCGTCGCGGTCTGCAATTGCCAAGGCTTCCATGGATGTTTTCACCCAGGAACTCGGATCCTTCTGTAGATAGTAGATCTGCAGGTCGGCAACCGTGGCATTGCCGGCATCGACCTGTTTGCGTTTCTGGAGCAGCGGCTCGGCGAAATCCGCCGCCCAAGCTTCTTCGTTCTTCTGAACGGCGGCGATGGCAGCATGCTGATCGTCTGAGGCCACGAATCTCTTAGAATTCTCGAGCGCGTCCCTCAAGGTTTGAATACCGTCATTCATATGCTGCACTTCCCGGTTGTCGCCACTCAGCAGGTAGTTGCTGAGATACAACCGGTTCTGCATAACCTGAAAGCGCACTTTGTCGGTCGTGTCGACCATTTGCAGTGCCTGTGTGGCGGCTGCCTTGGCGCTGTGCTCGCGCTGCACCGCCGCCCAGGTCACCACAAACAACACAATGACCATGCCGAGAATAAAACTGAAATTCAGGTAGAGCCGCTTGCTCATGGACATAACAATTTCTCCACGCCCTCGTTTTCTCTGGTTGGCGCTAATCTGTCGACGGGTCGAACTTAAACTCCACCACACCCACGCTGTCGTCGTTAGCGGGCTCGAATCTCCATTTTTTCACCGCATCAGCAGCCGCATTGACAAGAATCGGGTTGCCACCGATTACTTTGGTGTCTTTTACCGTGCCGTTGGCCGCAACCGTGATTTCCAGCTTCACGATGCCAGCCAGGTTCATCTTGCGTGCGATCGCGGGATAGATCGGACTTATCTTGCTCTTGATCTTGCGCCCGAGAGCATCCTGCGCGCTGGTTGACGGAGCGAGGAAACTGGCAAACAACAAAGTGAGAGCGACTGCCAAAACCAATGCTTTCGTTACCGTGTGGAAAATCGTGCGAAAAGACACAGTTCCCCCCTAAAAGGAAATGCCCTTCGCAAATGCAATGTGGCTTCCACGATTCACGGGGCCCCTACGGGTCTGCGGTTAAGTCGATTTTTCAGGTACTTACGTCGTCAACGTGGAGCATGCAGGAGGTTCCGAGGATGGGCAAAACGTCTCATTTGGGAATCTTCCGTCTCAGTACGATACAGCTCAGAAGCTTGTGAAACCGGGTTCTGCGTATCCTTGAGCTCTCCGTTTTTCACTTGACTCAAATTGAGATTACAAATAGAGTCCTATTTATCAACAACTTGGCCGCGCTATCGTCGGTTTGACAGGGGGAAGTCTGACCATCGGGTCTGAACAGATTGTGCATTCCTACCCAGGTGGAGCGAAGGATGATTCTTTTCAGAATCTACTCTTCGATTTCTCAACGGCTGCCGCCAAGGCGACCTCCTCTTTAGACGTCCTCAAGCTCTTCTGCCGAGAAACCCGAAAGTACTTCCAAGTGAGCGGGGTCTACGTATGGAAACTCATTCCGCCCGACCAATTGATGGGCGCAGAGGCAGATGGATGGATGGCAGCCAAGTTTCGCGGTGCGCGCCTGCGCACCTACGAGCCCGCAATCGCCAATGAGGCAATCCTCAAAAGGCAAACATTGTGGATCAACGGGCTTGATACCTCTCAATATCCGATGGCTGCCGAGTTCCAGGTCCGCTCCATCATGGCGGTGCCCCTCATTCTTTCCAATGAGGTCCTTGGCGCCGTGGTGTTCTTGCACAACTCGGACGCAGACTTCTTCCGGCAAGATCATGCCTCAAAGGCGGGCATTCTCGCGACGCAATTGAGTGGCCTGCTAGAGGCGATGCGTCTTTCGGAGCGTGCGCGAGAAGAGCAACGCCGCGCCGGAATTCTTGCGGAAGTCGTACAAAGCTTGCACTCCGAACCCGACCTTGGAGTTCTGGCGGACGCCGTTGCTGACCGCCTTCGCGTCTTGTTGCGCACGCCGCTGGTCTGCATACTGGCGCGGGGCGACATCGGATTCGACCTGTGGGCAATCTCCACGGAGAACCCGGCATCCGCGGTGTCGGTACGCGCGCGCTACGACCGAAAAGATCTTCACTTTGCCTCGGATTTGGCCGCGCGGGCGATAGGCGCAGGCGAACCCATCAGCGTGGTCATCAACCCGGCTGGGCATTCGCTAGGCGACCTGGTTCCTCCGGGGCCACTACTCGCGGCACCGTTTCGGACCTCATCGCGAGAGGGAGCGGTGCTGGTCTACCCGCGTCGTGAAGGCCCATTCACCAGCGAAGAGAAATCGCTGCTTCCCATCATCACCAGTTTTGCGGCCGTCGCGATTTCCAACGCCGAACTCTACTCCACCGCCCGCGCCCAGGCACATGAGCTTCATCAGATCCTGAACATCGCATCGGAGCTGGGTTCGATCGCGGACATCGATCAATTCATGAACCGCTTCCTTCTGCGGGCAAGCGACTTTCTTGGCTATGGTCGGGCCTTCGTGGCGGTCATGGAGCACGATGGTCTGCGCATCCGCTGGAGTTTGAAAGAAGGCAAAACGGGAGAGCCCGGCTTCCTTATTCCCGAAGGCATTTTGACTCGCGCTATGCGGGAGAAACAGACGTTCCGGGCGGATGACGTTTCTAAGTTAGAAGGGGCGCATCTGGAATCCCTGGCGCAATATGGCGTGCGCCAGCTTTTTGCCATTCCCCTGCTCGGCATTGACCAGCAACTCGCCGGGATGTTCGGGATGTTGGACCGTACCGATGGCCAGCCAATTTCGGACGAAGATATTCGCCGCGCCCACGCCCTCGCAGCGCAAGTAACCGTGGCTCTCGAGGTCAGTCGAAATCTCGCCTTATCCAACCAGCACCGCCGCAAGGCTGAAGCGCTGACTACTCTTGCCCTGGAAATCAGTTCCCTCCTGAGAGGGCGCGAGTTCGCGCGCAGTTTCGTCAGTCGCTTCGCGGAAATTATGGGCGCGCCCATAGCCGGTTTAATCATCGACGGGGCTTCCGCGAGCGCCGTCTTTGCGCCCAACCCTGCGGGCCTGCCTTTTCAGGCCGTGCAATCCAGCTTTTGCCGAGCGGCTCTGGGGATCGTTTCGTCGTCTTCCGAGAGCCTGATAATCGTCCCTGTGCAACATCTGTTAAGAGGCAATACGGCGTCCGCGCAGAACTGGAATGAGGTACTACTGGCGGCATTGCGCGGTGCGTCGGGCGAACTGCTGGGCGCGCTTTGCCTGGTCGATGCGCCAGCGCCCCTTTCTGAATCGGACCGCCAGCTGTTGCAGGCGATCTGCGGCCAAGCCTCCGTCGCCCTCGAAAACGCTCGTTTCTTCGTTCGCCTGGAGCAGGCTAATCGGCACTGGGTAGAAATTTTCGATGCTATCCCCGACTTCATCGTCGCCCATGATCAGTCCGGCAATGTGCTGCGGGTGAACCGATCGTTGGCGGAGTTTATTGGGGTTAGACCTCAGCAGTTAATCGGTATCAACATGGGTGCACTGCTGGCGCTCGGCGGGAATACGCCTTCGCGCTCCTGCCCCTTCTGCCGCAGCACAGGCGCATTCACCGACGAGTACTTGCACCCTGTCTTGGAGCGCACATACCTGGTCTCCACCTCCGAGGTGCATGCCGCGAGCAGCGAAGGCCTGCAAACGATTCATGTTCTTAAAGACATCACGGATCGCCGGGAGGCGGAGCGTCGCTATCGGGAACTATTCGACAACATTCAGGAAGGCTTGTTTTTCTGCAGCCCCGACGGCCGGTTCATTGAAGTCAATGATGCTCTGGTGCGAATGCTCGGACACGAGAGCCGCGACGAACTTCTACATTCCGATCCCCGCCAAGTGGTCTTCCCCGTCCCTGAGCGCCATCGCGAAATGTTTGCCGCCCTGGAGCGTGATGGCATGTTGCGCAATCGCGAGGAAGTATTACGGCAGAAGAACGGCACTCCGGTTCACGTCCTTATCAATGCCTTCGCGGTCAAAGATGGTCAAGGCAACGTGCTTCAGTATCGCGGCTTGATGCTGGACGTAAGCGGGTTGCGCGCCTACCAGTCGGAATTACAACGAGAACGCGATTTCTCGGGAAAGATTCTCAACAACACCCAGAGCCTAATTCTCGTGGCAGATACTGCCGGCCTGATCAGCTATGCCAATCGCCGATGGCGCGTCTTAGGCTACGAACAACCCGACATTCTTGGTCGACCTCTCGAAACTGTCGTTGCTCCTCAAAGGCAGGATGCATTCAAGGAAGCCTATGCCGCCGTTCTCGATGGACAGCAAGTGGATAACATGGAATTGCAGGTCTTGCACGCGGACAACCGCGTCGGTCAGTTCTCGGTGAACTTGAGCCCGATGCGCGACGAGCAGGGGCAGGTAACCAGCATTGTGGTGGTGATGAGCGACGTCACCGACGCCGCGTCGTTGCAGGCGAAGTTGATGCACGCGGAGAAAATGGCGGCCGTCGGTCAACTGGTTTCCGGCGTGGCTCACGAGGTCAACAATCCCTTGACCGCAATTCTTGGATTTGCCGATCTGCTGATGGAAAACCCCGAACTTCCCGACAGCGCGCGTAAGGATTTGCGGGTGATCCTGCAGGAAGCGCAACGAACCAAGCAGATTGTTCAGAACCTTTTGAGCTTTGCGCGGCAGATGCCGCCGCAACGCAAGCCCGTTCAGCTCAACGCAATCCTCAAGAGGACAATCCAGCTGCGCGCCTACGACTTCCATAGCCGCGGAGTCGCGGTTTCGGAGCATTTTCAAGATGACCTGCCGTTTGTCATCGGCGACTCCCAACAACTTCAGCAGGTATTCCTGAACATCCTCAACAACGCTTACGACGCGGTGCGGGAATCGGGCAGCGGCGCCCGCATCAACATCACGACCGCTCGCAAGGGCGATTTCGTCGAGGTCTCGTTCCGCGACAATGGTCATGGAATTCAGCAGCCGGATCGCATTTTTGATCCATTCTTCACCACGAAACAGGTGGGCGAAGGAACCGGGCTCGGCTTGAGCATTTGCTATGGGATTGTCAAAGAGCACGGCGGTGAGATTTTTTGTTCGAACAATGCCGGCGAACCGGGAGCAACGTTTACCGTTCGCCTGCCAGCAGTTACGGAATTTGCCTCTTTATCGGCAGTGGCAGGAGTCGTCAAACCATGAGCACGCCTGCTCGAAGACCATCAAGATTACCGGTTCTGTTGATCGAGGATGAGCCCGCGGTCATGAGCTACGTCCGCGCAGTCCTTGAACGCTCCGGCTACTCTGTCCTGGGTTGCGAATCGGGTGCCGAAGGTCTCTGCCAGTTGGAGACCGGGGAGTTTCAGGGGGTCGTTTCCGATATGCGTACTCCCGGCGGAGTGAATGGGGCTGACGTGTACGACTGGATTGTCGCCAACCGCCCAGAACTTGCTTCCCGCCTTGTATTCATTACCGGCGACATTGCCAACGAAGACACCGCCTCCACTCTCGAGCGCACCGGAGTGCCATGCGTAGAGAAACCGTTTCGAGTTCAGCAGTTTATTTCAGTTGTTGAAGAGACCATGGGGAAACCGATTTGAGCCAACGTTTCGCAATTCGATTCCTGGTAGTCGACGACGAAGAAAGCATTCGTAAGCTGTGTGTAACTGTGGCCGCGAGCATGGGGTTTACTTGCATGGAAGCGGCCAACGGCGAGGATGCTCTAGCTTTGCTGGAGGAGCAACCGGCGCACATCATCTTGACCGATCTGGTCATGCCAAGAATGTCAGGCCTAGAGTTCTTGGAACGCGTCCGCAATTTTCTACCGCGTGTCGAGGTCGCGGTAATGACCGGGCACGGCTCGGTTGAAACCGCTGTCCAGGCCATGAAGCTGGGTGCTTACGACTACATCACAAAGCCGTTTACGCCTTTGGAGGAACTACGGCTTTTCCTCCGTCGCATGGCCGACAAAGTCGAACTCGTCGAGGAGAATCAGTTCTTACGCGAGCGTGTCGATACAGAAACCGGACTGCATGGAATTGTCGGGTCCACACCCAAGATCCAAGACGTATTACGCATGGTGGCGCGATTGAAAGACACTCGCACACCCGTCCTAATCGTTGGCGAAAGCGGCACCGGGAAGGAACTCGTAGCTCGCGCCATCCACTTCCGCGGATCGTTCGCGAACCGGCCCTTCGTGGCTGTGGATTGCGGTTCGCTCGTTCCGACTCTCATTGAAAGCGAGCTGTTCGGATACGAAAAGGGTGCCTTCACCGGAGCTATGCGCTCCAAACCAGGACTTTTTCAGTCAGCCAACGGGGGGACCATTTTCCTCGACGAAATCGGCGAACTTCCGCTCGAGATGCAGGCAAAACTTCTCCGCGTGCTTCAGGAAAAAGAGGTGCGTCCGGTCGGAAGCAACCAGAGGGTTAAAGTCGACGTCCGCGTCATCGCCGCCACCAATCGCGACCTGGAAGTGGAATATCGTGCCGGTCGTTTTCGCAAAGACCTCTACTTCCGCCTGGACGTGGTTACGATCCGACTGCCTGCCCTCCGGGAGCGGCGCTCAGATATCCCCATGCTCGTGCACTGGTTCCTGGATCGCCACAGCGCTGGGAATCCCGTCCAAGTAACCAGTGCCGCCATGAAGTGCCTGTTGCAATACGATTGGCCGGGCAATGTCCGAGAACTCGAGAATTGCGTGCAACGGGCCATGGCCCTGGGCGACGGAAAAACCATCGACGTTGCGGACCTGGCACCCAGCGTGCTTTCGCACGTGCCGACCGAGCTAGCCTCTATCGCAAGCGTCAACTCCGCTCCTTCGACCGACCTGGAAGCCATCGAGCGCGCCACCATCCAGCGCGTTTTCGAACAAGTGAACGGTGACAAGGTAATGGCGGGAAAGATGCTCGGGATCAGCCGTGCGACCTTGTATCGCAAACTGAAGCGATACAACATCGGTCCTCAGCCTGATATCGCGACCGAGAGTCACCGCCTCCAATAGGCGGGCATACAAACTGTGTCATTGTGAGACGTCGTCCATCCGGATCTCTCCTCCCTGAGACACTTCAGGTCGGTTTTTCAATCACTTGGCCGGCTTCGTTTTGGCTTCGATCGTGCATAGTCGGAGTGAGGCCCTCGTCCGTAGTTTCGAAGGAGAGAGCGAGACCGATGGCAAGTACGACGCCCAACACCGCAGTCCTGTGGAAGACTTGGCGGCGTCTTTACCCCCTGTACTGCGCTTTGGCGCACGAGTTTGTGCTCGACGTCCCTCCCTGTCCGGACCTGGAGACCGGCGTTGCAGTCCCTGGACCTGAAGCCGTCAACGAGGCCTCCTCATGGTTCTCCAAGATGGATTCGCGCATTCACATCCATCACCTGAGGCATTTCGCGCAAACTTCCCCGCTCATGATCGAGCCAGCCATCTCGGACATGTTGTTTCATGCACTAAATACCAAATCGGAAACCGACAGCGATCGGGACAAAGTCGATTTCCTCGTGGTTCAGCTGCTCGCGATGCGTCTTCCTCCCAGGGCAACCGGATCGGATATCAGTTTGGACTCAGTCATGAAGGTGCTCGAACTTTTGTTTGGTCGACCCGATGGCCAGCCAGCAAAGTTCACGAAAAATCTCGATGAGATGATTGCCGAGGCCGACAGCGCGAAGAATCTTAATGCGCTGTTCACATCCCGCATTATCGAGCGCAGCCGCGAAATCAAGAGCTCGTGCGGTACAGAATTCTTTCAGCCGCAATTCCTGGCAGCATTTGCACGTTTCGGGTATCTGATTCGGCGTCGTTTCTTCCAGCTGATGCAGCAGGATCTTAATGCGATTCTCGACGGCCTCCGCCAACTGGAGTCGCTCGGCGTAACGACGATCGATTGCCGTAAGGCCCAGTTCAGTGCCGAAGAACCGATTGCGCGCATTCGTATGATCTGCCAGTCGTGGCGGGTCATGTTTCAAGCCGAATATTCCTCCGGCCAGCCGCTTTGCCTCCTTGTGGATCTGAAGACCGCGGTGGAGTTAGCTCTGGCACAACACAGCAAACCTCGGGCGTCAGCATTTCACCGGATGGCAGCACCTGCCTCCAGCAGTGCGGCTCGCGGCAGATAGGCAGTTTGTTTTGGAGTAGAACGTGGAACGTCCAACAGTCGCAATCTTTACCGATGATGCAGCCTTCGCCAATGCCCTTACCCGGCGATGGCTTACTGAGCGTGAAATACCCGCCTTTGTACTCATGCAAAGTGACTCCGACTTCGGGAGCGCTTTGGACTACGATCTCGCGGTCGTGGTCAGAATCCATCCTGACAAGCTGGCCTCGACGGTCGAGACGTTGAAGATGCTTGGCAGACCGGTGATTTTGCTCTCCTCGGTGAATGCGAACTCGTCTCAAGGGCGTAATCTGATCTGTTTGCCGGAGGTCGAGGAGTGGCCGGCGCTAGTGGTCGTGCTGGCCCAACAAGTTCTCTACCATCAGCGCATCAAAGCAAACTTTGAACGCATGCAAGAATTGAACTCGGAACTGGAACGAGAGGCGTCGCTCGGACGCTACATGCTGGAAGTGCGGCACAATCTCAATAATGCCTTGACGTCAGTGCTGGGAAATTCCGATCTGATTCTGCTCGATTCCGACCAGCTACCTGCTTCTCTCCGGTCGCAGGTCGAAACCATCCGCAATATGGGAATGCGCATGAATGAAATCATGCACCGGTTCTCATCCCTTCAAAAAGAGATGCAGTTAATGGAGCAGCAGAGCGGGAGCAGCGGGGTGCGGTCTGCAGCGGCCGGGGCCGTTTAGAGATCTTCAATACTCAACACTCACCAGGTAGAGCCCGCAGGCCGGCGCAGTAGCGCCCGCGGCGGAGCGTTTGCGATCCTGGAGAATCCTCGACACACCTTCCGGCCCGATGGTCTTCTTTCCGACTAGCAAGAACGTCCCCATCAGGTTTCGCACCATGTGGTGAAGGAACCCGTTGCCGCGGATCTCGTATACAAACTCTCCTTCCGCGGCACTCA
>Ga0068858_100007356_pt1 | contig 10656 bp, 9 predicted proteins | sample KBSSwiS12_FD_66589 | JGI IMG/M metagenome (GOLD analysis project Ga0068858, IMG submission 66589) | Switchgrass rhizosphere microbial communities from Kellogg Biological Station, Michigan, USA - KBS Switchgrass S1-2 | ecosystem: Host-associated > Plants > Roots > Rhizosphere > Soil ... | reverse complement strand
GCAGGATGCGCGCACCTTTTTTAACTAGCCTGGGCCGCAACGGATGAGGCTCCAGTAAATGCACGGCACAGTATCCGTGCGAGTGAAGGTATGACAGAAAGTTTCGCCGAGCTCTTCGAGCAAAGTCTCGCCAACCAGCGTATCCGCCCGGGAATGATCCTGACCGGGCTCATTGTGGACGTCACCGATGACGTCGTCATCGTCAACGTCGGTCTCAAGTCTGAAGCAGTTATTCCCCTCGAGCAGTTCAAGAATGAACGCGGTGAGGTGGAGGTCAAACCCGGTGATGAGGTGGAAGTTGCATTGGATTCCGTCGAGGACGGAACCGGTGAAACCCGTCTGTCCCGCGAGAAGGCCAAGCGCGCACGTACCTGGACGCGCCTGGAAACTGCATTCAACGACTCTCAGATCGTCGTCGGTGTCATCACGGGCCGCGTCAAAGGCGGTTTCACGGTAGAAATCGACAACGTCCGCGCATTCCTGCCGGGCTCACTGGTCGATGTCCGTCCTGTCCGCGATACGTCGTACCTCGAGAACAAGCCGCTCGAATTCAAGGTCATCAAACTCGATCAGAAGCGCAATAACGTCGTGGTGTCACGGCGTGCTGTCGTGGAGCAGGAGTTCTCCGCGGAGCGCAGCGCACTGATGGACAACCTGCAGGAAGGCGCTGTTGTTCGTGGCTCCGTCAAGAACCTCACCGACTACGGTGCGTTCGTTGACCTGGGCGGCATCGACGGCCTGCTGCACATCACCGACATGGCGTGGAAGCGCGTCAAGCACCCGTCGGAAGTTGTGAAGGTTGGCGACGAGATTGATGTTCGCATCCTGAAGTTTGATCGCGAGCGCTCACGCGTGAGCCTCGGTCTCAAGCAATTGGGCGCCGATCCGTGGGAAAACATTTCCCGCCGTTACCCGCCGCACACCCGCGTGTTCGGCAAGGTCACCAACATCGCCGACTACGGCGCGTTTGTGGAGATCGAGGATGGCGTCGAAGGTCTGGTCCACGTTTCAGAAATGGATTGGACCAACAAGAACGTCAACCCCGCGAAGGTTGTGCACACCGGCCAGGAAGTCGAGGTCATGGTTCTCGACGTGGACGAGGAGCGCCGCCGTATTTCGCTGGGCCTGAAGCAGTGCAAGGCCAACCCGTGGAAGGAGTTCGCAGAGAACTACAACCGTGGCGACAAGGTCTCCGGACAGATCAAGTCCATCACCGACTTCGGTATCTTCATCGGGCTCCCAGGCAACATCGACGGCCTGGTACACCTCTCCGACATCTCCTGGGATCAGCCAGGCGAAGAGGCCGTCCGCAATTACCAGAAGGGTCAGCAGCTCGAAGCGATGGTGTTGTCCATCGACCCAGAGCGCGAGCGCATCTCTCTCGGTATCAAGCAGCTCGCCAAGGACCCGTTCTCGGCCTACATCGCAGAGAATCCCAAGGGCACCATCGTCAAGGGTGTCGTCAAGGAAGTGGACGCTCGTGGCGCTGTCATCGACCTCGGCAACGGGATCGACGGCCAGCTGCGTGCTTCGGAGCTTGGTCGGGACCGCGTGGAGGATGCACGTACCGTTCTGAAGGTGGGCGAAGAGATCGAGGCGAAGTTCACGGGCGTGGACCGCAAGTCCCGCACGATCTCGCTGTCGATCAAAGCCAAGGAGATGCATGAGGAACAGGAAGCCGTGCAGAGCTATCGCTCTGAGACGGGCAGCTCCTCGGGCACCAGCCTGGGCGATTTGCTCAAGGAACAAATCGGATCGGACCGCGACTGATGCGACGACTGTCCTGACCGCATGAGTACTGGCAAGCTCGTGACGAAATCGGAACTCATTGAGATCATTACTGCGAAGCAGAAGCACCTGCCGGCCAAGGACGTGGAGCTCGCGCTGAAGCAGATACTCGAAATCATGAGCGATGCGCTCTCCCAGGGGGAGCGCATCGAAATCCGCGGTTTTGGCAGTTTTTCGCTGCACTTCAGACCGCCTCGCCAGGGTCGTAACCCGAAGACTGGTGAGGCGGTCGCGTTGTCAGGCAAGTACGTGCCGCACTTCAAACCTGGCAAGGATTTGCGGGAGCGGGTCAACGATGGTGCTGACCGCCCAATCCGGGACTAGTTGTAACACTGGTGTGTTAAGTTCGGCAGCGTGATCGAGCTGCCGCCAATCCTGCTCGCACTAGCTTTTATAGCGGTAGGCATTGCTGCCTGGGTGCTAGGACGCCGCAATGGCGCCGCGCGGACGATCCGCCTTCCGCGTGACTACTACGTCGGCCTCGACCATCTCATCAACGACCGTTTTGAGCATGCCACCGAGATATTTTCCCGCATGGCGCAGGCGGACGGAGATGCTGCGGAAATCCAATTCGCGCTCGGCAGCCTCTTTCGCAGACGCGGTGAAGTTGATCGCGCGATCGCTCTGCATTCACGGTTGAGAGAACAGGGCGCTGTTGCCCTCCGCGATAAGGCGGCATTCGCACTTGCGCTCGATTACCTCAGCGCCGGCCTCATGGACCGCGCCGAGCGATTGTTGGAGGAGTTGGCCGCTTCGAGGGAGTACCGCAACGCAGCACTCGATCACCTGTTGCGCATCTACGAGCAACAGGGCGACTGGGCTAACGCGCTCAAAATCTTTCACGATCTGGCTCCCAACCTCCAACACGAACGCCGCACGGTTGCGGCTCACTATCTTTGTGAGCTGGCCGAACATGCCCTTTTGCAGGGTGATACCGAACGTGCTCGCACCCTTTTACGGCAGGCGCGTACGCATGACGCTGACCTGCCTCGTGCGCAAATACTGACTGCGCGTATGACCGAGCTTGGAGGCAACTCCGCCGACGCTCTGATGCTGTATCTGAGCGTTCTGGAGTCCTTCCCAGGCCTCGCACTGGAGATCATCCCAAGGGTCCTGGCATTGGCCAAACTGGCGGGTGAGGGTGATGTGCTCGGCCAGGTTGCCCGCCGGCTGCAGCGCAATGGCCAGGTCAGCGGCCGCCAACTCGCCTGGCTGATGGCGACAGCGCTGCCACCCCAGGATGTGATTCGATTGCCGTCGGTAACGCGGGAATTTGACGCTGGCATTGATTCCGCGGCCGATGCCGCCTCACTGGGGGCGTTGTTGACCCGTATAGGGGACGCTGGCGGTCGCTATCAGTGCGATGACTGCGGACTCCACAGTGTCGGATGGTATTGGCACTGCCCCAAATGCCGCTCCTGGGACAGCATGCGCCCCGCTGTTTTCCGGTGGGCAGAACGCACCGACGAGGCCGCCAGAGCCATATAAATATGTGCACTGGCATATACTTTGCTCCGTTATGCGGCGCTAGACTCGAGACTCTCTAAAGCTGTCCCCGGGAGATGAATTTGATGAGGACGAACTCCACGTCGGCCATTCGCACGGCCGTATTTCCGGTCGCCGGTCGCGGTACGAGGTTCCTGCCTGCTACCAAGGCCAGCCCCAAGGAAATGCTGCCTGTCGTCGACAAGCCGCTGATTCAGTACGCAGTGGAAGAGGCTTTGTCGGCTGGGGCAACACGGCTGGTGTTCATCACGGGTGCCTCCAAGCGGGCGATCGAAGACCATTTCGACTCGGATCCGGAGCTGGAGCACACACTCGAAGCACAAGGTAAAAGTGACCTGCTCAACCAGGTACGTAGTGTTCTTCCGTCCTATGCATCCTGTATTTACATTCGTCAGCCAGCACCGTTGGGATTGGGTCATGCTGTGCTGTGTGCGCAACCAGCTGTGGGCGCCGAGCCGTTCTTTGTGCACCTCGCCGACGACCTCATCAAGAGCGAGGTTGCGTGCCTACGGCAAATGGCCGAAGTCTATGAAGCTCGGCGCGCCAGCGTGCTGGGCGTTCAGGTTGTTCCCAAGAACGACACGGACAAGTACGGCATCGTTGCCGTTGACGCCGACAAGTCGGCGACGAGCCGCGTCAACAGCATCGTCGAGAAGCCGAAGCCGGCCGATGCTCCGTCCAACCTTGCGGTTGTGGGCCGTTATGTGCTCGCGCCTGCGATCTTCCAGCACCTCGAGAAGATCGGACAGGGCGCTGGTGGCGAGATCCAGTTGACGGACGGTATTGCGGCCCTGATGAAGGAAGAGGCCGTGTACGCGCATCGCTTCACGGGCAAGCGCTATGACTGCGGCAGCAAGCTGGGATACCTGCAGGCCACTGTTGAGTTTGGCCTCGGCCATCCGCAACTGGGCAAGGAATTCGGTAAGTACCTGCAGAGCCTGAACCGCGAGACCATCAATTCCATTGCCGCCAAGGGCAACGAATACGTCCAGGTTGACCGTCGCAAGGACAGCCGCAGCAATGGGGCTGCTAAGCCTGCCGCGCGGACTGCGGGACGGGGGCGGAAGGGATCCACAGGGTTACGACAGCGCCCGTAATCGTTCCGTCCGCATCGGCGTCCGGGCGGTTCGCCAGACTGAGACGGCCGCCATGCGCTTCTACAATCTCCCGGCACAGTGTCAATCCAAGACCTGTGCCGGTTGCTTTTGTGGAGAAGAAAGGCAGCAGGGCATCCCTCAACACATTGGGTGTCAGCCCGCTGCCCCGGTCCGCTACTTCGATGACGAACTCGCCGCCGTTGTCTCTGACCCTCACGGTGATGTGGTCGGGTTCTGAGCCTGACTCTGCAGCGTTCTTCAGCAGGTTGATCATCACCTGTTCCACCTGACTGGGATCGAATGACGCTGTTCGCGTAGGCAGCTTCCCCTCGAGTTTGAACGGCATTGCCGCCTGTAAGCGGCCGATGAACTGTGCCCAGTCGACCACCGCTGGCCGCGGTCGGGGCAGCTTTGCGAAGCGAGCATAGCCGTCTATGAATGAGGCCAGGTGGGCAGCCCTGTCGCCGATGGTTGAGAACACACGATCCAACTGCGCATTCTCCCCAGCGAGCAAGCGTCCGGAGTGAGCGAGCGAGTTAATTGGCGCGAGCGAGTTGTTCAGTTCGTGGGCTATGACGCGGATGACCTTCTTCCAAACGGCTACTTCCTGCGCCGCCAGCTCGCGTGTGAGTTGCTTCAGCAGAAGCAGTTGCTGTGGTTGGGCGTTCAGGTGAAAACGCCGTTGCGACAGGTGGTAAACCTGCGGTTCGCCTTCGACCTCCATGGTAAACAACGTGTCGGCGTTGCCTGTCACGGCCTCGCGCAGCGGGTCAGGTGACTGCTGCAGGAGCTCGAGGAAGTCCAGCCCTTCGAGTTTGCGCCCCCCGTTGAACAACTGGCGGGCGGCGATGTTGCTGTAGACGACACGGTCTGAGGAGTTCGTCAACACCATCACCAATGGTGTGGCTTGAATGACGGTGTCGAGCAGCAGCTCGCGTTGGTGCAGATCGAGGCGCTCGCGGCGTAAGAGATCACCGAGGGCGTTGTAGGCTGCGACGAGATCGCCGATCTCGTCGTTCGAGACCTTGCGAATGCTGACGCTGAAGTCGTGATCGCGCATGCTGACGATGCCGTCGCTGACGGCGCGTATCACGCGGGACCAAGGGCGTGTGACTAGCGTCGCCAGCCAGACTACGAGCGGGGAGGCGGCGAGGAGGCCGGCGAGTGCTGCAATGACAGGGGCGTGGAAGAAGTAACCGGCTGTCGCAGTGACGATTGCCACCAGCAGGGCAGTGAGGCCCAGCCCAACAACAGCGCGTCCAGCGAGAGATGTTCGCATCACGAGGGCGGCGCCCGGCCGGCGCTGGGCCCAACCTCGACGCCGTCGAGGACTGCCGACGCAATCGTCATGGGCCGACCGACCTCAACCCCAACTTATCCATCCTCCGATACAACGCCTGCCGCGACAGCCCCAACTCCCTAGCTGCCTGCGCCACAACACCCTGCGCGCGGTCGAGTGCCGCCTCGATGGTGGCCCTATCCAGCGTAGTCTCTTCCGCAGGAGGCGCAGCGGTGACAGCAGGCAGTGCCAGCGCCGCTGCTGAGATAGTCTTTTCAGCCGACAGCAAACACGCTCGCTTGATCGTGTTCTGCAATTCACGAACATTCCCCGGCCACGGATAGCGTGTGAGCGCATCAACAGCATCCTGTGCCAGCGTGAACCCAGGTTCCAGAAAATGCCGTGCCAACACGGCAATATCTTCCCGGCGTTCAGCCAGCGCAGGCATTTCCAGTTCAATCACATTGAGCCGGTAAAACAAATCCTCGCGGAATTTTCCCTCGCGGATCGCGGCCCGCAGGTTCGCGTTGGTGGCCGCGATTACCCTGACTTTTGTTCGTCGTGTCGCGTTGGATCCCAGCCGGGAAAACTCTCCAGTCTGCAACACGCGCAGCAACTTGGCCTGTCCGCTGGCGGACAGATTGCCCAGTTCGTCCAGGAACAACGTCCCGCCATCGGCCGCTTCAAACCGTCCCGTGCGGGCTTTCGCCCCGGTGAATGCACCGGTCTCCGTGCCGAATAGTTCCGCTTCCATTAATTCGTTGGGTAGTGCCCCCAGATTGACCTTGAGATAGGGCTTCGCGCGCACGGACGAGTTGGCTTGGACGATGTCGGCCAGGACTTCCTTTCCCGCACCGTTAGGTCCGGTAACCACCACCGGAACGTCCGCATGCGCAATATGCGTCGCCGTGCTCACCAGCGTATGCATCGTCTCACTCTCGTAAACGATCCCACACAGATCGAACTGCTGAGAGAGCGTTTCCCGGGCCTGGGTACGCTGCGCACGCAATGCCTGCGCTTCGGCCCGCGCTTTCCGGAGGTCGAGGAGATTTCGCACTGTGGTCAGCAGCCGTGTATCGTCCCAGGGTTTCGCGAGGTAGTCTGCTGCGCCGGCTTTGACCAGATCCACGGCCGTTTCCAGGTGTGTCCACGCCGTCAGCAGAATGATGGGCAGATCTGGAAACCGGGCGCGGATCGCACGGAACAGGGCGACGCCTTCCTCGCCGGAAGTCGCCTCCCGGCGAAAGTTCATATCCTGGATCACAAGATCCACGGCGTCACGGCCCAGTACATTCAACCCTTCCGCAGGTGTCGCCGCACTCAACACTCGCGCCCCATGAATCGACAACAGGACGTCGAACGCAGTCCGGACCGCCTCGTTGTCGTCAATCACGAGAACAGTGCCGGAGCTGAGGTTCATACGGTGCGTGTAGCCACTGACGGTGAAACCGTGGAAGCCTTACGCGCGGGTTGCCAGACAGCAAACTGACCAATGGTCCAAAGCACAGGGATACCGCCTACCAGGTAATACAGGTCCAGGCGCGGGAGTTTATATTGCAATGAGAGGTAATACCCGACTCCCAACGCGAGCGCACATCCGACGGCGATACCTGTGCTCGTAATCATCGCGTTTTCAACCATGAAGTATCGCAGGATGTCCCCACGTCGTGCCCCGACGGCGCGGCGCGTTCCGATCTGCTTGGTCCGGGTGCTCACGTTGAATGTTGCCAGCCCGAAAATGCCCAACATGCTGATGGCGACCAGTACCGCGGTGACGGTGACGAGAAAGTACTCGGTGTTTTTGTCGGTTCCATAGCTGCGATCCTTGAAGCTCTGCAGGGGCCGGATCCAGTCAATGATGCGGTTCGGATTCGACGCGGACAGGTGTTCTTCCACAGTGCGAGCCACCGAATCGCGCTGCCCGGGCTCAACTCGGACGATGTAGTACATTGCCTGGTAGAACGAGAATGGCAGCCTGGGAAGAAAGAAGACGCTACCGATGTGGGTGTAATCCGGCCATGCCGCCTGCATCCGTTCCACGATCCCAATGATGGTCGCAGGATGCCGAAGATTGTCGTAGACCGGCTTACCGACAGCATTCTGGCCAGGATAGAGCACATCGGCCATGGCCTTTGTCACAATTATTTTCGACTCGAACCGCGTGGTCGAGGTTCTGTCGATCGGAGGCTGAATCTCTTCCGCCCTGAAATTACGCCCTGCAATGATGTGCAGGCCCAGAGCGTCGATGCCCTGCTCATCGACTTCGATCAATTGACCGTTTTCACCATCGGTGAAGTTTCCATCCGGATGGTTTGCGAGCGTGCGAGCGCTTCCCGCGCTGCTGAGCGGAATCGAGTTGATGGCTGACGCTGCGATCACTCCATGCACTCCTCGGATGTCCGCCAGGTCGTCGCGGATCGCGCCGACGGTGTCATAGTCGCGGGTGAATCCCGAGCTCGAGACCACCAGGATATTGTTTGTGTCCATTCCCGTCGGCCGGCCGATCTTGTCGGCACGCTGCTTCACGATGTACACCGCGTTTACGAGGATGGCGAGCGCGATGGCGATCTGAATCGCCGCGAGCACAGCACCGGTCCGGTTGCGCAACAGCGCAGAAAGAATAGGCCGCATAGGTACCATGGGTGCTCTCCTGCTCATTGGCTCTTCAGATAGACGGCGGGCGGCAGGCGTCCGATACGCCACGCTGGATACAGTCCCGCCACCAGCGTCGCAACGATGGCAAGGATGACTGCCCAAATAACACTGGTGGTGTCGAAGTGCGTCAGTTCCTGAAATCCACCGCGTTCACCGAACCGAGCGGACGCATATAGCGCGTGTACGAGCCATAGTCCAACTGCGCTGAGTATCAGCCCCAGGACTGCTCCTACGCTCGCCAGTACGCCTACCTCAACCAGATGCTGCTGGAATACCTGCCGGCGGCTGGCTCCCAAAGCGCGTCGCACACCGGTGATAGCGGCACCATTCAGGAACTTCGCCAACAGCAGCCCCACCGTGTTGATCAGGCACACCGCGAGGAACGCGAATGACAGGCCCACCAGGACGCGATTGTCGTTTTCCACGACACCCTGGTCGATCAGCCACTGGCCAACGGGCGTCAACTGATTCCTGCGTGGGCGCGGGAAGCGACCCGCGGCGTGCTGGTCACTCCAGTAGCCGTCCATGAAAGTCTGGAAGCGCTCGCGGGAACGCGAGTCCGGCAGTTCCACCCACATCTCGACCCACACGCAGTCCGAGTTCATGTACTCCAGGAACGAGTCCAGGGGCTCGGGTTTCCAGCAATTGGAGCTGCCGGCGGACAGGAGCTCCAGGCCCGGACCCCAGCCGATCGGCACATAGGCGTCTTCCGGAACGTCAAACGCGCCATTGTTGAGATCGTAGAATTTGGGCTGAGGCGACCACTCCTTCATGACCCCGATAATGCGGAACTGAGTGTTGTTCCAGATGATGTTGCGGCCGACGCTGTTGCCGCCGCCGAACAGAGTCTGGTTCTCCTTGTGACTGATGACTATGACGGGCTCAGGTCCCTCATCAGCGCCAGCAGTCCAACTCCCTCCGTATTCAAACGGGACATCGAACATCGCGAAGAAGTCCGCGGAGGTCGCACGGGAGATGACATGGTGCGGGCGCCGTTCAGCGGTGCCACCGGTGACGATCGAGTTCACCTTGTACATCATCACCTTGCGTTCCGGGATGTTTGATTGAAAGAGAAATTTTGCGTCCTTGTACGTCATCATCGCGGGCGCGAGCCCGGGGTGCTGCGGGTCGTAGACGTCGTTCGGGTCCCAACTGTCCATGGTGACCGCGTACAGCCGGTCACCTTTCCACCAGATGGGGTTGCCTGACATCGCGTGGAAGATCGTCATTGTCATGACACACACCGCGATGCCGAGCGCGATTGCACCGACCATGAGGGCTGTCAGGCCCGGGTTGCGCCGGAAACTTTTGAGCGCGAGTCGCATGTAATAGGTGGTCATAGTCGAATACCTCAGGCCGGCACTGCACGCGGCTCGTACGCTTTCAGATCTGAAATCTGGCCATCGACCACATGCACGTTGCGGTGCGCACGCCGCGCCAACTCCGGATCGTGCGTCACCAGTACGATGGTGGTCCCCATTTCGTTGATCTGTTCCAGCAGCTCCATCACCTGGCGCGCCATGAGTGAGTCCAGGTTTCCGGTGGGCTCGTCGGCGAGCAGGAAGGCCGGATCGCCTGCGATTGCGCGCGCAATGGCAACTCGCTGCTGCTGGCCACCCGAGAGTTGGGAGGGCATGTGCTTTACACGTGAAGCGAGGCCAACGAGCTCCAGGGCACTCGAGATCCGCTCGTGCCGGTCCGAGGCCTTCAGGCGTCGATAACGCAGTGGCACATCCACGTTGTCATAGATATTCAGGTCCGGGATCAGGTTGAATCCCTGAAAGATGAAGCCGATCTTCTCGTTGCGCATCCGGGAGCGGGCGTCATCGGACAGGCCTCTCACATCCTTGCCGTCGAGAATGTACTGGCCACTTTCAAATGTCTCGAGCAGGCCCGCGACATTGAGGAAAGTGGTTTTGCCGGAGCCCGAGGGCCCGGTGACGGCTACGAATTCGCCGGCGGCCACCTCGAGGGAGAAATCCCGCAGCGCGTGGGTTTCTATCAGGTCGGTCCGGTACACCTTGCCGACGTTTTTCATCTTGAGCATGACTACATTCCTCAATTGGAGATCAACAGATCCGGCGCGTCGTTGAAATCACGCGTGTCCGAAACGATGACCCGTTCGTTTTCCGTCAGTCCGTGCAATACCTCGACTTCCGAAACGGAGGCCGCTCCCAGCTGTACGGGCGTGCGCACTGCGTGGTCACCGCGTACGACGTACACGTAACTCGTGCCTTGGTCGATCTGCGGGCCGCGCTCGAATTTCAACACATGATCGCGCTCATCCAACACGATGCGCACGGAAGCGCGCTCATTCTGGCGCAGTCCCGG
>Ga0068858_100007354_pt1 | contig 10657 bp, 10 predicted proteins | sample KBSSwiS12_FD_66589 | JGI IMG/M metagenome (GOLD analysis project Ga0068858, IMG submission 66589) | Switchgrass rhizosphere microbial communities from Kellogg Biological Station, Michigan, USA - KBS Switchgrass S1-2 | ecosystem: Host-associated > Plants > Roots > Rhizosphere > Soil ... | reverse complement strand
GATCAGAACAACCTTGAAATCTTAGCTCACCCGGCAGCTGCCGCCCACGACGGCACAGCTGGACGGGCGGGCGTTGCCGCGGCCGGTCTTGCTGATCTGGTAGCCGAAGCCGGCCGAGTCGCCGGCGGCGAGCGGGCCGCCGGTGAAGACGACGTTGTCGCCGCTCTGCCGGCCGCTCGCGGCGCCCCAGGTGCCGAGCAGGCGCAGGTCGTTCACGGTGGCGTGGCTGACCGTCACTGACCAGGAGCCGGTCGCGCCGCCGGTGTTCTGCACGCGGACCGACGCCACGTACCCCTGCTCCCAGCTCGCCCCCACGCTCACCGCGACGGAAAAGCCGGCTCGCTTCCGAGTGGGCGCCGGCTTCGTCGTGGTTGCGGTTGCTTTTTCCGGTACGGAGGAATGACTCCGAGGGGCAGACCGGGCGGGACTGGGCGACCCCGAGGACGGAGACGGCGACGGAGTGGTAACCGGCGTAGGAGAGGGCGACGAAGCCGACGGCACGGCCGGAAGCACAACGGCGGGCAGCCGAGCCGCCTCGGCCGGGCCGACGGCGCGTACGGCGATCCAGACGACCAGCATGACGAGAACCGCCGCGGCGGCGCTCAGGAAGATCCGGGCCGGACGGAGCGGACGCGCGGTGTGCTTTGCGGGCAAACGGGGCCACCCCTTCGGCGCTCTAGGGCCGCCCGGCAATGTACCTGATCAGGAGATACCTTTGCTGCGTCGGCCCAGCGCCCGCGTGATCTCCCGCTGGGCGTCGCGAGTGGCCAGGTCCTGCCGCTTGTCGTAGCTCTTCTTGCCCCGGGCGAGCGCGAGCTCGACCTTGGCGTACCCGTTCTCGAAGTAGACCTGGAGCGGCACCAGGGTGATGCCCTCGTCGCGCAGCTTGCCCTGGATTTTCCGGATCTCCTCGCGGTGCAGCAGCAGCTTGCGGGTGCGCCGCGGCTCGTGGTTGGTCCAGGTGCCCTGGGTGTACTCGGGGATGTGCAGGTGGTGCAGGTAGATCTCGCCGTCGCTCTCCTGGCCGAAGGCGTCGGTCAGCGAGGCCCGCCCGGCGCGCAGCGACTTCACCTCGGTGCCGGTGAGGGCCATGCCGGCCTCGTACGTGTCGAGGATGGCGTAGTCGTGGCGGGCCTTGCGGTTGGAGGCAACGACCTTACGCCCCTGTTCGCGTGGCATCGATCCCCTTGGAGAGGCGGAATGGGCAACCCCTCAATGCTACTAGCACAGGCAGGAAGGGCTACTAGCACAGGCAGGAAGGGCTACTAGCACAGGCAGGAAGGGCTACTAGCACAGGCAGGAGGGTAAGTAGCGCAGGGGATTGCGCGGCACCCCGTCGAAGCGCGTCTCGAAGTGCAGGTGGTTGCCGGTGGACGCGCCGGTGGTGCCGACCCGGCCGATCACCTCGCCCCGGCGCACGTACTCGCCGACCCCGACCAGGATCGCCGACTGGTGCCCGTAGCAGGTCTGGAAGGCGTTGCCGCCGATCCGCCCGTGGTCGATGCAGGTGTAGTTGCCGTACCCGTCGCTCCAGCCGGCCCGGATCACGTGCCCGGCGGCGGCCGCGCGGATCGGGGTGCCGCGGGGTGCGGCGAAGTCGGTGCCGGCGTGTAACTGCCAGACTCGGTAGTACGGGTCGTAGCGCTCGCCGAAATCACTGGACTTCCAGCCGCGTACGGGCATCAGCAATTGGCCTCCGGAATACCGGCCCGTGCCGGACTTGACCGCCCAGCCCCGCAGCGCGGCCCGGATCCGCTGCTCGTCGGCCACCGCCTGCCGGTAGCGGGCCAGCACGGCGGCCCGCTGGGCGTTGGCCAGCCGCAGCGCCGCTCGCCGCATGGCCACCAGCCGGGCGAGCGCCGCCTTGGCGCTCACCGCGGCGGTCTGCGCGTTCTTCGCCGCCAGCAGCTTGCCCTGGGCCAGCGCCTCGGCGTCCTCGGCCTGCCGCTTGGCCAGCCCGGCCCGGTCCTGGGCGCCGCGGGCGACCCCCCGGGTCTGGATCAGCCGGTCGACCTCCTGCTGCTGGGTGCGCATGAGCTGGTCGACCAGGCAGAGCCGGTCGATCAGGTCGGCCGGTCCGGTGGCCTCGACGAGCACGTTGATCCGGGAGAAGGTGCTGCCCATGTAGCTGGCCTGGGCGATCTGGTCGACCCGGTCGCGGGCGTCCTCGAACCGGCCCTGTGCCTGCCGGTAGTCGCCGGCGACCTTGGCGTAGGCGGTGCGGGCGGCGTTGGCCTGCCGGCCGGCGGTGTTGGCCGCGGTGATCGCGGCGGCGAGGGTGCCGCGGGAGGTGGCCACCTTCAGCTGGGCGGCGGGCATCGCGTTCGTGGCGGCTTCCAGGCGGAGTGCCGCGACGCGCGCTTGTTCGGTGGCATTTTCCAGTACGGCCGAAGCACGGTCCACGGCTTGTGCGGCGCTTGCGGCGTCGCCCGGGTCGGCGACGGCCGGCGCCGGGGCGATCCCCGCGCCCCCCAAGCACGCACATATCACCACAAGGAGCCTATGTCGGCATTTGGACCACACGGGGACTCACCGTACCCCCGACACCGGCGGAAGTTGCCTAAAACGCCCAACGGCCGCGTCCCCTGCAGGAACGCGGCCATCGGACTCAGTGCGTCAGCTCGTGATTTGGGTGGTGGGCGGGGCGGTCGGAGTGCGGGTCCGGGAAAGCGTCAGACCTTCAGGTAGAAGCGGAGCGTGATCCACGCCGTCACGGCGCTGACCACCGCACCCACCCCGGCCAGCAAGGGCAACATGAGCCACACGTTGCCGTTGTGCACCGGTGTGAGAATTGTCGCCAGGGCCTGCAGCTTGTGGTCGAGCAGCACCACCTTGCCGACGAAGAGCACCACGAAGCCGATGATCGAGCCGATGATGCCGGCCACCACCGCCTCGAGCACGAACGGCGCCTGGATGAACCAGTTGGATGCGCCGACCAGTTTCATGACCGCGACTTCTCGCCGTTTGCTGTACGCCGCCACCTGGATCGTGTTACCGACCAGGAGCAGCGCCGCGACAGCCATGAAGGCCGCCACCCCCAACGCGCCGAACTGGAAGCCGTTGAAGATGTTGAACACCTTGTCGAGCAGCGTGCGCTGGTCGATGACGTCGAGGATGCCCTGCTGACCCTTGATCTGGTCGGAGAACTCCTTGTACTTCTCGGCGTTCTTGAGCTTGACCCGGAACGACTCGGGCAGGCTGTTCGGACCCACCGACTTGACGAAGTCCGGCGAGTCGGACCACAGCTGCTGGAAGCGGTCGTACGCCTCCTTCTGCGTCTCGTAGGTCTTGCCCGCGACCAGCGGGTTGCTCGTGATCGACTGGTCGATCGCCTGACGCTGCGCATCGGTGACGTCGGGGCGCAGGAAGACCGACACCTCGATCTTGCCGTAGTAGTAGCTCTTCATCTGGTCGACCTGCATGTACAGCAGCACACTGGCGCCCAGCATGAAGAGGGAGATCGACATGGTGATGATCATGGCGACCGTCATCGTGACGTTCCGCCACAGGCCCACCAGGACCTCGTTCAGAACGTATTTCAAGCGCAGCATCGGGGGGTTCCTTCCGGGACTCCGCGTCCCGCGATTTCGGGGGTCGGGGATTCGGCAGCGGAGCCGCGGGCGAGATCAGCCGTAGACGCCACGGGCCTGGTCGCGGACGATGCGCCCGCTCTCGATCTCGATGACCCGGCGGCGCATCTGGTTGACGATGTTGGAGTCGTGGGTGACCATCACGACCGTCGTGCCGGTCCGGTTGATCCGGTCCAGCAGTCGCATGATCTCGATCGAGGTGTCCGGGTCGAGGTTTCCGGTGGGCTCGTCGGCCAGCAGGATCAGGGGACGGTTGACGAAGGCCCGGGCCACGGCGACACGCTGCTGCTCACCGCCGGAGAGCTCGTGCGGGTAGCGGTGCTCCTTGCCGCCGAGGCCGACGAGCTCGAGCACCTCGGGGACGACCCGGCGGGCGACCGCCTTGGTCTTGCCGATGACCTCGAGCGCGAAGGCCACGTTCTCGTACGCGGTGCGGTTGGGGAGCAGGCGGAAGTCCTGGAACACGCAGCCGATCGAGCGGCGGAAGTGCGGAACCTTCCACGACCGCATGGTGGTCACGTCCTTGGCGTTCACCAGGACCTTGCCGCGGGTCGGGGCGACCTCGTGCAGCAGGAGCTTGATGATTGTCGACTTGCCGGAACCGGAGGGGCCGATGAAGAAGACAAACTCACCCTTCTCGATGCCCACGCTCACGTCGTCCAGCGACGGGCGAGACGCCTTGGGGTACGTCTTCGTCACGTTCTCGAGCTGAATCACGGGAAGGCAGTCTACGCGGTGTAACGAAATCGCCAACCCCGGCGGGTGCGTCAATCTGCACCGGCGGTGCCGGAACAGGCGTTTCGGCGGCCGGCGCCTGACCGAACGTTCGGGCGCCGTTGCCGTCCGTGGCGGATCTTACCTCAGCTCGCCGCCTGCGAAGTCTTGCGCCAACGGATCCCCGCCTCGATGAACTCGTCCAATTCCCCGTCGAACACCGCGGACGGGTTGCCCGTCTCCTGCTCAGTACGCAGATCCTTCACCATCTGATACGGGTGCAGGACGTACGAGCGCATCTGGTCGCCCCAGGAGCCGGTGGTGTCGTGCTTGAGGCCGGCCATCTTGGCCTCCTCCTCCTGCCGCTTGCGCTCGAGCAGCCGGGCCTGCAGAACTCGCATAGCGGACGCTTTGTTCTGCAACTGGGACTTCTCGTTCTGACAGGTGACCACGATGCCGGTCGGGATGTGCGTGAGCCGGACGGCACTGTCCGTGGTGTTGACGCTCTGGCCGCCGGGGCCGGACGAGCGGTAGACGTCGACCCGGATCTCGTTTTCCGGGATGTCGATGTGGTCGGTCTGCGCGACCACCGGCATCACCTCGACGCCGGCGAAGCTGGTCTGGCGCCGGCCCTGGTTGTCGAACGGGCTGATCCGCACCAACCGGTGGGTGCCCGACTCGACACTGAGCGTGCCGTACGCGTACGGCACCTTGACCGCGAAGGTGGCCGACTTGAGGCCCGCCTCCTCCGCGTACGACGTGTCGTAGACCTCGGTCGGGTAGCCGTGCCGCTCGGCCCAGCGCAGATACATCCGCATCAGCATCTCGGCGAAGTCGGCCGCGTCCACCCCGCCGGCGCCGGCCCGGATGGCCACCACGGCCTCCCGGGAGTCGTACTCGCCGGAGAGGAGGGTGCGGACCTCCATTTCCTCGATCGCCTTGCCGAGCGCCACGATCTCGTCGCCCACCTCGGTGATCGAGGCCTCGTCGGCCTCGGCCTGGGCCATCTCGAGCAGCAGCTCGGCGTCGTCCAGCCGGGAGCGCAGGCGCTCGAGCCGGGCGATCTCGCCGGAGATGTACGACAGCCGGCTGTTGACCTCCTGCGCGCGCGCCTGGTCGTCCCACAGGTCGGGGGCGGAGGCCTGCTCCTCGAGCTCGGCCTTGTCTCGGCGCAGCTTGTCGACGTCGAGGACGCTCTCGATGTTGCGAAGGGTGGCGTCCAACGCCTTCAGTTGCTCAGGGAACTCGGCAGCTGTCACAACACTCAAGACTACGCCGCCCGGCCGGGTACGCGGCCGGGCGGTCCGGACGGGTCGTCAATTGGCCGGTGCGGTCTTCAGCCAGCTCAGAGCGGCCTTGTGATAGGCGACGGCGAACTCGAGGGCGGCCGACCCGTACGCGTCGCCGTTCTTCTTCGCCTCCTTCGCCTGCTCCTTGGCCATGGCGAGCGCCTCCGAGTGGTACTCGCTGGCGTCGTGGTAGAGCGACTGGAGCTGTCCGCCGGAGTGCTGCTCCCCGAACGCGACCCGGAGCGCGACCGGGTTGCGCAGGGCGTCGCGGCCGGGAGCCTCGGCGAGCCACCGGCTGAAGGCACGCTTGCCGGAGGCGGTGATGGCATAGGGCTGGCTGGAACGGGGGCCGGGCTTGCCGAGCCGGACGAAACCCATATCGGCAAGAACCGGCAATTCGCGGTAGACCTGGCTCCGCGTCATCGACCAGTAGGGCCCGAGGCGGCGTTCGGCAGCCGCCATGAGCTGTCCGCCGGTCATCGGCCCCTCGTGAAGCAGGCCGAGCAGAGCGGCAGCCGTGGGATTGATTTGAGTGTCGGGCATGCCTTCTAAGCTGCCACTTTGTCGCGCCCACGTCCAGGATTTCGCCCGATCCGTCCAGTTTGCGTCTCCACAAACGACTGTCCCGCACAGACAGTCCGACCACGAGGGTCGAGACGGCGCGTTTAGCCCACAAACTTGGTCTTGAGCAGGTAAAATGGCACAAGCAAACCGGTCAGACGGCGATGCCGGGCAGCAACCACCCGAAAAGGGACGGGCCGCCGCGCGCAAAGCGCGCGACGGCTCCTAAATGCACATGATTACCCCATGTGGGGGTAGCGCCAAGTGGTAGGCGCCTCGAAGGTCTCCTTGAGAGTGCGCGGCGAGACCCACCGCATGAGGTTCAGCACCGAGCCGGCCTTGTCGTTGGTGCCGCTGCCCCGCGCCCCGCCGAACGGCTGCTGACCCACCACCGCCCCGGTCGGTTTGTCGTTGATGTAGAAGTTGCCGGCCGCGAACCGCAGCGCCTCCTGCGCCCGGTCGATGGCCGCCCGGTCGGTCGCGAAGATGGAACCGGTGAGGGCGTAATCGGCGATCGCCTCGGCCTGAGCCATCGTCGACTCGAACTCGTCGTCCGGGTAGACGTGCACGGCCAGGATCGGGCCGAAGAACTCGGTGCGGAACACCTCGTGGCTCGGGTCGGTGCCCTCGACCAGCGTCGGCGCCACGAACCAGCCCTCGGCGTCGTCGGCCGTCCCGCCGGCCAGCACCGTGCACGAGGCACTGTTCTTGATCCGATCCAGGGCGCCGGCCAGCTTCGCGAACGACCGGCCGTCGATCACGGCGCCGCCGAACACGGAAAGGTCGGTCACATCCCCGTACGCGATGGAAGCGACCGAGGCCGCAAGCCGGTCGCGCAGGCCGCCGCCCTCCCAGAGACTCCGCGGGACGTAGGCCCGCGAGGCCGCGCTGCACTTCTGCCCCTGGTACTCGAAGGCGCCGCGGATCAGCGCGGTGTGCAACGCCTCCAGCTCGGCGCTCGGGTGCGCGAAGACGAAATCCTTGCCGCCGGTCTCGCCGACCAGCCGCGGGTACGTGCGGTACCGGTCGATATTCGCCCCCACCTCGCGCCACAGGTGCCGGAACGTGGCCGTCGAGCCGGTGAAGTGGATGCCGGCCAGATCCCGGTCGGCCAGCGCCACCTCGGACACCGCCAGCCCGTCGCCGGTCACCATGTTGATCACCCCGGGCGGCAGGCCGGCCGCCTCGAACAGCCGCATCGTGAAGTGCGCCGCGAACTGCTGCGTCGGCGACGGCTTCCACACCACGGTGTTGCCCAGGAGCGCGGGGGCGGAGGGCAGGTTGCCGGCGATCGCGGTGAAGTTGAACGGCGTGATCGCGAGGACGAAGCCCTCCAGCGGGCGGTGGTCGAACCGGTTCCACACGCCCGGCGCCGACTGCGGCTGCTCGGCCAGCAGCCGCTCGCCGAAGGCCACGTTGAACCGCAGGAAGTCGATCAGCTCGCAGGCGGCGTCGATCTCCGCCTGGTAGCAGGACTTCGACTGGCCGAGCATCGTCGCCGCGTTCAACGTGTCCCGCCAGCTGCCGGCCAGCAGCTCGGCGGCGCGCAGGAAGACCGCGGCGCGCTCGGCGTACGGCAGCGCCCGCCAGGCCGGGGCGGCCCGCTTGGCCGCCTCGACCGCCCGATGCGCGTCGGCGTGCGAGGCGTTGCCCATCGCGCCCAGCGTCGCGTGCCGGCGATGCGGCTGGACGACCTCGATCGCCGGGCCCTCGGCCAGGCGCTGGGCGCCGCCGACGGTCATGGTCAGGTCGGGACGGGCGTCGCGCAGGTCGCCGATCCGGGCCTCGAGCGAGGCGCGTTCCGGCGTACCGGGGCGATAGTCGCGAACCGGCTCGTTGCGCGGGACGGGCACGGCAAGCTGGGCGTCCATGTGGCACTCCTCGACGTGGTGGTCTGCTGAGTAGATCCGGGCGCCGGGGTCGCCGGGGCCGGATTCCCCATCCTCGCACCGGGTCGGGCCGCCGCGGTCCCGCCGCGTACCCTGAGCCCCATGAGTGCCCAGGACACGACACCGGACGCCGAGCGGTCCTCGTCGACCGGTCTCCTCCTCGCGCTCGCCGCGCTGATCTGGATGGCCGCCATGCTCTGGTCGGCGCGCGCCACCATCACCGGCGGCGGCGACGCCGAGATGGAGGTCACCTCGACGGCGTACGCGCTGCCCGGCGCGGTCACCGGCACGCTGGCCGCCGGGGCAGCGGTCGCCCTCGCGCTGATCACCTGGCTCACCCGGCGGCGCGAGCTCGGCTCGACCGTGCGCTTCGCCGTCGCGACCGGCACCGGCCTGGTGCTCGGCGCCCTCGGCGCGCTGGTCATCGTCACGATCAACACCGAGGGCTGGATCTACGCGGTGGTCGGCGGCACTGTCGCGGCGGCGGCCACGATCGGCGGGGCGCTTGCCGGTTTCCGGCAGCCCCGGGTACTCGCCGCGGCCTGCTGGGCGGCGATCGGGGTGTTCCTGGTCGGCTTCGTGCTCAACGTCTTCCAAGACCCGGTGCTCAAGGCGCTCGGCTCCGGCTCGACCCAGGCGTCCCAGACCACGGCCGCGAATTGGTTCACCTTCCTCCAGTCGTTCCTGTCCGGCTTGGCGGCGGGCTTTATTGCGTACGCGGTATTGCGCCGTTTCCGCCGTCGCGCCGCGGGCAATGACCTCGCCTGGCCGCTCTACGCGCTGGCCGGCGCGGGCCCCGGCCTGCTGCTGGTGGTGGGCGAGGCGCTGACCCGCACGGCCGGGTCGCGGGTGCTCGAGCTGGCCGGCAAGGTCAGCGAGCTGGAGCTGGTGGTGCAGCGGATGCTGAGCGGCGCCCGGTTCAACAGCGCGCTGATCGTCCTCTTCGTCGGCGCGATCAGCGCCACGATCGCGGTCGGCCGCACGATCAAGTCCCCCGAGGCGGCGGAGGAGTCCCCGGCGCCGCCCTCGAAGCCGCCCGCGAAGGCCACCTCGAAGCCGGCCGCAAAGGCCGACCCGAAGCCGGCCGCAAACGCCAACCCGAAGCCGGCCGCAAACGCCAACCCGAAGCCGGCCGCAAACGCCGGCTCGAAGCCGGCCCCGGCAAAGGCCGCGCCGAAGAAGAGTGCGCCGGCCAAGAACGGCGCGCCCGCCAAGCAGGGTGCGCCGGCCCAGAACAGCGCGCCGGCCAAGAACAGCGCCCCCGCCAAGAAGGGTGCGCCCGCCAAGAAGGGTGCGCCGACGCCGGAAGCCGCCTCCGCCGCCGAGTAGGGGCCGGCGTCAGATCAGGTCGTCGAGTTCGGAGACCGCGTACCACTCCAGCTCGTGGTCCTCGGCGCCGTCGACAGTGAACTGCGCATCCGGGTCGCCGGCCAGCGCCTCGTCGACCACCTCGGCGGCGTCGGCGACCTGGTCGGCCGCGTCGGCGCCGTCCACGTGGATCGCCGCCACCTCGGTCAGCGACACCGGCTGCGGCAGCACCACCGCGCTCGAGCCCAGCTCGACATCCTCCCGGACCAGCGAGCCGGACGGCACGTCGGCCGAGACCACGACCCGCCGGCGCGGCGCCGCCGGATCGTGCCGGAGCAGTTGCAGGGCGGCCTGCGCGGCGCGGGTGAACGCCACATACTCCAACTCCTCCTCGTCACCCTCCGCATACCACTCGCGCAGCGCCGGCGTGACCGCGTGGGCGGTCATCCCGCCGGCGCCCAGCTTCCCGGAGGTGCGCAGGGCCGCGAGCAACGGCACGGTGGCCGGCACGTAGACCCGGACCAGCTCGGTGATCGGCACGTCTCCTCCTGGGTTGGGACCGTCCCCGTAGTACACCGCCACCGCGGCTCTCGGAAGGCCCATTCCACCAGTCGTGTCCCGATCGTGCCGCGCCGGGGTTTCAGCAGCCGCAGGCGGGTCCGGCCGGCACCGCGACGAACGCGGTCTCGCCGACGGCGGCGGCCGCGACGGGCACGGTCAGCGGGTCGGCGGCGGCCGCGGTCAATGGGTCGGCGGCGGGCGCAACGGGCACGGTCAATGGGTCGGCGACGGCCGCAACGGGCACGGTCAGTGGGTCGGCAGCGGCCGCGACATCACCGTCCCTCGTACGGAGGGGGAAGCCCTCGCGGACCCAGTACTCGACGCCGCCGATCATCTCCTTCACCGAGTAGCCGGCGAGCGCCAGCGCCAGCGCCGCCCGGGTCGCCCCGTTGCAGCCGGGACCCCAGCAGTAGGTGACCACCGGCACGGCCGGGTCGAGCAGGTCGGCGGCCCGAGCCCCGATCTCGGCGGTCGGCAGGTGCACGGCGCCCGGAATGTGCCCCTGCTCCCAGGCCGCCCGGCTCCGCGAGTCGATCAGCACGAACCCGGGCGTCGGCGCCAACAGGCCCGCGCGAACATCCGAAACGTCGGTCTGGAAATCGAGCCGCGCCGCGAAGAAGGCGGCCGCCCGGGTCGGCTCGCCGGCCGTGCCCGGTCCTACGTTCTGGCTGGTCAAGGCTGATGTGATCGACATGCCCAAGACGCTACGGCCCGCGCGCGGCCCAGAACATGCGCATTCGACGGC
>Ga0068858_100007351_pt1 | contig 10660 bp, 8 predicted proteins | sample KBSSwiS12_FD_66589 | JGI IMG/M metagenome (GOLD analysis project Ga0068858, IMG submission 66589) | Switchgrass rhizosphere microbial communities from Kellogg Biological Station, Michigan, USA - KBS Switchgrass S1-2 | ecosystem: Host-associated > Plants > Roots > Rhizosphere > Soil ... | reverse complement strand
GCCGCGCCAGCATGAATATCCAGTCGGCTGAGTGCGCGTAGCTGGTCCAGATTTTCCGCCCGTTGATGACGTAGCCGCCCTCGGGATGACGCTCGGCGCGGGTGCGCAGCGACGCCAGGTCCGAGCCCGCTTCAGGCTCGGAAAAGCCCTGGCACCACAGCACCTTGCCCTGGGCGATGTTGTTGAGGTGGATGCGCTTCTGCTCCTCGGTGCCGAACATGATGATCACCGGCCCGGCCCAGTTGGAGCCGAGGTACAGCGAGGAGCGCGGCTCGCCCTCGGACCACATTTCCTCGGACAGGATGATGTGCTCCCAGGGCGGCGAGTCGCGTCCGCCGTAGGCGCGGGGCCAGTGGCTGACCACGTGGCCTTTCTCGGCCAGCTTGGCGTCGAAGCCGCGCGCGTATTTCATCAGCTTGGGATTGGCCGGGCCGTCGTAGGCGTAGCCATTCCACCAATCGGCCGGCTGGTTGTCCTTCACCAGGCCGCGCAGCTCGGCGCGGTAGGCCTGTTCTTGCTTGGACCAGGAAAACTCCACGGCGCTTCTCCTCGCAGGGCCTTTGACGCCCTCACCCAGGCATGTTAGCTCACAGCGGTTTTTTTTTCTTCAGCGTACGCATCATTTCGACAAAGCCGGTGTTCTCGCGCCGCAGGATGGCGTCGAGGCTGTCCTCCTCGGCGTTCTCCTGGAACATGCGCCGCGTGATCTTGACCTGCAGCGGGGGATAGGCGGCGATCTGCGTGGCCAGCGCAATGGCTTCGCGGCGCAGGTCGGCATCGGGGTAGATGCCGGTCACGAGTCCGATGCGCTCGGCTTCGCGCGCGTCGATCTTGGCGCTTTTCAGGCAAAGATCGAGAGCTCGCCCGTAGCCCACCAGGCGCGGCAGCAAGCCGGTGCAGCCGCACTCGGGCATGGCGCCCAGGCGCAGGAACGGGAAGGAGAACGTGGCCGACTCGGCGGCGATGCGGATGTCGGAGGCCAGGATGTGGGTCACGCCGATGCCGATGGCAGGACCGTTCACCGCGATGACGTTGGGCTTGGCCGTGGCTAGCAGTTGCAGCCAGTTGTGGTCGTCCTGGCCCATGGTGAGCGTGGCCGGGTGCGGCCGGCGGCCGTTCTCGTCGGGCGGCTCGGGCGGCGCCTTGATATCGGCGCCCGCGCAGTAGGCCGGGCCGTTGCCGGTGAGCACGATGGCGCGGATGGCCTCGTCGGCGTTGGCGCGCTTGAAGGCCGCGATGGTCTCGCGGATGATGGGCACGTTCCAGGCGTTGCGCTTGTCGGGCCGGTTGTAGGCAATCAGCGCCACCGGCCCATGCGTTTCGTACTCGATGAATTGGTAGTCCATTTTCTCGCCTCTATTTCCGCTTGGCCAGTTGCTCGACCTCGTAGCGCACCAGGTCCTCCACGCCGCGATGCGAGGGCTGCGGCAGGTCCACGCGCGGCTTGTCGCGCGAGGGCAGCAGCACCACGGCGTTGCCGGGCGAAACGGTGGTGCCCCACTGGTTCTCGATGCGCACTTCCAGGTGCACCTCGTTGCGGCCGTCGACCTGCTTCTTGTCCGTCACCCAGGCTTTCACCCAGTTGGTGTCGCCGGTGTACACGAACCGGCGGTGCTGGCAGGACAGCTTCCACAGCCAGCCGTCGTCGCCCATCCAGTTGGTGATGATGTTGGTCATGAAGGCTTCGCGCAACCCGCCGTAGTCGTAGGGAATGGGGATGCCCAGCTTGTTCGCCCACTCCATCTCCCAGTGCAGGCGCTGCACCGTGTCGGGCACGTTCAGCGAGTTGGGCGTGTACATGCCCGGCACTTTCTTGCGTATCTTGTACGACAGGCGGAAAGCCCCCGGCGGGGTGAGCTGCATGCCCCAGCCCAGGTGCCACACGATGATGTCGCTGGTGCGCACCGGTCCGCGCACGATGGTGGGCAGTTGCTCGCCCACTTTCACGTCTTCCCAGTAGCGCGTCTCGGCGCCGCGGTGGGTCTCGGCCTCGTAGCAGGCGTCGATCGCGTCGAGCTGCTCCTGGGTGTAGGGCTTGGGCAGCTCGTATTCCTTTTTCTTCTCGGCCGACTTGTGGCGCTCCGCGCGCACCCACATGCCGCGGCGGATGGCGTGCGGCTCGCCGGCATGGGTGTGGTAGATGTAGCCGCGCGTCTCGTGCACCGAGCGGCCGCTGAAGGCGCTTTTCTCCTTCACGTCCACGCCGAGTATGGTGCGGCGGACCCACAGCCGGTCGCCCAGGCTGAGCGGACGCCACCACTCGTAATCCATGATGGCCTGGTAGGCGCCCAGGCCGATGAGCGGGTCGCCCTTGAGCAGGGCCTTTTCCTCGGGGGTGTTCTTGGGGTCCACGGGCTGCCCCATGGTCCAGAAAAACAGCGGCGGCGCGATCAGGCCGCCCCAACGCGTCTTCTTGCCGTACTCGGGATCGCAGAACAGCGGATTGTCGTCGCCGTGGCCGGCGGCGAAATGCCGCGAGCCGTCCCAACTGACCTCATAATTGTGCGGCTGGGTGGGTTCCTTCTGGAAAATGCCGATCCTCTTTTTGAGCCTTTCGATGCCCTCTTCGGTCAGCACGCCGTAGTTAGGATTGCTCCCCTTGTCCGATGATGGCTCGGCCATTTCCACTCTCCGCGCAAAAAAAACAGTGTACTGATTATTATAGCCGAGCGACCTCGCCCTCCCGCTCCCTTGGAACTACGTGTCACCGGGTGGAACAAGCCCTGGTTGGGCGAAGCGTCATGGCCGCGGCGCATCGCCGCCGGCAGCCAAGAGCGGCCTTCAGCGGCGCATCACCAACTTCAGTTTGTGATGCTCAGTTCGCGGATGATCTTTTCGTAGACGGCGGCTTTGCGGCCGAGATCGCGTCGAACTCCCGGGTATGTCGGCCATCAGGCCCGATCACCTAGGTGAAGAAAATATCCTCGACCGCCTTGGAGGGCTGCCAACGCAGCATGTGCTCTCGGATAGTCTCGAAGTGCTTGCGCCACAGCGCCTCGGCGGCGTCGGGGTCGTGCTTCTCCAGCAAATCGACCAGCTTCTCCTTGGTTTTCATCACGGCCATCTTGTTGGCGTGGGCCTCCTTGCGCGGCAGCATTTCGGAGGCCGATTCGAAGTAGCCGCCCACCAGGCTGGTGAGCAGGTCCATGATGAGGGCGAAGCTCAGCAGCCCGGCGCGTTCCACCAGCACGCGGTGGAATTCGGCCGCGTTCTCGGCATACACGTGGTCGTCGTCGATGCTCTTGTAGGTCTTGGCGATGAGCGCGCGCAGCACGCTGATGTCGGCCTTGGTGGTGCGCTCGGCCAGGGAGCGCACCACGGCCGGCTCGATGATGGCCAGCGAACGGTAGATGTCGTCCAGCGTGACGTTGTGCGCCTGCATGATGAAGTTCATTTGCCGCGCCGCCGCCTTCACGTTGGGACGATGCACCAGCGCGCCGGTGCGCGCCCCGCGCGACACGCTGATGAGGCCCTCCGACTCCAGCAGCAGGAAGGCCTCGCGGAAGGTGGAGCGGGACACGCCGTAGCGGTCGATCAGCATCTGCTCCTTGGGCAGGCGGTCGCCCTCCTTGAGCTCACCGCGGATGATGCGGCGGCGGAAATGGTCGGCCAGCACCTCGGCCGCCTTGGGCATCCTGAACCCGGGACGCGCACGCGCGGTCCGGGTCGTTTTTTTCTTGGCCTTGGTCTGGCTTCTTTCCATGCTCGGTCCTTGGTGTGCCGGCCCGCATAGGAGTGCGGCAAGGGACTGAGCCCCTCCCTCGGCGACGCCGCGATTATCGCCGGTCTGGCGCTTTTTGGCAGGCCGGGCAATGCCAAGCTCTAAGCCGCGGGCTTGATGCGCCTGGCCAGTTCCTGTTTCAGCGCCTTGCCGTCGATCTTGCCGGTGGACAGCATGGGAATCTCGCTCTCGGCCATGCGCACGAAGTGCTTGGGCACCTTGTAGCTGGAGAGCTTGCCGGTCAACTTGGCCCGTATGGCCTGCTCGTCCACGGCGGTTTCAGGCGGCGCCACCAGCACCGCCACCACCAACTGGCCGCGCGCCGGGTCGTCCACACCGATGACGTGGCTGCGCAGGCCGGTGACGTCGCTGAGCACGATCTCGACTTCGCGCGGCGAGACATTGGCGCCGGCGGTCTTGATCATGTCGCCGCGCCGGCCCTTGAAGTAGAAATAGCCCTCGGCATCACGCGCCACCAGGTCGCCGGTGTGGAACCAGCCCTCAGCGTCGAAGGTTTCCTTTTCCTTGCCCAGGTAGCCTTCCATGAGGAAGGGACCGCGGAACCACAGTTCGCCCGGCTCACCGGGCGGGCAGTCCTTGCCCGTGTCGGGATCGACCACGCGCGTCTCGAAGCCCGGTGCGGCCTTGCCGAAGGAGCCGCGCAGCCGCTCGGGAATGTCGTTCTCGTCGGTGTCGAGCAGGCACACGCTGCCGGTCTCGGTCATGCCCAGCATGTTGTGGCGCAGCTCGGGGTCCTTTGGGGCGAGGTGCGGCGCGATGGGATAAAGATTGCCGCGCTTGATGAAGGAGAAATCGCGGCGCGCGAAACTGGGATCGGCCGCGAGGTGGGCCACCGTGGCGGCAAAGCCGTTCACCAGGTCGGGGCGCTCGCGCTCGATCACGTCCAGCATGTCGCCGGCCTTGGCGGCATTCGAACAGACCAGCCGGCCGCCCGCCACCAGGGTGCCAAGCAGCGAATACGACATGCCGCCCACCCAGAAAAAGGGCGAGTTGCAGAACAGCGTATGCCCGCGGCCGTGGCCGCGGATTTCGTTGAGGTTGTTGACGTGCCGGATGAGCTGGCCGTGGCGGTGGATCACGCCCTTGGGCGCGCTGGTCGAGCCCGAGGTGTGGATGATGCCCAGGCGGTCTTCCAGGCGCACCGCATCCTCGGCACGGCGCAGCGCGTCCTCGCTGACCTTGGGCGCCTGCCCGATGAGGCGGTCGATGGACCAGTCGGGATGGCGGTCGGGCCTGCCGGAGCCCGAGAAAAAAATCTCGCGCAGCTTGGGCGCCTCGGACGTGGCCGGAGGCGGCGGCTGGTCAAAGCGCAGGCCGGGCAGCGCCTCCTGCAGGCGCTCGTCGTAGCGATGGGCGCGGAAGGCGCTGGTGGCGATGAGCACCTCGACGCGGCCATGGTTGATGAGGTTGGCGAACTCGCGCGCCGTGGAAAAGCTGCTGAAGGGCGTGGCCACGGCGCCGACGCGCACAATGGCCAGCCACGCCACCAGGTAGTCCACGCCGTTGGGATAGATGAGGCCGACGTGGGTGCCGTGCTTCACCCCGATGGCGAGCAGCCCGCGCGCCAGCACGGCCGAGCGCCGGTCGGCCTCGGCATAGGTGATGCGCGCATCGTCGCACACCAGCCACTCGGCATTGCCGAGTTCGGCCACGCGCGCGTGCAGCAGTTGCGGAACGGTGAGCTGCAGGCCGTCATCGGCCTGGATGGTGGGACTCAGCATGGTGTCACCCGGATCGGACTAGCGTGATTTGGGCAGGCCCAGGCGATGCTCGGCGATGACGCCGCGCTGGATTTCGCTGCTGCCGCCGTAAATGGTCTCCACGTGCGAGTGGCGGTACAGGTGCTCGACCTCGCCGTGCGCCAGCGCCCCCTGCTCGCCCTCGTGCAGCACGCCGAGCGGCCCGGTGGCGTCGAGCAGCATGGAAGAGGAACGGATCAGCGATTCCGAGGCGAACAGCTTGAACATGGAGCCTTCCACCCCGGCGTTCTTGCCCTGGCCGAACAGCCACATGGCGCGGTAGCCGAGCAACGATGACACTTCGTTGTCCACCGCGCAGCGCGCCAGCGCCTCGCGCAGCACCGGATCGTCGGGCAGCTTGCCGTCCCCATCGTAGGACTGGCGCACCGATTCCAGGGTGGCCAGCAGCAGCTTGTCCTTGAGGTCTCGCCCGCCGCCGGGACGTTCCTCGGCCAGCGCCGCCAGCATCACCTTCCAGCCGCCGTTCACCTCGCCGACGCGCGCCGAGTCGGGCACGCGCACGCCGTTGTAGAAGGTGACGTTGGTACGCTCGCCGCCCAGCGTCTTGACCTCGCGCACCTCGATGCCCTTGGAAGCCAGCGGCACCAGGAACAGCGTCAGGCCGCGGTGCTTGGCGATGCCGGGATCGGTGCGGGTAAGCAGGAACACATACGAGGCCACTTCGGCCACGGTGGTGAACATCTTTTGCCCGTCGATCACCCATTCGTTGCCACCCTCCAGCTTGCGCGCTTTGGTGGCGGCCGCTGCCACGTCCGAGCCGCAACCCGGCTCGGTGTAGCCCAGGCAGGCGATCATCTCGCCGCCCAGCAGGCGCGGAATGAATTCCTTTTTTTGCGCCTCGCTGCCCGCGGCGCGCAGGGTGCTGGCGATCATGCGCGCGTAAATCCAGCCCAGCCAGGGCGCGCCCGACAGGTCGAGTTCCTCGCGCATGGCGATCATGCGCACCGGATCGTTGCCACGTCCGCCCAGTTCCTTGGGAAAATCGTCGCCGATCCAGCCACGCTCGGCCATTTCGCGATGCAGGTCCCAGTCCAGCCCCGTGCCGGTGGCCGTAGCGCGCGCACGCACCTCGGGCGTGGAATAACGCGCCAGCACTTCGCGCAACTCGGCGCGAAATGCCTTCAGTTCAGTGGCCGAGTCGCCTCCTAGCCGAAAATCCATTTTTCCATCGTCCCGGGTTGGTTGAACAGCATGCCGGCGATGCGCTGGTATTCCTTGCGCGGATCGTCGAGAGCCAGCGGCCAGGCCTTGGCCCGCCGCACGTACAGCTGGATGTCGTACTCCAGGGTGAAGCCGTAGCCGCCGTGCACGTGCAGGCAGACGTGGGCAGCGCGCTGCGAGCGCTCGGCGCAGTAGGCCAGCGCCATGGAGGCCAGCGTGGCAAAGCGGCCGGGCTCACCCGTGCCCTGGTCCTCTTCGTCGGCCGATTCTTCGTCCCCAGATGCGGCGGCTGAGCGCGCCAGCAGCAGCGCGCCGTCGAGGTCGGTGGCCGCGTCGGCCAGCGGATAGGCCACGCCCTGGTAACTGCCGATCACGGCGCCGAAGGCCTTGCGGTTCTTGGCGTATTCCACGCCGATGGCCACGGCCTTGCGGCCCAGGCCTTCAAGCGCGGCCGCGGTGAGCGTGCGCCACTCATTCAACGCACGGGCGTGCAGTTCCAGCGCCTTGGCCCCCTCGGCCAGCACGGTGACGGCAGCGCCGCCCTCCTCGCGAGAGCGAAAGGCCAACGGCCCCGAGCCCATATTGGACAGCGCCTTGCCGGGCGCCTTGGCCTTCACCGCAAGCAGTTGGTTGCCCTCCAGGAGAATGACGATTTCCGCGACCGCGCCCCCGGGCACCGGGCGCTGCTTTCCCGCCGCCTTGGTGTCGGTGAGTCCCAGCGTGGCGATCACACCGTTGTTCGCTACGGCCTCCAGCAGCGCGCGCCCCGGTTCGCCGGCGCGCGCCAGCAGCCGGCCGGCCACGTTGGCTTCGACAAAGGGGATGGGCGCGATGAATTCGCCGTACACCTCGGCCAGCAGCGCAACGTCGAGCAGCCCCAGCCCCGATCCGCCGCCCTCTTCAGGAATGCCCATGCTGTGAATGCCCATGTGCACCGCGTCGCGCCACAGCGAGGGGTCGAACCCCGTGGCCTCGGCCGCGCGCACCTGCGCCGACGTGCTCCTGCTTTCCAGCAGGCGGCGAAATGCGTCGACGACCTGCGTTTGTTCGGGTGTGGGATTGAGATCCATGTCGGCCTGAGTCGTGGTGGAGATTTATTTCTTGGAGGGAGAGACCATGCCCTGGCGGATGCGCATGGCCTGGTTGGCGACGCCCAGCAGCGCGCCCGACTGGCTCCACAGGCGCACCGTGGCGAGGGCGAACTGCGGGCCGATGAAATCGTAGTGCATGTCGAGCTGCACCCAGCCCGCGGCATCGAAGCCTTCCGGCGGAGTCACGGTGCGGTAGCTGCTGTCCAGTGAAATGCCGTAGCGCTGGTTGCCCAGCAGAAAGCTCAGCCCGAAGGGCGGATGGTCGGCGAAGGTGGCCAGCAGGGACGCGCTCATGGGCTTGCCCGCGCCCGCGGGGTAGCGTATCCACAGCCCCACGCGGTCGGGGCTGTGCGAGGCCACGCGCACGTCCAGGGTGTCCATGAGGCTGCCCGGCAGGGGCTTCATCCAGGGCCGGGGCGTCGACTGCTCTGGCGGCGGCTGCTCATCCCGCGGCGCGAACACCTCGGCCTCGGCCGTCATGGCGCCCACCGTGCCGATGGCGCACACCTGCACGCCGGCCGGCCCCGTGAGCGTGGCGCGCATCTGCATGGCCGACTTGCCCGAGGACAGTATCTCGGCCAGGGCGGTCACTTCGTCGCCCTGCTTGATCAGGTTCACGTACTGGCAGGACACCGAGAACAGCGGCATGCCCGAGACCTGCTCCATGGCCTCGACCAGCAGCCCGAGCGACGATCCGCCGTTCAGCCCGTTCCAGGTCGACCACGCCAGGGGCGCGGTGTACTTGCAGGGTGCGTCCTGGCCGGCGTCGATGTAATACCTCAATGCATTCTCCGCCGTAGTGATGGTTCGCTGGTGACGCGTTGCTCTCGCGCAGGCTACGCGCCCTGCTTCTCTTTCTTGTAGGCGTCCTTGGCCATCTTGCGCAATTCGCCCTTGATGACCTTGCCCGCCCCGGTGCGCGTGAACTCCGGCACGACCACCAAGTGCTCGGGCGTCTTCTGCTTGGCCACGCCCAGCGTCGAGAAGTGCTTTTGCACCTCCTCCATGTTGATGCTGCGGCCCTCGCGCAGCACCACGAAGGCGCCCACGCTTTCCCCCAGGCGCGCGTCCGGCCAGCCCACCACGGCGGCCTCCAGCACCGCGGGGTGGCGCGCCAGCAGGTCTTCGACCTCGCGCGAGGAAATGTTCTCGCCGCCGCGCACCACGATGTCCTTCTTGCGGTCCACGATGGCGAGGAAACCTTCCTTGTCCATCACGCCGATGTCGCCGGTGCGGTAGAAGCCGTCGGCGGTGAAGGCGTCCTGATTGTGCTCGGGGTTGAGGTAGGCAGTGAACAATTGCGAGCCCATGGACAGGATTTCGCCCGGTTCGCCCACCGGCACCTCGCGCCCGTCGTCGTCGACCAGGCGCGCCGTGCTGTACTTCACCACGCGCCCGTCGGTGTTGGCGCGCTTGTCCAGCGGGTCGTCGGGTTCGCCCGAGGTCATGCAGGGATGCTCGGTGCAGCCGTAGCTGCGGAAGGCGCGCATGCCCATTTTGTCCAGCCGCTCGATGAGCTCGGGCGGCACGCTTTGGGCGCCGAGCAGGGCCCATTGCAGGGACTTGGGCACCTGGCCGTTGCCCTTCTCGATCAGCGCGTTCATGTGGGTGGGCACGCCCGCCGAGCGCACCGCCTGGTAGCGGTCGATGAGCTCCAGCGCGGCGCCGGCCTCGAACTGGTCCATGTGGATGTACTCGTCGCCGTGCAGGAAGGGCCGCGGCATGATCATGACGACGCCGATGTGCCCGGCCGGCCCGCCGCGGAAGGACGGCCCGAGGCGGAAGTCGAAATTGAACGGCGGCGTGCGCAGCGACATGGCCGACAGGCTGGCATTGCTGTGCATGACGCCCTTGGGCTCGGAGGTCGTGCCCGAGGTGAAATTCAGCATGCAGATGTCGGCTGGCTGCCCGCCGTGGAAGTCGGGCGGGGTCTTTTCCGCCATGACTTCGCTCCAGTGCACGCCGCGCGGTATTTCGCCCTCGCCCACCACCACGATAAGCTCGAGGTCGGGCAGGTCGCCGGCCGCGGCGACCCGCACCGCGTAGTCCACCTTGCGCCAGCGGCCCGGCACCACCAGCGCCTTCGCGCGCGAGCGCCTGAGGATGAAGCCCAACTCGCTTCCGCCGTAGATGTGCACCACGGGCACGAACACCAGGCCCAGCCACAGGCAGGCGAGAAACACCACGAAGCCCTCGGCGCAATTGGGCATCTGCACCACCACGGTGTCGCCGGCGCGCAGGCCGCGGCGAGCGAGGCCCGCGGCGAGGAGGCCGGCCTGGCGCCACAATTCCCCGGCGGTGACCTCTTCCACTTTGTCGTTATAGGAGAACACCAGGCGCGTGCCGGCATGGGCGTCCATGCCCTTGCGGATCAGGTCGAGCATGGTCCAGTCGCCGTGGATGCCGGCCTTGCGCCATTGCTCGATGAAGGGACGGCGTGCCAGCAGGTGCGGCTGCTGGAAATCGGTGAGTAATGCCACGTAAGATCCTCTGGGGATGGGCGGATGGTGCCCGTTCCCGGCGATTGTACTGATTCGCCGCCGTGGGACGGCCGGCTATTCGGCGCCGCTTTTCGGCGCTGCTATTCGGCGCTGCTATTCAGCCTTGATGCCGGCCGCTCCTCCCCGCAAACGGGCCCCCCGCCCGCAGCGCCCGCCCGCCGATCATCCCCTCTACGGCCTCAGGCGCCGCGGGCCTTGGCCAGCGCCTCCTGCTCCTCCATGCGCCGGTTGGTCTTGAACAGGTAGGTGAGCAGGCCCACGGGAATGCGGCTGCCGCCCGTCACGTGCAGCACCTGCCCGCTCACCCAGGCCGATTCGTCGGCGGCGAAATACACGCAGGCGAAGGCCACGTCGTCCACGTGCCCCAGGCGGCGCAGCGGCACGGTTTCGATCTGGCGGCGCTTG
>Ga0068858_100007349_pt1 | contig 10660 bp, 7 predicted proteins | sample KBSSwiS12_FD_66589 | JGI IMG/M metagenome (GOLD analysis project Ga0068858, IMG submission 66589) | Switchgrass rhizosphere microbial communities from Kellogg Biological Station, Michigan, USA - KBS Switchgrass S1-2 | ecosystem: Host-associated > Plants > Roots > Rhizosphere > Soil ... | reverse complement strand
TAGCGATACTCCGAGCCGTAGTCGACCTCCACCGGCACGTGCGCGAGTTGTTCGATGAGGTACTTCCCGAGCAGTCCCGCGTGCCAGGACGTCCCGCACGCCAGGATGGTGACCCGCTCGACCGCTTTCAGTTGCGCCTCGGTGATTTGCATTTCCTCGAGGAACACGCGGCCGCTCTCCTGCGACACCCGTCCGAGAACCGTCTCGCGCGCGGCGGTCGGCTGCTCGAAGATCTCCTTGAGCATGAAATGCTTGTAGCCGGCCTTTTCCGCCATGATCGGGTCCCACAGCACCCGCTGGGTGATCTTCGACACCGTGCGGCCGAAGAAATCGGTGAATTCGACGCCGTTCGCCGTGACGACCGCCATCTCCTCGTCGCCGAGGAACACGACGTCCCGCGTGTGGCTGAGGATCGCGGGCGTGTCGGACGCAACGAAAAACTCGTGATCGCCCAGGCCGACCACGATTGGCGGGCCGTTACGGACCGCGACGATTTTTTCGGGATCGTCAACCGAGATCAGGACCAGCGCGAACAACCCGCGCATCAGCAGCAGCGCACGGCGCACGGCGTTCTCGAGGCCGTCGTCTTTCATCTCCCGCTCGACCAGATGCGCGACGATCTCCGTGTCCGTCTCGGTGACGAAGAGGTGCCCCTGCCGCTGAAGCTCGTGTTTCAAGTCGAGATAGTTCTCGATGATGCCGTTGTGGACGACGACGATCTTGCCGGTGCAGTCGCGGTGCGGGTGGGCGTTTTCTTCGGTGGGGCGGCCGTGCGTGGCCCAGCGTGTGTGTCCGACGCCGTACGCGCCCGACAGGGGATGCAGCGTGATGACGTCTTCCAGCCGGGACAGTTTGCCGGCGCTGCGGCGCAGTTCGACGACGCCGTCATGGACGACCGCGACGCCGGCCGAGTCGTAGCCACGGTACTCCAGGCGTCGCAACCCGTCGATCAGCACCGGCACGACTTCCTTGGGCCCGATGTATCCAATGATCCCGCACATGGAGAACCTCTCTCAAGTCACAATTCACAATTTACAAAGTGAATGGGTCGTTGCCATCGCTTTGTGAATTGTAAATTGCAAATTTCACCGTTTCCTTCGCTTCTTCCGTTCCTCCGCCCATCCCTCGATCGTCCGCTGCTTCCCGGCGCTGACGGCCAGCGCGCCGGCCGGGACGTTCTCCCGAATCGTGGTGCCGCTGCCGACGTAGGCGCCCTTGCCGACCGTGACCGGCGCGATGAGCTGTGTGTCGCTGCCGATGAACGCACCGTCTTCGATGATCGTCGCGTTCTTCTTCTCGCCGTCGTAATTGCAGGTGATCGTGCCGGCGCCGACATTGACGTGTTCGCCGATGGTCGCGTCGCCGAGATACGTCAGGTGCATTGCCTTCGAACCCGGGCCGAACGCGGTCTTTTTCAGCTCGACAAAGTTTCCGACGCGAGCACCAGCGCCGACCAGCGCTTCGTTGCGCAGGTGAGCGAACGGACCGACGCGCGCGTCATGATCCACGGTGGCGTCGGTGATGACGCAGTGGTTGTTGATGACGACGCGATCGCCGACCCGTGAATTGACGATTCGCACCCCGCTGTGTATCTCGCACCCCGCACCGATCGTCGTCGACCCTTCGAGGGATACGTTCGGATGGATGATGGTGTCGGGACCCACGCGGACGTCGCGCTCGATGTAGGCACTCGCCGAATCCTCGATCGTGACGCCAGCGGTCATCAGCTCGTCGTTCTTGCGGGATCTCACGATTTGGCTCACGGCTTCGAGCTCCAGGCGGCTGTTGATGCCGCGAATCTCGTCGGCGTCGGCGACGGTGATCGTTTCCACACGGCGGCCGCTCGCCAGGAAGATCGTGACGAGATCCGGCAGGTAGTACTCCCGCTGGGTGTTTTCCGTCGCGATCTGACGAAGCGCGTCGAAGAGTCCGGCGAGCGCAAAGGCGTAAATCCCTGAGTTGATTTCTCCGAGCGCGCGCTCGTCCGGCGTCGCGTCCCGGTCCTCAACAATACGTGCAATTCGCTCGCCGCGACGGACGATTCGCCCGTAGCCCGACGGGTCCGCGACCTCTGCGGTGACGACCGTGGCGCTCGCGCCACTTGCGCCGTGGTGATCCACGAGCGCCTTCAGCGTTTTCCCGGAAAGAAGCGGTACATCGCCGGACAGCAGAACGACGGTCCCAAACGCCTGGCTGAGGACCGGTTCCGTCATCAGCAAGGCGTGGCCCGTGCCGAGCTGTGGCTCCTGAACCACAAAAGTGAGGCCCGAGTGGCTGGAAAGAGCCACGCGGATGGTTTCTCCCAGATGCCCTATCACGACAGTCGTTGTCCGCGGCGCGATCTCCGACGCTGTGGAAAGCACGTGGTCGATCATGGGAACGCCAGCCACCCGGTGAAGGACCTTCGGCAGCGCCGATTTCATCCGCGTGCCTTTGCCGGCGGCCAGGACGACAACGTGCAGCGACATTCTTGGTCCTTAGTCCTTGGTCCTCCCGAGGTCCAGCCTCCGGTAGACGAAACACGGCTCCTGGACCAGGAACGAAGGACCCAGGAACCAAGACCAAGACTTCTGATTATCGTCTATCGACCGGTCCGTGTTCTCAGGGGGCGACGCCGATCGAAACGGTTGGACAACGGCGCCTCGAGGGCGGCGCGAAAGGAGTCGTCTCCGCGCAGCGGTTCAAGGTCGGCGTCGGTACGGGCGAGACCCCGATTTTCGGGGTTGACCGCGATGGCCCGCTCGAGGTGGGCGACGGCCTCCGCATGTTCGCCACGCTGGGCGTGGGCGACGGCCAGCATATAGAGCGCGTGATCGTTGTCAGGATCCTCGTCGCGAACGAGGTGAAGGTGAGCGATCGCTTCGTCGTAACGGCCGCCGTTGATGGCAATCGTCGACGCGAAGAGGCGTTCCTCGATGGTTTGCGGTGTCAACGCTTGTCGAGCAGCCTGGCGCTGGCAGACGTTCAGGTAGAGGCGAACGCGTTCATGCAGTTCCTTCTCTTCCGGATACTGCCTCAGCACCGATTCGAACATCTCCGCCGCCGCAGCGTAGTCGTGTCGCTGCACCTTCTCGAGCCCTCGTTCGTATAACGCCACCGCTTCAACGTAAGTGGAGCGGCGCTGAGGAACGGAAGGGGGAGGCGGCGGCGCGGCGGGTCGCGACACTGTCTGGGCCCGCTGGCCTGTTGAGCCAGCCACCTTGTCCTTGCGCTTGGCTGTCTTTGAGAGTCGGCGTTGCTTCGCCATGTGACTCCTGGCGGGGAGGGTTCGCCGCCGAAGGCGGGCTAACGTAACAGAACCTCGAAACGCGGTCAAGTGACTGACAACGCGGGGCTGAGGGACACCAAATCCAAACAAAGGTCACTCGACCAACTTTTTCGCCTGTTCAATTGCCGCGTATACCACATTCGTTGAGACGCCGTGCTGGTTGGCAAGCCGACTGATGGCATGCCTCTTCGAAAAACCGTCCGAAGTAGTCATTCGCCCAAATTCTACGACCAGATCTTCGGCCGTAGGGGGCGTTGGCACATTCAATTTGGTGTTATGACCAATATCTATGACCACCGTGAATTCTCCCCGGGGCGATCTCAGACGCGGGATCACTGCCGAAAGGGGCCCCCTGATGAATTCCTCATGAATCTTAGTCAACTCTCGGCCGACGGATACCTCGCAGTCGCCGACGGACCGAAGGATCTCGTCAAGCGTTGCCTTGATTCTGTGCGGCGCCTCGAAGAATACGGCAAGGCCGCGGATTGAGGCTAACGAAGCGAGCCAAGCTTTGCGGTCTTTTGCCCGAGTCGGAGGGAATCCGAGGAATGAAACCGAGTCGCCGGAAAACCCGGACGCCGCCAGCGCCGCGACCAGCGCGCTCGGTCCCGGTACAGGCTCCACACGGATTGCGGCGTCGATTGCCGCCCGAACAAGCCGTTGGCCCGGATCTGAGATGGTGGGCGTCCCCGCGTCCGACACGAGCGCAATGCTCTCGCCGCGTTTGAGCCGGTCAATCAATGCCGGGAGCTTCTGGGTCTCGTTGTGTTCGTGAAGGCTGGTCGTTGGAGTAGTGATGGCGTAGCGCGACAGTAAATGATGCGTCCGTCGCGTATCTTCTGCGGCGACGAGGGCCACCTGCCCGAGCACCCTCAGCGCTCGAGCCGTGATGTCGTCGAGGTTGCCGATCGGCGTCGCGACCACGAACAAAGTGCCGGACATGTGTGATGAGAAGAAACGAGGCGAGCATCTTTATTGTACCATTGGCGGATCGTTCCATGATTCACGCTCGGCACGAGACCAATGATTGTTTCCGAACCACTGCCGCACTTCGTTGACGACCTGCTCGGGTATCTCCGCGAGACCCATCCGACGTTTGCGACCCTCGACGGCGTACACACGCACGACGACCTTCTCGAGGACTTCAGCGCCCACGCGATGGATGCCGAAGCGCACGCCGTGTCGGGTTATCTGCGGCGCCTCGACGAAATCGCTCCCGAGGCGCTGACCCCCATCGAGCGGCTCGAGCATCGGATGCTGACCTCGAACCTCCAGGGGCGGCTGTTGGATCTCGAGGAGGTTCGCCCGTGGGAAAAGAATCCCCAGGTGTACGCCGACCTCCTGGCATCGAGCCTGGCCGGGCAGGCGCTGTTCACGCACGCGCCGCCGGAAGAACGTGCCCGCCGCGTGCTGTCGAAGCTCCGGCAGACGCCGCGCTTCATTCAGGCCGCGCGCGACAACATCAAGGAACCTCCAGGCATCTTCGTCAAGGTCGGCATCGAAACGATGCGAGGTACGCTGAAGTTCATCGATCAGGAACTGCCGCGCGCCTTTTCCAGCGTCGACGATCTCCATCTGCTCGGCGATCTCGCAGACGCGCAGGCCGAGGCGTCGCAAGCGGTCGGCGGCTACATTGAGCACCTCGAAACCGAGGTCGCGCCGCGGGCGCGCGGGTCGTTCCGCCTCGGTCGAGACAAGTTCGAGCGCAAGCTCAAGCTCGAAGAGGGGATTTCAGTTCCGATCGAGCGTCTGCTCGCCATTGCCGATCGCGAGCTGAAAACGACACAGGACGCTTTCAGAACGCTGGCTGGAAGGTTGAACGGAGGCGATCCGCTCGAAGCCTGGGCGCGGACCAAGGCCGAGCATCCGGCGCCCGGCGAATTGATTCAGGCAGGCCGTCAGCACGTCGAGGAACTCGCAACGTTCATCCAGAGGCACAGCCTGATCTCGATGCCAAGTGTCGAGCCAATCACGGTGGCGCCCACGCCCGATTTTTTCCGCTGGTCCTTCGCCAGCATGTGGGCCGCCGGGCCGTTCGAGAGCCGGCCGACCGGTGCGTACTACTACCTGACCGACGTCGATCCATCGTGGCTCCCCGACCGCCAGGAAGAGCACCTGCGCGATTACAACTACCCGACGCTGTGGTCGATCTCGATTCACGAGGTGTATCCCGGCCACTTCCTGCAGTACCAGCACCTGCGGAAGGTCGAATCGAAGGTTCGCAAATCGATTCTGTTCGCGCCGTCGTCCTTCGTCGAAGGCTGGGCCCACTATTGCGAGCAGATGATGGTGGAGGCGGGGTTCGGACGCGAGAATTATCGCGTGCAGCTCGGTCAGCTCGCTGAAGCTCTCGTCCGGCTCGCGCGGTTCATCGTCGGGATCAAGCTGCACACCGACGACATGTCGGTCGAACAAGGGATGCGATTCTTCCGCGACGAAGCGTTCATGGAGGAATCGAGCGCACGCCGTGAAGCCGAGCGAGGCACATTCGACCCGACGTATCTGGTGTACGCGGCCGGCAAGTTGATGCTGCTGAAGCTGCGGAGCGATTACAAACAGCAGCAGGGAAAAGCCTACTCGCTTCGCACGTTCCACGACACCTTGCTGGGAAACGGCACCGCGCCGTTCTGGCTCCATCGTCAGTTGATGTTGACTGGCGATGGCGGCGACCTGCTCGAATGACCGGTCGCCGATGACGTCCATCATTCGATCAGTCCATCAGTCCATTACTCGGTTACGCCATCGCCAGGTCACTCCATTTCGCTGTCACTCGATCACCCCGTCCCCCCATTGACCCATGCCTCTTTACGAGTACAAATGCGGCGCCTGCCAGCACCGGTTCGAAGTGATCCAGAAGATGTCGGATCCGCTGGTCGAGAAGTGTCCGAAGTGCGGCGGGACGGTCAGAAAGCTGATGTCCTCGCCAGCCATCCAGTTCAAGGGCAGCGGCTTTTACATCACCGATTACGCGAAGAAAGATCACGTGGCGGCGGAGAAGGCCGACAAGGCGGAGGGTGGAAAGGCCGAGGGCGGAAAGGCCGAGACATCAGAGAAGACGGAGAAATCCGAAAAACCTGACAAGGCCGAGAAGGCCGACAAAGCCGGGACATCCACCAAGGCCGAGAAGAGCGGAAGCGGGAGCGAAACGTCGTCGTCCGGTCAGTCCGGGACGGCGGGCTCGGCGCCGGCCAAGGACTCTACGAAGGGGACCTAGCCCGCCGGCCTATCGCTTGGCCGCCAGCGCCTGCAGATCCAGACCGGCGAGGTATTCGGAAAATTTCTCCGACAGGTCGGGGCGCCGCAGCGCGAAGTACACCACGGCTTTCAGGAAGCCGAGCTTGTTACCGGTGTCGTGGCGGACACCTTTCACCTCGCACGCATAAATCGGCCGCGCTTTCAACAGCTGGCGCAGGCCGTTGGTGAGCTGAATCTCACCCGTCCGGTCGCTCTGCGTCGCCGCCAGCGCCGGAAAAATGTCCGGCGTCAACACATAGCGTCCGATGATGGCGAGGTTGGACGGCGCGTCCTGTTTCGCCGGTTTCTCGACCAAATCACGCACTTCATACACGCCCCCGCCGAGCCGATCGCCTTCCACCACGTCGACGATGCCATAGCTCGAGACCTCGTCCGGTTCGACCCGTTCGACTGCCAGGACCGGCCCGCCGACACGATGAAAAACGTCGATCAGTTGTTTGATCGCTGGCGGGTCCGCGTCGATCACGTCGTCGCCAAGAATCACCGCGAATGGCTCGTCGCCGACCAGCTCGCGTGTCACGAGCACCGCGTGGCCGAGGCCGAGCGGCTCGCCCTGACGGACGTACGCGAAGTTGATCAGGTTTGAGATTTTGCGGATCTCGTCGAGCTGTTCGCGTTTGCCGCGCGCCTCGAGGAACGTTTCGAGCTCGACGGAGACGTCGAAGTGGTCTTCGATCGCGTTCTTGCCGCGTCCCGTGACCAGCAGGATGTTGGCAATACCGGCCGCCACCGCCTCTTCGACGCCGTACTGGATGATCGGCTTGTCGACCAGGGGCAGCATTTCTTTCGGTTGAGCCTTGGTGGCGGGCAGAAACCTCGTTCCGAGGCCGGCAGCGGGAAATACGGCTTTACGGACGGTGGCAGTCACCAGCGAATCGTAGCAGACCACCCGGTCGCGCGGCGAATCGAAGGAACGGGCATGTAGAATGAGGCCCATGCTCGATCCCGCGTTCGTACGCGATCACGTGACTGAGGTCCGGGGCGGCCTCAGGAACCGCGGTCTCGATCCTGACAAGGCGCTGGAAGAGATCGCCAAGCTCGAAACCGCCCGGCGGCGCCTCATTCCGGAAGTCGAAGGGTTGAAGCGGCTGCAGAACACGTCGGGCGATGAGATCGCCAAAGCGAAGCGACACGGCCTCGAAACGGCGCCGCTTCAGGAAGCCAATCGCGTCCGCTCGGGGCAGATCAGGCAGCTCGGCATTCAGCTCGATGCGATCGAGTATCAGCGCAACCAGGCGCTGCTGGTTCTGCCGAACCTGCCTCATGCAAGCGTCCCGGTCGGCGCGAGCGCGGCGGAAAACGTCGAAGTACGGCGTTACGGCGCGGCTCGAGAGTTCGACTTCGAGCCCCAAGCCCATTGGGATCTCGGACCGGCCCTCGGAATCATCGACTTCGAGCGCGCGGTGCGGATCTCCGGCGCGCGGTTCACCGTACTGAGCGGATCCGGTGCCAGGCTCGCGCGAGCCCTGATCAATTTCATGCTCGACGTGCATACGCGCGAGCACGGATATCGCGAGATCGAGCCGCCGTTTCTTGTGAACGCCGCGTCGCTGACCGGTACCGGCAACCTGCCAAAATTCGAAGCCGACCTTTTCAAGATCGCGGGCGATTGGGACCTCTACCTTGTGCCGACCGCCGAAGTACCGCTCACCAACCTCCACCGCGGCGAGATCCTCGACGGCCGCGAGTTACCCATTCGCTATACCGCGTACACACCCTGCTTTCGAAGTGAAGCCGGCTCATACGGGCAGGACGTACGGGGGCTGATCCGGCAGCATCAGTTCGACAAGGTGGAACTGGTGAAGCTCACAACGCCCGAGCAGTCTTACGACGAGCTCGAGGCGCTGACCGCAAACGCCGAGGAAATACTGAAGCGCCTCGAGTTGCCGTACCGCACGATGCTGTTGTGTACGGGCGACATCGGATTTGCGTCCGCGAAGACCTATGACATCGAGGTGTGGCTCCCGAGCCAGCGGACGTATCGCGAAATCTCATCCTGCAGCAACACCGAGTCGTTTCAGGCGCGCCGCGCCAACATCAAATACCGGGCGGGTGGCGCTGGGAAGACGGAATTCGTCCACACGCTCAACGGTTCGGGCCTCGCGGTAGGACGCACCCTCGTCGCGATTCTGGAGAACTGTCAGGAGAAGGACGGCTCGGTGACGATCCCGACCGCGTTGAGGCCGTACATGGACGGCCGCGACCGGATCGGCCCCGAGAGATGAAGTTCTGATCTTCCGAGCGACCGGCGCCTCGACCGATCCTAAAAGTTCAACGCGATGCCTGCGTCAACCTTGCGCATCCCACTGACCGTCGTGGGTCGTCCGAAGAACGGAGAGGTCAGGGTGCCGCTGTATCCGAGATAGTTGGCCTGGTTCGTAAGATTTTGAGCCTGCACGTACAACTGGAGGCGGTAGCGCGCGTTTCCCTGGTCGAACGTCCGGACCTCGGCGGCGCCGCCCCCGCCAAAAACGCCGATGCCTGGCGGGAGCGCGGTGCGCCTTTGGCCAAGCGCAAACTGATACACCACCGCGAGATTGAGTGTGTGCTGCCCGGCGGCGCGCAGGCTGTTGCGTCCTGCGCCGGACGGCCGATCGTTGAACACGCCGTCGCTGTTGTCGTCGCGGCCCGTCAGGAGCGTGTAAGCCGGCGCAGTGCTCCCGTTCACGTTGAAGGAAACCAGCACGTTCCGGATCACCTGATTGTTGAACTGGACGTTCAGCCGGTTCCTGACGTCGGCGGCCGCCGGTCCCCACTCGGCGGCGAGGTCGCCGGTCGCGGGGATGCTGAACGGGCCGTCGGTGTTGTTGTCCAGCTTTGACAGCGTGTAATTGACGAAGAGCGTCGTCCGCTTCCAACTGATCAGCGGCCCGTTGAACGCTGGCAGGAGCGCGCCGGGATTCACGTTGGCGTCCACCTGCAACCGGTGCTGACGCGACGCGGCATCGGAGACCACTTCCACGATATTGCCGAACGTCGGATCCGGCCGGACGCCGCTCACCGGTGTATTGAGGTTGAGACCCCGCGAGAGGCCCGAGCCGCGCTGGTAGCTGTAGGTCGCCGCCACCCGAATAAGCCGTGTGAGTCCCTGCTCGACGCCGGCACTGACGCGGGTCGTGCGCGGCGCGCTGTAGTCGGTGCCCAGAAGGTAGCGGTTGGTTGGCGGCACCACGCCGATCGTGCCGGGATCGGGAAACGACGGGTTGAGGATGTTCAGCTCGTGCTGGCGGAAGCCGTCCACGCGCAGCGATTCCTCATACGTGCCGGTGCCGAGCCAGTCGTAGAAGATGCCGGCGCTCCCCCGCAACGTGGTCCGGCCGCTGGCGAACGGCGCCCACGTCATGCCGATGCGCGGTCCGAGGTTGGCGTAGTCGTCGACGTGGGTCTGCGCCTCGTACCGCACGCCGGGGCTCAGCGTCAGATTCTTCCTGAGCCGGATGTCGTCCTGCACATACACGGCGGCCTGAAGATTCTTGTACGAGATGTTCGGGTCGCCCAGCCGCCGCGTGTAGTTGCTGGGCTGTTGCGCCTGAAACGCCTCGAGACTCGAGAACGTGTAGGTGCCGAGATAGTTCGATGAGGCGTCCGAGCGGTACCAGCCGCCGTCGAGCGCAAGGCCGGCGCGAAACGAGTTCCGGCCCCGTACGTAATCCAGGTCCGACCCGAAATTCAGCGTTCTGAAATGCTGGCCGCCGGAGAGCTGCGCCCCTCCGCTCGTGAAGGCGTCGTTCACGCGAATCGTCGGCGCCTCGGTCGCCGATCGCGTATCCGAGTCGGACCAGTACAGCTGAAGCCTCGAACGGATGAATGCCCGGCGGCCGATAGGGCCGTAGTGCTGTCCCCGGATGTTATGCGTGCTGTTCTCGGTGCTATAGGCGCGCTCCACTTCATCGTAGCCCCCGACGCCGAGGTTGCCGTTCGTGATCCGCGTCAGGTTGTACGCAAACCGCAGCGTCTGATCGAGGGTGAGCGCGTAATCCACCTGGCCGTTGACGAAGAGATTGTCGCGCGGCGATCGAATTGCGAGCGCCTGAGCCTGCGTGCCGTTAGTCAACGCGACGTTCAGGTTCGGCGTCTCGTACGAATTGATCCCGTACACGTTGAGGTTGAACGAGCTCTTGTCCTTGATCAGCGCGC
>Ga0068858_100007348_pt1 | contig 10661 bp, 16 predicted proteins | sample KBSSwiS12_FD_66589 | JGI IMG/M metagenome (GOLD analysis project Ga0068858, IMG submission 66589) | Switchgrass rhizosphere microbial communities from Kellogg Biological Station, Michigan, USA - KBS Switchgrass S1-2 | ecosystem: Host-associated > Plants > Roots > Rhizosphere > Soil ... | reverse complement strand
TGTTGGACGCGCGAAGCGGCGCTGCTGTCGGACGCTTTGCTCATACCGCAACGAATCTGACGCCGACCGCGTGCGCCAGCAGCTGTCGATGCAAGGTATCGATGCCAAAGTTCAGCGCGTGTCAGTGGACACTGATGTCTGGCACCGGGTCCGAATCGGCCCGATCACCAGCCTCGACCAGCTCAATAGGCTGCGCAAGCAGCTTCAGGCGGCCGACGTCGACGCTCTGGTCATCCGCGTCGGCGATTAAACTGCAGGCGTCATTCGCGGATAGACTGAAATTCCGCTGAGGACGCCCACTATGCCCCCACCTACTGAAGCCGAAACCCGCTATCTGCTGGGCGCGGAGCTCGCGCAATCCGGCGATTACGACCGCGCCATTCATGAAATGCAGGAAGCCATTCGGATGCAGCCGAGCCTGCATACCGCAACGCTCCAGCTAGGCCTCCTGCTACTGACCCTGAACCGGCCGGCGGACGCCGTCACTGCCTGGCGGCCACTCGACGATCTCGACCGGAATCAGCCCTTGCGGTTGTTCAAGGACGGCCTCGAAGCACTCATCCATGACGACTTCGACAGCAGCATACGGTTGCTGAACGCAGGAATCACCGCAAACCACAGCAACCCCGCATTGAATCGCGATATGGGCCTCGTCGTGGCTCGGGCCCGTGAAGCCCAGCAGCGCAAGGTCCGCACTGACTTCTCTCTCTATAACCAGTGACCGATCCGCTTCGTCCCTTTGCCCTGCTCATCCGGTCTCTCTGGCGCGGCGGCACCTCCGCACCGGGTCGAGCCGCCATTCCTCGTGACATCCCCCAATCCGCGTCCCCGGAACCCGCAGGCGTTGGTGAATCACTGCAGTCCCGGCTCAGCGCCCGGATCGCCGGCATCGACCCCGACAATCCTGCGCGCCTGCGCCAGGCTTTTGTGGAAACCGTTCTGTTGCGGGAGCTGGGGGAAAACCTCGCTCGCGATCCGCAGTTCGGCTCCCTCGTCGCGAGGGTTTGCGACCAGTTGGAAGCGCAACCCACCGTCGCACAAAGCCTGCACCAGCTGTTGGTGCGGCTGGCGGGCCGAGCGTGACGTTTGCGACTACAACCGCCGATCCAACAGCGACGCCTGTCCCAACAAGGTGGCGATCCTGAGCAGCGCCTGGGAATGCAGCTGCGAAACCCGACCCTTGGTCACCTGCAGGTCCCGGGCAATGAGCTGGAACTCCCGCTCGTGAAAATAGTGCTGCCGAATGATCTCGCGTTCCCGCTCCGGCAGCTGCTCCACCAGCCGCCGTACCAGGGTGCGCAATTCCGCCAGCTCGGTGGCCGCATAGGGATTCGAGCCCACCGACGGATCACTCGGCTCGCTTTCCTCATCGAGCAGTAATCCGAGCGCGAGTCCCACGGTCAGTTGCGCAAGATCCTCCAGATCCGCGGCCGCCCGATCCTCGGGAGGGTGCAATGAATCGATTCGCTCACGACTGCGGGCTGCCCATTCAGCGCGCTGTGCGGCGGCTTCAGACTCGTACCCCAACCCATTCAGAACTGCCCCGCGAATCCGGTAACTGGAGAATGTTTCGAATGAGGCCGCGCGCGTCGGATCAAACCGGTCGATCGCCTCCAGCAATCCCACACGCGCATATTGCAGGTAATCATCAAAGGGTACCGAGTCATCGGGGCGCACGCGATACAACTTCGCCGCCCAGATGCGGGCGAGCGGCAGATAGTGGGCGATCAACTCCTCGCGAACAGGGCCCGCAGGGGACTGCGCGAACCGGGCCCACAGGCAGTGGGCGGCTTCAGTGGAAACTGCCAAGCAGCGCCCGAACGGTCAGCCCCCAACCATCAATCAGCACGAACATCAGGATCTTCAGCGGCAGGGACACGATCGTCGGGGGAACCATCAACATGCCCATGGACATCAGGATGCTGGCCACTACCAGGTCGAGCAGCAGGAACGGCAGAAAGATGACAAAGCCGATCTGGAACGCAGTCTTCAGCTCACTCAACAGGAAGGCAGGCACGATGTGAATCGTCTTCACATCCTCGACACTGTCGGGGACCGGCGCGCGGGCCACTTCCAGCATCAGCTGCAGATCCTTCTCGCGGGTCTGATGGAGCATGAACTCGCGCAACGGCCGCACACCCGCATCCACCGCCGCATCCATTGAGATCGAGTTGTGCATCAGCGGCTGCAGGCACTTCGTATTGATCTCATCGATGGCCGGCGCCATGGTAAACAATGTCAGAAACAGCGCCAGGCTCACCAGCACCATGTTGGGTGGAGTGTCCTGCATTCCGAAGGCATGTCGGAGGATCGACAGAACGATGATGGTTCGGGTGAACGATGTCATCGCGATGACGATTGACGGCAACAGCGCGAGCGCCGTGAGCAGCAATATGATCCGCAAGGCGCCCGCGATCTGCTCGCCACCGGCCGTCGGTGTGTCCAGCGTGATCGACATCGGCGCAGCCACGGCGGCCGAGCTCATCAACCCGACAAACATCGCAACAACCCAGCGGCGCTTCATGGTGGAGGCTTGCTCGATCCAGGCGGCAGCACCGTCATTCCGACACCACTGCGACTTTCTGCAATGATCACGCGCGTACCATCCACTTCGAGCAAGTGGACAGTCAGCGTGCGCGACACAACAGCTCGATCGAGCGGACGCAGCGAAGAATCCGGTGGTTTGCGCCTCAGCAAGAGCGGCCATCCACCTCTGCGCAACATCCACGCCACGCCCACCGCCAAACCCACGGTCGCCAGAAAGCCAAAAACGACGCGGCCCACACTCGGAAAGCCGAGACTGTCAACAGAGGTTCCCAACACGCTGACGGTGCTCAGCCCGCGAGAATCTCGGACAGGCGAACACCGAACTTGTCGCCGACGGCAACCAGATGACCGCGGGCTATCAACTTGCCATGCAGCCGCACATCGACCGGTGCATCCACATCCCGGTCCAGCGGGACGACATCGCCGCTGGCCAGACCGAACAGCTTGCCGAGCGGCATTTCGGAGCCGCCGAGCGTCACGGACACTTTGACTTTGACGTGCTCCACCAGATCGAGGCGCTCGCCGAGCACGGCACCCCGCTCCGTCCCATTGACGAGGATGGGCAGATCAATCGTATTCACAACCGTCGAGCTCACTGTATTTTTCCTTTGAATTGCACGGCACGCCGGCCGTCGCGGCGGCCGATCGAGATCCGGCCCACCCGTCCGCCACCTTCAACCTGAAAGCTGGCCACGTCCGACAACGACTCATCCAAAACCACGACATCCCCGACCGACAGCTGCGCCAGATCCCGGACTGACACCTCGGCCTGACCCAATACGGCCTGCACTTCGACCGGCTGTTCGCTGATGGCAGTGCGACGCGACTCGACGCGCTCCTCGTGCTGGAAGGCAACCAGGGGCGGCAAAAGGATCGCCAACAACTGCGGATCGAACGCGATCGAGAAGCTCGCATCCGCCTCACCCAGGGTGATCGAAGCCACCGCATGATGCGTCAGAGCGGCCTGGCGGATTCCGAGCGCAACCCGCTCGAATGAGCTCATCTGTGTCTTGGCTGCCGCCAGCAGCTCCCGGGCAAGCCGTCCCAGCACCTCTTCCTCCAGTTGACCCGCCAGGCTCGAGGGATCAACCGGTCGGTCGACGCCGACCGAGGTCAAAGGACGCACGCCGGCGATAACCGGCAGGCAACGAGCGGCGACAAACAGGTAGATCATTCCCTGCGGGGATCGAGCCTGAAAGCCACTTTGGTTGGACCAGCGACCGGTGAAATGCTCGCCACCGGAGATCTCCACACTGACACGTGAGCTCGTATCCTCCGCCCACGAGCGCCGCCAGCGTTCGACGGCCGCACGCACGTGTCCGGCAAGCGCGCGTCGGCGCGTATCACCAAGCAATGTAATGGGCGTAACTGCCTCGGCACTACGACTCACGGATGTTGTTCCATCTGCAACAACGTTTGAATCATTTCATTGGCTATCGAGGTCGTCTGGGAGCTGGCCTGATAGCCGCGTTGGATGATGATCAGATCGCTGAACTGCTGCGTCAGATCGACGTTTGATTGCTCGATCTGCCCGCCCACGACACGCCCGATACCGGCCGACTGAGCCGGTGCGATCTGCAACTGCGCGTTGTCGGGAGCGGTGAACAGGGCACTGCCGATGGACGTCAATTGTTGTTGCTCATCCACCCGGGCCAGCATCAGTTGCGCCGGTGTCTTTGTCAGCCCATTCGAGTAGGTCAGTTTGATTTTTCCGAAGTCATCAAATGAGGTCCCGGTCAACGACCCCAGCTGCACACCGTCCTGGCTCAGCATCTGCAGCTGCGACGTGGTCCCCGAGGCAGAATTGGTCACTCCATTGAAGCTGTTCGCCGCACCGAAATCGACGGTCACGGTGAAAGGCGTCAGGTTGGCCGGAGACACCGTGATGTTCACCGTGTTGTAGCCATCCTTGGGAGTGCCGTCGGCATTGAAACGGACCTCGCCTGTCCCGATCGACTTGCCGCTCGCGTCGTCGAACTCGACAGTCCAATCCGTTGCATCGGTGCTGCTGCGACTGAATTTTGCAGTGACCTTCTCAGTGCCACCTGCAGCGTCGACTACTGTTACCGCAGGGAGCGAGTACGAAGAGGTCCCTGCGCCCGCGAGCGCACCCGTCAGCTTCAAAGTCGTGGTGGCCGTTGGCGGATACACCCGATAATCGCTCACATTGAAACTGGTCGATGAGCCCGAGTCGTTGTGAACCAGGATCGGTGCCTTGGTCGTGCTGTCAACCAATACACCGCTCGCGTCGTACTCGAATTGACCGGCACGGGTGAACAACATCTGGCCATCCCGATCAATCACAAAAAATCCATTGCCATCCAACGCGGCGTTCATGGAATCACCCGTGGTACGGGTTTGCCCGGCAGCGAAGGAAGTTCGCCGGGTGTCGACCGAAACGCCCGCACCGTTCGATGCATTGCCTCCCGTACCGGGCACTGCACCCGAATCGTTCTGAAACAGCTCGTCGGAATACAAAGGCGTGCCGACCTTGAAGCCGGCCGTATTCAGATTCGCGACGTTGTTACTGATGACATCCAGGCCCTTGGAGTAGGCGGACATCCCCGACTGGCCGATATAGATTGCATCCAACATGGTGTGTCCTGCTTTATTGGAGTAGCGTGATGTCCGACAGCTTCACATCGACAACTGATGAGGAAGCCGTGGTGACAGTCAGGCGTGGCTCGCCGCTCGAGAAAGAGATGGCAGTCACCGTCCCCACCGAGTTCGCCGACCCCGCCTGCACGGTCTTGCCCATGAGCGCGACTGCCTGATCCGCGCCCTGGATGGTCAGCAGCGAGTCGAGTTTCTGACTCTGCTCCTGGGACACCTCGAGCGCGCTGAACTGCGCCAACTGCGCCACGAACTGCTCGTTGTCCACGGGCTTCAACGGGTCCTGGAACTGCAGCTGCGTCAGCAGTATCTTCAGGAAGTCCTGCTGATTGATGGTGCTCGTGGTCGATGCCTTGCTGTCGGTCACCGACGCAGGCAATCCAATCGCATCCACTGACATGTTCGGCTCCTACTCAAGCATTGCGCTTGGTGACAATGGCCATATCATCAAACTTCTTGAACTGGGCACGCAGCTGCTGCACGGAGGCTTCCGCGGCACGTCGCTCGCGCAAGCGTCGGGTCGCCGAAAGCCGCTCGAAGTTGCCGACCACGGACAACCGCGCGGTATCCGCTTCTACTTCAGCTTTCGACAGAATCTCCTGTTGCTGCAAAAGATCCTGGCTCTGGGCGTGCAGATACATCCGCAGCTGTCTCAGCGCTTCCACCGACACGCCGGTAGCACTGGCCATCAAGGTGACTTCCAGCCTGCGGTCCTCGTCCAGTCCGGCTTCCAGGACTCCCAGCCGTTGCCGCTGCGCTGCCGCCGCCTTCTCCAGGCGAGCCTGCAGTATCTGAGCCTCGTCCAACTCGAGCTCCTGCAGCCGCTGTACCGCCAGCAGTCGATCCTTGGGATTGTCTGTCGAGCTCATGCAGGCCTCGCAGGTTCCCGGATGAGTCGCTGCAATCTCTCCATTGCAACATTGCGCCGCTCGATCTCCGTCGGCCGCTGCGCCAGGAATTGCTCGATTGACGGGCTCAGGCGGATCGCCCGGTCGATCTCGCTGTGGGTCCCCGCCTTGTAGGCACCCACCTCAATGAGATCCCGGGACGTCTCATACGTAGCCAGAATCCGCGTCACCTCGTTGATGAGCGAATTTTCAGGCTCGGAAACAATCGAGGCAGCGAGCCTGCTGACACTCTGAGTGACATCCACCGCCGGATAGCGGCCGCGCTGCGCGATCTTGCGTGACAGAACAATGTGGCCATCCAATATGGATCGCACTGAATCGGAGATGGGATCTTCCAGGTCATCGCCCTCCACGAGCACCGTGTACAGAGCGGTCAATGAGCCCCCTCGGGCTCGCACGCCACCTCGCTCCAACAACCGCGGAAGTAGCGAAAACACTGACGGCGTGTAACCCCGCGAAGTCGGGAGCTCACCACTGGCAAGGCCGATTTCGCGCTGCGCCATGGCTACCCGGGTAACGGAATCCATGGTCAGGCAGACATGCTGGCCGCGATCCCGAAACCATTCGGCAATGGCGGTCGCAAGGAAGGCCGCGCGCCGCCGCACGAGCGGAGGTTGGTCCGAGGTAGCCGCAATGACGACTGACTTGGCCCGGGCCGCGGCTGACAGCCCGTTTTCAACGAAGGATCTGACCTCGCGTCCGCGCTCGCCAACCAGTGCAATGACGGAAATGTCTGTCTTTGCGTGGCGTGCAATCATTCCCAAAACGGTGCTCTTGCCTACGCCACTGCCTGCGAAGATGCCGACACGCTGCCCCCTGGCGATGGTCAGCAACGTATCGACAGCGCGAATGCCCGTCTCCAACACATCGACGACCAGACCGCGCTGCAGCGGGTTGATCGGGGATGGATAGAGAGGACACGCCTGACCGGTTGCGGTCAAAGGGCCTTCATCGAGCGGCGCGCCAAAGCCATCAATCACTCGCCCGAGCAGGTGCTCGCCCACGAGGACTTGCGCGCTCCGGCCAGTAGCGACGACCTCGCTGCCAATCCGGATCCCGGCAGGATCTTCGTATGGCATGAGGAGAAGATGACTACCCGAGAAGCCGACGACCTCAGCAGTTGTCGGGGCGCCATCACCCCCCGGGTAGATGTTGCACAACTCACCGAGCTGGGCATCGGGCCCGCGCGATTCCACGGTGAGCCCGACAAATCGAGTGACACGGCCAGCCCGCCGTACCCAGTCGGCGTTTCGCACCGCCTGCAGAACCCGGGCGGCAGCGCGGTTCATGTTGGCACCTCGCGCGCTTCGCGAGCGCCGCGAATCGACTCCAGCAACCCGGCGAGCTGGACCTCGACACGTCCATCGAAGGTTCCCAACCGGGAGCCGACGATACAGCCGCCAAATCCGATACTGTCGTCAGCTGCGAGCGAGCATTGCCGACCTGCCAGGGCTTTGCGCAAAGTCCCTTCCAGCTCCTGCAACAGCGGCAGATCGGCCTGGTTGACCCTGATCATCAGCTCACAATCATCTTTCACTCGCTCCAGGATCTTCACCACCGCACCGACAGCCGCTTCGCGAGAGCTCAGGAGCGGGCCCGCGATCTTGGTGAGTGCCTCGACGATGATGTCGGCGCAGAGGTCGGTCAGTTGCGCGGCCTCGCACTCCAGTGCGTCCCTCGCAGCGGTGACGACCGACTCGAGCATGCTGACGGAAGCCTCCATGCGCGCCTTCGATTCCTGCATTCCCCGGGTGCGGCCTGATTCGAATCCGTCCGTTTGTGCTTCCAGCCGCAGGCTCTCGATGTCAGTTGCCAGATAGCGGGCAATCTGCGCGCGCTGTGAACCGTCGCTGCGCTCCAACCAATGGATTATCGATTCGACAGTGAGTGGTGTCGCTTCAGACACCTTCACGGCAGGTGCCGCCGGGGCGCGGACAACCCCCACCTGACGTGACTCCTGCGATAACGATGCGCCGCGAAGAATCATCGAGTGAAGTCCATCACCAGGGAATCGAACTTCGGGGTCGAACGGTGACGCTCCAGCCGTTCAGACAGCGAGCGCAATAGAAACTCGACCGCGGGTCGCGCCAGACTCACTCCGTCACGCGCCAGTGCACTGACCTGAATTCGCACGCTGGCGGGCAGTCGATTCATGACCTCAGCCTTCCAGGGCCAATCTCCCGCCGACAGCACGGCGTGGATGAGCCAGGCCGGCTCGGAATTCAACACATCGATCACGCTGCTCGCATCGCAGGCATCGAGGGGACTGCCCGCGCCTGCAACCAGGCGCGCCTTGGCGGCTGCCGGGAGATGTTCGAGAATCCAGCGGCGATCCGCTTCGTGCAGACCGCCGAGAAGCGCGAGCGCGGTTTCGACTCCGGGGCTCATGATTTCACTCTCGCTTCGCTCAATGGCGCACCTTCGCTCAAAGTGCGTTGGATCTCGAGGAGCAATTGCTGCCGCTCCTGGCTCGACAGCGGCAGACGGGCGGGCGCTGCGGGCTTGCGCCTGAAAATGGCCAGTAGCACTGTGGCCATTGCAAGAATACCGACTGCAATCCATCCCAACACCGGCTGCACGCTGACACCGCGGCTCACAGGAGCGGGAGGTATGTCGGGGGTGATCTGTGCAGGAGCCGTCGCCGGAGCAGCCGAGGCGGCTTTGATTCCCAGTTGGTCGAGTGGCTGGATGACGATGGCATCGCCACGGCTGTCATCGATGCCGGCCGCCATTCGCGCCAGATCGGTGATCCGCTTCTGCTTCTCCTCCGTCAACTCGCCCGGGACGATGACCCCAACACTCAAGCGCGCAATACCACCAGGCGCGGCGATGACCTGCTCGATGCTGTGCCCGTACTCGTAGTCGATATCAGTTGTCGAGTTCGCAGAACGGGAAGCAGGCTCCTTATCAACAGGCTCGTCGCTGAGAGGTTCAGCGCTGCCGGTGACAACCTGATGCTTGCGATGTACTCCTATGCTGGTGCTGCCGCGCACCGGCAACAAGTCCTGTACGGTGCGTTTGATCTCGTCGAAGTTGAGTGCCACATCGACACTGACAATGGCCTGTCCCGGCCCGTACGCACTGTCCAGAAGCTTCGCGACCTTGTGGGAAATGTAATCTTCAATCTCGCGTTTCATCTGCAGCCGTGCGCCGCTACCGCTGCCACCCGTCCCCACGGAGTCATCGCCCGACAAAGTGATGCCGCGCTGATCGGTCACCACCACTCTGGGCGCATCCAGCCCCGCAACAGAGGCCGCCACGAGCCGTTGCACACCCAATATCTGCTCGCGACTCAATGACGCGCCATTCTTCAGAGTCAGAGATACTGCAGCGCGTGCTTCCTGTCGATCCCGCTTGAACAGTGTGGAATCCGGCAACACCAGATGGACGCGCGCCTGCTTCACGTCCTCCAGCGCACCAATGGTTCGCGCCAGCTCGCCTTGCAACGCCCGTTGATATGAAACACGTTGCGACTGATCCGTGACGCCGAGGCTCTGCTTGTCAAATATCTCGAATCCCACCACACCTGACAGCGGCACACCGGCCGACATGAGATTCAGACGGGTCTCGTGTACCTGCTCAGCCGGCACCTCGATGGTCGCCCCGTTGTCGGCAAGCCTGTAAGGCAGCTTGAGCCGCTTCAGCTGGTCGACTATTACAGCTGCATCGGCATCCGACAGCCGCGCAAACAACACATCGTACTGCGGACGTAACGTGGCTGCGGCAACCCACGCCGTAATAGCGAGGATCAGTACGACTCCCGCAATCAGTCCGATCCTGGCGCCCGGCTGCAGGCGCTTCCATAGATCTCGTATGACGTTCACATCAAACCTGCATGCGCATCAGTTCCTGGTAGGCATCCAGGGTCTTGTTACGAACAGCCAACATCAGCTCGAAGGACAGCCGGGTCTGCTCCATGCCGATCACCGTGTGATGCAGGCTCTCCGGCGCCTGGGCCGAGGCGAGTTTCATGGTTGCGTTCTGGCTGTTGAGCAACTGAGTGTTCAGCGACTCCAGGCCTCCCAATACGGTCTCAAATGACGGGCCGGTGGCCTGCTCGATCCCGGTCATACCGTCCGGCAGCACGGGCTGCTGTGCTGCGACCGTGGCAATTGCCTCGACGCTCATCGGTGATTCCCCATGTCCAGAGTTCGTTGCATCAGCGTGCGAGTGACATCAAATGCCCGCAGGTTGGCCTCATAGCTGCGCGATATGGAGATCAGATCGAGCATGGACGAAATGGGGTCCACGCCGGGCATGGTCACAAATCCTCGTGCGTCCGCATCCGGGTGACCGGGGTCGTACACCAGGCGCGGCGGCACATCCAACTGCGCTGTCCCGCTGACCGCCGGCCGCGGTAGCGACTCGGCGGACTATGAGTCACTCGATGCAACCCCGTTGTGTTTGCCGAGGATGCTGTGGACGATCACCGTGAGTGGCTGGTAGACCGCACCTGCCTGGCCGGTCGTTTGCGCGTTGGCCAGGTTCGCGGCGGCGGCTTCGAGCCGGGCCTGCTGGACATCCATCCCGGCGGCGCTGATATCCAAAATGCCGAACATCCCCATGTCTCAACCCTCCCGGCCTTCTTTGATG
>Ga0068858_100007347_pt1 | contig 10662 bp, 14 predicted proteins | sample KBSSwiS12_FD_66589 | JGI IMG/M metagenome (GOLD analysis project Ga0068858, IMG submission 66589) | Switchgrass rhizosphere microbial communities from Kellogg Biological Station, Michigan, USA - KBS Switchgrass S1-2 | ecosystem: Host-associated > Plants > Roots > Rhizosphere > Soil ... | reverse complement strand
TGCCTCAACAAGCGCGAGGCGCCCGAGAATTGCTGCGCCTGCCACGGCTCGGAGGCGATGCAGGAATACGCCAAGAAGCGCATCAAGGAGCTCAAGCTGAGCGGCCCGGGCAGCATCCGCATCAACAAGTCCGGCTGCCTCGACCGCTGCGAGGAAGGCCCGGTCGTCGTCGTGTATCCCGAGGAAGTCTGGTACACCTACGTGGACAAGAACGACATCGACGAGATCATCGACGAGCACCTCGTGAACGGGCGCGTCGTCGAGCGCCTGCGCATCTGATGCCGGCGGGCACGACCCGCACGCTGCTCGACGGCACCGCGGGCAAGATCGAGGTCGCGGCCAACCTGCCGCTGAACGCCCACGCGGTCGCGGTGATCGCGCATCCGCACCCGCTCTTCGGCGGGACCATGGACAACAAGGTCGTCACGACGCTCGGGAAGGCGTTTCTCGACGCGGGCATCGCAACCTTCCGCTTCAACTTCCGCGGCGTTGCCGGCACCGAGGGCAAGCACGACGAGGGCCGCGGCGAGGTCGACGACATGGTGCTCGTCATCGAGCATGCCCGGGCCACGCTGAGCCACGTCCCGCTCCACCTCGCGGGTTTCTCGTTCGGCGGGTCGGTCGCGACGTTCGCCAGCGAACGCGTGGATTTCAAGCAGCTGGTGCTCGTGGCGCCGGGATTCCGCCGTTTCACCGAGCACGGCATGGGCGAGGCGCCGGATCCGAACGATCCGAAGTTCGGCTCACCCGGCCGTCACGGTCCCCACAACACGGTGGTGATCCACGGCGACCTCGACGAGACGGTGCCGTTGTCGGATTCGATCTCCTGGGCGACGCCGCGCGAGGTGCCGGTCGCGATCGTCCCGGGCGGCGAGCACTTCTTCCACCGCAAGCTGCACGTGCTGCGCGAGATCACCTCACGCTTCATCCGCTAGGGCGGATCGTCACTTCATCGAGTGCAGGCCGATCATGTTGCCCTCGGTGTCGTACACGAGGGAGATGAAGCCGTACTGGCCGATGCCCATCTTCTTGCGCTCGATCCTTCCTCCCAGCTTCGGGACCTTCGCTTCCTTCACGCCGCAGTCCTCGCACGAGAAGTAGACCATCGTGCCCAGGCCCTTGGGCGGATTCTCCTTCATCTTCACCAGGGCCCCGCCCGTGCCGTAGATCTCCATGTTCGCGGTCCACGACCACATCTCGAGGTCGTCGGCCGGCGTGCTGAGCCGGTCGAGCTTCGTGTCGAAGAGCGACTCGTAGAATTTCTTCGCGCGGTTCATGTCCTGCACATAGATCTCGAACCAGCCGACCGGATTTCCCATGGTTGCTCCTTGCGCGTGGGGGGATCTGTTGGACTGTCGCGTCAGGGGCCCGGTTCGCGCGGCAGCGGGCCGAACTCCACGTCCGACTGCGCGGCGAGCCACGCCATGACGGACCATGCGGCGACGTTCACGCGCATCGCGGCGGGATCGACCTTGTCCAGCGTGTCGTTGGGCGTGTGGTGGTAGTTGAAGTAGTCCGATCCGTCCTGGTCCGCATGGAGGGTCGGCCATCCGTGGCGGCGGCTCAGCAAGGCGGCGTCCGGGCCGGTATTGGCGTCGTTGTCCCCCCGCGCCATGTCCAGCGGCACGAGGACCTTCTCGATCTGCGCCATCACCGGCAATGCGGCAGGCGTGACGCGCGTTGCGAAGCGCCAGGGCCGTCCCGCGCCGAAATCGCTCTCGCCGACCATCTGGTGGCGCACGTCCTTGTACTTCTCGCCGTAGGCGCGCGAACCATCCACGACCTTCTCCTCGTTGCCGAAGAGGACGACGCGGATGGTGCGGCGCGGCTTCGAACCCGAATCGAGGATCGCCTTGGCCGCGCCGACCACGATGCCCACGCCCGCGCCGTCGTCGATGGCGCCCGTGCCCTCGTCCCACGAATCCAGGTGGGCGCCGATGAGCACGATGTCCTTCGCGAGATCGGTTCCCTCGATCTCGGCGATCACGTTGTGCGAGGTGGCGGGAACCTCGGGCTCGGTCGCGACCACGAGCTTCAGGCGCAGCGGGGACGCGTTGGCGTCCTTGGCGATGCGCGCGATGGTGTCGGCATCGGGAACGGAGACGGCGATGGCGGGAATGCGAGGGGCGTCCGCCTGGTAGAGCATCGCGCCCGTGTGCGCCATGCGATCGTGGTCGGTGCCGATGGAGCGGATCACGGAGGCGATCGCGCCGCGCTTCGCCGCTTCCGAGGCACCGGACGTCCTCGCGGCCACCGCCGAGCCGTAGGTTGCGCCGAAGCGAAGTCGCTCGGTCTTCTGGTCGATGAAGACGATCTTGCCGCGCGCCCGGTCGCTCTTGTCGGCGCGCAGTGCCGCGAAGTCCGGGTAGTACGCGACTTCCGCTTCCAGCCCTTCGGGAGGCGTCGGTACCGAGTTGCCCAGGGCGGTCATCACCAGCCGGTGCGGGTAGGGCGCGGTGATCTGCGCGTGTCCCGGCCCGCGCTTCCAGGCGGTGAACTTGAACGGCTCGGCGCGGACGTTGGCAAAGCCCAGCCGCTTGAGCCTGGCGACCGCCCATGCAACCGCGCGTTCATCGCCGGGCGAGCCCGCCATGCGCGATCCGACCTCGGTAGTGAGCGACGTCACGAGCTCGTAGGCGAGCGGCGAGGCGAGGGCGCTATCGCGCAGCCTGGCCGCCGTGGCGAGGTCGGCTTCCGACAGGTCGGCGCGCGCCACGCTCGCGGCGAGAAAAAGGGTGAGGGCAACGAATCTCATTGTTTGTTTTCTCTCAGGGTTTCCAGCGTTGCGCGCTGACCTTGCGGACGTCGGAGCCCGACGCCTCGTCGACGAGCCGGCCGTCGAGCTGGTCGCCATTTGCGCGGAAGGTCCACCTCGCCCTCGCGCCGGAGCGCGTCGCGAAGCCGTGAACCCAGGCGTCGCCGACCGCGTCGAGGTCGATCTCGAACATCGTCTCGTACTTCCCGTCCACGAGCTTCTGCGCGTCGAGGTGGACCTTGTCGGGGCGCTGGTGCCGGTACAGCTCGAACTTGAGGTGGACCTGCTCGTCGTTGCATGCCGGGGCGATCCGGCGATTCACGCAAATCGAGGTGCCGCGCCATTCGCCGTGGACCGACTCTGCCGACCACGCCGGGATCGCGGCAACGCAAACAGCGAACGCCAGCGCCGCCCTAGCCACCGCCGTCGTCGCGGCGCTGCATCATCGCGGTGACCTCGATCTCGATGCGCATCTTCGGGTCGAGCAGCTTCGCCTCGATCATGGTCGCGGCGGGCCGCACCTCGCCGAAATACTTCCGCAGCACCGGCCAGCACTTCTCGAACTCCTTGCCGTCGGGAAGGATGTAGTGCACGCGGACCACGTCGTTCAAACTCGACCCCGCTTCTCGTAGCGCGGCCTCGATGTTCTTGAGGCACTGCTCCGCCTGCGCCTCGACGCCGCCCTCGGCGAGCTTCATCGTCGAGTAGTCGAACCCGGTGGTGCCCGAGACGAAGATCCAGTCGCCCTGGACCACGGCGCGGGAGTAACCGATTTGCTTCTCGAAGGTGGAACCGGAGGAGATCAGCTTTCTCATGACGCTCTTTCGAGGTAGCTCTGGAAGATGCCGACGTGAACCAGCGCCGGGTCGCAGCCGTTCGGCCACAGGTCCTGGGCCTGGAAGCGAACGTCGTACGTCGGCTCGTCCTCGGAGTGGATGCCGTGCGCATGTGCGTCCGGGAACGGATAAGCCGGCGATTCACCGACTACCACGCCCACCTTCCCGCGAACGTAGGCGGGCAATCGGATGTGGCCGGGGACGAAGTCGAGCTTCACGCGCACTCGCTCACCCGGCTTGAAGCGCTCGCGGGTGGGCGAGTTCGAACGCCCGGCGGCGCTTGCCGAAGCAAGGGGAAACGCTCCCTTGGCGCGGCTCTCAAGCTCCTCGCGCGTGAGCACACCCTTCTCGACGCACAGCGTCGCGAGGCTGGTGAGCGAGCGCTCGTAGTAACTGGCGGTGAGGTAGTGCGCCGGCTCCATGCGCTCGATCGCGTGGCGGTACTCGTCCATGTTGAAGATGCCGCTGCGCACGGCGAACGCGTAGAGCGAGTTCACGCGCATTTCCCACGCGCTGTGGAACGCCGTGGCGTTCAGCGTGTAGCGAACCTTGCCGTAGCCCTGCTTGCCGCCCAGGTCGTGGATGCCGTCCATGGGCGCCTCAGAGCCGGGCGACGCCGATGAGCGAGTCGCGCGTCACGAGCGCCGCGAGCTCGTCCTCCGACATGCCTTCGGTGTTCGCCGGCCGCTCGGGCAGGACCATGTAGCGCGTGTCCGCCGTGGTGTCCCAGACGCGAACCTCCACGTCGGGCGCGAGATCGAGGCCCAGTTCCTTCAACACCGTGCGTGACTCACGCACCACGCGCGAGCGGTACTGCAGGTCCTTGTACCAGTCGGGTGGCAGGCCGATCAGCGTGAACGCAGTGCACGAGCAGAGCGTGCAGCAGATGACGTTCTGTATTTTCGGCGCGTTCTCGAGGACGACCAGGTGGCGGTGATGCTTAGGCATCGGGAAGCCCATCTCCAGTGCCGCTTCACGGCCATTGGCGAGGAGGCGCCTGCGGAATTCGGGATCCACCCAGGCGCGCGCGACGATGCGGGCGCCGTTCCGCGGGATCCACTCTTCCTGCGCCTTGTGGCTGAGCTCGTCGACCGCTTCGCTCGCCTTCAGGCCCTTCGCGTCGAGGGCCGCCTGGATCGCATCCACGCGCTCCTCGACCGACGCCGTCCGGAATACCACGCGATCCTGGTCGGGCATGGCACACCCTCCGTTGGGTTACCCGCTGGTGCGGGACGCGAATTATAGCGGGATCGCGCTTCAATTCCAGCGCTGCTTTATCCCACCCAAGCTGAACCGGCCCGCGCCGAGCAATGCGGCCGCGACCGCGCCGGCGAGGTAGAGCCACTGGACCTCGAGGAGCAGCCCGCCATGGGCGGTCATCTCGAACAGTTCGTGCGGATGTCCGAGGAGAAGCGCCACCAGCATGTTGAACGCGACGACCGCAGCGGCGATCCGCGTCCACGCCCCGATGATCATGAAGATCGGGCCGACGACCTCGCCGAGGTAGACGAGGTAGCCGATGGCCACCGGCAGGCCGGCGCGCTGGAGGGAAGTCGCGACATCGCCGAGCCCGAAGCGCAGCTTCGCGATGCCGTGGAGGAGGATGAGGAGGCCGACCGAGACGCGCAGGATCAGCCTGCCGGCGTCCTCTACTTGTACTTGACGGAGCACCCGTACGGGGTCGTCGTCGACACCGAGACCGGCTTCCCGGCCTTCATCTCTTCCAGCGCGGCGACCACGTAGTTCTTCGAGGTTTTCACGTCCGCCACGTCGGTCGAGCGCTTGTCGTCGATGGCGCCGTTGTAGACCACGGCGCCCCGGGGATCGATGATGAACATGTGCGGCGTGGTCTTCGCGCCGTACGCCATGCCGACCTTGCCGGGCTCGTCGACGAGATAGCGCGCGGGTTGTGCGCCGAAGTCCCTGAGCTGCGCGGTGAGCGCCTTCGCCTCGGTCCAGTCGGTCGAGCCCTTGCTGGTGGAGTTCACCGCGAGCCACACCACGTCGTTCGAATACTTCCTCTGCAGCGCCTGCATGTTGCCGCTGCGATAGTGCTTCTGCACGAACGGGCAGCCGAAGTTGGTCCACTCGAGCACGACCGTCTTTCCCTTGTAGTCGGCGAGGTTCACGGGCCTGCCGTCGAGGTCGGCCACGGTGAACGCGGGCGCGAGCTTCCCGGCGGGCGCGTTGGCGAGCGCGGCGGCGGAGAAAAGGGCGGCCACTGCAAAGGCGATGCGCGACTTCATGGCAGTTCCTTTCAGCGTTGCGTGAGCGAGGTGGAGGGCTTGCCGGCGGGCACGTGCGCGAGCTCGGCGAGCACGACCGATGGAGTCAGCACTTCGGGCAGCAGGCGCGGCGACGCCTCGCCCGGCAAGTAGAGCGCGTAAACGGGGACTGCGTTGCGCCCGAGCGCGGCCAGCGTCGCGGTGATGCGCGGATCCTGGCGCGTCCAGTCGGCGCGAAGGGCGACGACGCGGCGCGAACCGAACTCGCGCACCACGGCCTCGTTGTGGAGCGACACGCGCTTGTTGACCTGGCATGTCACGCACCAGGCGGCGGTGAAGTCCACGAACACGGCGCGGCCCTGGGCGGCGTACGACGCGACTTTCTCCGGCGACCACTCTTCCCACGGCAGCTCGCCGGGCGCATTGGTGGCGACGCTGGAGGAGGGCGGCGAGGCAGGCCCCGGCCACGCGACGACCAGCCCGGCGACGGCCAGGATCGCGGCGACGGCAGCCCGCCACGGCGCCTCGGCGTGCTCCCACTTGCCGAACATCCACGCGGACATCGCGACCAGCACCAGGCCGCCCAACAACGCGAGCACCGCGTCGTTGCCGGCTTGCGCGCCGAGGACCCAGGTGAGCCACGCGACGGTCGCGAAGAGCGGGAATGCGAGCACCTGCTTGAACGTCTCCATCCACGCGCCCGGGCGCGGCAGCTTCTTCATGAGCGCCGGGAAATGCGACAGGACGAGCACGGGCAGCGCCATGCCGATGCCGAGTGTGGCGAACACGGCGAGCGCGAGGCCGGCCGATTGCGTGAGCGTGAAGCCGACCGCGGCGCCCATGAACGGCGCCGTGCACGGCGTCGCGACCACCGAGGCGACCACGCCCGACAGGAACGCGTCGGCGTAGCGGCCGCGGGCCGTCAGGTTGGCCGTCAGCGTCTGCGCGAAGGCGCCCCACTCGAACACGCCCGAGAGGTTGAGCGCCAGCACGAAGAAGAGCGCCGCCAGCATCGATACCACCGCCGGCGACTGGAGCTGGAAGCCCCAGCCGAGCTGCGTGCCGCCGGCGCGCAGCGCCAGCATGATGCCCGCCAGCACGAGGAACGAGAGCACCGCGCCGGCGAAGAACATCCAGCCCTGCACGCGCAGCGCACGAGGCTCGCCGTGCGCGTGCTCGACGAAGCCGAGCACCTTGATGCCGAGCACCGGGAACACGCACGGCATGAGGTTCAGCAGGATGCCGCCGATGAGCGCGAAGAAGAGCGCGGTGAGCGTGCTGCCGCCGACGGAGCTCGAGCCGCCGCCCGTGGGCGCCGCGGGCTTCGTCGACGCGGACGCAGCGGCGCCTATCGACGCCGACACCGGCGCATCCACCTCGATCGCCTTCTTCTGGATTCCGGGCCAGCCGTCGTCCGAGACCGCGACACCCTTCACGAGCTTCAACGCGGTGGGCGGCGGATCGGCGAGCTTCATCTCGATGCGAACGCCGTTGCCGTCGCGCGTGACCTTCTGTGGCGCGGCGGGCTCGATGAGCTGTTCCTTCTCCGGGAAGAAAGCGATCTGGGTCGGGATGTTCGCGCCGGCGGGCGGCGTCATCTTCACGACGAGATTGCCGTTCTGCAGGCCCGACTCGAATTCCCAGCCGTTCGGCTCCGCCGGCAGCTGGGCACGTGCGCGATCGATGTGTGCCTGGAATCGGGGATTCATCGCGGGCTCGGCCGCCGCAACCTTGAGCGCGAGGTCCAGCTCACCCTTCTCGGGAATGCAGACGTCCTTGCAGACGAGCCATTCGGCGTTCGCCCTGATCGGATACGTGCCGGGCTTGGTGTTCGTCGCGGGCGTGATCTCGGACAGCAGCACCACCTCGTCCTCGTACCCGTAATTCATCAGCGGCCCGACCGGCAGGTGGTGCGGATAGGGCCATTGGATCTCGCCGGCCTTCCAGCCGTCGGGCAATACCCACTGGATCCGTGTGGGCAAGCCGGAGTCGCCGGGGTTCTTCCAGTACGTGTGCCACTGCTCCGCCATGCGCAGCTTGAGGCCCACGGTCGTGGCCTTGCCGGGCTGGGCGGCGAGCTTCTCCGTGACGAGCTCGGCCTCCACGTGCTCGGTCCTCACGAGGGGCGCGGCAACGGCCGGGGCCGCCAAGGCGAGCGCCAGCACCACGGTAAGATGGCGACCCATGCTCTGGGTCAAGGCATTCCACATCGTCTTCGTCGTCTCCTGGTTCGCGGGGCTATTTTATCTCCCGCGGCTGTTCGTCTATCACGCCGTCGCCGACGACAAGGTTTCGAAAGATACGTTCAAGGTGATGGAGCGCAAGCTCTATCGAGGGATCATGACCCCTACGATGGCCCTGACCTTACTGACCGGCGGCTGGATGTGGCTGGGATATGGGGTCACCGGGGGCTGGTTGCACGCCAAATTGTCGCTGGTGGCGGTGCTGGTGGCCTACCACTTCTGGCTCGGGCACCTCCTCAAACAGTTCGCCGCCGACCAGAATTCCCATACCCACGTCTTCTATCGCTGGATCAACGAGGCCCCGCTGCTATTGCTCATTGCGATAGTCCTCCTCGCGATCCTCAAGCCCTTCTAGATGCCGGCGAAGATCCTCGTCAAGCAGGACACCGGGACGCACGAGTTCTTCGCGCCGTGCCCGCGTGGCCTCGCGCCCGCGTTGGCCGAGGAACTGGCCGAGATGGGCGCGAAGGATCCGAAGGCGGCCGAGGCGGGCGTGTCGTTCAGCGGGCCGTGGGATCTCGTCTATACCACGAACCTGCACTCGCGCATCGCCAGCCGCATCCTCTGGCGCGTGGCGCAGTTCCCGTATCGCAAGGAAGAGGACATCTACACGGGCGCCGCGGCCGTGCGCTGGAACACCTACTTCAACGCCGATCGCACCATCAAGGTCGAGACCAACGCGCACCGCAGCCCGGTGAAGAGCCTCGACTTCATCACGCTGCGGGTGAAGGACGCGGTCGCCGACCAGTTCCGCAGCGCCATGGGCAAGCGGCCGTCGGTGGAGACTCGCGAGCCCGACGTTCGTATCCATGTCTTCCTCGATGCGACGACCTGCACGCTCTACGTGGACACGAGCGGGGAGTCGCTCTTCAAGCGCGGCAAGCGCGATCACGTGGGCGAGGCGCCGCTCAAGAAGAACCTCGCGGCGGGCATCCTCCGCCTCGCGGGATGGAAGCCGGGCACGCCGCTCATCGATCCCATGTGCGGCGCGGGGACGTTCCTCTCCGAGGCCGCGGAGATCTCGTTGAGCCGTGCGCCGGGACGGCATCGCGACTTCGCGTTCGCCAAGCTCTCGCGCTTCAACGAGGCGACGTGGGACCGGATGCTCGCCAACGCGCGGAAGGGCGAGCAGTCCGCGCACGAGCTTCCCATCTTCGGCTCCGATCTCCAGGGCCGGTCGCTCGGTCATGCGGCGTTGAACCTCAAGGAATCCGGGTTGGAAGACGCCGTGACGCTCAAGCAGGCGAACCTGCTCGAGCTCACGCCGCCCAGGCAGCAAGGCTTCGTGGTCACCAACCCGCCATATGGCGTTCGCCTGGGCGAGAAGGAAGACCTCGCGGCGTTCTATCCGAAGCTGGGCGACGTTCTGAAGCAGAAGTTCGACGGCTGGACCGCGTTCATCTTCTCGGGCGACCCGGAGCTCGCGAAGCTCATCCGGCTCAAGCCTTCGCGCAAGACCGTGCTCTTCAACGGCGCGCTCGAGTGCCGCCTCTACGAGTACCGCATGGTGGCGGGCGGCAACCGCAAGTGACGGTCGAGACCGTGCTGCGGCTGGCGCTGGTGCCCGCCGCCGTATGGCTCGCGAGCCTCGCCGCGCGCCGCTGGGGCCACGCGGTTTCCGGTTACCTCGGTGGGATGCCGATGATCGGCGGGCCGATCACGCTCTTCCTCGCCATCGACCTCGGCCCCGCTTTCGCCGCCAAGTCCGCGCTCTTCACCCTGGCGGCGGTCGGCGCGCAGTCGGCGCACCTGATGACGCTCTCCCACGTCGGCCAGCGGCTGCCGTGGTTCGCGGCGCTGGCCGGTGGATGGACCGGCTTCCTGGCGGTCGCGCTGGCCACCTCGATGCTGCCGATGTCGTTGCCGCTCGCCGCGACCCTCGCCGCCGCGGGACTCTTCATCGCGTGGCGGTGGTTGCCGCGCGTCCATGGCGAGTCGCCGCTGCCGTCGATCCCGCCGATGGAGCTGCGCCTGCGGTTGGTCGCGGCCGCGGGCCTCGCGGGCCTGATCGTGTGGAGCGCGCCCATCTTCGGGCCGACCGTGAGCGGGATACTCATCTCGCTGCCGATCACCGGGTCGATCATGCCGCCCTTCACCCTGGCGCTCTATGGGCCCGTGGCCCTCGCGCGTCTCATCCGGGGCTTCGTCGTGGGCCTCACGGGATTCAGCTCCTTCTTCTTCGTGGTCGCCGCCACGGCGGTGCCGTACGGCGTCGCGCCCGCGTTCCTCACCGCCATCGCCGCGGCGCTCGGCGCCCTCTACCTCTCGAACCGAGTGATTCGCGGACGGCACGCGTAGGACGGCGCCGACGGGGCCCCTGGCCGCGGCCGACATTGCCTACCGCCATCGCCTGATTTCGGAAACGCCCCCCGGAAGCGACGATGAGGATGCTGGAATTTCCCTTTTCCAAATGCATCCACGGAGGCATCAAATGAAACGTCTCATCGCCGCGATCCTTGGCGCGTCTTTCCTCCTCGCCGCCTGCAGCACCATGGAAGGCTTCGGCCGCGACGTCCAGTCGGGCGGCAAGAAGATCGAGCAGGAAGCGCAAGAGCATCGCTAAGCAGCGCTCGCGCGGCCCCATGGACGCCTTCGACGACATC
>Ga0068858_100007346_pt1 | contig 10663 bp, 4 predicted proteins | sample KBSSwiS12_FD_66589 | JGI IMG/M metagenome (GOLD analysis project Ga0068858, IMG submission 66589) | Switchgrass rhizosphere microbial communities from Kellogg Biological Station, Michigan, USA - KBS Switchgrass S1-2 | ecosystem: Host-associated > Plants > Roots > Rhizosphere > Soil ... | reverse complement strand
GGTAGTCGATGGTGATCAGCACCGGCCCATCGTCCGCCGCCGGCTCCAGCGCGAGATTCTGGATCTGAGGCCAGTGCCCGGAAGGGCTGAGATCGAGTTTTTCCACGTGGCTGATCGGCAGCCAGCGATCGAACGCTGCGCAGACCAACAGCCACCCGCCTGCGCACCACAGCGCCGTCGACGAATTCGTCCACCCCGTCACCCGGCCCCAAGCCAGCGCGCCGAGCGCGAATGCCCCCTGTGCCACCACCAGGTAAATCGCCGAGCTGCGGGCCCGCACCCAATTGGGGAAAGCGCTCTGCGAAGCCACGCTGAAGGTATTCAGCGCGCTGATCCACCCGCCGCCCACGACCAGCAGATCGAGCCCCATCATGAGGCGATTGGGGACCACCGCCAGCAAGCCGGTCGATACCGCCGCCGCCACGCTCGCCCAGGTCAGGACACGGTCGAAGGAATGCCGTGCCCGCATTTTCGGCAGCAGCAACAGCGCAGTGAGGATCGCACCTGCGCCGTAGCAGCCCATGAACATGCCGAAGTCGAATCCCGTCCACTGCCGCTCACGGATGAGGACCGGAAGTAGCGCGATCGGTGCGACCGCGCCCAACACGTGCAACCCTGCGCGCACCAACACCGCCTGCATCGGCGGCGCATGCCGCGCATATCGCAGCGCCGCCGTGATCGCTCCCAGCATCTGCTCCTGCTGCGCGCTGCGCGGCTGCCCGGAGTACCCCCGGTTGCTCATCACTGCGATCACCGCCACGAACGAAATCGCGTTCAGCGTAAAGACCGGCGCCGGCCCCAGCGCCGCGACCAGCAGACCGCCAACGATCGGCCCAAAAGCACGCGCAATATTGTAGCCCACGGCATTGAGTGCAAAGGACGGTGCCAGCAGCGGGCGCCCGACCAGTTCCGGGATCATCGCCTGCCACGCCGGTGTGGTGAAAGCGGTGGAAACCCCAAGTTGAAAGGTCGCCAGCAGCAGCAACGCCTCGTTCAGTCGACCGAAGTAGGCGAGCAACGCCATCCCCATCGCCGTCAGCAGCGCGCCGATCTGTGCCACGAGGATTTGCTGCCGCCGGTCCACCAGGTCGGCGAGCGCCCCCGCCGGCAGCGCCAGCAGGAAGAGCGGGAGACTGGACATCGTCTGCATCAGGGAAATCATGATCGGCGACGAAGTCATTGTGGCCATCGTCCACACCGCTGCCGTGTCATTCATCGTCGTCCCGATGTTCGACACGACGCTGGCCAGCCACACCGCCCGGAAGAGCGGATGCCGCAACGGGATCCAAGGCGATGGCGCCGTCCTACTGATTTCAGATTTCGGTTTACTGTTGGCGGATGTCTCCAAAGCGAAGCCTTCCCTTTTGTCCTACATGCGATTGCCAAAAACCAAAAATCCGAAATGTATCTCGGGGCATTCCTGCCGCCCGGCGTGGCCGATTCTAACGGGGCTGGCTGTGTGGAACACGTGAGTTGGGCGTCCGGCTAATAAGAATGAAGAGGCCTGTTCGTATCAACGTTGCTTATCAAGCGGCGCAAATGTTCCACGGAAGGGCCGAAAGTCCCTCGATGCCCTCCACTCGCCGGCCTTTTACAGAGGAAATCGCACCGAATCGCACTCGCTTTCGCCCCTGATTTCGCCGTTGCGGAATCCTTGCTTGCCCTGAAGGGCCTTTGCGGCTAGTTTCGCGGCCCTTTTATCCAGCCATGAGCACACCAACCACGACCTCCGAAACCTCGACGAAAGCCGCTCCACAAGCTGAGCGCGGCGTTACCATGAGCGGTGCGGAGATTCTCGTCGAGTGCCTCATTCGTGAGGGCGTGGAGACCATTTTTGCCTATCCCGGCGGTGCTTCGATGCACATGCACCAGGCGCTGACCAAGCGGGAGGACAAGATCCGCACCTACCTGCCCCGCCACGAGCAGGGCGGCGTGTTTGCCGCCGAAGGCTACGCCCGCGCCACCGGCAAAGCCGGCGTGGTCATGGCGACCAGTGGCCCCGGCGCCACGAACCTCGTGACCGGCATCGCCGACGCTTATCTCGATTCCACGCCCATGGTGGCCATCACCGGCCAGGTGCCGCAGGCCATGATCGGCAAGGGCGCCTTCCAGGAAACCGACGTGTTCAGCGTGACCGCCCAGATCGTGAAGCACAATTACCTGGTGATGGATGTGAACGACATCCCTCGCATCGTGAAGGAAGCCTTCTACATCGCGCAGTCCGGCCGCCCGGGCCCCGTGCTCATCGACATCCCGAAGAACATCCAACTCGCCACCACGCAGCCCATCTTCCCCAGCGAGGTGAACCTGCGCGGCTACGACCCCGTGAAGCACGCCGACGACGTGGCGCTGAACGAAGTGATGGGCCTCATCAAGCAGGCCAAGGCGCCGATGATCTACTGCGGCGGCGGCATCATCTCAGGAGAAGCTTCGGCCGAATTGCTCGAGTTCGTGGAGCGCACCGGCATCCCGGTGGCGACCACCCTCATGGGTATCGGTTGCTTCCCCGAGACCCACGAGCTGTCGCTCAAGTGGCTGGGCATGCACGGCACCGTTTACGCCAACAACGCGGTGAACGAAGCCGACCTGCTGCTGGCCATCGGCGTGCGCTTTGACGACCGGGTGACCGGCAAGATCAGCGAGTTCGCGAAGCACGGTACGATCGTCCACATCGACATCGACAACTCCGAGATCAACAAAAACAAGGTCGTGAAGCTGCCGATCCTGAGCGACGTGAAGTACGCGCTCGCCCGCTTGAATACGTTGCTCGAGGAGTCTGGCAAGGTGCGCGTGAAAACCGGCTTCACCGCCTTCCCTGATTGGTACGCCAAGATCAACGACTGGCACGAGAAGTTCCCGTTCACCTTCAACGACACCGACGATGTCATCCAGCCGCAGTACGCCATCCGCTTGCTTTATGAGCTGACCAAGGGCGACGCGATCATCACCACCGGCGTGGGCCAGCACCAGATGTGGGCAGCGCAGTTCTACGATTTCAAAAACCCGCGCACGCTGCTGACCAGTGCCGGCCTCGGCTCCATGGGCTTCGGCTATCCTGCGGCGCTCGGCGCCAAGGTAGCCTTCCCCGACAAGCAGGTGGTCGACATCGACGGCGACGGCTCATTCATCATGAACGTTCAGGAACTCGCCATGGCCCACGTGGAGGGCATCAATGCCAAGGTGATGATCCTCAACAACCAGTGGCTCGGCATGGTGATGCAGTGGGAAGACCGCTTCTATAAGTCCAACCGCGGCCACACCTTCCTCGGCAACCCGAAGAACGCTTACAAAGGCAGTCTCGAAGATCCCACGGGCATCTATCCCGACTACGTCAAGATGTGCGAAGGCTTCGCCGTGAAGTGCGAGCGTGTGATGCACAAGAAGGACCTCGCCGCTGCCATGCAACGCATGCTCGACGCCCAGGAGCCTTACGTCCTCGACGTGATGGTACCTTACACCGAGCACGTGCTGCCGATGATCCCGGCGGGCGCGACCTATAAGGATGTCATCTACGAAGGCCGCCAGACGCTGAAGGCGGGCTCCGGGCTGTAAGCGGTGGGCTTCGCAGATATCGGGATAACGACCCGCCGTTTGTATGAGCGGTGTTGGATTGGTCGTGTAATTATCGACAGCAGAAAGTTCGATATCTATCGCATTTTGCGCGTTTTGTCGCCTGCAGACGACTATTTTTCCCGGAATCGTTAAGTAGTTCTACGTTTAAGTACAGCTCCTGCTAAGTAGCTGCCCGGCCAATCTGCCTTCTGCATGACCGCGGTCGCCTACCTCCAGCCTTTTGTTCGCCGTCTGTTTGCCATTTCGCAAACAAGGAGCGCGCTTCTTCTGGTGGTAGCCGTTCTGCTTTCCGTGCCCGCCGTCCGTGCCGAGGAGCCGATCGTTCTTCAGCTCAAGTGGTATCATCAGTTTCAATTCGCCGGCTTCTACGCTGCCGAGGCCAAGGGGTTCTATGAGGCCGAAGGACTGAAAGTGGAAATCCGGGAAGGCTCGCCCAAGCGCCCCGCGATTCAGGAAGTGCTCTCTGGCAGGGCCGACTTCGGCGTGGCGGATGAAGCGGTCTTGCTTGCGCGCCTCCAGGGCCAGCCGGTCGTGGCCTGCGCGGTCATCTTCCAGCATTCTCCATTCATCGTCATGGCTCGGGCTGATAGCGGCATCCGCAAGCCCTCGGACCTCTCCGGGCGCTCGGTGATGGTCGGTCCCCTGGAGGGCACGGCCCAGTTTCAGGCCATGCTCAAGCACGAGGGCATTCCGCTGGGCGCGGTGAAGCAACAGCCGCATACTTGGAATACACAGGATTTGATCGAGAAACGCGTGGATGCGATCACGGCCTATAGCACGGTCGAGCCCACGCAGTTGCGCCAGGCAGGTGTCGAGCCCGCGGTGATCCATGTCGCCGATTACGGCGTCGATTTCTATGGCGACACCCTTTTCACCACTGAGGCGATGGTGGACAAGGACCGCGGGCGGGTGGCGGCTTTCATCCGCGCGACCCGCCGCGGCTGGGAGTATGCGATGGAGCATCAGGAAGAGATGATCGACCTCATCATGAAGAAGCCCGAGGTCAAGCAGCGCGGGTTGAAGCGCGAAAATCTGGAAATCGAAGCCCGGGAGATGCGGTCCTTGATCCTGCCCGACTTGGTGGACGTCGGACACATGAACCTGGGCCGTTGGGAGCGAATGGAGCAGATCTTTCAAGAGACCGGGCTCATCCGTCGCAAGGCCAGCTTGAAGGGCTTTCTGTTCGAGGCGGATCCAGAACCGGATCGGCAGATCCTCTGGGTCCTCGGCGGTGTCCTGGCCGTGGCGGTGTCCAGCGTTGGCGTGGCGCTGCTCTGGAACTTTCAGTTGCGCCGCAAGGTGGAGCGCAGCACGCGCGAGGTTCGTCTCAGCGAGGCCAACCTTACCGCCCTGATCGAAAACACCACCGCCTCGATTTGGTCGGTCGACCGGGAACTGCGTTACATCACCTTCAACTCCCACTTTCGCCGCCAGGTTGAGGATCGGATTGGACGTCCACCGGAGGTGGGGATGGCGCTGAAGGATATTTTGCCGACCGAAGAGATGGTCCAGCGGAAGCAACTCTATCAGCGCGCCCTGGCCGGAGAGCGTTTTACTTGGGAAGTGACCCGTCTGTTTATGCGCGGCACGCGGGTCCTGGCGGAATCGTTCAACCCCATTTTTAACGGGCAAGAGATTACCGGGGTCACCGTCTTCAGCTACGATATAACCGAGCAGCGACAACTCGAGGAACAGCTCCGCCAATCGCAGAAGATGGAGGCCATCGGCCAATTGGCCGGTGGCGTGGCCCACGATTTCAACAACCTCCTCATGGTCATTCAGGGAAATGCCTCGCTTGCGCTCATCACCGAGCTGCCGCCCGCGGAAGTGAAGGCCATCTTCCAGGATATCGTCGCCGCCACCGAGCGGGCCGCGGCGCTCACCGGCCAGCTTCTCGCCTTCAGTCGGCGCCAGCCCATGCAGCCACGCGACTTGGAGATGAATGCCATCGTCAATGAGGCGTCGCGCATGTTTGGCCGCCTGATCGGTGAGGACATCACCCTCGAAACGCAGCTCGCCACAGAAGCCACGCCAGTCCATGCCGATGCGGGGATGATCGAGCAGGTGCTCCTCAATCTCGCCGTTAATGCCCGCGATGCCATGCCACATGGCGGCCGGCTTACTCTGCGCACCCGCTCCGTCACGCCACAGGAGTTGCCGGTGAACCTGGCGTCGCGCGTGGACGGCGAGGCTTTTATCCGCGTCGATGTTTCTGACACCGGCCGGGGCATCCCCACGGATTGCCTTCCACACATTTTCGAGCCGTTCTTTACCACCAAGGAAGTCGGGAAAGGCACCGGCCTCGGTCTCGCCACCGCCTTTGGTATTGCGCAGCAGCATGGCGGTTGGCTGACCGTCGAGAGTGAGTCCGGGAAAGGGGCCACCTTCTCCCTCTTCCTGCCCCGCCGCGCCATGGCGGCCCGCGTGGAATCATCGGCCGCAAAACCGACAGTCGCGAACCAGCGCGGCAACGAAACCGTTTTCATCGTGGAGGATGATGCCACGGTCCGCGCCGTCGTCGTGCACGTGCTCAAGCAGAATGGCTATCGTATTCACGAGGCCCTGAACGGACAGACGGCCCTGGAACTCTGGGAGCAGTGCGGCCATGAGACCGACATCTTGATCACCGATATGGTGATGCCCGGGGGCGTGACCGGTCACGAACTGGCTCAGCAGCTTCTCGCGAAAAAGCCGTCGCTCAAGGTCATCTATACGAGCGGCTACAGCGCGGAAGTCTTCCGTGGGGATTTCGTGCTGCCCCAAGGCGTGGATTTCCTGCGCAAACCGTATCGCGCCGAGGATCTGCTCGCAGCTATTCGGGCGGCGCTCGACGGCGGCGGGGCCAAGAATTAGGACGTTTGCGGCCGCAAAAGAGCGATTGCCCAGCGGGCGGAACCGGGGCAAATTCCCCGCTGCTCTTTCACCATCCGTGAAACATCGTCTTCCCCCTGCAACCGCTCTCCTGCGCCTCGGCGCTGTTGGTATTCTTACGGCTTGGATGGGTTGTTCGAAGCCATCTGCGCCATCACAAGACGCGGCGACTTCCGCAGCCGCTTCCGCGGCGACGCCGGCCGCCAAAGAGGCGCAGGCTGCTGCTCCGGTGGCCACGCCCGAGCCGAAGGCTGCAGCCACTCCCGCGCCGGGACCGGTGGTTTCCCGCCGGCCGGACTATGTCCACGAGGTGAGGCCGCTGTTCGAAACCTATTGCTACAAGTGCCATGGCAACGGGAAGAAGAAAGGCAGCCTGGCTCTGGACGGCTTGACCGAGAGCGGCCTGGCTCTCGAGGCGGCGCCCTCGGCGGCACCATCCGCCGAGAACCAAAAGGCCTGGGAGCACGTGCTCGAAAACTTGCGCACGGCCGAGATGCCGCCCGACGAGGAAAAGCAGCCGACGCTTGAGGAGCGCGAGAAGATGATGAAGTGGATCGACCTCGTCGTGTTTACGGTCGATCCCGATCGTCCGGATCCAGGCCGCGTCACAATGCGGCGGTTGAACCGCGTGGAATACAATAACACCATCCGCGATCTCATCGGGGTCGATTTCCAGCCGGCGGACGATTTTCCAGCGGACGATTCCGGCTACGGCTTTGACGATATCGGCGACGTGCTCACGCTCCCACCGGTGCTTTTCGAGCGTTATCTCGCCGCAGCGGAAAAGGTCATGAGTCTGGCGATTCTCAACGATCACAAGCCGCGTCCCGAAAAAATCTACGTCGACCTTATGACAATCGAAGGCGGTCCGAAAACCGGCACCACTTCCATCTCGCGCAAGATCGATGAAACGCAGTCCACCGTGAAACTCAACTTGCCGGTGGCCGGCCAGTATGACCTCAAGCTGGTGGTCGAATCGCAAAAGGTCGGGGGCGAGGCTACGAGGATGGAGTGGAAGTTCGACGGTCAGATCCTGCGCACGACCGAGCTTTCCGGGCGCCGGGATTTCAAGGAGCAGGTCAAGACCGTGCTGCGCGTGGACAAGCCCGGTGATCACACGCTCATGCTGCACGTGCTGAACCCGGCGGCCCCGGGTGAGACGGCCAAAAGTCCGAATCCCAAGGACAAGATCAAAGGCGAGGACAAGGACGGCAAGCGCACCTTTGTCGTCCGGCAACTCATGCTTCTTTCGCCGCCGCAGCCGGTCAAGGCGCCGCAATCTCAGTACCTCATCTTTCGCCCCGGGGCGGGCCAGCCCAATCTCGAGTACGCCGCGCGGGCGATCATCCAGTCATTCGGCAAGCGCGCCTTCCGCCGTCCACTCGGGGCCAATGAAGTCGAGCGCTTCATCTGGATTTACAAGCAAGCCGGACTCAAGGGTGGCAACTTCGAGCAGAGCGTGCAGACGGCGCTTACCGCCATCCTCGTCTCCCCGCACTTCCTGTTCCGCGGAGAATTGCAGCTGCAGCCGGACAATCCGCAATCCACCACCCTGATCAGCGAATGGGCCCTGGCCTCGCGCCTCTCGTATTTCCTGTGGAGCACCATGCCCGATGAGGCACTCTTCGCCGAGGCCGAGCATGGCACCTTGCGCAAGAACCTCGATGCCCAGGTCAAGCGCATGCTGGCCGATCCGAAGGCGGCCGCGTTGGTGGAGAACTTCGGCGGCCAATGGCTGCAAATCCGCAACCTCAAGCTCGTGCAGCCCGATGCGAAGACTTTCCCCGAGTGGGACCAGGCACTGGCTACGGCGATGGAGCGCGAGACGGAACTGCTCTTCGAGACGATCATGCACGAGGACCGGCCGGTGCTCGAATTCATCGGCGCGGACTACACCTTTGTGAATGAACGACTCGCGAAGCACTATGGCGTCCCGGGTGTCGAAGGGGAGGCATTCGTGAAGGTGCCGCTGCCGGCCAATCGTCCCGGTGGGATCCTGGGCCAGGGGAGCTATCTCACCATTACTTCCAATCCCACGCGCACCTCGCCGGTGAAGCGTGGCAAGTATGTGCTGGAAAATCTTCTCGGCACACCACCACCACCGCCGCCACCGCAGGTACCCGACCTCGACGACAAGGCCCGCACGGAATTGCATGGCACACTGCGCCAGCGCATGGAGCAGCATCGCGTGGATCCGGTTTGCGCGAGTTGCCATGCCCGCATGGATCCGATCGGTTTCGGTCTCGAGCAATTCGATGGCGTTGGCATGCGTCGGGAGCAAGACGAGGGCGCGGGCATCGATGCCACCGGCCAGCTTGTTAGCGGTGAAAAATTCCTGGGGCCGGCCGAATTGCAGAAGATCCTGCTGACCAAAAAGCGCCCCGATTTCCTGCGTTGCATCTCGGAAAAGACGCTCACCTACGCGCTCGGCCGCGGGATGGAATTCTACGACCGCGTCGCCATCGAGAGGATCGCGGGTTCGCTCGAGAAAAATCCGAGCTTCTCCAATCTCATCATGGAAGTCGTCAACAGCGTGCCCTTCCAGATGCGCCGCGGTGAAGGCGATCACCGCAAGTTTTCCGAATTCAAAAAGACTGCCGCGATTAATCAGCCATCGCCGCCATGAACTCTGCGGAGACGCCGCGCGCGGTAGGCAGCCCGCCCTCGCAGCGCCTGGTTTCGCTCGATGCCTACCGCGGCTTTGTCATGCTGCTCATGATGGCGGGCCTCACCGCGAGTTTTGTTTCCGTGTCCCGCGCCCTTCCCGGCAATCCCTGTTGGGCGTTCCTCGCTCATCATCAGTCCCACGTGCAGTGGCTCGGTTGCTCCTTGCATGACCTCATCCAGCCGTCGTTTTCCTTCATTGTCGGTGTCGCACTGCCTTTCTCCATCGCCACCCGCCTGGCGCGCGGGCAGACGATGGGGAGGTTGACCCTGCATGCCGCCTGGCGCTCGGTACTTCTCATCATCCTCGGCGTGTTTTTGCGGAGTGTCGGCAAGGCCCAGACCTTCTTCACTTTTACCGATACGCTGGCGCAAATCGGCTTCGGTTACACTTTTCTCTTCCTGCTCGGTTTCCGCTCCGTCCGCGACCAGTGGATCGCTTTTGCCCTCATCCTTCTCGGGGATTGGCTGCTCTTCGCGTGCTATCCAGAGCCCGGTGCGGACTTTGACTACGCGAAGGTGGGTGTGACGCCCGAGTGGTTTGCGCAATACGGGCTCCACGGCTTCGCCGCGCATTGGAACATGAACAGCAACGCCGCCTGGGCCTTCGATGTGTGGTTCCTCAATTCGTTCCCGCAGCAACCCCGCTTTGGGTTCAACCCCGGCGCCACCTGCACCCTCAATTTCATCCCGACTCTCGCCACGATGATCCTCGGCCTCATTGCCGGCGAGACGCTGCGGAGCGATCGTTCGCCGAAGCAAAAGGTGCGCTGGTTGGCCGTCGTCGGCATGGTCACCCTCGTCGCCGGATGGGGCAGCAGTGCGCTCGGGATCTGTCCTGCGGTCAAGAAACTCTGGACGCCGAGTTGGGTCCTTTTCAGCGGGGGCTGGTGCCTGTTGCTCATGGCGTTCTTCTACTTGGTGCTCGATGTCTGGCAGAGACGGGGCTGGGCCTTCCCCTTGATCGTCATCGGCTTCAATTCCATCGCCGCCTACTGCCTCGTGCATCTCATCGACGGCTTCATCCGTTCCTCGTTGCTCACCCATTTGGGCAAGGCCCCTTTCCTCATCTTCGGAAAAGCCTTCGAGACTTTCCTACTGGGCACCAGCTCGCTCTTCGTCCTCTGGCTCATCCTGTTCTGGATGTATCGCCGCAAGATCTTCCTGCGCATCTAACGCCCCCTGATTTTCACCTCTTCCCTCTTTGGTTGTATTTACCGCCACCTATCCTCCATGGCCAAAAGCGCGTTGGCCATGGAGGATAAAAAGGCGATGCAAGATCATTCAAGCCAAAAGGAAGGACCAAGGCCAGCGCAAGACCGCCGCCGCGGAGCGGCCATACCGGCGGGAACGCGGTGTTCTATCAACTATCCATTGTCCCCATTGCGCCATGGACCTCTCTCAGAGCCTCGGGTCGCAAAGCCTCGAATATTCGCCATCAACTCTTTTCGCATCCCTACTTCATCAAATACGCGAACAAATCCTTCAGCTCGGCATCGCTCAATCCACCGAGCATTCCTTCCGGCATGAGCGAGATGGGCGATGCTTCGAGGCT
>Ga0068858_100007342_pt1 | contig 10666 bp, 10 predicted proteins | sample KBSSwiS12_FD_66589 | JGI IMG/M metagenome (GOLD analysis project Ga0068858, IMG submission 66589) | Switchgrass rhizosphere microbial communities from Kellogg Biological Station, Michigan, USA - KBS Switchgrass S1-2 | ecosystem: Host-associated > Plants > Roots > Rhizosphere > Soil ... | reverse complement strand
CGTCATCGACGCCAAGATCGAGCACCGCGCCTCGACGACGTCGGCGTGGCTCGGGGTCAGCATCGGCGTCGCCAGCCAGGTGGCGACGCCGACCGTCGACTGCGGCGTCCTGGTCGAGATCGCCGACGCCGCGCTCTACCGCGCCAAGCGCTGTGGCCGGGGCCGGATCGAGTTCTGACGCAAGGGCCGCGGCGACCGTTCGTCGCCCGCTGCACCGCCGCAACGACCGTTCGTCGGCGCTCCGAAAGCGTCCTACAGAGGGGACGGAAAGGCACTGACTGCCGTGCGCCGTGACTTGCCTGTGTAATGACTTCAGCGCATGCTCCGACTCGGTCCCAGGGACTCACCATCATGTCAATGCTCGAAGGCCTCGCTTCCACGCTCGCGGAAATGAGCTTCGTGCAACTGGCGCTCGTCTTCCTCGCGGTCGGCGCCTACTCGATGGCGATCAACGGCGCCTTCGGTGGCACGGCGCGCAGCGGCGCGGCCAGCGCTTCCTTCGTCGCCGCCGTCGCCTTCGCGGCGCTGTCGCCGTCGTGGATCAGCGGCGTCGTCTTCCTTGCGGTCTCGGTGCTCGCGGTCGCCGCTTTCGCCGGCGCTGCCTGGGGCCTCTCGGCGCTGCTCGGCGTCGGTGCCCAGCGCGGCGTGGTCATCGCCGTCGAAGAGGAGGCGCGTGCTCCGTTCCGCTTGCCCGTGCCGCAGGCCCTGCGCGCCCTCGCCGCGAGCGTGATCCGTTCGCCGCTCTGACCGGCTCGCCGGGTAGCGCGGCGCAGCGCCTTCAGTAAGCGACGAGGACGAGCGCCAGGGCGATCGCCGCAGGCAGCGCCTGCACGAACAGGATCTTCTTGCCCACCGTCGCGGCGCCATAGACGCCGGCGACGATGACGCAGGCGAGGAAGAACACCTTCACGCTCGTTCCCGACGCGCCCAGCGACAGGCCCCAGGCGAGGCCGGCAGCCAGGAAGCCGTTGTAGAGGCCCTGGTTGGCAGCGAGAACCTTCGATGCCGCCGCCTCGGCAGCGCTGTGGCGAAACGTCTTCAGGCCGAGCGGCTTGTCCCAGAGGAACATCTCGAGGACGAGAAAGTACACGTGGAGCAGCGCCACGAGGGCGACGAAGGCATCGGCGAGCAGCTTCACGGCAGTCCCTTCAGCGCGCCGCGGCGATCGGCCGCGCCTTGCGCGGCTTCGCCGCCTTGGCCGCCTTGCCGCTCGCTGCCGATCCCGCGGCGGCCGAGGTGCGAGCGGCGGGAGCGACGACGCGCAGACGCGGCTGGCGCTGCGGGCGCGGCGCACGCGCAGACTTCGCCTTGCCACGGGCGCTGCGCCGCTTCGCGCGCGTCGCCGGGGCGGTCTCGGCCGGCGCCTTCGCGGTCTCGCTCTTGGCGGGCGCGTCGCCGGCGGCCGTGGCGGCGGCCGACGGGACCAGCGCGCGCAGGGTCGCCATCGCCCGCTGGAGGTGGTTGCCGAGCTCGTGAACGTCGGGGACGGCGCGCCGGCACGCGATCAGCCCGAAGCAGAGCTGGTCGACGTGGCTCTGCACGGTGATGTTGAGGGCGATGCCGTGGACGACGATCGACAGCGGGTAGTAGTCGGTCATCTTCGCGCCGCACAGGTAGACCGGAACGCGTGAGCCGGGAACGTTCGAGACCGTCACGTTGGTGATGCGCAGCCAGTCGGCGATGCGCGAGCGCCCGTAGAGCGAGGCCAAGCCGCTGATCAGCCAGGGCGAGCCAAGCGAAGGGAAATCGGTCGGGATGACGCCGCGGAAGGTGCCCATCTCCTTCTTCATCGCCGCCGTGCCGCGCTTGATCGCCTTCAGGCGCGCGGTCGGGTCGGCGAGCTCGGTGCCGAGGTCGATCAGCGTGCCGGCGACCTGGTTGTTGGCGGTCGTGTCGCCCTCCTGGCGCAGCGAGATCGGCACGCCGGCGACGAGCGACTTGTCGGGTAGCTCGCGCCCTTCCTTCAGATACGAGCGCAGCGCCGTCGAGCACAGCCACAGGACGACGTCGTTGATCGACGCGCCGACCGCCTTGCCGATCGACTTGACCTCGGGCAACGGCAGCGAGACCGCGGCGAAGGCGCGCTGGTTGGTGATCGAGTGGTTGAACGGCGTCGCCGGCGCGAGCTTGAAGCGCGTCGGCGGCTTCTCGGCCTTGCGCGCGGCGCGATCGTCCTCGGTCTCGCTGCGCCGCGCCGCGATCGCCTCCTGCGCCGCGCTGTACGCCGTGGCGACGATCTTGGGCAGCAGCTTGACGCTCTGCACGATCTGCTGGATCTGGTTGGTGAGCGCCGCGGCGAGCAGCTCGGCGACGCCGAGCTGGTAGGTGTTGGCGCGCGCTTCGCGTGGTGGCTTGACGGCACGCGGCTCGGGCGTGAGGTCGAACAGGCTCGTCGCCAGGGCGACGCCGGCCTGGCCGTCGACCGCGGCGTGATGCACCTTGCCGTAGAAGCCGATGCGGCCGTCGACGAGCCCCTCGATGATGTAGAACTCCCAGAGCGGACGGCTGCGATCGAGCAGCATCGAGTGCAGGCGCGCGGCGAGCGCCTCCATCTGCTCGATCGAGCCAGGCTTGGGCAGAACCATGTAGCGAACGTGGTAGTCGAGGTCGATGTCGTCGTCGTGGATCCAGACCGGATTGGCGAGGTCGAACGGCATCAGCGCGAGCTTCCTGGTGAACACCGCCGCCAGGTGCATCCGCTTGGCGACGTGTGCCTTGACCTGCTCGTAGAAGCCTTCGCCGGAATAGCCCGCCGGCGGTTCGAACAGGTTGAGGCTGCCGACGTGCATCGGCATCTCGGCGCTTTCCATGTGCAGGAACGCGCCGTCGACGATGCTGAGGTGTTTCATCTGGGTCATGGCGGCTCCTGCGCAATCGAGGTGTTGTAACTCCTTCGCCAGCGCGCCGACAGCGGGCTTGCACGGTGGCGCAAAATGCAGCGATGGATCGCAATCCGGGCGGCAACGCGGCACAAGGCGCCGAGCGGCGTGCCTTCTACGAGCGCATCGACAAGCTCGGCATGACGCCCCTGTGGGAGGTGCTCGGCGCGCTCGTTCCACCGCAGCCGAAGAGTCCGGTCGCGCCGGTCCATTTCCGCTACGAGGAGGTCCGGCCACACGTGCTCGAGGCAGGTCGCCTGATCAGCGCCGAGGAGGCCGAGCGGCGCGTCCTCGTCCTCGAGAACCCGGCGCTGCGCGGCCAGTCGTGCATCACCCAGTCGCTCTACGCCGGGTTGCAGCTGATCCTGCCGGGCGAGGTGGCGCCGGCGCACCGCCATACCCAGTCGGCGCTGCGCCTCGTCCTCGACGGCGAAGGCGCGTACACCGCGGTCGAAGGCGAGCGGACGACGATGCGCTACGGCGACTTCATCATCACGCCGTCGTGGACCTTCCACGACCACGGCAACGACGGCACCGATCCGGTCGTCTGGCTCGACGGCCTCGACATCCCGCTGGTCCGCTTCCTCGACGCCGGCTTCGCCGAGAAGAGCAGCGTCAAGTCGCAGGCAGACGCGCGCCCGGAAGGCGACGCGCTGCATCGCTACGGCAGCAACATGCTGCCGCTCGACCACGCGCCGATGCCGCACGAGCCGTCGCGCGTCTTCAGCTATCCGTTCGCGCGAACGCGCGAGGCGCTCGCCGGCATCGCGCGCGGCGACGCCGACCCGCACTTCGGCTTCAAGCAGCGCTTCGTCAACCCGGCGACCGGGCGATCGCCGATGCCGACGATCGGCACCTTCGCGCAGCTGCTGCCCGCGCGCTTCGAGACGCGGCGGTATCGCAGCAGCGACTCGACGGTGCACGTCTGCCTCGTCGGCGCCGGGCGGGCGACGATCGGCGAGCGCTCGTTCGACTTCGGCCGGCGCGACGTCTTCGTCACGCCGTCATGGCACGCGTGGTCGATCGCCGCGTCCGAAGAGACGATCGTCTTCAGCTTCTCCGATCGTCCGGTGCAGCAGGTGCTCGGCCTCTGGCGCGAAGAGCGCCTGTGAACGCTGCGGCGCGCGACCCGGTCATCGTCGCCGGTGCCGGAATCGGCGGGCTGGCGGCGGCCCTGGCGCTCGCGCAGCGCGGCTTTCGCGTCGCCGTGCTCGAGCAGGCGGCCGAGATCGGCGAGATCGGTGCCGGCGTCCAGCTCGCGCCGAACGCTTTCGCGGCCTTCGACGCGCTCGGCGTCGGCGAGCGCGCGCGCGGCCGCGCCGTCTACACCGATCGGATGGTGATGATGGATGCGGTCGACGAAACCCTCGTCGGCGAGATCCCCACCGGCGCGGCGTTTCGTGCCCGCTTCGCCAACCCGTACGCGGTCATCCACCGCGCCGATGTCCACCTGTCGCTGCTCGAGGGCGTGCGTGCGCAACCCGGGGTCGAGGTGATCACCTCGACCCGGGTCGCCCGCTTCGAGGAAGACGAGCACGGCGTCGTCGTCTTCGATGCCGCGGGCGGCCGCCATCGCGGCATCGCCCTGGTCGGCTGCGATGGCGTCAAGTCGGCGGTTCGCGCCCAGACGGTCGGCGACGACGTCCGCGTCTCCGGCCACGTCGTCTATCGCGCCGTCGTCGACGCCGCCGATTTCCCCGCCGACCTGCGCTGGAACGCGGCCGCGGTGTGGGTCGGCCCGAACTGCCACCTCGTCCACTATCCGCTGCGCGGCGGCGACCAGTACAACGTCGTCGTCACCTTCCACAGCCGCGACGCCGAGACCTGGAGCGTGAGCGAAGGCAGCCGCGACGAGGTGCTGTCGTACTTCGACGGCATCGGCGCGCGCGCGCGTCGCCTGCTCGACCTGCCGAAGAGCTGGAAGCGCTGGGCGACCGCCGACCGCGAGCCGATCGCGACCTGGACGCACGGCCGCTCGACGCTGCTCGGCGACGCCGCGCATCCGCTCCTGCAGTACCTCGCCCAAGGCGCGTGCATGGCGCTCGAGGACGCGGTCACGCTCGGCCGCGCGCTCGCCGCCAGCGGCAACGACGTCGACGCCGCGTTCGCGCTCTACGAGCGCTCGCGCGTCGCGCGCACGGCGCGCGTCGTCCTCATGACGCGCGAGATGGGCCGGCTCTATCACGCCAAGGGCGTCGAGCGCCTGGTTCGCAACGAGCTCTGGCGCGGGCGAACGCCCGAGCGCTTCTACGACGCGCTCGAGTGGCTGTACGGCTGGACCGCCGAGCGCTGCCTCGCGGCCTAGCGCCGCGGCGACGCGCGAACGAGAATCCGCCCGCGGGCGTTCGATCCGCAGTTTCGAGGAGACCGCCATGGCTGTGTTGCGCGATCGTCCGTACTGCCAGTTCAACTTCCTCGTCGACCTCGGCGACGGCAACACCGACGGGCCGCGCGCCGGCTTCCAGGAGGTGAGCGCGATCTCGACCGAGGTGGCGGTCAGCGAATACCGCAACGGCAATTCGAAGGAAAACAGCCCGATCAAGATCACGGGGCTGAACAAGGCGACCGACGTGACGCTGAAGCGCGGCATCATCGGCGCGCTCGACCTCTACGCCTGGCTGAACGACATCAGGAACGGCAACCAGAACGCGCTGCGCACCGTCACCATCCGGCTGCAGAACGAGGACCACAGCGAGGTCGTGCAGACCTGGAAGCTGCTGCGCGCGCGCATCGTCAAGCACAGCAGCGGGCCGTTCAACGCCAAGGGCACCGACGTCGCCATGGAAGAGCTCGTCCTCGCCTACGAGCGGCTCGAGATGGAGTAGCGCGATGGCCGAGCAGCGCGACCGGCCGCACGCCAACTCGAACTTCGTCGTCGAGTTCGGCAGCGGCGCCTCGCGCTCGGGCCGGACCGGCTTCGCCGAGGTCGTGTTCGCGCCGTTCACGATTTCGCCCGCTGCTCCCGGCCGGCGCGGCGCTCGGTCGGCACCGCCGCCTGCGGCGGCCGACGGCGAGGCGGCGGCGCAGCGGGTCGTCCTGCGTCGCGGCGTCACCGGCGCCCTCGACCTCTACGCCTGGTGGGACCAGGCGCGGCGCGGCCAGGCACCGCCGCGGCGCGTGATGAGCGTGAAGCTGCTCGCCGAGGACCACGCCACCGTCGTCTGGACGTGGCGCTTCCGCAATGTCAGGCCGGTCAGCCTTTCGTACTCGCCTTTGCGCGGCGTCGACGGAGGCGTGCTGATGGAGACGATCGAGCTCGCCTTCGACGACGTTGAGATGGCGTAGCGGCGCTGCCGCTATACGGTGCGGCGCGCGTTCTTCTCGCGATACATCGCGGCGTCGACGCGGGTCATCAGCCCGGCGGCGGTGTCGTCCGCCTCGAGCTCGACGACGCCGGCGCTGAAGTCGAACGCCCCGACGGCCCAGCGCGGATCGTGGACAGCGCAGAACGAGCGCAGGCGAGCGACGATCGCTTCGGCCTGCGCGTTGGTGGTCGACGGCAACAGCAGGGCGAACTCGTCGCCGCCGAGGCGAAACCCCGCGTCGACGCGGGAGCGGACCATCGCCCGGATGCCCGCCGTCAGCTGACGCAGGACCTGGTCTCCGGCGCCGTGGCCGAAGCGATCGTTGACCGCCTTGAACCGGTCGATGTCGAGGTACACGACGCAAAGCGGTTGGCGCGTGCGCCGCGCGCGCGTGAACTCGGCGGCGAGCGCGGTCTCGAAGCTGCGCCGGTTGAGAAGGCCGGTGAGGCCGTCGGATCGCGCCAGCGCCTCGAGCGCGCGTCGATCGCGACGCACGCGCCAGACCAGCGCCGTGATCACCAGCCCGCCGCAGACCTCGGTGAGCCAGCCCGTCGGCGAGGCCGGGAGCGAGCGGTGCTCGATCCAGTCGGTCAGGAACGGCACCGGGACGAGCGCGTACAGCCACAGCAAGGGTCCGATCCGGCCGAGCAGCGCCGAGGCGCGGTCGCGCAGTGTCGGCGCCACCGTCGGGAAGCGCGCCGCGGCATCTGGCATGGTCATGACGAACCTCCCGGCGAAAGTGTCGCGCTGACCGCACACGCCGCGGATGAGCGAACCGCGAGATCAGGTAAACGGTCGTAAAGCGACTGCGACAAAAGCACGCGGCGCGCGCCGTCCGCTCAGGCGGCCGGGTAGCGCCGGGGCAAGAGGACCCGGACCGTCGTGCCGTGCTCGGCCACGGTCTCGAACTCGACGACGGCGTCGAGCAGGTCGCACAGACGCTTGACGATCGCCAGGCCGAGCCCTTCGCCCTGCGACTGATGGATCGGGCGCGAATCGTCGTCGCTCGGCGCAGCGACGGTGGCGTCGGGCACGGGGTCGACCGGCTCGCCGGCGACCGCCGGATTGAGCGAATTGACGATCGGCGCGCCCGGGCCGGCGTGAAAGCCCGGGCCGCTGTCCTGCACGCTCAGACTCCAGCGGCGCGCGTCGCCCGGCGCCGCCTCGCCCCAGGCCAGAACGACGCTGCCGGCGCGCGTGTACTTGAGCGCATTGAGGAGGAGGTTCTGGGCGATCCGGCGCACCTTGATCGCATCGCCCTCGACGTCGAGCGTCTCCGGCCCCACGGCGCGGAGCGACAGCTTCTTGGCATCGGCGAGCGGCCGCACGTCGTCGCACAAGCGGCGCAAGACCTCGGCCGCGTTGAACGGCGCGACCCGCCGGTCCTCCTGGCCCGCCTGCAGTCGCGCCAGCACGGTGACGTCGTCGAGCAGGTAGCGCAAGGCGTTGACGTTGTTGCTGAGCAGGGCGACGAACTCGTCGCGCCGATCGGCGGGAAGGTCGCGGAACGACAAGCCATGCGCGACGTTGGAGACGACGCCGAGGTTGCCGCGCAGGTCGTGAGCCGCCTGCTGCCACAGGTCGGCGCGGCGCTTCTCGAGCTCGCGCACCTGCGTGAGCGCGCGCTCGAGATCGTGGACGGCGCCCGCCGCCTCGACGCGCTCGAGCTGGAAGTAGCGCTGCGCGCTCGTGCTCATCGCCTCGCTGACCTGCTCGGCGAGCTTCATGCGCGCCTCGGCGAAGACTTCGGACGGCAATTCCGGATGCGCCGCCGTGAACCGCTCGAGCTCGGCGACGAGGCAGCGGTGCAGGCAGCCCCACTCGCGGGTGACGTCATGCAGGTCGTAACCCTGCTGCCAGCGCTGCAGGCCGTGCGCCTCGGCATCGCGCGCTTCGGCGGCGTCGGCGACCGGCTCGCCCGGGACCGCGGCCAGGATGGCGGCGAACGACTCGAGCCATTGCGGCAGGTGGTCGACGAGCTGGACCCGGGGCAGCGCGTTGCTCGCGGTCAACTGCGGGTCGGCGCCGATGGCGGCGCGCCAGGCGGCGATCAGGGCCGGCGTGGCGGCGCGGAAATGCGCACCCAGTGCCTGTCGCCCCGCCGCCAATGCCTCGTTCACCACGGCCTTCCGACTCCCGGTCCCGTCGCCCAGGCCATTGTGCAGCGGCCGAAAAAGGCGGTCGAGCGTGCCGGTGGTGCCGGCACGCTCAGAGCTGGGACCCGAGCAACGACGCCACTTTCTCGAGGAGCTTCTCTTTCGTCGGCCGCGCCTGCCACTCGGCCAGGGTGATGCGGCGCGACTTCGCCAGGTCGGCGCTGAAGATCGTCACCTGCTCGGCCGCGAACGCGGCGTCGTAGATGTTGAGGTTGGCCTCGTCGTTGAGGCGGAAGGAGCGGTCGTCAAAGTTGGTCGATCCGGTCGAGACCATGAACTCGTCGACGATCATCACCTTGCAGTGGTACATCGTCGGCTGGTACTCGTGGATCTCGGCGCCGGCGGCGAGCAGCTCGCCCCAGCGCGAGCGCGACGCGGCGCGAACGGTCTCGGTGTCGATGTGCCCGCCGGGGGTGATGATCTGCAGCTTCACGCCGCGCTTCATCGCCTCGACCATCGTCTGGACGGCGAGCTCGTTGGGAACGAAATACGAGCTCGAGAGGCGGATCGTCCGCTTCGCGGCGGTGATCGACATCAGGTACATCAGCTCCATGCTCGCGCTGCCGCCGCTCGGCGAGCTGCTGAACACCTGCGCCGCGCCCTTGCCCACCGTCTCGAGCGGCGGGAAGTAGTCGGCGCCGTGCAGCACCGCGCCGGTGGTCTTGATCCAGTTGTCCATGAACACGGCCTGCATCTGCGCCACGACCGGGCCCTCGACCTGGAAATGGGTGTCGCGCCAATGCTCGGGGTCCTGCGCATCTCCGCTCCACTGCTCGGCGATGCCGACGCCGCCGGTGAAGCCGACCCGGCCGTCGACGACAAGCAGCTTGCGATGGGTGCGGTTGTTGAGGCGGCCGAGGTGGGCCCAGCCGAGCGGGTGGTACTTCTGAATCTCGACGCCGGCCGACTTCATCTCGGCGACGAGCGCCTCGTCCATCTTCTGCGAGCCGACCCAGTCGACGAGAACGTGGACCTTGACCCCGGCGCGCGAGCGCTCGGCGAGGGCGTCGGCGAATTCCTTGCCGATCGCACCCGACCAGTAGATGTAGGTCTCGAAGTTGATCGTCTCCTTGGCGCCGCGGATCGCCTCGAGCATGGCGGGGAAGATGCGGTCGCCGTTGACGAGGACGCGATAGCGGTTGCCGGCGATCACCGGCGGCCCGAGCAGGACGCCCATCGCGTGAACGAACTGCGGGTCCTCGGTCGAGTAGAGGCGCTCGATCTTCTGCTGGATCTTCTTCTCGCTGCTCTGCGCGTTGAAGACGACGAAGGCGACCAGGGCCGTCATGACGACGGCGATGACGATGTCCACGACGAGCGTCTTCCTGCTGAACCGGCCGCGGAGGTGCTGCGCGATCCTCACGCGCACCCCCGCGCGCGGCGCGGGCGGACGGGACGAAGGCGAGCGCACGGGTGGCCGGAGGCGTCAGACCCGCGGCGGATCGGTCTCGCGCTCGTAGTGGCGATGGCGCGCGAGGGCGGCGATGAAGACGCTGCCGGCATCGCCCGATCGTGCCATCACGAGCCCCGGGTCGTCGCTGCCGTCCGGCAAGGCGGCCGGCAGCATCGCCCGCTCGACGAGCGCGCTCTCGCGACCGAGGACAAGGATCGTCTTGCAGTGGCGGTACTGGTCCTTGACGAACTCGACTGCCTGGCCGAGCGCGGCGAGGCCGTCGTCGCTGCCGGGAACAACGACGCCGTCCCAGAGCACCGCCGGCGCCGTCTCCATCGTCACCTCGACGTGGATCGGGTCGCCCGACGCGGGCCGGACGACGCCGAGGCGCGCGCCGACGAAGCGAGGCACGGCACCGGCGGCGGCGAGCGCGGCGTGGACGAGGCGCAGCGACGCGCCGTCGATGCCGTCGGCGACAAGCAGCGCGACCCGGCGCGTCTTGACGCTGCCGTTGCCGGGGCGCGCCATCAACGACAGCGCCGGCGACTCGGTCACCTCGGGGGTGGCCGGGTTCTCGAGCACGCGCGGCTGCGCCGCCGGCACGGCGATGCCGATGCCGTCGGCGACGCCTTGCGCCAGATCGGCCGAGACGTTGGCGAGCATCGAGATGACGCGCTCGCGGATCGCCTCGACGCCGACCTTGGTCAGCTCGAAGCGGAACGCGCCGACGATGTGGTTCTTCTCGCTCTCGGTCTGGCTCTCGAAGAACAGGCGCGCCTGGGTGAAGTGGTCGGCGAACTTCTCGGGCTTGCCGCGCACCTTGTCTTCCATCACCGGCTGCGGGAACGGGACGAAGCCGCGCATGCCGGCCTGGAACGGGCAGCCGCCGCCGAGCGAGTTCGGCTCGTAGGCGACGCGGCCGCGTGGGATCGC
>Ga0068858_100007341_pt1 | contig 10666 bp, 10 predicted proteins | sample KBSSwiS12_FD_66589 | JGI IMG/M metagenome (GOLD analysis project Ga0068858, IMG submission 66589) | Switchgrass rhizosphere microbial communities from Kellogg Biological Station, Michigan, USA - KBS Switchgrass S1-2 | ecosystem: Host-associated > Plants > Roots > Rhizosphere > Soil ... | reverse complement strand
AGGACCTGGGAAGCACCAACGGCACGTTCGTTCGGCGCGCTCCCGTCGTTGCGGAAGTCGCGCTGGCGGACGGCGATTTGATCCAGGTGGGCACCGTCGATCTGACCGTTCGCCTGTGGGTGGCGGATCAGGCGCCTGAAACGAAGCGAATTCGCCGCCGGATCAAATAGCGTGGCGCCGGTGCGGCCCTAGGGTGACGTCGCCTTATCGGAAACCGCAACCGCCGACGGGTTGCCATATTCCGGAACGTTTCGCTGATACACGCGCCACCAGTGCACCACCTGCGTGACGTGTTCTTTCCCGTCGGCACCAATCTCTTTGGTGACGGGATCTCTCCCCCTCTGCAATTGCGCGACCTCGGCGCGATCCTGAATCAAGACGAGCGTCATTTCGTAAATTTTTCCACCGATCTTCATGCGCACGCGCGGATCGCGCTCGACGTTCGCCCACCACGCTTTGGAGTAGGGGAACTTCTTTTGCAGTCTGAAATCTCGTTCGCTTCCCTGCACATAGAGCTTGTCGCCCCGCCCGATGATATTGATCGTCACTGAGTGCGGAATGCCGTACCAGGTGCGCGTCTCGAGCATGATCGTGTTTTTACGGATCGGGTCGTTCACCTTGTTGACCCAGTCCCAATTTGTCACGGGCTCGTGGACGACTTCGCCAGTCAGCCAGAATCCCGGCCTGGTGGTCCGGCCGCTTTTGACGAACGCCTCGCTGCCGGGATCGACGTATGGGGGCTCGAGGCCGGTGACGCGCAGGGTCAAGAGCGTCCCGACCACGAGGACTCCGACGACGAGCAAGCCAATCTTCAATGCTCTCACCATCTTCGCTCTCCGTACGCACACCATATCACTTCCCCAGCGTCGCGCAGTCCCTGCAGGTGGCGCGTGACGCCTTCAGCAGTTTTGCAACTTCATTGCGCGGGGCATGGCGTAGAATCCGAGTTCGGTTGACTAGTCCTCGCCTTACGGCCTCGAGTCCAGGCGCGCGCGCGTGAACATCGCGATCACGGGAGCCAACAGCAGCGTCGGTCTCATCCTGCTGCGACACCTGGCCGAGCGCGGCGACATCCAGGTCGTCGCCTGTGTCCGATCGGCGCTGGCTGTACCCAACCTTCCAGTTTCGCCTTCGATCTCGGCGCGCGCGGTCGACTACGCCGATCGCGATGGCCTCGCCGCCACGTTGAGCGGAGCCGCGTGCGTGGTGCACCTCGCCGGGATCCTCTTCGAGAATCCTGTGTCGAGCTATCAGACAGCCAACGTCGACGCGACTCAGGCCGTCGTGGACGCGTGCCGGAAAGCAGGAGTCCGTCGCATCGTGCTGGTAAGCGTATTGGGCGCTGACCCGATGTCGCCCAATCGGTACTTGCGCTCGAAAGGCCGCGGCGAGCGCATCGTTCTCGAATCGGGTCTCTCGGGCGCCATCATCCGCACAGGAATCCTCCTGGGACCCGGCATGGCAGGCGCGCGCGCCGTCGTTCAAGCGGCGTCGCAGCCGGCCGTCACCCTGCTCGGCGGCGGCCGCCATTCGATCCGTCCGTTGGACGTGGACGATCTGAGCTGCGCCATCGTGCGCTGCTGTGAACGCTCCGGACCCGGACTGATCCTGTACGAACTGGTGGGACCGGAACCTGCGGCCTATCGCGATGTGGTGGCGAGGACGGCGGCGATGATGAATCGTCGCGTGTCGATTCGCTCCCTGCCGATATGGCTGGCCCGCCTGGGAGCCGCTGTCAGCGGATGGCGTCGAAGAAGTGGAATGACGCCCACCATCATCGATGTGATCACGGCCAGCGAAGTCGTGCACGAGAATGCGGACGCCGCGCTCGGCGTGCACCTCACACCGCTGTCGGCGACGCTCGAGAAGCTCCTGTCCTCGCAGATCAAGGTGGCCCACCCGTGACTGAATCCGCGGTGCCCTCGACAGCAAGGCCCGGCCCGGGTGCCTCGAACACGCTGGGCCGGGTGATCTTCCTCGCGATCGCGGCCGGGTGCTTCGTCTTCCTGTACTACCGCCTGGCCGGCGCCGCCGCCCGTGAGGGCCTTCCGCTCGTCGGCTACATGACACGGGTGTTCGCGAACGTTCGATGGCTGCCCTGGCTGCTGTTGATGGTCGTGTACTCGTGCTTCTACTTGTTGATCGACACGCTCGTCCTCACGCGGACGTTGAACTGGTTCATCAAGCCGATCCGATACCGGGACATCCTGCCGATCCGTGCCAGCGCCTACATCATCTCGCTCATCAGCGAGCAGGTCGGCAAGGGCGTGATGGCGTACTACCTCAATCGACGCTACGACGTGCCCGGGTGGGAAGTGGCGTCCGTGATGCTGTTCATCATGTTCGGCGAGGTCTTCTATCTGCTGGTGTGGGCCAGCGTGGGGTACATCCTCAGCGGGAGCTCGCTGCCGGCGATCTTTGGATGGACGCCGGTGATCACGCTGGGCGCCGCGGTGGTATTCACCCTGTGGGTCCTCTACTTCCGCGGGACGATCTTCCCAGGCAGCCAGTTTCGCGAGAAGAAGATCTTCCACGCGTTCAGGACGGCGACCCTGAAGCATTACGCGCTGTTCTTCCTGCTGCGCTCCCCGGCACTGATCGCGGCGGTACTGGTCTACACCATCGCGTTGAATCTGTTCGGCGTCCCCGCCTCGCTGCAGTCGTTGGTCGGCGTGCTGCCGATCATCTTTTTTGCCGCGACCGTGCCCACGCCGATGCGCGCGGCCGCCATCACACTGTGGGTCGTGCTGTTCCCGCAGAACGAAGGCCAGATGGCCGCCTTCGGATTCGTGCAGCACAACTTCTTCATCCTGTTCAACGCGCTGATCGGCGTGGTGTTCCTGCGCCGCGCCCAGCGGGAGTTGTTCGGCCGGTGATGGCGAACGCGCTGACCGCCATCCGGCTTGTAATAGCGCTTCCCGTGGCGATCGCCCTGGCCCGCCCCGAACGGCTCACGCCTGGCGTTGCCGCAATTTTGATCGTCGTTGCCATCGCGACCGACTTTCTCGACGGCGCCGTGGCGCGGAGGCAAGGCACGGCGTCGCCCGCGGGGATGTTGTTCGACCACAGCACCGACTGCTTCTTCGTCACCAGCGGCCTGGCCGGCGCCGCCATCGCGGGATCGATCACGCCGGTTCTGCCGGCGCTGATCCCGTTCGCCTTTGGCCAGTACGTTGTCGATTCCTACGTATGGCATCGCCAGCGGCAGCTGCGCGCCAGCTCGCTCGGACGGTGGAACGGAATCTTCTACTTCGTGCCGATCGCGCTCGTTGCCGCGTCACGATTGCCGTTCCCGGCCGGCTTCGCGTCGCTCCTGAGGCTGGCGGCGCGCGCATTCGCTTACCTGCTCGTCGCGTCGACCGTGCTGTCCATCCTCGATCGTGCGACGACGCCGATCCGATCGCGCAGCAACGGGCCATCCTAGAACTTTCACATCTCGGTAGTAGCGCAGGCCTTCAGGCCTGCGAAGGACGCGGGCTGAAGCCCCCGCGCCACATAGCTGGGTCGAGTCACATCGCGTTTACCGATCGCAGCCGACGACGTAGAATCGGGCGCATGACGTCCGGCGGGTATATCACGGGCTCGGTAACCGACGCGTTGTCTGGAGCACCGATCAGCGCCGCACGTGTCAGCCTGATGATCGTCGTCGATGTTTCTGGCGGGACGTTCGGACATCGTCCGCGTCAATTGATGACCGACGCGACTGGCCTGTTTGCGTTCGACGGTCTCGAGCCCGCGCAATACATGCTCAGCGTCGAGAAGACCGGCTTCGCGTCCTATCCAGACGTCTTCGGCGATGGGCCACCGGAGCGCCTTACGCTCGACGGCACCCATCAAATCCAACCGCTCCGAATCACCCTCAAGAAGGGAGCGGTGATCGCGGGACGGATTCTGAACGCGGCCGGAGAGGCAGAGGCCAACCTCCAGGTCTCTGCGCTCAAGCGCACCGACAAAGCAGGCCCGATCGGGTTCGCCCAAGTTGGCCATGCACCAACAAACGACCTTGGCGAGTTCAGAGTCGCCGGCCTCCCGTCAGGCGAGTACCGGATTGTGGCCTCGGCGCAGCGTCATGGCCTCTTCGAAACGATCCAGACCGGTCCGACGACAATGGCACCGACATTCTTCCCGGGGACCCTCGACGAACGCGCGGCCGGCATCGTGACGCTGGTCCCGGGGCAGGCTGTCACGGGTATCGAGTTCACGATGGCGACCGTGGCGGCGTTTCGTGTGTCAGGAACGGTCGTCGATCAGAGCGGCCTCCCTTCACCGCATGCGATGGTCACACTGATTCCGAACATCAGGACCAGCGCGTTCTTCATGCCGACGATGACGATCGCCGGCGACGACGGGACGTTCGAGATTGGCCAGGTGATTCCCGGAACCTACCGCGTCAGTGCAACTGCCAATCAGGGAGGCGCGGGCGGAGGGATCGGCGCGGTATCTTTCAGCGTCGCGTCGGATGGCTCTCCATCCGGGCCGGATATGATCACCGTCAGCTCCGCTGATATCACCGGTCTGAGGATCGTCGCCGATCGCAGGTAGGGATTCGCTACGGGGTTACCGTGCCCCACATGATGGTCGTCGGCCCCACCTTGCTCCAGTCGATCGTTCCATCCGCCGCTGAGCCCACATCGAGGGCGTCGTCGCCCCAGACGATCGCGCTCGCCCACGATTGCGGATCGTCCCAGACGAGATCCGTCGTGCCCCACATGATGGTGGAGCCCCACGTCACCGTCGTACCCCACATGATGGTGCTCGACCAGGCGCCGAGGTTGTAGTACGCGGTCGTGCCCCACATGATCGTGGTGCCCCAGATCACCGCCTGACCCCATGGCAGCGCATCTCCGCCGATCGTCGTGGACGGATCGACGCCGATGGTGAGCCACCAGGCACCGGCCGGCACCGATGGATCGACCGAGGCCGCCAGCCGGATCGCGCCGTCCGCATTGATGTTGCCGGATCCTTGCGTCAGCCGGTCGACGCCAGCGAGCGGAATTGCGGAGAACTCGAGCAGGGCTTTGACCGCATTCGGCGTCAGCGGCTGCTTGAAATGCTCCTCGTGCGCTTCGAGCATGAGCGCGACGACGCCCGTGGTCACGGCCGCCGCCATGCTCGTCCCGCTCAACCTGAGATACTGCGGCTGCTTCCTGGCCCAACCAACGCGACGATCAGGGTACTCGCCGTACAGAGAACTGCGAAGCGCGGCCGCCGCAACGAGGCGGCTACCGGGCGCGACGACGTCCGGCTTCGCGCCAGCGTCGTACCAGGTCGGCCCTCGCGAACTGTAGGACGCCACTGTGTCGTCGAGTCGCGAGACCGTGTCCTGCGTATCGACGGCGCCGACGGTGATGGCCGACTCCGCGTTCCCCGGCGACGTGATGCCGCCGTAGCCCGCCACTCCCGTCGTCGGATTCCTGCCGAAGTTTCCCGCCGCGGCCACCACAACAATGCCGGCGCGCGAGGCGGCTTCAACGGCCTGCACCAGCGGATCGGTCGTCCGCGGCTCGAACACCGGATGCCCGAGCGAGAGGTTGATGATGTCGATCTTGAGCCGGTCGCGGTTCTGGACGGCGAACTCGACCGCCTCGATCACGTCGCTCGTCAATCCTGCGCCGTGGCTGTCGAGTACCTTCAGGCTGATGATGCGCGCGTTCGGCGCGATGCCGCGATAGACGCGAACTTTGATGCGATGCGGATTGCCGTCACGTGCGATCTCTTCGGCGTCGCCCTGGGAGCCGGCTCCGGAACCGCCGATCAGTCCGGAGACGTGCGTACCGTGACCGTAGTCGTCATACGGCGAGACGCGCCTGGGTCCCCCCGTCACGTCGTACTGCTGATCGTGCTCGCCGCCGTTGAGATCCGACCCACGCTCCAGGCCGGAATCGATGACCGCGATGCCGATGCCTTTCCCTGTTGGTCCGGTATCGCGCACGGCGTCGAGGCCCAGTGTTTCGAGCAAGGTGCTCGGCGAGGTCTGACCCGTCTCGCCAACGATCGCGTCGGAATGGACGACGGCATCCGCCGACACGCTGGCGACGTCGGGATCGGCTTCGAGGGCGTCGAGGTCCTTCGCATGAATCGTCGCGGAGAAGGCGTCGACGATGGCGTGCTCGGCTCGAATAGCATCACCGTGCGCACGGCGCGTTTGAGCCGCCGCGGCGTGACGTCCCTTCACCGGCGTGATGATCACATGCAGGAGATCGTCGTCATGCCTCTGGTGCCGACGGGTGAGTTCGAGATCGAGCTTCGACCCGCGTCTCGGCCGGCCGGCGGTGCCTCCGCCCTTCGCGGCGTGCACACTGCGCGTCGCAAGGACAGTGCTGCCGACCAGCAGCCCGATCGCGAAGAAGACGCGCAGTTTCGTGACTCGCATCGGCGAAATCATTGGCGTTGATACCTCGTTGCGGATATAGCTCAGCAATGGGTTCGCCACCGTTGCCTCGATTTCAGGAATTCGGGTCAAGTGCTTCACAGCCAGAGAGTTCGGAGACATGGCGCGGATTCGGCGAACAGTGGTTTCGAGCGTCTGTGGTCCGAAGCGAGACGCGCAGATGTTCGAGTATGGCACTCGATGGTGCATCAGCGGCGCTCGACGGTGCAGCGGTATGCACTCCTGCGATCGAAGCGTGTGATGTTTCGGAACAACTGATGATTGCGGTGTGCACCATCACGCCATCCAACGTCACGCCGCCTTGTTTATAAACTCCTCGTGCTCCGGTTCAAGGTGTATTCCTCCGGCCGCTCGGAGGGCTGAACGGGTCTTCACACCAGAACAACCAAGATTGCCGTCCTCTCCGCAACGTGTCGCTGCTCTCGGCGCGGCACACGACACGCATGCTGCGCCGCCAATGCATCCAGTTCTGAAAGAAGTCCGGCACAACCCGGTCTTGTGGCTGCTGGTCTTCGTGCCCGCCGTGTTCCTCGTGAAGGCACGTTCGCACGAGGCCGGAACGACGCTCTTCGTCCTGTCGATCCTGGCGGTCGTGCCGCTCGCGACCCTGCTCAGTCATGCCACCGAGTCGGTCGCAGCAAAGACGGGCGATGCCGTCGGCGGCCTGCTCAACGCGACGCTCGGCAACCTGACCGAGTTGGTGATCGCTCTCGCTGCGCTTCGCGCGGGACAGTACACACTGGTCAAGGCCTCGATCGCGGGTGCCATCGTCACCAACACCCTGTTCATGCTTGGTGCCTCGTTCCTGCTTGGAGGACTTCGGCACCACCTTCAGGAGTACAACCGGACGAGCGCTCGCTTCCAGGCAGGACTGCTCTTCCTGGCGACGATCGCGCTGCTGATCCCCTCGGCGATCTCGGAAGCCGACTCGGGCCCCTCAGCGTCGTTCACACAGACGTTGAGCCTCGCGCTGGCCGTGATGCTCATCCTGGCGTACGGCCTTGGCATGTTCTTCTCGTTGACGACACATCGTGAGCTGTTCGGCAGCTCGTCGCATGAAGAGGAAGGCGAACCGCTGTGGCCGATCGGTTTGGCCCTGGTGATGTTGGTGGTGGTGACGGTTGTCGTCGCCCTCGTGAGCGAAGTGTTCGTCGAGTCCGTGCAGGAGGCAGCGGCTTCTTTCGGTATGACGCCCGCCTTTGTCGGGCTCATCGTCGTCGCCCTCGTGGGGGCGGCGGCGGAGATGGCGTCGGCATTTTCGGCCGCGCGCAAGAACCGGCTGGATCTGAGCGTCGGCATCGCGCTCGGGAGCGCGTCGCAAATCGCGTTGTTCGTTGCGCCGGTGCTCGTACTCCTCAGCTACGCGATCGGACCGTCACCAATGAATCTGCAGTTCTGGCCCGGTGCAATCGTGATGATGCTCATCGCGACGCTCACGGCGGCCCTGGTCAGCAACAGCGGACGGTCAGCCTGGTTCGTCGGGGTGCTGGTGGTGATGGTGTACCTCATTTTTGCCATGACGCTCTACCTGCTGCCACCGCGGACATCATGATTCGACGAGACCGCTGATGCTCGCGAAAATGTTCTTTGCGCTGCTGCTCCTGGCGGGGTGCGTGTCGATTCACGCGGCCGGGTTGAGTGCCGCCTTTCGCTGGATGCCGCGCCGACGGGAATTCTACGCCGGCTATTGGCACTGGACTGGAGTGTTCGTCTGCCTCGCAGCCTGGATGATCCTGCTCCATCTCCTTGAAATCGCCGTGTGGGCGCTCTTCTTCCACTGGAATGGCACGATGCCCGACGCGGCGTCGGCCTTGTACTTCAGCGCGGTGACCTACACGACGACCGGGTATGGCGATCTCGTGCTCCCGCACGAGTGGCGGCTGCTCAGCGGCGTCGAGGCGTTGACGGGCATTCTCATGTGCGGCTGGTCGACCGGGTTCTTTTTTGCGGTGGTGACGCGCATGTTCGACTCGCCCTCTACGGAGTGACCACACCTTACTTTTCTGTCATTAACGCACGGGAGACAAGACCGCGATACGATGGAGCGCAAGATGCCCAGACAGGGACCCTTGCTCATTGTCGCGGCGGCCCTTCTGTTCGTGTCGTCCGCCGTCGTCAATCTGTCCTCGCAAAACGCTCGGGCGACGGCACACAACGATCCGCCCGCGGCCGCGCCGGCGCCCGCTCCCCCGCCACCCGCGGGACGCCTCTATGTCGGATCCGAGGCCTGCCGGCGCTGCCATCAACCAGTCTACGAGCGATGGTCCAAAACCCGGATGGCGAATGTCGTCACCGATCCGCGTCAGCATCCTGAGCTGGTTGCGCCAGACTTCAACAAGGCTGACCCGCTGCTGACCTTCAAACTCGATGATGTCGCGTTCGTGTACGGGACGAAATGGAAGCAGCGCTACTTCAAGAAGGTCGGAGAGGATTACTTCCCGCTGTCAGCACAGTGGGACGTCACGCACAAAATCTGGCGCCCGTACCTCGTCGCGCCGAACACGGATTGGTGGGTGCCCTACTACCCCGCCACCAACGATGGACGGCCGACCGGCCCGCTGTGCGACGGCTGTCATTCGGTGAATTACAACGTCCGGACCCGACAGGTCACCGAATGGAACGTCGGCTGTGAACGCTGCCACGGCCCTGGCAGCGAGCACGTCCGCCAGCCTGCCGCAGCGAACATCGTCAATCCCGCGCGCCTGGATTTCACCCGTGCGAACGATACGTGCATCCAATGCCACTCGCAGGGACAGCCGCTCACGAATCCGATCCTGACCAAGTACTACGACTGGCCCGTCGGTTTTCACCAGGGCGGCAACCTGCGCGACTACTGGAAGCTCGAAGAACACAAGCTGGGCGAAACCAACTTCATGCATTTCGCCGACGGCACCGGGCACAAGAACCGGATGCAGGGGAACGACTTCGTCGAGAGCGTGATGTATCGGCGCGGCGTCACCTGCTTCAGCTGCCACGACGTTCACGGGACGTCGAACAACGCGGACACGATCAAGCCGGCGCGGGATCTCTGCCTCACGTGCCACAACCCGGGCTCCACCAACGGACCGCACAACGTCGCGACGATCGAGCAGCACACGCACCACGCGGCCGGCAGCGCCGGGAACGAGTGCGTCGCGTGCCACATGCCGCAAATCGAAACCACCATGGCGGACGTCAACGTCCGGAGCCATACCTTCAAGTTCATCCCGCCGTCGATGACCGACGAGTACAAGATCCCGAACCCGTGTACAAGCTGCCACAAGGACAAGACGACCTCGTGGGCCCGGGACACGATGCGCGGTTGGACGAACGTGTCCGGGTGGAGGATCGAATAGACAGCTCGGAGGTGTCCCGCGCGATGTGCGGACAGCTGCCGCGCTATCGATGCAACTGATCGATTAGCTCGTTCACGTGACGAACGATGGCATCACGCATCGGCCCGTAGCCCTGGTCGTCCGGCACGTCAGACCAATCGGTCGCCTTTCCAGAACGCACGGCCTTGTCCGGTAGCGTGCAGCCGATCGCGAAAATATGGGTGGCGCCGACGACATCCGCGTCTGAGATCGCCGTTGGCTTTCCATTCGGAACGGGTACGCCGTCCGCCTTCAGGCCGGCAAGCGTGCGCACGGACAGATCATCCTGCGGCGCCGTCCCGCGAAAGGTCGCTCGGAACGGCAAACCGCGTTCGGCGGCGAGCTTGTTGAAGTAGGCCGTCGCAATGACGCTCTTCGCAGCGCCATGTTCGCAGACAAACACGACGGCCGGCGCGTTCGCCGTCGTGGACTGTGGATCACCCAACATGAGACCAAGAACTGCAAGCAATGTGTGCAACATGAGAGACCTTTCTATTCAAGGGATATCGTAGGCGACGCGCCACGGCGAAAATTGCGGCCAGGTGCGCAACGCCGCGGTCGCCCAGGCGCGACTCCTGTCGGTGTGGCAGCTCGTGCAGGAGTCCGGCATCTGCGATCGCCCGGCCGACGCGGGCGAGATGAACCTGAACGTGTGACTGCGCACCATCACATCGCCGAGCATCTGCGCGATCTTCGGCATGTGGCAGCCCACGCACTCGTTCCCTGCCGAGCCGGCCGGATGATGCGAATGTTCTTCGAGCGTTGCCGTGTGCGGGCCGTTCGGCGATCGCGGGCCGTGGCACGTCAGACAAATTGAACTGGTCGGCTTGATCAAATCGGCGTTGTTGCCGGTCCCATGCGGGTCGTGGCAGCTGAAGCAAGTCACGCCGCGCGTGTACATGACGCTCTGCACGAAGTCGTT
>Ga0068858_100007333_pt1 | contig 10673 bp, 6 predicted proteins | sample KBSSwiS12_FD_66589 | JGI IMG/M metagenome (GOLD analysis project Ga0068858, IMG submission 66589) | Switchgrass rhizosphere microbial communities from Kellogg Biological Station, Michigan, USA - KBS Switchgrass S1-2 | ecosystem: Host-associated > Plants > Roots > Rhizosphere > Soil ... | reverse complement strand
GACCTCGTCCTGTTGGCGCAGCCGTACCGCGCGTACGTGAAGACGCTGCTCGAGCGCCAGGATTACCCGGTCCGCCGCCCGTACGCGGGCGCGTCGCCGGAACGGCCGTACGACGTGGCCGGCTGGACTCTTCCCGCGCAGATGGGCGTCGATGTCCGCGCCATCGAACGGTCGTTCGATCCGCCGCTGATGTCGCGGCTGACCGCTGCCGGAGTGGCGCCGTCGAAACTCTGGGGCGATCTGAAGCCGGCGTTCTATCTGATCGAGGCACACGGCAACGGCGGCGCCATCGCGGTCAACCGGCTGGTGGCCGCCGGCGCCAGCGTCTCCTGGCTCCGCAGCGCGGTGGACATCGATGGCTTTTCGTACGCAGCGGGATCGCTCGTGGTCGCCCACTCCAACGCGGTGAGACCGATCGTCGACAACATCGCGAGCGGACTCGGGTTGAGAGTGACGGGCGTGAGGCGGAAGCTCGCCGCGCCGGTGAGCCCGATCGGAACCGCCCGCATCGCGTTGTATCGCCCCTGGGCGGACAACGGCGACGAAGGATGGACACGGTGGCTGCTGGAGCAGTACGAGTTCCGGTTCGCGAGCCTCAACGATGCCGAGGTGCGCGCCGGCGAGCTTCGCCGGCGCTACGACGCGATCATCATTCCGTCGGCGTCCGCCGAGCAGCTTCGCTCCGGCAACCTGGCCGGCGGCGTGCCGCCCGAATATGCCGGCGGCCTCGCTGACACTGGCGTCGCCGCCCTCAAGGCGTTCGTCGAAGCGGGAGGTACGCTGGTCTGCCTCGACCAGGCCGGCGGACTCGCGATTGCGGATCTCGGGCTGCCGCTACGCGATCTCGCGCACCAGATCGGCAACGACGATCTCTTCTGCCCGGGATCGATCCTGCGAATCGATCTCGACCCGATGCAGGCCGGCGCTTATGGGATGAATCCGCATACCGCCGGTTTCTTCGCGTTCAGCTCGGCGTACGAGGTGGTCGCACCAGGCGAGGCGCGCGTCCGCGTCATCGCCCGATACGGCGACAAGGATCTGCTCGTGAGCGGCTGGCTCGAAGGCGAAGCGACGATCGCGGGTCGTCCTGCAGCCGTCGAGGTCGGCGTCGGCGCTGGCCGAGTGATCCTGCTCGGCTTCCCGGTCCAGCACCGCGGGCAATCGGACGCCACGTTCCGTCTACTGTTCAACGCGATCTTCACCGCCGCCAACGAATCCGCGCGTCCGTCGCGGTAATCCCCGAGTTGGTGCGTTTCGCGAATCGGTGAGTTGGTGCCGTGGATTCACCCACTTACCAATTCGCCGATTTCATCCGCGCTCCCGCGTTGGCATCCTCGTTGCCCCCTGCCTGCTGACCTCTGACTCCTTTGGTGTTTTTCCGTGAGTTTTCAGCGGGTGGGGTGATCCATGCGGCAGCGGTTGAAACGGCGGGCTCGAGCCGCATCGCAGTTTTCGCCATCGACAGCCCTCGTCCCCGTGGATGACATCGAGCGACGAATCTTCTCGCTCCGCGGGCACAAGGTGATGCTCGATTCCGATCTGGCGGAGATGTACGGAGTCGCCACCAAGGCGCTCAATCAGGCGGTCCGGCGCAACACCGAACGATTCCCCGCCGACTTTTTGCTCCGCTTGACATCAGAGGAAGCTGATTCTTTGAGGTCACAGATTGTGACCTCAAAGGCCGGTCGAGGCGGCCGCCGGTACCTCCCATATGTGTTCACCGAGCACGGCGCCGTGATGCTCGCCAGCGTGCTGAATAGCGCTGCGGCCGTGGCGGCGAGCGTGTTGGTCGTGCGGGCATTCATCCGGCTGCGAACGATTCTCCCGACGCACGCGGATCTCGCGCGCAAGCTCGACGCGCTGGAACACAAATGCGATCGGCGGTTCAAGGTCGTTTTCGAAACCATTCGCGAAATGCTCGCACCTTCGCTGGAACTGCCGAAGCGGCCGATTGGATTCAGCGTCGCGGCTTCGAAGGTCGCTGACGAACCGGGGGCGGCGGCGCATCGCCGGCCGAACCGCAAGGCACGTCGGCGGCACGCGACGAAACGCGCGAAGAAACGGAACACGTGATGCCCGAACCGCAACACATCCGAATGGGTGACCTCGTTCATCTCCGTGGCCAGCACTGGCGTGTCGTCGATGTGCGCACCTACGATCAGTGTCAGCGGCTCGCGCTCGCTGGAATCGAGCCGGCAAACCGCGGCCTCCGGCGGCAATTTCTGACGCCATTTGACACCCTCGCGGCGCTCGATCGCGAGGCGTCCGTCCAGTTCGTGCGCCCGCAGCGCTGGCGCCGCGCCTGCCGTGCGCTGCTGGCGGACGCCACGCCGGCGGCCGGACTCCGCGCGGCGCGATCGGCGCGCATCGATCTCCTGCCCCACCAGCTCGAACCGGCGCTGGCCGTGCTGCGCGGGCAGGGGTCGCGCGTGCTGCTCGCCGACGACGTCGGACTTGGAAAGACGATACAGGCGGGCCTGATCATCGCGGAATTGCGCGCGCGGGGAATGGCGGAGCGCGTTCTGATCGTCACGCCCGCCGGCCTGCGCGACCAGTGGGCGGCGGAGCTGTCGGCGCGATTCGACATCACGGCGTCGATCGTGGATTTCCGCGACGTCCGCTGCCGTGTGGCGACGCTTCCGGTCGGCGTGAATCCGTGGTCCACGGTGCCGATCGCGATCGCGTCGATCGATTACATCAAACGGGCGGACGTGCTCCGCTCCGTCGTCTCGTGCCGGTGGGACGTGCTGGTCGTCGACGAAGCGCACGGCGCCGCGGGCGACAACGATCGCCGCGCTGCCGCGGCTGCGCTGGGCGGGCGCGCCGCCTGCGTCCTGCTGCTGACGGCGACCCCTCACAACGGCGACGTTCACGCCTTCAACGCGCTCTGCAACACCGGCGCACACGCCGATCCACTGCTCGTATTCCGGCGCACGAGGCGCGACGTGAGGCTCGGCGGCGGGCGCCGCGTGCATCGGCTTCACGTGCGGCCGAGTGCCGCCGAAGCCCGCATGCATACGCTGCTCGATGCGTTCTCACGCGCCGTCCGCGCCGAACGCCGTTCCACTGACGTCTGGCTGCCGTTGGCGGTGCTGCACAAGCGGGCGCTCTCCAGCGCGCGATCACTCGAACGCTCGGTCGAGCGCCGCCTCGCCGCGCTCGGCCGAGCCGCCGGCGGGGAAGGCCGCCAGCTCGATTTGCCGCTGACCGATCCCGGCGGCGAGCTCGACGCGAGTGATGACGCCCCGGCCTGGGCAGCGGGCCTCGCGCTCGCGGACGACGCCCGCGAGAGACGTCTGCTGTGCGCCCTGGCGGAGGCCGCGCACGCCGCGGCCAGACACGAAACGAAGATTGCCGCGATCGTCCGCCTGCTGAATCGCATCCGCGAGCCGATCGTGATTGTTACCGAGTACCGCGACACGCTGCTGCATCTTCGCCAGGCGATCGACAGTCCGGTGTTGCTCCTGCATGGAGGTCTGACCCGCGAGGAGCGTGCCGCTGCGCTCGACGCCTTCGTCAGCGGCCGCGGCCAGATCCTGCTGGCGACCGACGCCGCCGGCGAGGGCCTGAATCTCCACCACCGGTGCCGGCTCGTGATCAATCTCGAGCTGCCGTGGAATCCGATGCGGCTCGAGCAGCGAATCGGCCGGGTGGACCGCATCGGGCAGCGCCGGACGGTTCACGCCTTTCACCTGATCGCCCGTGAGACGAACGAAACGCGGGTACTCGAGCAGCTCAAGGCTCGCATCGCGCGTGCGAAGCAAGACATCGCAGCCGCCAATCCTCTCGAGGACGACGAACGGATGATCGCAAGGGCCATCATCGAGGGACCAGCCGATGAAGGTCAGGGGTCGTCGTCCGGTCCGAGCGCCGTGCGCAGCGGCGACGGTGCCGGAGCCGATCGCATCGCCGGGTGTCTGATTGACGAAGCCGGCGCCGAGGCCGCGCGCCTTGCGGCCGCGCGGCGGCTTTCAGTGGAAACGGACGATAACGTGCTGGAGTCGCTCGACGCCTCGGGCACGTGGATCGCCACCGCACGGATCCGAACCACGTGCGTTCAGCTGCGCCGCCGCGTCCTCGCGATCCTTCGGGTGGCATACCAGGACGGTCAGGGGCGCACGTCGCACTGGATGCTGGTGCCGCTCGCCGTCGCCGTGCCCGGTTTGCACCGCCGTCTTGGGCGGGCGGAAGTTCGGCGCATCCTGCGCGTGATCGGGGCGGAGCTTCACGCCGCCGCCGCCACGGCATCCAGCCGTGAAGGCGACGCCATCGCCGCCATCATGCGGACGCTCGCCAAGGTCAGAGTGTCGCGCGAACGGGCGATCGCGCAACTCCTGCTGGAAGTTCCGCGATCCGGCCTGCAGCCGGGGTTGTTCGATCGACGCGCCGAGCACGCGGATCTGATCGACCGGGCTGCCATTGACGACGCCGCGGCGGACCAGGCCGGCCGGCTGGCCGCCTGCGAGCGTGCGGCGAAGGTCACCGCGCGAACGCCGCGTCTGCTACTCGTCCTCCTGCCTTGACAGTCCGCCGTCACATGCTGCCAGGCCTGAACGGGCACCTCGTTTCCGAGTACTTCCTCGAGCGTGAGCTCTTGGCGACAGGATCGGTTCTCCCGATCACGTCCGGCGGGGCTCGGGATCCGCGCCACGCCGAAGACGCCGGAGCGGTCCGTCGACGACTCGCGCTTTGGCGCCGTTCCGGCGACTGGCTGGGTCCGGCGACCAGCGTCCGCGCCCTGTTCGAAGCGGCCGCCGCCCCACTCGTCGAGGCCCTTTCATTCGACCGACCCGCGGCGATCGAGCGGCTGGATAGGATCCTGATTGCGACCATCCGCGCCAGCGGACACCCGGTCCTCCTGGTGGTTGCGCCGTGGGGCGACCGTCTCGATCCTCATTGGCGCGTCGCGGTGACGCACGCGATGCGGCGGTCCGCCTCGTGGACCCTGCTCTTCAACGGCACCCACCTCCGCATCGTCGACGCCGGCCGGCTGTATGCGAGGCGATTTCTCGAATTCGACGTCGATCTTGCGATCGACGACGAGCGCACGTGTGCCGCGTTCTGGTCGCTCCTGCACGCGTCGGCATATGCGGCCGCAGCCGGCAGCGATCGCACTCCGCTGCACGCGATCGTCGAAGCATCCGAGCTCCATGCGTCAGCGGTCTCCAAATCGCTGCGCGACGGCGTGCTGGCCGCATCGGCCGACGTGCTCGGCGCTCTGCTGCGGCCGGCCGGCCGGGGACGCGGCATCACTCAGCCGCTCGACAACACGTTCGAGCAGGCGCTGACGATCGTGTATCGCATTCTTTTCCTGCTGTTCGCGGAAGCGCGCGGCCTCGTCCCACTCTGGCATCCGGTCTACCGCGAGAGCTACAGCGTCGAGTCGCTGCGCTCGGCGGCCGAACGTCCGCAACCTGCGGTGGGGCTGTGGGACGCGCTTCGAGCGATCGCACGGTTGGCGCACTCGGGCTGCCGCGCCGGCGATCTTCGGGTCACGCCGTTCAACGGCCGGCTGTTCGCGCCGGCGAGGACGCCGCTTGCCGAACGCCGCGGCCTCGACGATGAGGCGGCGAGACGCGCCGTGCTCGCGCTGTCGACGCGGCCGGCGCCCGATCGCGCCGGGCGAGAACGCATCGCATACCGCGACCTTGGCGTCGAGCAACTCGGCGCGGTGTACGAAACGCTGCTCGATTACGAACCCCGACTGCTGCCGGACCAGCGGACCGATGCCGTCGGCCGAGTGCGGGTCACGCTGATGCGCGGTTCCGGGATTCGCAAGGCCACCGGCTCGTTCTACACGCCCCAGCCGATCGCCGATTACCTCGTCCGTCGGACGCTCGGACCACTGGTGCGCGAGGCCGCCCCGGAACGCATCCTCCAGCTCCGCATCGTCGATCCGGCGATGGGTAGCGGAGCGTTTCTGGTGTCGGCGTGCCGCTATCTGGCGGAGGCCTACGAGGCAGCGCTCGTCCGGACTGGTGCGTACCACGGATCCGATTTCGGCGGGCGCGAGCGCGAAGCGACGAGGCGGGCGATTGCCGAGCGGTGTCTGTATGGCGTGGACGTGAACCCGATGGCCGTCCAACTCGCACGGCTGTCGCTGTGGCTGGCGACGCTCGCGGCCGACCGGCCGTTGACGTTTCTCGATCATCATCTTCAGACCGGCGACAGCCTGCTGGGCGCCTGGCTCTCCAGTCTGCGGCGGCCGCCGATTCCGGGTCGAGGGCGCCGGGCGCGGCAGAATGCCAGCGCCCGTCCCCTCTTCGATGACGACGACATCGCCGAGGCGCTCCGCGCCGCGCTGCCAATCAGGTTCAGCCTGGAGGAAACGCCCGGCGACACAATCGATCAGGTGCGGGCGAAGGAATCCGCGCTGGCGGCGCTCGGCCGCCGTGATGGCCGGCTGGCGAGATGGAAGCAGGTGGCAGACCTGTGGTGCGCGGTCTGGTTTGCAACATCGAGCGCAGCCGTGCCGCCGTCGTCGTTCAGCGCGCTGTCCGACCTGATCCTTACCGGCAGCGGTGCGCTGTCATCGAGGCTCGCCGAGCCCTACTTGCAGGTCGCCGCCACGATCGCGCGGTCGCATCGTCTGTTTCATTGGGAACTGGAGTTTCCCGAAGCGTTCTTCGGCGCCGACGGCACGCGACGGCAGGACGCCGGATTCGACGCCGTGATCGGCAATCCGCCGTGGGACATGCTCAGAGCCGATGCCGGTTCGGCCGACGCGCGGGTTCGGTCGCGATCCGATGTGTCGGCGGTGGTTCGGTTCACGCGCGATGCCGGCGTCTATACGGCGCAGTCCGACGGTCATGCAAACCGTTACCAGCTCTTTGTCGAACGCGCGATGGCGTTGACGAAGCACGGCGGCCGGATCGGGCTCGTGCTTCCGGCCGGCCTCGCGATCGATCATGGAAGCGGGCCGCTTCGAAGACAGCTGCTGCGCACCTGTGCCGTCGATGCGATCGTCGGCTTCGAGAACCACCGCGGCGTCTTTCCGATTCATCGCGGCGTTCGCTTCCTGTTGCTCACCGGATCGAGCGGCGCGCCGACCCGATCGATCGCCTGCCGGCTGGGCGAACGGGATCCGGCATCGCTCGAGACCCTCGGCGACGAACCGGCCGACTCGTCGCCCTGGTTTCCCGTGCGGCTGACGCCAGCCTGGCTCCGTCGTCTGTCTGGCGATGAGCTGGCCATTCCGGACATTCGGGCACCGATCGATCTGGCGATTGCCGAACGGGCCGCGTCGCTGTTCTCTCCGCTTGGCAGCGATACCGGCTGGCGGGCACGGTTCGGCCGCGAGCTGAACGCGACCGACGACCGGGCGCATTTCACATCACCCGGTGCCGGCCTGCCGGTCGTGGAAGGAAAACAAATCGAGCCCTTCCGCGTGGACATGGACACGGCGCGCTTCGGCATCCCCGCCCGGAATGCCGCCCGTCTTCTCGATGCGGGACGCTACGAACGATCGCGACTGGCCTACCGGGATGTCGCCAGCGCGACCAACCGGCTGACGCTCCTTGCCGCAATTCTTCCGCCGCGGTGCGTGTCGACGCACACGGTGTTCTGCCTGCGCACGCCGCTGTCGCTGGTCGATCAGCATTTTCTGTGCGGGCTCTTCAACAGCTTCATCGTGAACTACCTGGTCCGGCTGCGGGTCAACACGCATGTGACGACGGCGGTGGTCGAGGGGCTGCCGATCCCGCGCCGGCAGGCTGGTCCGGGCGCCTGCCGTGAAGTCGCGGCGCTGGCGCGTGTCCTCGCCCGCCGCGCGGATGCCACCGCGTCGGCGCGGCTGCAGGCACTGATCGCGGGGCTTTATCAGGTGAGTGTGGCCGAGTTCGCGCACGTGCTGACGACGTTCCCCTTGATCGCCAAGGAGGAGCGTGAGGCAGCGTTGAGGGTGTTCGCCACAGAGACCGGGAGGCCACAGAGATGAATTTGCCACAGAGTCACGGAGTCACTGAGAACGATCCTTTAACGCAACGAATCATTGGCGCTGCAATCGAGGTTCACCGAGTGCTGGGACCAGGACTGCTGGAATCGATTTACGAGGCGGCGATCTGCATCGAGTTCGACGATATCGGCTTGCAATACAAACGGCAGACAAGACTGCCCGTTTATTACAAGGGTCGAACGCTTGGAGAATACCGCGTAGATTTAGTCGTCGAAGATCGGGTGATCGTGGAAATCAAGTCTGTGGAGCGGTTCAATCCTGTGTTCGAGGCCCAACTCCTGACTTACATGCGCCTGACTGAAAAACGTGTCGGGCTGCTCCTGAACTTCAACTCGCGGTTGATGAAGGATGGGATCACACGGCGAGTGCTGTGACGTCGGACCGTCCGCGTAGCGGGGCGCCTGATGAGAAGGACGACCCAAACACAAGCCGTGTCTGTGTCGTGTCGGTTTGTGTTTGGATCGTCCTTCTCATCAGACAGCGACCGGCTTTGCCGGTCGCTGGTCCGACGTCATCCGCACGATCTCTGTGACTCTGTGACTCTGTGGCGAACCTCTCCGTGTCTCAAAGCCCTCCGTGCCTCACGTCGTGAATCGACGCGTCTGCCCCAGATACCGTGTCGCCTTCTCGATCGCTTTCTGCTCCGCTTCCTCTTTGGACGCGCCCTCGGCCCGGGCGATGCGCGCTCCCGGATCGGCGTTGGCGATCGTGCAATGGTAGACGCCGTCGAGCTTGTATGACTCGATGATCACCGGCCAGCCCGCCAGCTCGCGTTCGACTCGTGACTGATCCTCTGGCTTCATGTCGTCACGGTTTCTCGACCTGCGCGCCGACCAGGTTGCCCCACTCGGTCCATGAGCCGTCATAGTTCTTGACGTTCTCGAAATCGAGCAGGTGCTTCAATACGAACCACGTCAGGCTCGAACGCTCGCCGATGCGGCAATACGCGATCACCGGCTGGTCACCCGAGATCCCCTGCGCCGAGTACAGCGCCTTCAACTCGTCCAGACTCTTGAAGGTGCCGTCGTCGTTGCAGTTCTTTCCCCACGGGATGCTCTTGGCGCCCGGAATGTGGCCGCCACGCTGGCAGGTTTCGGGAAGCCCGGGGGGCGCGAGAATCTCGCCCGTGAACTCCTGCGGGCTGCGGACGTCGACAAATGCCCCCTTGGCCGCCACCGCCTTCTGCACCTCCGGCAAGAAGGCCCGCAGCGATAGATCCGGTCCGCTCGCGGTGTACGTCTTGGCCGGGAAGGTCGGCGTGTCAGTGCTCAGGTCCCGGCTTTCCGCCAGCCATTTCTTTCGGCCCCCGTCCATGATCCGCACATCGTCGTGTCCGTAGATCTTGAGCTGCCAGAACGCCCAGGCCGCGAACCAGTTGTTATTGTCGCCGTAGAGCACGATCGTCGTCTTGTTGTCGATGCCGCTCTTGCCGAGCAGCGCTTCGAGCTGCGGCATCGGCGCGATGTCCCGGACCCGCGTGTCGCAGAGCTCGGTGGTCCAGTTCCAGCCCGCCGCGCCGGGCACGTGACCTTGATTGTACGCCGTCGTATCGACATCGACTTCGACGACGCGGACACCGTCGTCGGTCGCATGCTGTGACACCCAATCGGTGCTGACGAGAACATTCGGGACCGTCCCAGTCGTCATGTCTTCCTCCTTGTTCGCAATCGCGCATTTTGCCACGAGCGCGACGGGTCTGCCACCGCTTTGTGCGCGCCAAACATTTGACCGCCCGGCGCGGAGGCGAAGCTATAATGCCAAACTTCTCTAAACCGGCGCGGCACCACGTTGACTGACAAGGAAGGCTGATGTGAACCGCCCTGCTCGTATGTTCATGTTTGCGATGATCGCGGTGGGCGCGGGCTTCGTCCTGCCGCAGCGACCGGTCGGACAGAGCCGTTCTCTGACCATTGCCGCGACCGCTGCGGACCTCAAGTCGCTGCGCGACGCAGATCGCCGTGTCGAACAGATGACGCGCACCGGGGAATTGCGTTTGCGCGACGCGCGTGAAGACCTGCTGCTGCCCGGGCGGACCCATGAGCGCTACGACCAGTTCTTTGGCGGCGTGCGCGTGTGGGGCGGCGACATCACCAGACAGACGGATCACGGTCTGGCGGTCTCGCTTTTCGGCGAAATCTACGACGGCTTCGCGCTTGCCGTTGAGCCGAAACTCTCGCCCGAAGACGCGCGCGCGATCGTCTCGGATCTGGCGGGCGGCGTTGCGCTCGGCAATCGCCTCCCCGATCTGGTCATTCTGCCGCTCGAGAGCGGCGGCTACGCCCTCACCTACCGTTATCAGGCCGTGACGGCGGCGGACGCGTCGGTCTATTTCATCGACGCCGGCAGCGGCGACGTGCGGCTCAAGCACAGCCTTCTCCAGAGCCAGTCTGCGGTGGTGACCGGTACGGGCGTGTTGCGCGACACCAAGAAGGTCAGCGTCAGAGCCCAGGCCGGCACGTATGTCGCCGACGATCAGCTGCGCCCGCCATCGCTGCGGACCTTCGATCTTCGCGGCAACTTCAACGCCGCGTTGGACGCGTTGAACGGCGTCACCGCGCTCGGCACCGCGAATCTCGCCACCGATGCCTCGACCGCGTGGAGTGACGGCCCAAACGTCGATGCGCACGCCTACGAGGGCTACACCTACGATTTCTTTTTCAAGCGATTCGGCCGCCACGGGCTGGACAATCAGGACACGCGAATCGTCGGGCTCACCCAC
>Ga0068858_100007328_pt1 | contig 10677 bp, 14 predicted proteins | sample KBSSwiS12_FD_66589 | JGI IMG/M metagenome (GOLD analysis project Ga0068858, IMG submission 66589) | Switchgrass rhizosphere microbial communities from Kellogg Biological Station, Michigan, USA - KBS Switchgrass S1-2 | ecosystem: Host-associated > Plants > Roots > Rhizosphere > Soil ... | reverse complement strand
GCTTGGTGAGGCAAGGTTGGGCCTGGTGCGGCAGGGTCTGGCAGGTAAGGCAAGGTCCGGCGCGGCTTGTCAAGGCTCGGTAGGGCAGGTCTGGCTCGGCAAGGCTCGGCAAGGTGTGGTCAGGCAGGGCAGGTGTGGCATGGCACGGTGTGTTGTGACAGGGTTCGGCGAGGCAGGCCTGGTGCGGCATGGCACGGCAAGGTCTGGCTGGGCAGGGCAGGTACGGCATGGCGCGGTCGGGTTCGGTAGGGCGAGGCGAGGTCGGGTCTGGCAGGTTAGGTTTGGCAAGGTGCGGCAAGGCTGGGCTTGGTAGGGCAGGTCAGGTAGGGCAAGGCGGGGTAGGGCAGGGTCAGGCGAGGCAGGTAAGGCGAGGTAAGGCCTGGCATGGTGTGGCACGGTCAGGTAGGGCAGGTTCGGTACGGCAAGGCAAGGTGTGGCCGGGTCCGGCATGGCGAGGCAGGTAAGGCACGGCATGTTGGGGCAAGGCGTGGTTGGGTCCGGCAGGTAGGGTGCGGCCCGGTCCGGCTGGGTAAGGCCTGGTGCGGTTCGGCAGGCGAGGCAGGGTATGTCGTGGCAAGGCTTGGCTTGGCGGGGCCCGGCTCGGCAGGTCTGGCAAGGCTCGGCGGGGTGCGGCCTGGTAGGGCAGGTTTGGCTCTAGCTCAACCCGACACTGCAGGTCTATCGTCGTGGCATGCCGGTTATCGTTGCCCTTGAGGGGCTCTGCGACCCTTGTGCCAAAGTAGGTAAGGCTCACGTCCCCAGGTCGCTGCCTGGGGACGTGGTCATTTGCTGCCTGTGTGGCGTCGTGGAGGCCCGGGATGCTGATGACCAGCCCTGTGGGCTGACGCTGGACCAGTGGGATGACCTAGAAGCTGCTGCCTAGCTGGGGATGCCGAGCTTCCCGTGCTCCCGGGGCCACTCGCCGGTTGCTCGGTGGTGCAGGTTCGCGCAGAGGCCCTTGGGGTCCTTGGGGAAGTACTTCCTCAGATGTCGCACGCAGCGCCGGAACGAACCATCAGTGCCCCAGCGGATCTTGACCAGGCCACCTTCGCCCGTGGTCCAGTACTCCATGAGGCGCTCGGTGCCCTTGGGGTTCTTGAGCGTCCCAACGGTGACGAACTCGGACTCAATGGCAGGTGCGGCCTCGTCGTCGCACTCGGGGCATTCGAAATTGCCCCAGCGCCTGTGAAATGCCATGGTCATCGCGCCAGCCATGGCAACAAGGTACTACTATTCGCCCGTTTTCTCTAGAACGTCCTCGGGGCCGCTATAACCGACATCAAAGATGGGCTTCATGGCCTCATCGAATGGCAACGAGCCCCGTCCTGGCACATCCATCCGGCCATACCATCGGGCTCGATCGTTGAGGGCCACGTTGTAGGCGTCCAGGCAACGAATCAGGTACTCCGCCAGGATGAAGTCCTGGGTGTTGCTTTCGTTCTCCAGGCTGTAGCCGTTCAGCAGTGCCGCGAGATCGCCCTCTAAGTTGCCCCTAGGCATGATGCTCCTACGTTTCTCGATGCTGGCCCCGGGTAAACCCCGAGCATGATTGACCTGCTGCTATGGATCGTTGCGTTTGTGTGCTTCCTCATCGCCGCGTTCGTAGGTGAGCGTCTGGCTGCTCGGGTCGACCTGATCGCGCTAGGATTGGCCTCAGCAGCGTTGACCTTCATCATCTAGGAGCACAGCACAGTGGCCGTCGGTAGCCCCGGTGAGGCGAACAGTTCCGCCCGTCTCACCGAGAAGAAGGTGCTCGCCATCAGGACCCTCCACGGAGTAGCCGGCATGAGCATCGCAGAACTCGCCCAGCGCCTGGAGATCCCCCGAACGACCGTCCGGGACGTCATCAACCGCAAGACCTGGACCCATATCTAGGAGCACCACCTTTTGAGCCAGTCGCGTGCCTTGTTGCTGCTGATGAACTCCTCTGCCGCCCGGTAAGCAATGCCATGGCTCTTATGAGGACCGAGCTTCACCCCGAAGGTGCCGCTACTACCGGGCATGGCAACCATCTCGACGAAGACGAAGAACCGGTCGCTGTAAACACTTGGCTCCTGCCGCACCATGATCCGAGGTGGAACGATCGGTTGCCACCTGCTTGCGGGCTTTGGCCCTGGACCCATCAACCAGTAGTCGGCCGGGTCACGCAAGGTCCCCTGTTCTAGCTTGGGTCCATTTCCCATTGACCTTGACCTCAATCTTGATCTCGTCCTCGGGAATCTCGTAGCGCGTAGCCTCTGCCTCAACGGCTAGCTGCTGGCCCAGCGTCCGGCGCAGTCAAAGCTGGAACGTCGGCGACTCAACCATCTTGCGCCAGGCGATCTTCCGGTTCTGCCACTGGGTGCGCTCCTCCCGGGACTCGCCCCGGGCCCCTGAGGGATGGTGGATGTAGCGGGCACCCGAGTCCCGCTTGTTCTGGTTCTGGCCACCCTTGCCGCCGGACCGGAAGGTCTGTAGCTCGCAGTCAGCGGTCGTCACTGACAAGATTTTTGTTCGCATTGACTGTCCTTTGTGGAGCGATGCCGTGGAATTTGGGCCAGCAGCCCGAGCATCTCACGACACCAGTGTACTCGAAGCAGGCGGCTGCTGGGGCCCCGCAGTCGGCGCAGGTCCACCAGATATTGGGCCCCCACTCGGTTTCCACGTATATTCGTCCGTCTGAATATCGGTGCTCGTCACCCACAGCCATCGATGCTCCTACATGTATCGATGAATGCCCTGAAACTTGACTCTGCCAGAAAATTGGAAAATGGTCATTGCAAAAGTCCCAAAACTCCGAACTCCAGGTCCTGCGTCAGGCCCTGCCAGTACGACGTGCCACCGACCTTTGTGGACTCATAACCCATCGCCTTGAGTCGGTTCTGATACCGGCGCATGCCCAGCGGCGTCTGGTGATTCTCGGTGCAGTAGGCCTCGAACATCCCCCGCAGGATGGACGACTTGATCTGTGCACCAAGCTGGGGAATGAGCGCTCCATCCTCGATGCGGTCCCGGACGAAGCACGCAACCATGTCCACGTCGACCCGGTAGGCCTCGATGTCCTGGCGCACCGACTCAGGCTCAGCTAGACCGTAGAGCCGGTACTGCTCCATGCCCTCGATGAGCCAGTTCAGGATGCCGTCGGCTTCCTTCGCCAGCACCTGGGCATAGCCGAGGCGATGACCTTCCATCGTGATGAATTCGGTATTCATGCTGATAGTCTTCGCACGTTGCCAGAATGCGTTGTCGTCGCTGTTGACCTTCGGCAGGAAGTTGGTGGCAATCCACACCACGCAGTTGGGGCGCCACTCGCTGTACGCCTCGTAGAGGCCCCGCGAGGTCACCATGTCGCCACCGGTGACCCGCTTGACGAGGTCCTCATCCAGTTGCTGGCCCTCCGGCATCTCCGAGGTGCATACGTAGCGTGCCCCTCGGATCCGGTGCAGGTCGAAGGTCTCCGTGTTCTTCTTGGTCCTGAAGGTTGATGCTGGTGCTGTTGCTCCGTACCCACCGAACACGGTGCCCATGACCGAGGTCAGCACGGACTTACCGGTGCCGGAAGGGCCGTGCAGCATGAACATGACGCGCTCGTCGGCCTTGCCCGTGAGCGAGTAGCCCATGGCTCGCTGAACGTAGAGGCGAAGCTCCACGTCCGGGAAGGCGTCCTCCATGAACTTCTCGAACATCGGACACTGGGCGTCCTTGTCGTAGCTGGCGCCCATCTTCTTCGTCATCAACAGCTTCGGGTCGTGCTCGGGCATGAAGACGTTGTTCTCCAGGTCCAGCACGCCGTTGGGCAGGTTCAGTAGGTTGATGTCCACATTGAACTCGTCGCTGGTGATGGCGATGCCTGGTTCGGTGGCGAACATGGCGATGGCGGCGTCGATTTTTCCCTTGTTCATCAACGCTGAGGCCCGCGAGTAGTCCTTGCTGGCTGTCTTGATCAGTTCTGGGTCACCGGAGACCCGAGCTTCTAGCAGTACCTGTTCGGCCTGAGTACGGGCGAACTCCGCGCACTCGACGGCAGCACGTTGGATGTAGTTGTGCTCGTCCTTCACCCAGACGGCACCATCCCACCGGTACCAGCAGTTTTCCCTGGTGTTGAACCGGAACTCGTCGCCGTGTTGCTGTTTCACTCGCCGTCCGTTACCTACATCAGTAAGGTCTAGACCCGCATGTGAGGGTAACGATACCTCGACCTCGGCACCATCGTCGGCAGTCCATGGCACCAGGGCTGTGACGGTGGTTCCGATCGGATCGCCGTAGCCCTGTTGACGTAGAGACTTGGCAGCTACCGACAGGTTTCCGCCGTGATAGTAGGTGGCGTAGACCATGAACTTGCTCAGTGGGGTTTCCGTCGGCAGGCCGGCCGAGGTGGAGAAGACGTACAAGCAGTCGTTGCCATGCCGGTAGCCCGTCGTGGCAGAGTGTCCGTCCTTAGGGTTTTTGCCGGGACGCACCCAAAATGTCTCGTGACCGAACCGGTGGCTGACCTGCCATCCCTGGTCAGTGAACCAGGGCTCGTTCCAGTCGGCCTTCTCGTTGAACTCGTCGCCTGGACGCATGCCCAGACCCATGGCCTGGCGCTGCGCCAGTGTTGCTGACGGCTGCGTGGGTGCCGGCGTGGGCTCCACTGGGGCCGGCGTAGCGTCGAGTGCTGCTGTGATAGCGCTGTGTAGCGCTACTCGCTGTGACCAGGTGATCTCAGGAATGACTCCCTGCTGCCCCGCCACGGTCGACCAGTCATCGCCGTTGGGGTGACACTGGCCCCCCGACGGGGCCACGATGACGTAGCCGCCCTCGCCCCGGGTCTCGGCCAGCGTCTTCATCAGTCGAGGGTTGCTGGGGTCAGGCTCCTGGGCCAGCTTCGTATTACCGGGAATATCGTGCTCGGTAATTCGATAAAGGAAATGGAGACCACCGGTCGGGGTCAGTTCTGCGTAACCGTGGTACAGGAGCGATTCCCAGAGGTCGATAATCCCCCGTGTCGCGCACTCCTTCTCCACCTTCTTGAGCGCCTCGGCCGTGGTTGCTGCTGCCTCAAGCTCCGTCATTTCCAGGTTGCCGGAAATGGCCCCGCAGATGACCGCCACCCCGACGTCCTGGCCCTCGCGCCAGTAGTGCTCGACCTCGTGCTTCGTCAGCCTGGTGCGCTGTAGAACTGACCAGTCCCGGGTTGGACGCTTGGTTCCGTTGGCCTGGATCGGGACGACCGAGACGCCTGCCGTCCACCACGGGAGGGCAATGTTCTTGTGGGCTACTTGACCCTCGACCACAACATCTGGCATCTTATCTCCGATTGCAGATAGACGGGTCAACCAGTGACTGGCATCCTGGTTCGCCCGCTCGGGGCCCTTGCCATTGGGGTGTGGCAGGGGCCCCTGCATCTGCACCTGGAAACCGAAGGTACGGACGACTGTAGACCCGGGTGTTAGCCTCGCGCTAGGGGCGCCGCCGGGTATCTTGTCGGTAGCTCTCTCCAGGGGCTAGAGGCCCTGCGCCGGTATCCTGCTCCCGGCGCAGGGCCTCATCTATCCCTGGGGATGTCCCCCTAGAACGGCGCCTCGTCCTGGAACGGATCTTGCTGGCTGGCCCGGTTGCGCTGGGCCCGGAACTGCTGCAGAAGATCCTTCTCCGCGTTACTCAGCGTCGCCGACCCAGCTACTGGGTGATAGCTCATCGAGTCCAGGGTGGCGTTCTGGGCCGGTGCCTGCTGCGCCGGTCGCTGCGCCTGCTGCTGCGGCGGAACGCTGGCCTGCGCCTGTTGCTGCTGCTGCGAGAACAGGCTGGCCCGGAAGTTCGGGTGGGCCTGCTTCCAGGCGCTGGCACGCTCACGAGCAGTCGGGTCCCCGGACATGTCGACGATGATCCAGCCAGGATTCCTGCCCTGCTTCGCCACCGACTGACCCATGACGCCGAGCACCTTCGTCCCGATCTGGGACTTCAGGCTGCCGATCAGCAGGTTCTGGAAGAACGTGCTCCGGCGGTACACCTTGCCGGCAAGGCCCTGCTCGTCCTTGTCGTCCAGGTCCACCACGTCCACGATGATGGCGTCCGAGGGGCCGTACTGGGTCTGGATCTCATCCACGTACCCGATCGGGTACACGATGAGGAGGTGACCTTTGAGGTCGCTGGGCCGGGCGTACTCCCCGGTGACTTCGGTGGGACGTCCCCACTCGTCGTCCATGGTCATGGTTCTCTCCTTGGGGTTGTGGGCTCTTACTCTGCGCTCTCGGCCCAGTTCGGGTCAACACCCTGACCGAGGTCAGTAGGGGCTGGCTCGTCCGGCGGCAGCGCCGCCTTGTGCTCGTCGTCGCCGACCTGGGAGGCCAGGACGCGGATGTGCTCCTCGGCCTCGGCCAGCTTGACCTGCCAGCGCTCGATGGCCGCGAGGCACTTGTCCCGCTCGCGCATCGCCACGGCCATGTTCTGGTACCAGTTGGCCGCCTTGGCAGCCTGGTCAATGGTGCTCATCTTCCGGGGCATCCCCTTTCTGAGGCTGGTGTGTCCACATCGGACTCACGCAGGTAGAACGGACACCACACACAGGCATCTCCTGGTGTGGGTTCAACGAATTGGAAACGATGAGGGTTGCTCTCGATGTCGTAGTCGAGAAGCTCGTAGGCCACGCGGTAGAGCCGGCGCAAAGCGACAACAGCGACTTGTTCGTCGTAGGGCTCCACCCAGACGTAGGCATCGTCAAGCCAGCCCGAGCGAGGGTAGAAGATCAGGGCCACATTCTTGACTTCACGCCCGGCCCGGCGGTGTCCGAGCCCGTACACCTGAACCTGGGTGCGGTATCCATCAGGGATGATGCCTTTGCGTATCTTGCGCATGCCGTCGGCGCCGCTGGTTTTGTGGTCCACGACGGTCCCCGTAGGAACGTGGAAGAGGTCACTGCGGCCCTTGACCATCGGGTCTGGGTACACCCGACACTCGGTGAGGTAGCCCAGGTCTTTGACTGTGGACTGATACCGATTGATGGCTCGTTCTAGCCAGTCATGGATGGAGGTGCCGACGATGGCTGGCCAGGGATCGCCGAAGTTGACGGGTTCGACGCCAGCTATTCGGTACGCCAGCTTCCGGTCGCAGGGATCGCCCAACTCAGAGGGGCCGATAGCGCGCTGCAGGGACCGAGGAGCGTTGTGCTCGTTCCACAGGATGATCTGCGAAAGCTCATGTTTGAGTGCCATGGTGTGGGGATTTGACCCACCCAGAACGGCAAACTCGTCAGTCAACAGCTACCTCCCGGAGAATGATCAGGAGCTTAGCTGCAGGCACCGACAAAAAAAGGGACCATCCTCCCGGGGATTCGGAAGGATGGTCCCTTTGGTTGTGCTGATCTTGCTGGTTACGACTCCGTGGCCTCGCGGGTGCGACGGCGAGGGAACTCGGCCAGCTTCTTGCTGCTTCGGCCGCCCATGTGGTGGTTGTAGCGCTCCACCAGCACGTCGATCAGGCAGTCCGAGATGCGTCCGCCCCGGAAGGTCTTGACGTTCTGGCCACGCCCGATGTACTGGTGCACGCCGCCGATCTCGGCCAGCTTGCGCTCCAGGCGCTTGACGTCCACGCTGCCCTCGTAGTGCCGGTGGAACCGGGCGAAGGCCTCGATGACCTGGTTGTTGTACACCCCGCCCTTACGCTCGGGGTCGAAGATCACCTGGATCTCCTCCAGCGCCCACCGGAAGTGGCGCAGCCCGTCGCGGGTGTTGGCCAGCCGCTTGGCCAGGTCCACAGCCATGAGGCCGCTGGGGACGCCGATCTCGATGCCGAGGCCGTCACAGACGGCACGGATGGCCAGAGCCACCGCGTCCTCGCCGACGAGTTCGTTCTTGAACCGGACCGCTGCCGACACCGAACGCCGGTAGTTCAGGTTCAGGAACAGCCAGGCCTCTTCCTTGAGGGAGAGCCCGTAGTGGATCACGAACGGAACCAGTTCCTCGTACCCGACCTTCAGCGCTGCTGCCCGACGCTGCTGGCCGTCGAGAACCACGTAGGTCTCGTTGCCATTTTCGTCGATGCGGCAGCTTGCCGTCGGCACGTTGAGCGCTGGCGGGCTGAAGTTCTTGGCGATCGTGTTGATCTCGGAGGTCTGCTCCGGCCGCTGGATCGCTGGGTCGATGACCGTCTCGCCGAAGCGCAGCTTGCGGATCACCTGGTAGTGGTTGGGGTTCTCGGACCTGAAGGTCCGGTTGACCTCATCCGTCGTAGCCGGCTTGCTAGCCACCGTCTCGACGACCTTCTCGCCCTCGGCCTCAACCTCGACCTCTGGCGCGAGGCTCGTCCGCTCCTCCGTCGGCGCGTCCAGGCGGGGACGTCCGCCCTTGGTGACCACGGCGTTGCCGGCATCGCGGAACTGGATCCGGTGGTGCGTGGGGTTGGTACTCATGAATCCTGCTCACCTTCTGTAGATTGTGTCGCACTCTCCAGGCGACGTCGTAGTGCGTTGAGCCGATTGACTGTTGTGCGAATCTGGCCGATTAGCGGCTCGGTGTTGAGGCTTGGCTCGAAGCCCTCGAACCTCAGCGACTCCTCGCCAAACTGGCTGATGACTCGGCAGAAGTTGGCGATGACCTGGTCGTCAGTCAGCGGATGGTCCCGTCGCCGCCTCTCCCAGCCCCTCACCTGATCCCTGGGCCGTCGCCCTGCCACTTCTCTCACATTGAGAACCTCAGCAGCTTGGTCGACGGGGATCTCTCCCCTTGAGAACTCTCGCAACAGGTTGCGAAGTCCGTGGATCCCTGTGAACGTGCCGTTAGGGTTCCTGGCCTCAACCTGCCGAATGAGCATCCGAAGGGCCTTACTCTGGTCGTCAGTCGGCTCGTACTTCTCCTCGATGCCCCTGAGGGCAGCGAACGAGTCCCTGAGCGCCTTGACTATCGCCTGATCCATCCCGAACGCACGCCCAAGGGCGCTGTTCACAGCAACGTCTCCTCGCTCAGCCTTTACCTCTGGTGCCTTCCCTCTCCTCCTGGCCGCGACCGCCTTGACCATCTTGGCGATCTTCGTTGACTTGTATAGAGGTGTGATGCCCACCCGCCACAGCGTGTCCAGGTCCTCCCATGACATGTACTCAAAAGGCAGACCGGTTGCCTCGGCAGCCCGGGTGTGCTCCAGGTGCCCGATGATCCTGTCCCAGTCGTTGGTGATAACTACCGGGATCTCCTTGCGGCCCAACGACATGTAGGCCGTGATTCGACGGGCACCATCGAGCACCAGCAGGTCTTCGGTCACCAGGATCGGCACCTGTAGGCCCTGCTTCTTGATGCTCTGACTGAGCGACTCTACGTCTCCTATGGAGACGCGGAACCACTCAGGATTGGACCAGAGGATGTCGCGTATCGGCATCCTCGCCTGGCCCGCTGGTTCCGTATCCAAAACGAAGCTCCACTTCAGCGTTTCCGGACGTGCTTAACACTACAGGGGGATATGGGGGTGCGTCAAGTGATCCGGGGATTGAATTAAGATGATCATGAAAAAGGCCCCGGGGTTCCAAGGCGGACACTTCCCTGGAACCCCGGGGCTGGTGGAGAGAGTAAGGCTCCTAGTCCCACCAGCCCTTGATGCTGGCGTGGTGGTGATGCTGCATGCGCTCGACGATCTCCACGTCGCCGGAGCCGTTGTACTGGTGCTTGGCCTTGGTCATCTGATCCCTGACCTTAGCCCGGTCGGGCCCGTACCAGTCAAGGTGTCGGTCGGTCTTACGTGGGCCCCAGGTGTACCGATACCTGTAGCTGCGACGCTCGGACCAGTCGGGCTCCCAGGTACAGAGCCGATGAGTTCTCTTGTACTGCGGATGCTGGCGAACGACTCTCTCCGGCAACGTGCAAGGCCGGTCACCGTACCGGCTCTGGCTGTTGATGCAACGCCAGGCGTGCCAGGGCTCGTAGTACTCGGCCTGCACCCAAAAGGGCATGTCCTTGTCGGTTCTTGACATGGTTCCTCCATGGCCACACGGTGTGGCTTCCTAGGTCCATGTCATAGTTATCCTCCTAAATATATCGATCTATCCTTTTCGGATAGAAGCTGTGTAAAAATCCCAAATAGGGCGTGCCCCGAGGCGGACTCGAACCGCCAGCCTTCGCCTTAGGAGGACGCTGCTCTGTCCATTGAGCTACCGGGGCGTTGCTGTGACGCTTTGTCCTGCCGTCATAACCATGCGCTCCTCCACGGCGTGCAGGAGCGGCTGTCGTATCGTCCAGCCTAGATCGTAGAGCCGGGCCAGGCTACCGACTACCGCGATGCTTCCTCGCCCCTCCAGGGCCACCCCTGTCAGGACTTCATCGACGGCCTCCTGGTATCCGCGATCGGTGGTGAGGTAGGGCCCGATGCTGTCCAAGACCACCACCATGGAGGCGCCGGTGACGGTCCAGCGGATGCTGCCGTACTGCCATGAACCTTCTACGTGGATATGGGCCTCGGGGCAATGCTCCACACAGTTACGGCGCAGTATCTCTGGGCTCAGGGGCGAGGTCGTGCGGTACTCCGGCTTGGTGCCGGTCATGTCGCATAGGCGCCTCACCACCAGGTGCTCCTTCGAGTCCACAGTCAGGGTGATCTGGCGCGTGGCCCTGGTCCTGTTCTTCTTGTAGGTCAGTCTGCCCTTCAGGTCGACAACGCCAGCCATCCAGGCCAGGTCGTACCCGGTAAACGAGGCCATGAGCCTTCCTTACTCTCTCCAGGATGTAGTGAAGGCCC
>Ga0068858_100007326_pt1 | contig 10679 bp, 8 predicted proteins | sample KBSSwiS12_FD_66589 | JGI IMG/M metagenome (GOLD analysis project Ga0068858, IMG submission 66589) | Switchgrass rhizosphere microbial communities from Kellogg Biological Station, Michigan, USA - KBS Switchgrass S1-2 | ecosystem: Host-associated > Plants > Roots > Rhizosphere > Soil ... | reverse complement strand
GAATCCCATTCCGCCTCAGGTCGTCGTCTCGGCGCGAGATTTACAGGCTTCAATCGCTGAGATGAGCTCCATCACCACTGCGGATGTGATCGAAGAGATCAAGCAGATTGAGGTAGCGCGGCCTGCGACTATGCATCCTCGACCCGCGTCGTTGGCGAACTACGAAGCGCCGCAGAACGAAGTCGAGCGCACTCTGGTAGAGATTTTCCAGAACATGCTTGGCATCGAACAGGTCGGTATCCACGACAACTTCTTCGAACTCGGCGGTGACTCCGTGCTCGGAATTCAAATCATCGCGCAAGCCAAACGTGCCGGCATTCATCTGACGCCGCAACAGATCTTCCAACACCCGACAGTAGCGGAGATGGCCGGCATCGCCACCGACAAGCAACCAGAGAAACGATCACCGGCTCCCGCAATGGAAGAGGAGACCGAGATCGATTTGTCATTAACGAAACTTGACCAGAGTCAAATGAATGAGCTGATGGCAATGATCGATGAAGATGAGACGCAGGACGAAGAGCCACTCGCAACAGCGGAGATGACTGCCCCGCAGAATGGCGACGCGAGCCGCGTGAAGCCTATCGACTTCAGTCTATTCTTCTTCGCTGCCGATAATCTCCGTCCCGGCGAAGACAAATACCAGCTTTATTTGGAAGGCGCGAAGTTTGCCGATCGCAATGGGTTCTCGGCTGTCTGGACACCTGAGCGACATTTTCACGAGAGTGGTGGTCTCTATCCCAACCCGTCTGTTTTGAATGCCGCGCTCGCGACGATCACGCAACAGGTTAAGCTGCGTGCGGGCAGCGTCGTCATGCCGCTACATCATTCGATTCGAGTCGCGGAAGAGTGGGCCATAGTTGACAACCTCTCGCACGGGCGCACCGGTATCTCGTTCACCTCCGGCTGGATACCCAACGACTTTGCTTTCTTTCCCGAGAGATACGCGCAGAAGCGAGAAGCGATGTGGCGTGGCATCGCGGAGGTGCAGCGTCTCTGGCGTGGTGAGTCGATCACCGCACGAGACGGCAAAGGCAGTGAGACGCAGTTGCAGGTTCTGCCGCGACCGATACAACCCGAATTGCCGATATGGATCACGTGCAGTGGCGATCCGGAAACGTTCGTCAGCACCGGTGAGCGCGGTTTCAATATCCTGACAGCACTATTGGGCCAGTCAGTTGATGAAGTCGCGACTAAAATTGCGATGTATCGCCAGAGTCTTGCTCAGCACGGGCACGATCCTGCGACTCGTCAGGTGACGTTGATGCTGCATACCTTCGTCGGCGAAAACCTCGATTTTGTGTTGAGCAAGGCGCGCACGCCTTTATGCAACTATCTCAAAGCGCACGTTGGTCTGATCGAAACGATGACCAAGAGCCTCAACATCAAGGTTGACATCGGTGCGGAATATATCGACGACTTAGTGGAGTTTGCGTTTGAGCGTTACTACCAGACCGCCTCGCTGATCGGAACGCCGGAGAAATGCCTCGACCTCATGGCTCGTTTGCAGCAGATCGGCGTTGACGAAGTAGCCTGCTTCATTGATTTTGGAATTGATACCACTTCCGTTCTCGACAGCCTGCAACACCTCGTGCGGCTCCGAGATCTTTCCAGCCGCACCAACGAAAACAGCACTATCCACAGATTACACAGAGTCCAATCTGTGTAATCTGTGGATGAACAACTACACAAAAACAAGAGAGACATATGAATACAGGCACTGCAACCCTCATGCAACCGCAGAACTGTCCCGTCAGCTCGTATAACGAGTGGGATCTACTCGAAGAAGTAATTGTGGGCGTGGTAGATGGCGCAGCTTTTCCGTCGTATCACGTCGCCCTTGAGGCACCGCTGCCGCAAGATCGGCGTCAGACGTTTCGAGACAATGCCGGCAAACCTTTTCCCACCGAACAAATCGCCCTGGCGAAGCAGGAGCTCGACGAGTTTGTCCACATCCTCGAAGAAGAAGGCGTCAGTGTGCGCCGGCCGGAGCTCAGAGATCATCTTCAGCAGTATGGAGGACCGGGATGGTCCAGCACCGGACTTTACGACGCGATGCCACGCGACGTGTTGCTGGTGATTGGCGAAGAGATCATCGAATGTCCCCTCGCCTGGCGCTCACGTCACTACGGCACGGCCGCTTTCAAGCCATTGCTAAAGGAATATTTCAAACAGGGAGCTAAATGGACTTCTGCTCCCACCCCTGAATTAAAAGACGAATTGTACGACTACGAGTGGACCGAGCCGACCAATGGCGATCCGCCACGGCTCGCCATCACCGAATTCGAGCCCACCTTCGATGCTGCCGATTTTATTCGTTGTGGTCGAGACATCATCGGCCAGAAGAGTAACGTCACGAACGACTTTGGCATTGCGTGGCTTCGCCGTCATTTAGGAGACCCTTACCGGATTCATATCTTTGAGTTTGCCGATTCACACCCGATGCACATCGACGCCACGCTGGTCCCGTTGGCGCCGGGTAAATTACTCATCAATCCCGAACGCGTTCCGAAAGTGCCGAGCATCTTCAAGGGCTGGGATGTTTTTCACGCGCCCACACCCGTCATCCCGGACGAGCACCCGCTTTACATGACCAGCAAGTGGATCAACATGAACATTCTCAGCCTCGATGAAAAAAGAATCGTGGTTGAGCGACAGGACGAACCGATGATTGCAGCACTGAAGAGTTGGGGCTTCACCCCGATTCCCTGCAATTTTCGAAACTTCAACAGCTTTGGCGGCTCTTTCCATTGCGCCACGCTGGACGTCCGCCGGCGTGGAAAACTCGAGTCGTACCTTCTCGATGGAGTGGGGTGATGAAGATCTGGAAGTACAGTAAGCGTGATGCCGTCCTGCTCGTGCTGAGCATTGCGCAATTCGTGACTACGCTCGTGTTGGCGATTACTTGGAAACGATCGTCAATGCTCGGTTGGGCCGCTGGTTTTGCGCTGCTGGTTTTCATGTCTGTTTATAACATCATCGTAATCTCTCACTTGTTCACTCATACCGCCTGGTTCAACTCGCCGTTGTTGAATCGATTGGTATCGATGCTCAATTCTGTGAACATCGGACAGTCAGTGCAGGTTTACCAGCTGACGCATGTGCGCAACCATCATCGATACAACAACGACCAGCCGGGACCTGACGGAAAGACGAAAGATACGTCTTCGACTTTTCGTGATGGAACAGGAGGTGAGCATGCAGGCGTGTTTCGGTACGCATTCCTCGGAGCGATCGAAACACTGCTGGGCCTCGGCCGCACACAGTTGTCAATCATCCGTTTATGGCGTTTGGGTGCTCACGAGCAGGATCTCATGACCCTCCTCGCAAAACGATCGTCAAGACGCGCCCGGGAGCTGCGGCAGGTGCAACTCGATCGGATGACTCACTTCTTCGCGCTCTGCTTGTTCCTGACAATCTCGTGGAAGTGGACCTTGTTCTGCTACTTGCCGGCGTTCTATTTATCGCTGGCCCTGGTCAACATACAGAACTATTACGAACACTACGGCGCGCAGCCCGCGAACCGTTATGCCAACTCGGTTAGTTACTACGGCCGGATCTATAACGCCCTGTGCTTTAATGACGGCTATCACCAGGAACACCATCTGCGACCGTTTTCTCACTGGACGCTAATGCCGCGCGTGAAACAGGAATGTAAGGCGAACTTGGACCAGGTCGAACGCATTATCAGTCCTGTGCCGGCAATTCTCGGCGCGTTACATCGTCGCCGCAAGTTACTGCATCGCAATCGTCCCGTTGTAGTTTCAACCGCCTCACAAGCTTCGAATAAATTTTTTACCGCTCATGGACAATAGGCCATGTTAAATACGGCATTAAAGAGCGCTCGACGAATAACCGGGATTTCCTTAGCGGAAGAAGTGTTTCGCATCGAGGAGACTACCGGGCCGGTAGACGTTCCGACCGTGCTTCAAGTGCTCAGCGGAAACCTTGCGGCGTATCACGTACATGGTTTTGTATCGCCGGATGCATGTCGTCGAATCGTGTCAAATTTCTGGGGTTCGTCGGCGAGAGTGCCAAGATATGGAAAAGGCGCCGACGGCGTCGAGGCATATCTCATTGGCGCTTCGCATTATGGCAAACCGACGCTGACGTATTTGCACGAGGCTTTGGCGTGCCGAGACGGTGTCGAGAGTGTGTATGCCGGCACGATCAATCCGATAGCGGCGTTCAGGAACGCGATCGCCTCAAAAACCAATTTGAGTGTTCGGGCTGCCAGTCTCGATGGACTTCCGGCTGGTGATTCGAAAGCAGTGTATTGGAACAACATCGGTGCTTTCCTACTCGAGCCGCACGAAGACCTTGCGCAAGTAAGAGATCCGGTGCAAGCGGATTTTGAGATTCAGGAAGTGAATCGGGTGATAGCTCTCAACGTGTATGCGTCGGTACAGAAAGGTTCCGGACAGCTTCGGGTCTGGAACGTGGAGCCGGATGATGAAACACGTGACGATCTTGGTCTAAGCGGAGTTGGTTATCCTTATCCGGTGGAGTTGGTGGAGGAATATCCATCGCTCACACTCGCTGTTGAGACCGGCGATCTCTGCGTCATCAATGGCAATCTGGTCCATGCAGTGGTGCGAGGAAATACAACCGTGCCGGAAAGCCGGCTGCTGCTCACCTGCTTCATGGGTTTGAACTTCAGCAACGAATTTATCTGGTGGACCTGAGAACTCGGAATAGTCTTGTAAATTACATCTACCTGACATCCTGGTCCCACTTGTTAGACAAGATGTCATGATTGCAGAATTTACAAGATCGAGGACCAATTAAAATGGCGAGCCGTGACATACTAACTCTCAATGGTGACGACGTGCGCGTTCTCCTGGAGGGACGCGAGCCACAGGTCATCGAAGCCATCTCTGCCGCATACAAGGCGCACGGTAGAGGCGACAGCTCGTTGCCTCATTCGCTGTTTCTGCGTTTTCCAGCCGACGAGCGAAGCCGGATCATCGCGTTGCCCGCGTATCTCGGAGATGGATTCGGCGTCGCCGGCATGAAATGGATCTCATCGTTTCCGGCCAACCTTGAGAAAGGTCTGGAGCGCGCGTCCGCAGTGATCATATTGAACTCGGCGAAAACAGGATGGCCGCAAGTGATCATGGAGGGCTCGCTTGTGAGTGCGAAGCGCACTGCGGCCAGCGCGACTCTCGCTGCGATGCATTTGAGTGGGCCTGAGGAGCCGCCCTCAGAAGTGGGGATCATCGGTTGTGGACCGATCAATTTCGAGGTGACACGGTTTCTGCGGGCTGTTTGGCCTTCAATCAGGAGCTTCTACGCGTTCGACGTTGATGCCGGACGGACGGAGCAGTTCAAACAAAAGTGGAGACGTTTGAGTGCGGATGTCGAGGTTGAAGTGAAAAGCGAGTTATCGGGTGTGCTGCGCGCGGCGAAGTTGATCTCGATTGCGACGTCGGCAACTACGCCTCACATTGCTTCGATATCGGAGTGTGCTCCTGGCAGTGTCATTCTCCACGTCTCGCTGCGCGATCTCTCGCCGGAAGTAATTCTCTCCAGCGATAACGTAGTCGACGATGTAGCGCATGTTTGTCGCGCACAGACTTCGATCCATCTCGCGGAGCAATGGACCGGCGGCAGGGAGTTCATACGCTGCACGCTTGCCGAAATTCTGGAAGGGACCGCGCCTGCGAAGAAAGACCCGCAAGCCGTAACGATCTTCAGCCCGTTCGGATTGGGCGTCCTCGATCTCGCCCTCGCGCAACTGGTGGTCGGGCTGGCGTCCAAACAGAAACGCGGCACCCTGCTCGAAAAATTCTTACCAGCGACTAACTGAGGCAGAGTTTTGTAGGGGTGGCCCTCCGTGGCCACCCGTCTTCGCCCATTCACAACGGGTGGCCACGGAGGGCCACCCTACAATGACCCTTTATGAGTGAAGCGGTCCAACTAGTTAAGAGCGAGCCGGATTTGCACGCGAGTGTGATTCCGCGGCGGCAGATCCGCTCGCCGCGTGCGCCGCTCGCGTACGCGCAGGAACGCTTGTGGGCGTTTTATGAACTCGAGCCGTTAAGCTCTGCTTTCAATCTCGCCACCGCAGTGCGATTGGAAGGGAAGTTGGACATTGCGGCGCTCAAGCGTGCAGTGGCGACAATCGTGCGCTGCCAGGAAGTGTTGCGCACGACGTTCGATGTTACCGCAGACGGTCGGCCCTTCCAGTCAGTCCATCCGACTCCTTCGTACTGGCCGCTCCCGCTTACTGATCTCACCTCTCTGCCAGATGCGAAGCGTGAGATCGAGGTGCGCCGTCTGGTCGCTGCAGAAGCCGCGCGACCATTCAACCTGCAAACTGGCCCAACGTTCCGGACGTCGTTGATTTGTTTGGAAACAGACGAGCACGTACTCCAGCTCTCAATGCATCACATCATCGCCGATAGTTGGTCCATGTCCATTTTGGTGCGCGAGATCGCTGTTCTTTACGCAGCGTTCGTTGCGGGCGCGCCTGCACCGCTTACAACCTTGCCAATTCAATATACGGATTTCGCCGTCTGGCAGCGGCAATGTCTGCAAGAAGAAGTACCGTCACCGGCAACTGACTTTTCACAGAGCCGCGAGCGAGACTTTGTTTCACTGAGCGACGATCTGAGTGGACAATTGAGGGAGTTGGGCCAACGCGAGGGTGCGACGATTTTCATGACCTTGCTCGCGGCATTTCAACTGCTTTTACAGAAGCACAGCGGCGAGAAAGACATCCTCATCGGAACAACTATCGCCAATCGAAATCATTGTTCCGAAAACCTGATCGGTCTTTTCGCCAGTAACATCACTTTGCGCACGAACCTCTCCGGCAATCCCACGTTTCTCGAGCTGCTTGCGCGCGCTCGCGACGCAACGCTCGACACCTATGCGCGCCAGGGTGCATCGTGTGACCCTTTTCAAGTGATGCTGGTGTTTCAGGACGATCCCTTACCGAAGGCGGCAGTTGATGGACTGAAACTCTCACTCGTCGACTCAAAAAGCGAAACAAGCAACTTCGATCTCGCGCTTCGTATGACGGAAACAGAAGGACGACTGTCCGGCGAGCTGCAGTACAACAAAGACCTCTTCGCCGCCCACATCATCAGGTGTCTTCTCGATCGTTTCCAAAACTTATTGCACGCGATCGTTGCAGATCCCGGCGCGCGCATCGACTCGTTATGCTGATTCAAACCGAAGCGCCGCCGGTCAACCAGTGGCTCCATTATTTCAAGCCCAATCCGAAGGCAAGTCTGCGTTTGTTCTGCTTCCCATATGCCGGCGCGAACGCCATGGTTTATCGAAGCTGGGCCGACAAGCTTCCGTCCCACATCGAAGTGGTGGCGATTCAACTGCCAGGCCGTGGAAAACGCAGACAGGAACGTCCACTCACCAGTCTCTCAAAACTCGTGGACCTATTAGGTTCTGCACCTCTCAAGGAACCATTCGCGTTCTTTGGTCACAGCATGGGCGCGCTCGTGGCTTTCGAGCTGGCGCGTTTGCTCAGGCGCGAACGCCGCGCGTTACCACTGCACCTATTTATTTCGAGTCGCTCGGCGCCGCAATTGAACAGTTGTCACCGTCCGCTTCATAACCTGCCAACGAGCGAGTTGATGCAGGAGTTAAATCAGCTTGACGGTACTCCGCGTGAGGTGCTCGAACATCCTGAGTTGATGGAAATGATGCTGCCAATCCTGCGAGCGGATTTTTCGATCTGCGACACGTATGAGTACAGCCAAGCCGCACCGCTCCCATGTCCAATTAGCGCGTTTGGTGGTTTCCAGGACGCTGATGTGCCACGCCAGAACCTGGAAGCTTGGCGTGTGCAAACGAGCTCATCGTTTACGCTGCGAATGTTACCCGGCAAACACTTCTTCCTCCACTCGAACGAAACGTTATTCCTGAACATGCTCGCTATTCAGTTACGCCTGGTGATCTAAGACTATGGGTGTGGCATTGGGAACAGTCAGTATCGGAAACCGAATTCTGGCGGCGCTGCCTCACGAGGAGTTCGCGCGCATTCAGCCGCAACTCGAGAGCATCCACCTGGAAAAAGGCAAGGTGGTCTACATAACCGGCGATCTGATCCAGCACGTCTACTTTCCGGTTAAGGGTCTGCTTTCGCTGCTTTCGGCGACCGAAACCGGTTCGACAGTAGAGCTCGCGATGGTTGGCAGAGAGGGAGCAGTCGGGCTTCCGGCCATCTTGAAGAAGGGAATGATCTCCTACGAAGTGACGGTCCAAATCCCTGTTGATGCGTTCAGAATTAAGGCCGAAGTCTTGCGACAGGAATTCGATCGGGGCGAGCGCCTTCACGAACACATGCTCAGCTACACCAACGCGTTGATTGCGCAAATCGCGCAGTTGTCCATCTGCAACCGTTTTCACACGATCGAGAAAGCCCTCAGCCGCTGGTTGCTCATCGCTCAGGATCGCGCGCATACAGACACGCTCAATCTTACGCAGGAAAATATTTCCAATGCGCTGGGCGTGCCGCGGACGGCGGTCACGATGGCTGCTCGGACGCTGCTGAATGCCGGGTTGATTCGTTACAGCCGCGGTCACATCGTGATTCTCGACCGCGCCGGGCTCGAGTCTAATTCGTGCGAGTGTTACCGGATACTTCACGACGAGCTGCAACAGTTCTAAGGGGAAAATTTATGACCACGAGTGTGGCGCCGCGTATTGTCACCGCGAGACATCTGCTTTCTCTTAGTGAGATTGGACCAGAGAACCTTGCCTGGCTGGTAAATCGCTCACTGGAGATTGCCACACATGGAGTGAGTGTGCCCCCATTGCTCGGAAGGGCTATCGGCATCTACTTCAAACGAACCTCGACGCGCACGCGCACTGCTTTCAGCGTCGCGGCAATCAAATTGGGTGCGACACCGGTAGCTTACGGACCGAACGATCTGCAAATCTGCACGGGCGAAACGATTGAAGACACGGCTCGCGTACTGTCAGGTTATCTCGACGCGCTCGTCGTTCGCACAAACGAATCGATCGATGAAATGCGCGCCTTCGCCTCACAAAACGACATGGCTGTTATTAATGCGATGAGCGACACCGAGCATCCGACACAGGCGATCGCGGATCTCGTAACAATCAAAGAGACCTGCGGACGTTTGCAGGACGTCGGCGTGTTATACGTGGGTGAGGGAAACAACACCGCCTCAGCGCTCGCGCTCGCTGTCGCTCTGACACCGGGCATGCGGCTCATGCTGCTTACTCCCGAAGGATACGGGCTGTCATCCAGTGTTCTCGAAAAAGTGCGTGGTCTAAGCCGGGAGAGCGGCTCGGTCATCGAGCAACATCACGATATTTCAAGCGTGCGAGACAAGTTCGACGTGGTCTACACAACGCGCTGGCAAACGATGGGAGATCCAAAGTCCGACAGCAACTGGAAAGAAAAATTCAAACCTTACTCAGTGACACAGGAATTTATGCAGCGCTTCTCGAAAGACGGAAGCACCGTCTTTATGCACGATTTGCCGGCAGTGCGCGGCGACGACGTGGTCGATGAAGTATTGGACGGACCTCAGAGCGTCGCGTTTCGACAGGCACGACACAAGCTGACCAGCGCGATGGCCGTGCTGGAATGGTGCATGAGCCGGTAGTCCGCTAAAAAGTTTCTAACCTCACATCCCGCCAGAAATCTGCACTCTAGCCGCAGTTCATCCTGCCTTTTCGTCCGATCTCAAAAAATAAATCAAGAACAACCGTGCCCTCCGAAATGTTTTTGAGGAAAAGCACATGTGTGTCTGAGAGGTCTTAATAATCAATTTTTGAACAGGAGTTGTAGACCCATGCGATGCGAGTCTCTTCAGCGTTACCCCGGCGTTAAGTGTGCCAGCATTCTGCTGTTGGCAATCGGTCTTGCCCTTTTTAGCGGTTGCGGCTCCTCGAAAAAAGAGGCGCAGTCGCTGGTGAAACAAGGCATCTCCAGTACCGACCAGTTAACCAAGTATTACGATGGTCTGGTACAGGCGAATACAAGATACGTTCAAATTCAAACCTTCGACCTTGGCGGGTTCGATAAAGAAAGAATGAAAGATCTCGCGCAGGAGCGAAAGGCGTACGCGAGCCGCGCCGAGCTGGCTCGTAGCCTGAACGCTACCTATGTGGCCCTGGGCCAACTTATTGACTTTGATGTGGCTGCTGATATCAAAACACCGGTTCAGGACCTGACAACCGCGGTCTTAAAGCAAGTCCCACTTCCAGGCGGAATTCCCGCAGACCTCTTTAAGACTGTGATCGGAAAAATTGCGAAAAAGCTGGTGGAAATACAACAGGAGAAACAGTTCCGAAAGAACGCTCCACGCGTGCTCGAGGTTCTGGACGGTGTCGCAGAAATATTTGAGCGGGAGAGATTCATTTACGTGATAACGGCTCAACTCTATGAGGACCGAGCTTCGAAATTTGCTATCAAATTAATGGGAGATGGCAAGTGTGAGAATGCTCAGGGATCAGCGATAGGCACCCTGGAAGAGCTTTACCAGCCTTATACGGTAAAGCCGTTCGGCACGCCGCCAGCGAGTGAAGCGATTTGTGATAAGAACTTCAAGGGTTTTAAGGGTCTTATTGATGCGATGGCGCAAGACAGAAAAGTTGCGGCCGAGCAGCAGGCAAGGAGCATCTCGCAAAACCTGTACAATCTGGAAGGACTTCACCGACGATTCCTTCGGGAAGCGCCG
>Ga0068858_100007324_pt1 | contig 10681 bp, 9 predicted proteins | sample KBSSwiS12_FD_66589 | JGI IMG/M metagenome (GOLD analysis project Ga0068858, IMG submission 66589) | Switchgrass rhizosphere microbial communities from Kellogg Biological Station, Michigan, USA - KBS Switchgrass S1-2 | ecosystem: Host-associated > Plants > Roots > Rhizosphere > Soil ... | reverse complement strand
CGCCCTTCGCGGCTGGAAGTTTGCCGACGGGTGTCTGTGGTCCCAAGTAAAATCACCACTCCTGCCGGGCGCCCGTCGCCCGGCCAGGAGCGGGGGTCTGGCCCTCCATTCCGTCACCGGCAGCAGAACTGTCCGCACTGTCCGCGCGGATATCCGCGGACACTCCATGTGCTTTCCCGATGCGGGAAGACCACCAAAAAAATCAAGCAGGTAGGATCGAGGCGCCCCCCGGTGCGGATTTTGCAACCCGAGGAACAACCAGGCGGAATGCAGAATCGAAGTTGAGAATCAGCCTTCTCTTACTCGGCGCCATCCTCAGCGGCCAAGCGGCGCGACCCGCGGAAGCGAACGATTTGTTGCGCCTGTATCGCCTCGCGTCGACTCGCGATATGCAACTCGATGCAGCGAAACACCAGCGCGATGCGCTCCTCGAGGCGCGTCCTCAGGCGCTGTCGCGGTGGCTGCCGTCGCTGTCCGGCTTCGGGTCGAGAGAGCGGCGTCTCAGCAGCCAGCCCGCCGCCTCATTCGGACTCAGGGAGGACGCAAGCGGGGCTCCGCCGTTGGGCTCGTTTGGGCTGGAAGGCTGCTCACGCACGAGTGTGGCCACTGTGCGTTGTAGCGCCAACAAGACGAGCTATGGGCTCAGGCTCTCGCAGACTGTATGGAGCTACGAGGCCTACAGCCAGCTCAGACAAGCAGACGCGCAAGTCGCAAGCGCTGAGGCGGCTTATATCAGTGCTCAGCAAGAACTGTCGCTCCGCTTGGCGCAGGCGTACTTCGCGGTTCTGGCGGCGCAAGATCAATTGAGCACACTGCGACTCGAACGCGAGGCGTACGCGATGCAGCTCAAACAGACGCAGGATCGGGAGCGGACCGGGCTCGGTTCGCGCAGTGACGTCGAGCAGGCAAAGGCTTTTTATGACCTGACGGCTCAGAGTCTCATCAATGCCCACAACAGCATCGATGACGCCGAGCTCACATTGGTGAGGATCATTGGTGAACCGCCGGGCAACATCGCGCACTTGATGGAACAGATTCCGTTGATCGAGCCCGATCCGGCCTCAGCCGACGCCTGGGTAAACTCCGCCCTGCACGACAATCCGGAGCTCCGGGCCATGGAGTTGACTGCGGAGGCAGCCGAGCGGGAGATCTCAGTTCAGCGTGGCAAAGCAATGCCGACACTTTCTCTGGCCAGCACGGGCATGCGAGCGTCGGGCCCTCCGGTACTCGGCGGCGATAACACCGTCGCGACGATCGGCGTGTACTTCGACTGGCCGTTGTTTCAGGGCGGCGCGGTCAGGTCCGCCGTGCGCCAATCGCGCGCGCGCTATCAGCAGACCGAGTCGAACCTCGAAGCCACCAAGCGGGACATAGTGCAACAGACTCGCGCTGCCCATCGCAACATTCTTGCGGGCATTGACAGCATCAAAGCCGGGCGGGTAGCGAGGGATTCGGCCTACACGGCCATGCAGGCGGCCCGGCACGACATCGAGTTCAATGTCTCGCCCATGTTCATTCTTCTGCAATATCAGGCGCGGTATTACTTGGCGGTCAACACATACGAACAGGCGCGGTACCTCTATCTCGCCAACGTGCTCCTTCTCGAGAAGGAAGCTGGCCGGCTGACAGAGCAGGATCTGGCGATGATCGATTCACTGCTCGTAACGGCAGGTTCCGGGGAGTGAGCATGGTGGACGACCAACTGACTGCGGCAAGCCTGTTCCACAACACGGCAAAAACCGATCGGCTTCTGGGACCACCTTCCTGCTGGCGGCGCCGGCGGAATTACCTCGTGGCGGGATCGCTTGCGGCAGCCATTGCGGTGGGTGTGCTCGTGAAGGCGCTGACCCTTGCCGGCACGGCCAAGTCCGTGGACCGTTCGCGACTGACGATCGCAACAGTGACAATCGGCACCTTCACGCGCGAAGTCGCCGCTGACGGTCAGGTCATCGCCGCAGTGAGCCCGACGCTGTATGCAACGGCGACTGGCACCGTCTCGCTCAAAGTTCATGCAGGAGATGCCGTAACCAAGGGAGAAACAGTAGCAATTCTCGATAGCCCCGGTTTGACCGCAAGCCTGAGCCAGGAAGAGGCGACGCTGGAGAGTGATCGTCTGGATTGGCAGCGCGCGCAGCTGGAGGCCCGGAGCGGGCTCGCTCAGCTGCGGCAACTCTACAAACAGGCCGAGGTGGACGAGGCCACCGCGCAGCGCACACTCGATCGCAGTCGTGAGGCCTTCAAGCTCGGCTCCTACACCGAGCTGCGAATGCTCGAGGCGCAGGATGATCTTCAGAAGGCGCAATTTGCCTTGGCGCAGGCGAAGCTCAATTACGATCAGCGGCCTACCCAGAATCGTTTCGACATCGGCAGCAAACGGGCACTTCTTGACCGGCAGCAGGCTCTGGTTGCAGATCTGCGGCGTCAGGTTGCGGCGCTTCAGATCGTATCCCCGGTGGCTGGACGGGTGGGCTCAGTGCAGGTTGCCGATCGAGCTACGGTTGCCAAAGACGTTGCGCTGCTCACGGTCATCGACCTGTCGGCGCTTGAAGTTGAGATCCAAGTGCCTGAGAGCTTGGTTCGCGATCTGGCACCCGGCATGGCCGCAGACATCGAGGGCGACGGTCGGCGCTGGCGAGGCAGTCTCAGCGCAGTCTCACCGCAGGTCGTCGACGGGCAGGTAGTGACTCGCGTGCGTTTCACTGGCGATGAGCCGGAGGGCCTCAGGCAGAGCCAGCGCATGTCGGTGCGCATCTTGATCGACCGCAGGGAAAACGTGTTGACAATTGATCGCGGAACTTTCATGGACCAGGACAGCGGGTTCGCCTATGTGGTCCATGGCAATATCGTCCAGCGCCAGCCGGTGCGGCTCGGTGCCGCCAGTCTCGAGAAGGTCCAGATTTTGGGGGGCGTGTCGGCGGGCGAGCAGATGGTCGTGTCGGGAGCGGAGGCTTTGAATGGCGCCGCGCGCGTCATCATAACAGACTAACATCACCAGGAGCTCGTATGCTGAAGATGACACGCCTGTCCAAGGTATATCGCACTGAGATGGTTGAAACCTACGCGTTGCGCGATCTCAGTCTCGAAGTGCAGGAAGGCGAGTTCGTCGCCGTCATGGGACCGTCCGGGTCCGGCAAGACTACCTTCCTCACCATTGCAGGATTGCTCGAAGAACTGAGCGCCGGGGAATATTGGCTCGACGGTGTCGACACGCGCGGCCTCAATGACAGAGTACGCTCACGACTGCGGAACGAGAAGCTCGGGTTCGTCTTCCAGTCCTTCAATCTCATTTCCGATCTCGATGTTTACAACAATATCGACGTTCCACTGCGCTATCGAGGCCTGTCAGGCTCCGAGCGCCGCAGGCGCATCGATGCCGTCCTCGAGCGGGTGGGGCTCTCCTCCCGGGCGCACCATTATCCCGCCGAGATGTCGGGAGGTCAGCAACAGCGAGTCGCCATTGCCCGTGCGCTGGTTGGCGAACCACGGCTCCTGCTGGCCGACGAGCCTACTGGCAATCTCGACACGCAAATGGCCCGCGGAGTAATGGAACTGCTCGAGGATATACATCGCCGCGGAGCGACTGTCGTCATGGTCACTCATGATCCTGATCTCGCCGCACGCGCCCAGCGCGTGGTGTACATCACAGACGGGCAGATCATGGCCCTCGGCGGTGCGCCGCAGCTGGTGCATGCCGCACAGGGGCATGGGTTGGCGACCCACTCATAGCGCGCGAGGGAATATCGTGTTTGGCTACTACTTTAATCTGGCCCTGCGCAGCCTACGGCGTAACGTTGTTCTCACCGCACTCATGATCAGCGCCATCGGCATCGGTATTGGTGCCTCGATGACCATGCTTACGGTTTTCCGCGCAGCTTCGGGGGATCCCATTCCGGGCAAGTCCGCGCAGCTGTTCGTGCCGCAGATCGACAACTTTGGTCCCCAGTCGAAGATGCCGATTGAGACCGACGACCTGCTGCCGCCCGTCGTAACCTATTTTGATGCCGACGAATGGATGCGGTCGCATCCCGCGGTTCGTCAGGCAGCGATGTATCCGATCTCCATCACCATCACGCCGTCGGATCCGACCCGGAATCCAATCCGGGCCGATGCTCGCGCGACCTACGGGGACTTCTTTTCCATGTTCAACGTTCCGTTCCAGTTCGGTGGGCCGTGGAGCCGGGTCGAGGACTCGAGCCATGCCGCTGTCATCGTGCTGACGCGTGAGCTCAACCATGTGTTGTTCGGTGGAGCAAACAGCGTCGGCAAGAACTTGCTCGTCGGCGACAAGACCTACCGGGTGATCGGTGTGATGGACGAGTGGCGCCCGACCCCGCGCTTCTATGATGTGGATGGTGCAACCTTTTCGGGGCAGGATCAGCTCTTCCTGCCCTTCACCCGAGCCATTGAAGAGCAGATGCCGACAGTCGCGAGGTTCAATTGCGATCAGACGGGCCCCGGGAAGGGCTGGCAGGGCCTCCTCGCTTCCAATTGCGTCTGGATTCGTTTCTGGGTGGAGCTACCTTCCGCACGGGACGTGGCGAGTTACCAGTCCTTCCTGCACAACTATGCCGCCGAGCAACTGCAGCGCGGGCGATTCAATTGGCGAGCGCGTGTTGGGCTTCGGAATGTCAGGCAGTGGCTGAGCTACAACCATGTCGTACCGCCGACGGTGGAAACGCTCACGAGTGTCTCATTTGCGCTGCTGCTGGTTTGCATACTCAACGCGATCGGCTTGATGCTGGCTAAATTCATGGCAAGGACGGGCGTGATCTCCATCCGACGTGCACTCGGCGCTTCACGTCTCGCCATCTTCGGCCAATTCATGTTGGAGGCAGCCGTCATCGGGCTGGCAGGTGGGCTCGTCGGGCTCGGCTTGATTCAGTTGGGCCTGGTGAGCTGCCGCCTGGTGCTCGAGAGGGATCTGTCCGTATTGGCGCGGCTCCACGGCAGCGATGTGCTGATCGCCATGACGCTGGCTCTCGTGGCGACACTGCTCGCAGGGCTGTATCCAACCTGGCGCGCAATGCAGGTACCATCTGCATTACAGCTCAAGACGCAATGAATCGGGAGATCTGACATGGACATCGGGCCGATTCTCTTTTCCCTGCGCCGAAACAAGGTGGGTGCGATACTGATTGTGTTGCAGATCGCGTTGACACTCGCCGTACTCTGCAACGCGCTCTTCATCATCGAACAGCAGATAGCGCTGAGCCGCGCGCCGACCGGTATCACAGAGGAGTCAAATACGTTCTTCATCTCCAATCAGTGGATTGGTAAGACAGCGGATCTCGCAGCGCGTCTGCAGACCGACCTCGCCACTCTGCGCGCATTACCGCAAGTGGCAGACGTGACGGTATCCCCGAGTCGGCCACTCGGTGGCAGAGGCATGGGGATGAACGTTACCCTCTACCCTGGCAAGGGGAGAGGGTCCCTGGCGAGCGTGTTTCCGGTTGATGATCACGCGTTGAATGCACTGGGCTTGAAGTTGGTGGCCGGACGCAATTTCCGTCCTGAAGAGGTCCTGCTCTCTCACGGTTTCACAGACGATTACAAGAGTTGGGGCAACGTGATCGTCACGCGAGAGTTGGCGCGCAGACTCGACTCAGGCCGCGATGTCCTCGGGCGCACGGCATGGCTCGGCAAAATCAAGGCTACGATCATTGGTGTCGTGGACCAACTGGTGCCGGGCCGGGTTGCCGGGGACAGCACTACCGCAGAGAACTCGGTCCTCGTGCCACTCCTGTGGGCCGACTCCAATATTTTCTATATCGTGCGGGCCAATCCCGGGCAGGTGGCAACGGCTATGGCGTTCGCGCGCGATCGGCTGTATAGCATCAGCCGTCAGCGCACAATTGCGAGCGAGCTTACCTTCACCGAGGCCCGGCAGGACTTTTATCACGGAGCCCGAGGACTTGCTCTGCTCATGAGCAGCATCTGCCTGATACTGGTCGGCGTGACGGCGTTCGGGATCATCGGCCTGACGAGCTACTGGGTGTCGCAGCGGAGACGGCAGATCGGCATTCGGCGGGCACTCGGTGCGACGGCCGTCAGCATCTTGCGCTATTTTCAGATGGAGAACCTGTTGATTGCGGGAGCTGGATCCGTTCTGGGTATCGTGCTGGGGCTGGCTATGAATCTTTGGATGCTTCAAAGCATCGCGTCGGCGCGCCTGCCACTGTTCTATCTGATCGCGGGCACAGTCCTCGTGCTGGGGCTCGGGCAGGTCGCCGTGCTTTGGCCTGCACTACGGGCCGCTGCGGTGCCACCCGCCACTGCGGCGCGCGGCAGTTGATGGCCGTTCGCACGATTTTGATTATCGACGACAATGCCGCCGTCGCGTCGGCGATAGGTGTGGTCCTCGGTCTGCGCGATATTCGCATGCTTGCCGCTCAGACTCCCGAGGAAGGTCTTGCCGTGCTCGCGCGAGAACGCATCGACCTCGTCATTGCGGACATGAACTTCAGCGCGGATACCACCTCGGGCGAGGAGGGAGCCAAGTTGTTTCGCGCATTGCGCGCGGTCCAGCCGGATCTTCCGGTAATCTTGATCACGGCGTGGACTGACCTCGAGGCCGCCGTGCAGTTGGTCAAGGCAGGCGCGGCCGATTACATCGCAAAGCCTTGGGACAATAACAAACTGCTCGCGACGGTTGAAAACCTGCTGGAGCTGGCAGAGGCGACACGCGAGCGGGAACGGCTGCAGCGAGCATCGCGGCGGCGGCGTGAAAATCTTTCTGCGAAGTATAATTTGCGTCAGATCGTCTTCGAATCCGAGGCGGTGGAACGTGCTGTCGAGCTGGCCTGCCGCGTGGCACGTGCGGATATTCCTGTTCTGATTACGGGTCCTAACGGTGCTGGGAAGGAACGGATCGCCGACATCGTGCATGCCAACTCGAAAGTGGGCGGCGGCCCTTTCATCGCCATCAACTGTGGAGCCATTCCAGCGGAGCTCATCGAGGCGGAGCTGTTCGGCGCGGAAGCCGGCGCGTATACCGGAGCAACACGCGCTCGTGCAGGGCGTTTCCAACTGGCCGACGGCGGTACGCTCTTTCTTGATGAGGTGGGTAATCTGCCGCCTGCAGGACAGATCAAGCTGCTACGGGTGCTCGAGACGGGGCAGTTCGAGCCGCTCGGTTCGGGCCAAACACGGGCTACGCGTGTACGAATCGTGAGCGCGACGAATGCGGATCTTCCTGCGCTCATCCGGACCGGATACTTTCGTGAGGATCTGTACTATCGGCTCAATGGGATCGAGATCGCACTGCCGCCGCTGAGCGAGCGGACGGAGGACATCCTGCCCCTGGCCCAACACTTTCTGGGCCAGGACTTCGAGCTGGGTGACGATGGTCAGGTCGCCCTGATGGCTCACGACTGGCCGGGTAACGTGCGCGAGCTGCGCAACGCGATCGAGCGCGCGAAGCTGCTCGCTGGCAACCGCATCGTGAGCGCTGCCGACCTGAATCTTCCACCGGCACTGCGTTTTTCCAGCCGTGAGGGCGATCCCTTCACACGGGAGGTGCTCGAAACGAGTCTGCGAAAGGCCCGCGGTAACATCAGCCGCGCCGCTCAAAGTCTTGGGCTGTCGCGGCAAGCGTTATACCGGCGGATGGAGCGTTTCGGTCTCAAGTCGTAGGAGCCGGGGCGACATGCACTTCAGTGTTGAAGGCAAATTTGCCGTGCTGCTGATTGCGGCGGTAGTCCTTGCAGCAGTTTCAGCGGCGTGGCTCACAATCTTATTCGACGAGCCCTGGCTGGCATTTGCAGCTGTAGTCGCAGTCGGTTCCCTACTGGCCCTCTGGGTCGCGAGGAGGACGGCGCGACCAGTGACGCAGTTATTGCGCGCACTGATTGGAGCGGTGGCGAGCTATCGTGACGGCGAGTTCAATGTGTCCCTTGCCGTGAAGAGTCGTGACGAAATCGGCGAGCTGACGGCCGCGCACAATGCGCTCGGTCACGCGCTTCGCCAAGAGCGCTCGAATCTCGCGCAACGCGAGCTCTTCCTCGATATGGTCATGCAACGCTCGCCGGTCGCGACGGTACTGGCAGACTCTCACCAGCGCGTGGCCTACGCTAACCTCGCCGCCCGTCATCTGCTCAACGAGGGACGGAGCATGGACGGTCTCGATTTTTCAGCCTTGCTGGCTCGCTCTCCCCAGTCGTTACGGCTGGCCATTGAGTCCAACACCGACAATGTGTTCGGCGCCGAAGTCGCGGGCATCGAGGAGATATTCTCGCTATCGCAGCGGCTGTTTCAGCTGCAAGGCCGGTGGTATCGTCTCTACCTGGTACAGCAGATGACGCGCGAGCTTTCGCGGCAGGAAGTCGGCGTTTGGAAAAAACTCATTCGCGTACTGAGTCACGAGCTCAATAACTCACTTGGACCCATCACTTCACTCGCTCAGTCAGGCCCCGAGCTCGCGCGTCGCGGCGATAGTGTGGCAGTCGATACGGCTTTCGGGGCGATTGGCGAGCGCGCGGAGCACTTGCATCGGTTCATTGCAAGTTACGCAGAATTTGCAAAGCTGCCTGCGCCACTGCCTGCGCCGGTCGAATGGCGTTCTTTCGCTGCGGAGATCGCGGCTGCCCTCCCGTGCCGGGTCATCGAGCCGCTGCCGAGTACCGTGGGATGGTTCGATCGTGCACAAGTGGCGCAGGCGCTCATCAATCTACTGAGGAATGCGCATGAGTCAGGCGGCCCGGCCGAGGCAATCGAGCTCGTGATCAAACATGTTGGAGAGGAACAGCAGATTGAAGTGACAGACAGGGGGCTCGGCATGAGTGAGACCGTTCTGAGCCAGGCGTTGCTGCCCTTCTACTCCACCAAGCGTGGAGGATCCGGGCTGGGCCTCGCGCTCGTGCGGGAGATCGCCGAGGCGCACTGTGGTCGAGTTCGGCTTGCCAATCGTGACGAGGGCGGCCTGTGCGTCACGCTGAGCTTGCCTTTGCAGCGAAGAACACGCAATGGGTGAACCAGTAGTACGCGCCGCAGAGCCTGTACTACTTGATGAGTTTGCGAATGCGGGGCTCGAGGAGCGGAATCATCTCTTTGACCTTTGGAGATGAGCCCCTGTGGGCTGTATAGACAAGATAACTGGGCGACGGGGCCGTCGACCACTCCGGAAGGACATGGACCATTCGGCCCCTTGAAATATCATCATGGACCAAGGTTGGCGGCATTAGAGCAATTCCTTCGCCGAGAAAAACGAGATGTTTGATTGCCCCAACCGAGTTTGATGAAATGCGGGCGTGCGGATCTATCTTGGCCTTCTTGCCGGCAGAAGAAATCAGGTTCCAAATAGTCTGGCTGTTGGGATCCTGCTCGGGGGCAATGGCGAGGCATTTGTGAAATAGTAGATCGCTCGGCCGACAAATCGCAGAGGACTTTTGTATGTATTTTTGAGCGGCAACCAAAATGAGTCCGCCTATTTCTACTTCCCCATGTTTAAGTGCATGACGGGGCTGAAGATTTCCGTATAATCGGCTTGCTCGGCAGTTTTTTGCAACGAGTAGGATCAGTTGAGATTCACCGAAAGTTAGGTCACGGGGTGGGATTGGGCATGGGAAATTTCCCGAGCGCCTGGTTTCGGACTACCAACGATTCTCTGAGCCTTTTTGTGATGATTTTCAATCTGGAAACCATTGCGTCCTGGGCTCGGCTCAACAGTACCTGCACGGGCTGATGCAAGCGGACAAACGCAACATGGAGCGTATGGCCGAAGCAGTTCCCGACAGTGACGATCAGATACTGCAGAATTTTCTGACGCATTCCTCCTGGGATTATCGATCTGTCATGAATCGAGTAGCCAGGAAGGCTGATGCGAGCATGGGGGATGCAGGGGCGACAGGGTTGTACCTTGACGAGAGCGCGTTTCAGAAGAAGGGCGACAAATCTGTGGGTGTGGCGCGCCAATGGAATGGCCGGTTGGGGAAGCAGGACAATTGTCAGGTCGGAGTCTTCGGGGCACTGGGCCGAGGCGATCGAGTCAGTTTGATTGATGCGCGATTGTATCTGCCGCGCGAGTGGACGGACGATTCCTCCCGGTGTGAGGAAGCGGATGTTCCGCGAGCGCAGCGGATTCATCGAACCAAGCTCGAGTTGGCGTTGCAGATTGTCCACCATGCCCGGCAGATCGGCGTTCGCTTTGACTGGGTCGGCATGGATGGCCTGTATGGTCAGTCTTTGGAATTGCTGCAAACCCTGGAGGATCAGGGTGAGATTTTTGTAGCCGACATTCACTCGGATCGGCACATTTTATCTGTCAGACCCGACTCCAGCGATACCTGCCCAGATACCCGGCCGTGGCCGACCACGCCTGCGATCTCACAGCGACGCAAGGCCGCTCGAAGTACGTAAGTGGCTGAAGCAGCAGCCGGATTCGCAATGGCGCAAAATTACATTGCGCGACACGACCCGCGGCGAGTTGGTCGTCGAAATCATGCATCGCCGCGTCTGGTTATGGGACAAGCACAGCGCGAGCGCCCGGTGCTGGCACCTGCTCGTGCGGCGCGAAATCAACTCGCCCGGCACGCTGAAATACAGCCTGAGCAACGCGGCCCCTCAAATCAGCGCCACGAAACTGGCGCGGATGCAGGCACAACGGTTCTGGATCGAGCGCGCCTTTCAAGACGCCAAAAGCCACGTCGGAATGGCGCAATACCAGGCCCGTCAATGGCAATCCTGG
>Ga0068858_100007323_pt1 | contig 10684 bp, 10 predicted proteins | sample KBSSwiS12_FD_66589 | JGI IMG/M metagenome (GOLD analysis project Ga0068858, IMG submission 66589) | Switchgrass rhizosphere microbial communities from Kellogg Biological Station, Michigan, USA - KBS Switchgrass S1-2 | ecosystem: Host-associated > Plants > Roots > Rhizosphere > Soil ... | reverse complement strand
CAACTCCCATGAGTTCATATCAAGATCGAACGATTGACCTGAATTGGGGCGCAGTGGCGTTATCAGATAAAATGATTGTGATCGATAAAACGGGGCAGGTTCTGGCGACTTTACCCTACCATCAAAACGTGGACCGATGGGGGGGGCTGTCAGTTGGAGTAACGCCGGACAAGACGCGTTTCTATTTGCGCTATTCGCCCAGTGGATGGATCGATAGCAGGGAGCAGTTTAAAATGCCTTCCTTCTGCGAAGAAATGGACGCCAAGGGAAATCTCCTGCACTCGTATACCTTTCCGGCAACTGCGCCAGTCTATCCCCCGGATTCGTGGCAGGGTTACGTCATGGAGAGTACTTTACCTCCCGGAGTGGTCTTTGGATATCTTGCCTATGTGAAAGTTGGGGCGCTTTGCGGTTCTGAAAAACTGGCGCGTAATTGGGATAGTATGGATAGAGAGGACTCGCGTAACATTATGCTATTCTCTTCCATTTTATCCCTGCTCCTGGCTGTGGTGACTGCGGCTTGGACGCGTCGACTTAATTTTCAAAGCAGGCGTGTCTGGGCATGGACGGCATTTGTTCTCGTATTCAATCTCGCGGGATTCATCACATTCCGGCTGCTTGCCGATTGGCCGGTTCGGATGAAATGTCCGCAATGCAGCCGCAAACGGCCGGTTGAGGAATCGACTTGTCCGTATTGTCAGGCGATTTGGCCTGCGCCCAAACCCGATGGCATTGAAATCTTCGAAAAGAAGAGTTCGACAGCTGAATTGGTTTCGTGAATGCCCTGTGCACGAATTTGCGTTAAGCTCCAGGCATGTCTCGTTTGCCCGACCGATTTGATCTATGGATTCGGAAAGCGCGTGAATGCGAGGATCCGATTCGTCAGGTTGACTATGTTCTTGGATCCTTGGTGGCGTTGAACGATTGGCATTTTCTCAATGTTGGGACCAAGGAGAATCCGGAACCGGCGATGGTGGATATCGATGGCGGGCGGTTCCTGTTGGTTTTTTCTGATGTGAGTCGAATCGAGGAAGTGGTGGGTGAGAGGCACGAAAAGGACGATCCTTTGCCGGTGATCAGCCTGCCCAGCGCGAAGGCGATGATCTGGTGCATCAAGCAAAAAGAGCAAGGATGCGGGGGTTTGTTGGTCAATTCGGGGGAATATGCGGCGTTGGTTCCGATGCCTCAACTAGAGTATTTTCATGCGGAATGGGAACAACGGGGTGGACAGCTGGCCTCGGGCTTCTGGATTCCTAATCTAACGACGGAAGAGGAAGATTTTTGGCAGCAGCACGGCTTATAAGAACCTTTAAGGCGAATAAGGGTTTCCTTATGCAGAAAATGTTCCAGCTTACGGGTTTGACCGCTTGTAATGATAAGCGTAGCTTCTAGTACATGAGCGACACCGCCTCACGCGACGTAAGCATGAAGTCGATGTTCCGGGTATTTCCTTCGCTCACGCAAAAACTGGATTTACAGCGCCAGCTTTCGACTGTTAAAGGCGAGCTCGAAACCATCGAGGAACGGCTGCGTTTCCAAGTGCAGGAATTTGATCCGGGAATTTCCGGGTACGTCAGTTACGCGCTGGATAGCAACGGGAAGCGGATTCGTCCGGCGCTGGTTTTACTCGCGGCGCATGCGACTGGAAAATCGACGCCGCAGCATATCGATCTCGCCGTGGCGCTGGAATTGATCCACTTGGCCACGCTGGTGCATGACGACATTATGGACGGGGCTTCGCAACGGCGCGGTAAGCCGACCGCGTTTGCGAAGTGGGGCGCGGAGCTTTCGGTCTTGCTGGGAGATTGTCTTTTCTGCCACGCATTGAAGTTGAGTTCGCAGTTCACCGACCACAGCATTTCCTGCAAGATTGCCGAGGCTTCCAACGAGGTTTGCAGTGGCGAAATTTTGCAGACGCAACGCCGGTTCGATCTCAAGTTGAGCATCCCGGAATACATCAAGATCATCTCGATGAAGACGGGTGCATTGTTCCGTATCTCGACCGAGCTCTCCGCGGTATTGAACGGTTGCCGGCCGGATGAAGTGTTGGCGATGCGCAATTACGGCGATTACCTGGGCATCGCCTATCAGATTTACGATGACTGCCTCGATCTGGTTGGGACCGAGGGCGCGACTGGTAAAACGGTGGGTACTGATTTGGAAAAAGGGAAGCTGACATTGCCCCTCTTGCATCTTCTTGCGCAAGCAAGCCCCGCCGAGCAGGAGAGGTTACATACCATCATCCTTCACGGGACTCCGGAAAACCGGGTCGAATTGTTAGCGCAGGTGGTTGAGCGCGGGGGGCTCAAGAACGCGGTCCGCCGCATCCAGAGTTACCTCGATCAGGCCGTGGCTTCGCTGCAGGTCCTGCCGAAATCGAGCTACCGCGATACACTGGAAGCGATTCCGCGCGCATTGGCTGCACATGTGACGACGCTGGGCTGATTTAGCTTTGGCGATTAGTGAACGCCGCCGCCCCAGCCGTCTCCGCACGGGCCGCCACCTTCGTAGACAGCGACGTTGTTGACAGTCTCGCCCTGCATGTTGAGAACAGGATGATAAAAGCGGGCGACGTGATCTGAAGCTTCGTCGATGTAATGGCCGATGAAGGTGCGGCGATAGCGGTCCTTTGTGCGATTGGGGCCGGAACCGTGAATGAGATTGCCGCCGAAAAACATCGTTTCACCGCGCTGTACGATGACAGGCTCGGGCTTTTGTTCGCGGGGGAATTTCGAGATGTGGGAATCGCCGTAGTCCATCCAACGTTCTTTCTGTTCTTCGGATGGGCAAAGAATATTGCCGCGATGTGAACCAGGGACAACCCAGAGGCAGCCATTGTCGAGATCGGCGGTATCGATGGCGGTCCAGGCGGCGATACAGGTGGCCGGTTGCGAGACGAGATAAAAATTGTCCTGGTGCATGCCCTGACCCTTTCCGCCCGGGGGTTTGAAGTAGTACATCGTCTGGGCAACGAGCGCGGGTTTCTCCAGCAACTCCTCCAGTACTGCGGCAACATTCGGATTCGTCACCCAACCGACGGCGCGTGAATCGTGACGGTGCGGGTGCATGGCGCGGAGCTGTTCCTTGCTGGGATCAATCTCGGTGTAACCGGCACCGCGATCAAAGACCTTCCCACCGCGGATTTTAAAATCCTCGAAGAAATCCTCGATTTCTTGAATTTCTGTTTGGGAGAAAAGCCCAGGGACGACGCAGTAGCCACGTTCCTGAAATTGGAGCTTTTGTTCGTCGGTGATAAGCGAGACGGCCTTTGAAATCATGGCGTCAAAGTAACGAAAGCGGCCTTGATTAGGAATGGACGCTTCTGTCTTTAACCTATAATATCCTGCTATTATGTTGCGTCCGATCACGCCTTGGTCGCCTCATGGAGAGCTTCATTGTGATGATTTCACCCAGAATGCATCCTACTCCAACTGGCGACCGAAGGGCTCGGGAGACTGGCTGTTGATTTACACAGAATCGGGTGCAGGAAGGTTGGTGTCTGAGCGGGGAGAGGTGGTGACCAAGCCCGGTGATATTGTGCTATATGCTCCGCACGAAGCGCAGGATTATGGCACGAGTCCAGAGGCGGGTAAGTGGCGGCTATTGTGGGCCCATTTCCTGCCGAAGCCGCACTGGCAGGCATGGCTGAGCTGGCCCGAGACAGAACACGGTTTAAAGTTGTTGAGGTTGCCGACGGGCGAGGTGCGGACCGAATTTCATGCGGCGATGCTACGGATGATCGAACTCTATAACAGGCCGATTCCGATCGCACGTGACCTAGCGCTTTCGGTTTTTGAAGAGGCGCTCCTATGGGCGCAATTGGCGGCGACTCGCGATAAATGGATAACGATGGATGAACGGGTGAGGCGCGCGGTCGATTATATGGCGGCTCAATTTTGCGATCCGTTCCAGATGGAAAAACTGGCGCGACACTGTGGACTTTCGGTCTCGCGATTGGCGCATCTATTCACGGAACAAACGGGACTTTCGCCGCAGCGATTTCTGGAACGACATCGGATGCAAGTGGCTTCGCGACTGCTGAGGATGACAGATTTTACGGTAACTGAGGTTGCTGCCGAAGTTGGCTATGACGATCCATTTTATTTCTCGAATCGCTTTCGACGGTACAGTGGAAAAAGTCCGAGTCAGTTCCGGGCGCAGGCGACGACTCAGTAGGGACAATGGCGACATCCATTGTCACAGCAATTTCCACGCTTTAAGTGATAGGTAGCGGTGAAGACGGTGTTGCCGTCGGCATCGAGATAGAAATCTTCTTCTGCGGGTTGCGATGCGGTTTTAACGATGACGCGTTTCACTTCTGCGAGAATCGCTTCAGTGTCATCGAGTTCGCGGGAGATCCGGGCCACGGTTTCGAGGCAGGGACGGCAGAGACAAGTCGGCTCCAATGAATCGGAGGCGAAACGGTTGAGAATCGATCCGGGGACTACGATTTCCTGACACCAGCAAACATCTTTGTAGAGATGACCTTTGGCGACGCGACAGTGATTGTCGCCGCCGCAGAGGGGACAGCGCTCATCGCGGCCCAGGCATTCGGACGAAGGTTCTGTAGAAGATTCCTTCGCTTCTTCCATGGAAGTTACGCTTTTGGAGTGGTGATCCCGCGCTGGTGCATGTATTTGCCCGAGCGGTCGGCGTAGGAGGTCTCGCAGACTTCATCGCCACCGATGAAGAGGACTTGGGCAAGGCCTTCATTGGCGTAGATGCGGGCCGGGAGAGGCGTCGTGTTGGAGATTTCCAAGGTGACGTGGCCCTCCCATTCGGGCTCGAAAGGCGTGACATTCACGATGATGCCGCAACGGGCGTAGGTCGATTTACCGAGGCAGATCGTGATGACATCACGGGGAATGCGGAAGTATTCGATGCTGCGTGCGAGGGCGAAGGAATTCGGCGGCACAATGCAGATATCGGTTTCGATATCGACGAATGACTTTTCGTCGAACGCTTTGGGGTCGACCACCGTGTTGAAAACGTTGGTGAAGACTTTGAATTCGTTGGAAACGCGCAAGTCGTAACCGTAGCTGGACAGGCCATAGCTGATGATCGAGCGGTCGTTTTCAGCCTTCCGCACCTGCGTCGCTGAGAACGGCTCGATCATCCCCTTTTCCTGCGCCATCCGGCGGATCCAGATGTCGGATTTGATACCCACAGTATCTCCTATTGGCAGGATTCGCAGATCGTTCCGTTACGCATCGCCTCGATGGAGCAGGCGGATGCAGTCGGAATGACTTCGATTTCGGTTTTCTTGCGTTCGCGATTGCCCGAATCGATGCCTGACTTGTTGATCGTGCGCAGATAGTAGGTGGTCTTGAGGCCGCGATCCCATGCCTCGCGATACATGAACGAGGCCTTGCGGGCATCGTTCTCGGCGAGGAAGAGATTCACGGACTGCGATTGATCCAGCCACTTCTGGCGAACGGCGGCACATTGCAGCAACCACGTCGGTTCAATTTCAAAGGCGGTCTTGAAGAGACGCTTGATATCGGCAGGAACGCGTTCGATGCCCTGGATGGAGCCGTCGAAATATTTGAGGTCGGAAAGCATCTCCTCGTCCCACATGCCGAGCTTCATCAATTCCTTCACGAGGAAATCATTCGTGCGAACGAATTCACCGGAGAGATTCGACTTGGTATGGATGTGCTTGTAGCTCGGTTCAATGCACGGCGTGCAGCCCATGATGTTCGAGATGGTCGCGGTCGGGGCGATGGCGAGGCAGTTCGAATTGCGCATGCCTTGATGACGGATCTTGTTACGCAGGCCGTCCCAATCGAGACGGCTTTTGCGATCAACCAGCACGGGTGTACCACGTTCCTCTTCGAGGAGCGCGAGCGTATCGAGCGGGAGAAGGCCGCGGTCCCACTTCGAGCCTTGGAAGGATTGATAACGTCCGCGTTCGGCGGCCAGGTCGGAGGAGGCCGAGTAGGCATAGAACGCGATGGCTTCCATGATCTCGTCGTTAAAATCGACCGCTTCGGGCGAATCAAAGGCGATATGCTTGGTGTAGAGCGCATCCTGCAGACCCATCACGCCCAAACCGACGGGACGATGACGCGTGTTGGAGAGGCGAGCGGCCTCGGCGGGGTAGTAGTTGATGTCGATAACGTTATCGAGCATGCGCATGACGACGTTGATCGTGGTCTTCAACTTTTCGTGATCGATCGAGCCATCCTCACGGAGGTGATTGGGAATGTTGATTGAGGCGAGGTTGCAGACGGCCACTTCTTCCATGCTCGTGTTGAGCGTGATCTCGGTGCAGAGATTGGAATTGTGAATGACGCCAACATGATCCTGGGGCGAGCGAATGTTGGAGGGATCCTTGAAGGTGATCCAGGGATGACCGGTTTCGAAGAGGGCTTCGATCATCTTTTTCCAAAGGGCGAGAACGCGAATCTTGCGACCGAAGATGAGACCCTGCTCGGCAAGGGACTCGTAATGGGCGTAGCGTTCCTCGAACTTGCGACCGTAGGTTTCCACGAGATCGGGGGTTTCGTTGGAGCGGAAGAGCGTCCAGTTGGCGTCCTTAGGGAGGCGGCCTTCGGAAATATCACGCAGGCGCTTCATGAACAAGTCGGGAATCCAGTGGGCCGTGTTCATGTTGTGGGTGCGACGGCGGTCATCACCGGTTTCCTTGCGAAGATCGAGGAAGTCTTCGATGTCGGTGTGCCAGAGCTCAATGTAGCTGCAGAGCGCGCCGGGACGTTTGCCGCCTTGGTTCACCGCAACGCAGATATCGTTGGCGACCTTAAGGAAGGGAATAACGCCGGACGATTCGCCATTGGTACCGTGGATATGGGCACCGCTGCCGCGCACCGCAGTCCAGGAGCAACCGAGTCCGCCCGCCCACTTGGAGAGCGAGGAGAAGCGAGTCCAGGTTTCGGAAATTTCCTCGATGGAATCGCCGCAATAGAGCAGGTAGCAGCTCGAGAGCTGCGGGCGGAGCGTGCCGGAATTGAAGAGCGTCGGGGTTGATGAGCAGGCGCGCTTGTTCTGGTAGATGCTGTAGAATTCCTTCGCGCGAGTTTCGCGGTCGTTTTCGTGTAGGGCCAAGCCCATGGCGACGCGCATCCAGAAGATCTGGGGCGTTTCGACACGGCGACGGCCTTCGGGAGCATCGGCATCCTTGATATGGATCAGGTAACGGTCGTAGAGATTCTGAATGCCGATGAAATCGAAGTGGAGATCGGCGTAGGGATCGATGGCGTCGGCAAGTTCGTTGACGCGGAATTCGGCGAGGCTCGGATGAAGACGGCCCCGCTCGATGCCGAGGGGAATATACTTCAGAAACGCCTTGCGATGGGCTTCCTTGAGCTGATCAATGCCATCGGTGATTTTCCAGCCGAGGGCTTCTTCATAAATATAGGTGAGAAGAATCCGTCCGGCGAAGAAACGGCTGTCGGCATCGACATCAAGGAGATTCTTGGCGTTGAGGATGACCGTCTCGCGCTGTTCCTGCGGAGTGAGCGAGAGGGAAACGCTACGCATCAGGCGCGCGATCAACTCGTTTTCCGAGAGAGTGAGTTGAAGATTGATCCGGGCGAAGGAAATGCGCAGACGCAGATCAGCCGTCAGGTCGGGCGAGGCCAGCTCGAGTTGTTCGCCACCACCGGCGGCAATCTGGGACTCGATATCGCGCATGGCCGCGCGGCGGGCGCGGTACTTTCCATAAGCGAGGGCGACACGGCCGTAGTTGAGCTCAATGAGGAGATTTTCCACCTGGTCCTGCAGTTGTTCGATATGAATGAAGAGCGGGCGCTCCTTCTTCATCTTGAATTCGACTTCGGCCTGGATCTGTTTGCCGATCGGTTCATGCCCGGCAGCGACGCAGGCAGCGTCGACGGCCTTTTCGATTTTATTGCCGATCCAGCTGACCACGCGGGGCTTGCTGGAGGTGGCGTGGGGCAGGTCGCGGCGGATGACACGGGGAAATTCCGAGCCGGCGAGGCCCAGGTTTTTTTCCAATTCAATAGTTTCGATGCTCATGGTCGTGGGATGCTGGGGATTAGATCAAGTCGTCTTCGTTGGTGTTCTTCACGCTGCCGCTGGTTTGATACTCGGTGACGCGAGTCTCAAAGAAATTCTTCTCTTTCTTGAGGAAGATCACCTCGTCGAGCCACAGGAAGGGATTGTTCTTCACGTTGGAAAGGCGCGGAAGATTCAGGCTTTCCAGTCGGCGATCGGCGTTGTAGTCGACATAATCGAGGAAGTCCTTTTGCGTCATGCCGACCATGTCTTCGGGCAGGCAATCGAGCACGAATTCTTTTTCGAGAGCGATGCCTTCACGCATGAACTCGACGAGCTCGGCGCGGAATTCTTCGGTCCAGAGGTCGGGATTCTCCTCGATCAACTTCTCGAGGATATACCGGCCCAGCGCGATGTGGTTCGACTCATCGCGCAAGGTGTACTGGAACATCTGGCCGATACCAGTCATCTTGTTCTGGCGGTGCAGCGAAAGAATCATGGCGAAGAGCGCATAAAACTGCGTACCTTCCATGACCTGTGTGATGCCAAAAAGGGCCTTGGCGAACTTCTGTTTGTTCACCGTCTGGGTGAGATCGATGCCCATCTTCAACTCGGGCATGTGGCGCGTGATGTAGGCGTTCTTCTTTTGGATTGAAGGGATGTCCTGGAATTTCGCGGTCACTTCATCGAGGTCGATATTGAGGCTGCTGATGATGTGCAGCAGCGAATCCATATGGATCGACTCCTCGGCGATCTGGCGCAGCGAGGCATGCTTCAGTTCGGCGGCGGTGAGATTGTCCTCGATAACGTGGAGGACGCTGTCGCCGACGATGCCTTCCGCGGCGGAGAAATAGCCGACGCCCATCTCGATGATCCAGCGTTCGCGGGCGTTCAGCTTGTTGGAATTCCACGTGGCGCAATCCTTGGTCATATCGATGACATCGGGTTCCCAGTGATTGGCCTTCATCTGTTTATAAATGCGGTAGGCCTCATGGTACTTGAGAGGGAGGACATTCAACTCGGCGCTACGCAGACCGTTGATGACTTTTTTGCCGGCGAGACGTTCGCGGGCTTTTTCCTTGTCGAGGCGGAAAGTACGGCCTTGAAAGGTGTAAACGACGTGTCGCCCTTCTTCTTTTTCGATGGGCTGCTCTAAAATTTCAATCATGACTGTGCTCCTATTATAACGCCTGCCACGGCGCGCATTTTTGCCGGAACGGAAGACAAAAAAGCCTTCCAGTTCGACACGAAGGGGAAGGCGGCAGACCAGCAGAGCTGAGGAGCAACATTTCCCATCCTCTCCATGGCGGGAGAGTTTGCCCCGGACACACGTACGAGGACTTGATGAGGTGTGAAAAAGCAGGTCTTCTGGCTCCGAGGTCGTCCTACTCACCCTGCCTTACCGTGCGTAAACACAGTGGCACCAAGGGCTTTTGTGCTCGTTACAGCGGCGCTACCGTACGGGATTTGCACCCGTTTCCCTATCCTCCCTTGGCCGTAACCAAGGGCACTTTTCCACAAAAAACCACTAAATGTAGTGGTGCTATCAAAGAACTGCGCTAGGAATAGCGCTTTTTAGGGAAATTTGTCAAAGGCTATTTTCTCAAGAATTCTGCTATTTTGAGGTGCAAAAGCTACTGAGCTGATCCAACCCCTTTAGCTCAAGTTCAATAGGGGGACTACAATCGCGATGAGGACGGCCAAGCCCATGATGACGTAGGTGAAGAAATCAGCACGATCAAGCTGGGACAATTGATAAGCTCTCAACTGTTTGGAGGAAATGAATTGAGGGGGGAATACGGGCAATGTTTTCTGGACCACCTGTGTCTCGTCAAAGACCGGAAGCGCGGGGATCGGTGCCAGAAAGTCGATGTAGGATGAAGAGTTCATAAATTTATTCTAATTTAACCGGTCGACCAGACTATGGGGTGTTACCCTATACTAGATTGGACAACAAACTGGGATGCCTCCTTTAACACGGTGAGAGGGCTTGGCTCCAACTGCTGGTCGAGTCTCTTCACATACAGATCCACTTGGGATTTCAGAAAAGCCCGGGGAGTGCCGACATAGGTTCCGGAGATGGGAGGCGCATGCTCGGAATGGCGGGTGGCAGCAACGGCAAAATAGTGGGAGTCGGCCAAAATTCCCCAGCTGGGATCGAAGCCAATCCAACCTGCGCCGGGAAGATAGATTTCAGCCCAGCCGTGCATCGACATCCGGCCGGTGATCTCGGGGGAATACATGTAGCCGCTGACAAAGCGTGCGGCGAGACCCAGTAACCGGCAGGCTTCCATGAAAAGGGTTGCGAAATCCCGACAGGATCCGCTGTTTTTCTCGAGCGTTTCCGCGGGAGACTGGACTCCTCTTTCCAGCCGGCGCTGATAGCGAAAGGTGCGATAGATATGGCTGTTGAGATGCTGGAGAAGCTCAAGTATACCCACACGCTTACCCGGATGCCAAAACGGATTGAGCCATTGCCGCAATCGATCGACATCGCGGACATAGCTCGTGCGGATGAGGGGGCGAAGCTCGACAAAGAGTTCCTGCTCGTAGGCGAAGGGGTATTCCAATGCTTCAGGCGAAATGACGAAGTTGAACGGGTTCTCCTCGCGAATATCCAAGGCAAAATTGCCGGTGACGATCAGTTCGGATGCAGTTGAGGTGAAATCGATGATGCCGACGGTGTTTTCATGAAGATCGCGGGTCC
>Ga0068858_100007317_pt1 | contig 10689 bp, 9 predicted proteins | sample KBSSwiS12_FD_66589 | JGI IMG/M metagenome (GOLD analysis project Ga0068858, IMG submission 66589) | Switchgrass rhizosphere microbial communities from Kellogg Biological Station, Michigan, USA - KBS Switchgrass S1-2 | ecosystem: Host-associated > Plants > Roots > Rhizosphere > Soil ... | reverse complement strand
CCACGACGTGCGTGGGCGGCGTGAAGCGCCATTGCGTCGTCTTCTGCATGTACGTCCACTGGTCGTGGAGGTCCATCGCCAGCGAGTGCGAGTTGCCGTGGCTCTTCTCGAGCACCGCCTGGCGCGCGATCACGAAGCCCATGCCGGGAGGACCCTCGATGCACTTGCCCGAGGCGGCGACCACGGCGTCGATCGGGTACTTCTTCACGTCGATCTCGATCGCGCCCAGGGAGCTCATGGCGTCGACGATCAGGCCCTTGCCGTGGCGCGCGCACGCGGCGGCGATCTCGGGCAGCGGGTTCAGGATCCCGGTGCCGGTCTCGCAGTGGACCTGCGCCACGTGCGTGATCGCCGGATCCATCTTGAAAGCGCCCTCCACCATCGCCGCCGTCGCCTGCTTGTCCTCGGCGATGTCGATCGCCGAATGCGCCCGGCCGAGGTACTTGAGGATCTTCACGATGCGGGCGCAGTAGGCGCCGTTGTTCGGCACCAGCACCTTGCCGTCTCGCGGCACCAGGTTGGCGAGCGCCGCCTCGACCGAGAACGTGCCGCTGCCCTGCAGCGGGACGCACACGTGCGTCCCGGCGCCGTTCACGACCTCGACGAGGTCCTTGCAGATCGTGCCGGTGATGGCGTTGAACGAGGCGTCCCACGAGCCCCAGTCGCGCAGCATCGCCTGCTTGGTCTCGAGCGACGTGGTGAGTGGGCCCGGCGTCAGCAATATCGGATCGTTGCCTCTGATCATTTCTCTCTCCTACCGAATGAGACCAAAGCGAAACACAAAGAACACAAAGAAGGCACAAAGGGCACGAAGAAATGCAATTGGATGTCGCGGTCCTGGTCGTCAGCCTCGAAACATGAATACGCCTTTCTTTGTGTTCTTTGTGCCTTCTTTGTGTTCTTCGTGTTCAGCCTGGGTTTAGCCGCGCCAGCGCTGGGTGCGGCCTTCCAGCCACACCTGAAGGAAATAGTAGGCGACGCAGACCAGCGCCGAGGTCGCGACGATGAGCGTGGCCATCGCCGCGGCCGCGCCGATGTCGCCCGCCTCGTCCAGGTTCACGATGGCGACCGACGCGAGCATCGTCTTGGGCGAATAGAGGAACACCACCGCCGAGACGGTCGTCATCGCGTTCACGAAGAGATAGCGGCTCACGTCCAGCATCGACGGCAGGCACACGGGCACCGTCACGCGGAAGAACGTGCGCCAGAACGGCACCTTGAGCGAGGCCGAGACGCTCTCGAACTCCGCGTCGATCTGCTTGAGCGCCGTGAGCGCCGTGAGGTGCGACGAGGTGTAGTAGTGCACGATGGTGTTGATCACCAGGATCGCCATCGAGCCGTAGAGGAAGTGAAGCGGGTTCGCCTCGCGCACGAAGAAGAAGATGTAGCCCAGGCCCAGCACCATCCCCGGCACGCCCATCGGCAGCACGGCCATCAGCCGCACGAAGGGGCGGAAGGCGTCGAGCCCGCGCGTCTTCTCGAGCAGGTACGCGACCCCGAAGATGAACACCGCCCCGAAGAGGGCGCACCACGCGCCCAGGGTCACGCTGTTGACGTAGGCGTCGAAAATCCCCGCCTCGACGAGTCCCATCTTGTAGTGGTCGAGCGAGATCGACAGGTTGTACGGCCAGAGCTTCACGAACGAGCCGTACACCGCCATGCCGAGCACGGCGAGCAAGAGCGCGCCGATGAGCACGCAGTAGCCGGTCATCGCCCAGTCGAATCCGCGCGAGGGGCGTGGCACGTACGGCACGGAGCGCGCCGAGAGCAGCGCCGACTGCCGCTTCTGCACCCAGTGGTCCACGACGTAGGTCACGGCGACCGGGACCAGCAGGATGATCGCCACCACCGCGCCCTTGGAGAAGTCCTGCATGCCGATCACCAGCTTGAAGATGTCGGTGGCGAGCATGTTGAAGTTGCCGCCGATCACCTTCGGTATCCCGAAATCGGAGAGCGCGTACGTGAACACCACCATGGCCGCGCTGATGAGGCCGTACTTGGCGCCCGGGACGGTGATGGTCCAGAACTTGCGCGCGGCGCGCGTGCCGAGCGCATCCGCCGCCTCGTAGAGCCGCGCATCGGTGAGCGACAGCGCCGTCACCAGGATCATGAGCGCGTGCGGGAAGGTCGCGAACACCATCGAGATCACGATGCCGCCAGCGCCGTAGATCTGCCCGCCCATGAGCAGGCCCTTGAGCAGTCCCTGGTTGCCGAACCAGAAGATGAACGAGATCGCCGCGAGCAGCGACGGCGCGAGGATCGGCACCAGCGCCACGTTGCGGAAGAGCACCTTGAAGCGCATGCAGCTTCGCGTGAGCGCGTAGGCGAAGGTGAAGGCGAGCGGGATGGTGATCGCGGTCACGAGCGCCGACACCCAGACGCTGTTCCAGATCGAGCGCGCGAGGGCCGGCGTGCGGAAGTACTCGGTGAAGTTGGCGAGGCCGATGAACTCGCCCGCCTTGTCCTGGACGCTCTTCACCAGGATGGCGGCGAGCGGCAGCAGCAGGAAGTACGCGAGCGCCACCGCGGCGAGGATGAGGATCGCGTGCCCGACGCGATCGGACCAGTGCACCTTCAGCACGCCCACGCGCGCGCCGAGCCGCGTGAGGTCGGCGTCGTGCGCCGTGGAGCTCACGCGGCGAACACCCGCATGCGATCGGCCGGCACCGCGATGCGCAGGGTGTCGCCGGGCTTCGGATGGAATTCGGCCATGTCGTTGAGCGACAGGTCCGCGGTGAGCGGCTGCTCGATGCCGGCGAGGCGGAAGGTGATGCGCGAGAAGGCGCCCAGGAACTCGACCTTCTCGACCGTCGCCGCCGCCGAGTTGGCGGTGGCGCCGTCGACGCCGCGCACCACGACGTCCTCGGGGCGGAAGAAGAGGCGCAGCTTCCCCTCGCCCGCCGCGCCGTTCACCGTGCACGCGAAGCGCTGCGGTCCCACCTGCACGCCATCGCTTCCCGCGGGGGCCGCGGGCAGCAGGTTGGTCTTGCCGACGAAGTCGGCCACGAACGGCGTCGCCGGCCGCGTGTACACCTCCTCCGGCGTGCCGATCTGCTCGATCTCGCCTTCCTTCATCACCACGATGCGGTCGGCCATGGACAGCGCCTCCTCCTGGTCGTGGGTGACGAGGATGGTGGTGATACCCACGCGCTGCTGCAGGTTGCGGATCTCGCCGCGCAGCCGCACGCGCACGCGCGCGTCCAGCGCCGAGAGCGGCTCGTCGAGCAGCAACAGGCCCGGCGAGGTGGCGAGCGCGCGGGCAATGGCGATGCGTTGCTGCTGTCCGCCCGAGAGCATGCTCGGGTATTTGCGCCCCGCGTCCGGCAGCCCGACAAGCTGCAGCAGCTCCGCCACGCGGGCGTCGCGCTGGGGACGCGCCATCTTGCGGTTCACGAGGCCGTAGGCGACGTTGTCCGCGACCGACAGGTTGGGAAAGAGCGCGTACGACTGGAAGACGATGCCGTAGTCGCGCTCCATGGGGGGCAGGCGCGAGATGTCGCGTCCCGCCTGCATGATGGTGCCCGCCGTCTGCACCTCGAGCCCCGCGACGATGCGCAGGAGCGTCGTCTTGCCGCACCCCGAAGGGCCGAGGAAGCAGAGGAGCTCGCCCTGGCGCACGCCAAGGCTCACCCCCTTCAGCGCGGCGAAGTCCCCGAACTCCTTGCGGATGCCCGTGAGCTCGAGGAATTCACCCATCTATTTCGGTTCCGACTTCGCCGCGTAGCGCTTCTGCCATTCCGCGAGGATGGCGTCGCGGTTCTTGGCCGAGTACGCGAAGTTGTTCTTGATGAGCTTCGTCTCGAGGTCGGTCGGCAGGTTGGGCAGGTGCGCCTTCACGTCCTTGCGCGACACGATCACGAAGTTCTTCGCGAACGCCTCGTTGGCCTCCTTGGTCGCGGTCCAGTCGATGAGCTTCCTGGCCGCGTCCATGTGCTTGGTGTTCTTCATGATGCCGGAGGCCTCGATATCCCAGCCCAGGCCCTCGGTCGGGAAGATGAGCTCGACCGGAGCACCCTTGGCCTTCACGTCGTTGCCGCGGAAGTCGAAGGAGACGCCGACCACGAACTCGCCCGCTCCGGCCTGGCGGCAGGGCTTGGAGCCCGAATGCGTGTATTGCGCGATGTTCTCGTGCAGCCCGTCCATGTACTTCCAGGCGTTTGCCTCACCCATGGTCTGCAGCCAGCCCGAGACGTCGAGGAAGCCGGTGCCGCTCGACGCGGGGTTCGGCATCACGACCTGGCCCTTGTAGACCGGCTTGGTGAGGTCGGCCCACGACTTCGGCGCCGGGATGTTCTTCTTCTGGCCCTCGACGGTGTTGTAGCAGATGACGGCCGAGTAGACGTCCATGCCGACCCAGCTCGGCGGGCGCGACGAGTCGCTGTAGGTCGGGTTGAGCTGGTCGAATCCCACCGGCGTGTAGGGCGCCAGCATTCCATCGGACTTGAAGATCTCGAGGGACGACGCGGACACTCCGAGCACCACGTCGGCCTGCGGGTTGGCCTTCTCGGCGAGCAGCTTCGCCGTGATGACGCCGGTCGAGTCGCGCACGAACTTGAGGTCGATGTTCGGGTTGGTCTTCTGGAACGACTCGGTATAGGCCTTGAGCTGGTCGGTCTCCAGCGCCGTGTAGACGAGGAGCTCGGTCTTCTGGGCCCAGGCGGAGGTGGCGGTAGCGAGCGCCATGGACACGGCGGCCCAGAGCACGGTGCGACGGGTAGCGTTCATTGTTCTATCTCCAGGTGGTGGGTGCAGGGACGGCGGCGTGCCGATTATGGCTGATCCACCGGACGGTCATGTGACGTTCAGGTTACGCGCGCGGCACCGATGAAGTTCTTTCCGCGGACGCCGTCGAGGGCGCTCACGACCATCCGTTTGGCCTCCTCGGCGCCCACGCCGTAGCTCGCGAAATCGGTGCTCACGCCGAGGCCGGCGAGGAAGCCGTTCACGACCGCGGGCGCCTGCGCGAGCGGCACGTCGAAGACCCGCGCCAGCACCGCGTCGCGGGCGGGATCGGCGCCGATCGCGCGGGCGAGCACCATGCCGAGCGTGAAGGAGCACGCGATGCCGTGGGGCAGGCCGTGGTGCAGCGTCATGTCGTAGGAAATCGAATGGGCCAGCGCCGTCTTGGTGTTCGAGAACGCGAGCCCGGCCTTCATGGCCGCGAGCGACATGCGCGAGCGCAGCTCCAGGCTCTTCAAATCCTTCATGAGCAGCGGCAGCGTCGCCATCGCCTCGCGCGCCGCGGCAACCGCGAGCGTGTCCGAGACCGGATTGCTGTTCACGTTCCAGATCGATTCGAGCGCGTGCGAGAGCGCATCCAGCCCCGAGGCGAGCGTGGGACCCGCGGGCAGCGACACCGTGAGCTCGGGATCGACGATCGCCGCCTCCGGCCACGTTTCCTTCAGGTGCAGCGAGTACTTCTTCATCGCGCCGGGCGTGCGGTCCCAGATCGTCGCCCAGGGCGTCACCTCGCTGCCGGTTCCCGCAGTGGTCGGCACGGTGATGAGGGGCTTCACTCGCGCGGGCGTGAAAGGCTTGCCCGTGGCGAGGAGCTGCACCAGCTCGGAGAACTTGCCGCTCGGCGTGCCCACCATCAGGCCCTTGGCGGTGTCGAGGGCGCTACCGCCGCCCACGCCCACGATCACGTCGGCACCCGCGTACTGCTGCCAGAAGCGCTCGTACATCGGCGTGAGGCTCGCCACGTCGGGGTTCGGGACGGTATCGGGCTCGACCGCGATCAAGCGCGCGCCCAGCAGGTCGCGAATGCGCCGGGTGAGCCCGAAGCCCTCCGCCTCGGGGAACGTAACGAGGACAACCCGGCGATCGCCCACGACCTTCGGAAGCTGCGCCAGCGTGCCGGCGCCGAATGTCATGGCGACAGGGTTGTGGTAGTTCGGGTTCATGGGGAATTCCTCAGGCAATGGCGCGCGAGATGCGCGTGCGCAGCCACGCGCTGAAGAGCTCGCAGATCACCACGATGGCGATGATGGAGAGCAGGATCGCGGCCACGTCCCTGGAGGCCACGCGCTGCACGCTCTCGCGCAGGTACCAGCCCATGCCGCCCGCGCCGAAGAAGCCGACGACGGTGGCGGCGCGGAAGACGACGTCCCAGCTGTAGATCGAGATCCCGGTCCAGGCCACGCGCACCTGCGGCAGCACCGCGAAGATGAACACCTGGAAGAGGTTGGCGCCGGTGGCGCGCATCGCCTCGATCGGCCCGGGCCTCACCGCCTCGACCGCCTCCGAGAAGAGCTTCCCGGCGAAGCCGATGCAGTAGAGCGTGAGCGCCAGCGTCCCCGGCAGCAGGCCGAAGCCCAGCAGCGAGACCGCGAGGATGGTCCAGATCATCTCGTGCACCGAGCGGCACGCCATGATGATCAACCGCGCCACCGGATAGACGAAGCGCTTGCTGGGCGTCATGTTGGACGCGGCGAACCAGGCGAGCGGCACCGCGACGGCGAGGCCCAGCACCGTGGCGAGGTACGACATCTGCAGCGTTTCCAGCAGCGAGTGGCCGTATTCCGGCTTGAGGACGTGCCCGACATTGGGCGGGTAATAGCGCAGCGAGAGGGTGTCCCACATGCGGCCCAGCATCCCCGGCAGGCGATCGAGCGGGATCTGGAGGTGGTCGAGCGCCCACGCGACGAAAACGAGCGACCCCAGCAGCGCGCCGTACTTGTACAGGCTCTGCGGGAAGCGGAAACGGCTCCACGCCAGCGGAGCGGGCAGGGTCTCGACGGTCATCTCAGATCACCGCCTTGCGCGCGAAGTGCGACACCACCTCGCCGAAGATGATGAGCACCAGGATCGCGAGGATCACGGTGGTGATGCCGCCGTAGTTGGACATCGCCATCTGCCGGAAGAGCACCAGTCCCAGGCCTCCCGCGCCCACCAGCCCCAGGACCGTCGAGCGGCGGATGTTGATGTCCCACTCGAAGATCATGTTGCCCACGAACACCGGGACGATCTGCGGCAGGATCGCGAAGATGAGGATCTGGAACCTCGTGCAGCCCACGGCGCGCATCGCCTCGATGGGCTTGGGGTCCACGTCCTCGATCGCCTCGGCGATGGTCTTGGAGATGAACCCGATCGAGCGCACCGCCATGGCGAGGATGCCCGCGAGGGTCCCCAGGCCCACGGCCGAGACGAAGATGAGGCCCCACACGATCTCGTGCACCGAACGCGACATCGTCATGAGGAAGCGCCCGACCATGTAGGAGGATTTACCGAGCGGCGTGATGTTGGCCGCACCCAGCCACGCCACCGGGATCGAGAGCACGAGCCCGGCGAGGGTCGCGATCGTCGCCATGAGCACCGTGTCCAGCGCCGGCTCCCACAGGTCCTTCACCACCGACATGTCGACGTCGAGGAACTGCTGGATCGTCGCGAGGAGCGAGGCGCCGAACAGGCGCTTCCAGTCGGTGTCGTCGACCACGATCACCTTGATGCTCCAGGCGACGAGGAAGAGCACGGCGGCGTACACCGTGAACCTCACCCGCCGGGCGCGCTGCTTGTCGCTCGCGAGGACCGCGGCGCGCGCATCGAGCGTGTCGTAGGCGACCGCGCTCAAAGCACCTCCATCGCATAGATGTCGTGCAGCGCCTGCTTGTCCAGCTTGTCGGGCGGCCCCTCGAACTTCTTCACCCCGTCCTGCAGGCCGATCACGCGCGTGCAGAACGCGCACGCGAGGTCCACGTCGTGGATGTTGCACAGCACCGGGATCTTGCGCTCGCGCGCCATCTCCCGGATGAGGCCCATCACCTCGCGTGCGATCTTGGGATCCAGCGCCGAGGTGGGCTCGTCCACCAGCAGCATCTTCGGGTTCTGGATCAGCGCGCGCGCGATGCCCACGCGCTGGCGCTGTCCGCCCGACAGGCGGTCGACGCGCTTGTTGACGTGCTCGGAGAGGCCCACCCGGTCGAGCAGGATCAGCGCCTGCCGGATGTCCTGCTTCGAATAGAGCCGGAAGACGCTGCGCAACGTACCCATGTAACCGAGGCGCCCGGACAGCACGTTGTCCATGACGGACATCCGCTCGATCAGGTTGAACTCCTGGAAGATCATGCCGATGTTGCGCCGGAGGTTGCGCAGGCTCTTCTGGGGGGCCTTCACCAGGTCCACGCTGTCGAAGATCACCTCGCCGCCCTTGGGATCCACCAGGCGGTTCACGCAACGGATCAGCGTGGACTTCCCCGCCCCCGACGGGCCGATGATGGCGAAGAAGTCGTCGTCGTTGAGCGTGAAGCTCACGTCGCGCAGGATCTCCTTGTCGCCGTAGCCGGCGCGCAGGTTGCGGACCTGCAGCACCGGCTTCGCGGCGATCGAGGCAGCCTGCGGCGCGCGCGGCGCGCCCGGGACACGCTCGGCCTGCATCACTTCGCGACTTCGCGGATCAGGTCGTAGTCGGAGTCCTTCATCGGCACGAACTTCTCCGAATCGACATTCTGGAGATACGCCTTGCCGACGTCGGTCTGGTCGAGCGTGAGGTACGTGTCCGCGATCTTCTTCTTGAGCTCCGGGCACAGTCCCGTGCGATAGACGAACGGGTCCTGCGGCAGCAGCGGCGAGGTCCAGAGGATGTTGAAGTCCTCGACCTTCATCTTGCCCTTGCTCGCGTCGATCGTATTCATGAAGCGGTGGGTCGCGACGAAGGCCACGTCCGCCTTGCCCTCGAACACCGCGTTGGTCGACAGGTCATGCCCGCCGGAGAACGCCACCTTGCTGAAGTAGGTCTTGAGCGGCGTCTTCACGACCTTGCCGCCGAACACGTGCTCGGGGATGAGCGCCCCGGAGGTGCTCGCCGGATCGACCAGCAGCATCACCGATCCCCTGGCGGATTCGACCGTGGTGAACTTGGATCCCTTCTTGGAGATCAGGATCGACTTGTAGCCGGGACCCGCCTCCTGGATGCCCAGCTTCTTCTTGTAGTAGGTCGCGAAGACTTCGGCCTGCGCGCCCTGGTTGCGCGCGATCACGTAGGACTCGGGACCGAGCACGGCGACGTCGACCCACTTGCCGAGCAGCGCCTCGACCACCGACGAGTACGAGGTCGGCATGTAGAACTCGATCTTCTTGCCGGTGTTCTTGGCCATGAGGTCGAGCACCGGCTTGTAGAGGTTCAGCTCGCGCACCGATTCCTGCGTGGGGATGATGGAGAAGCGCAGGACCTTCGGGTCCTCGCACGGCTGCTGGGCCGCGGCATTGCCGGCCAGGACGAGCACGGAAAGGGCCGCGAGCGAGCGCAGGCCTGCCTTGAGCGATTTCATGGGTGTTTCCTCCTCGTGGTTGTGATTCCGCCGCGCTTTGCGCGCGTGCGGCCCCGCCGCTGCCTACGAACGATTCCTACTGAGCCGCCCCGTTGATGGCGAACTCGAACACCTGGTAGCTCTTGAGCGTCGCGAACCCCGCCTTCATGCGGTACTCGGCGTTGAGGGGCGCGCTGGTGATGAACGGGACCTTCGCTTCCGAGATGCCGCCGTGCGTGCGCAGGCGATGTCCCTCGAGGCCCTTCAGGTCGTGCGCTTCCTTCGCGCCGCCGATGCAGGTGCCCGCGTCCGAGATCACCACGACGTCGCCCTCGCGATCCTCCGGCAGCTCCAGCAGCCGGCAGGCGGTCTTCTTGTCGTACACCGCGTCCAGCCCCGGCATTCCCGCGAGCGCCTCCATCACCTGCTTGGGCGTGGTCTTGCCCTGGCAGTAGACGCGCACGAATCCGCCGAGCGCGCCATGGTGCGCGACGAATGCGTCAGTGATGGGACAGATGACCTTCAGGTCGCCCTTGCCGAACTTCGCGTCGAGCACGTCCTGCAGCCAGATCACGTTGGGCTTGCCGTCCGTGGTCGACTTGTCGTTCATGCCGTGGTCGGCGGTGAGCGCCACCACGGCGCCCAGCGACTCGAGCTTGCCGAAGCGCTGGTCGAGGTCCTGGTAGAAGCTGCGCGCCTCGGCTTCGGTGGGCGCGTACTTGTGCTGCACGTAATCCGTGAGCGAGAGGAACATGAGGTCGGGCTTGTCGCGCTCGAGGATCTTGATGCCCGCGTCGAGCACGAAGAGCGAGAGCTCCTCCGAATACATGTCGGGGAGCGGCAGCCCCACGAACCGCAGCACGTCGTCGATGCCGTTCTCGGCTTTCGTCGCCTTGTCGGCCTTCTCGGAGGAGAAGCACATGCTGCCGTTCGCGAAGTCGAGGTTCTTGCCGAGCTGCCGGCGCAGCTTGTCCTTGGCGGTGATCGCCACGACCTTGCCGCCCGCCTTCGCGAACTGCGCGAGGATGGTGTCGCCGCGCAGGAGCTCCGGGCCCGTCATCACGATCGCCTCGCCGGTCGCGGTGTCGAGGTAGAAGTTGCCCGAGATGCCGTGGCGCGAGGCGGGCGTGCCGGTGATGAGCGACATGTTGTTGGGGCAGGTGAAGCTGGGGACGGTCCCGTCGGCCACGGAGGCGTAGCCGTTGCGCATGAAGCGCTCGATGTTGGGGATCGCGCCCTCGCGCACGAACTGGTCGAGGTAGACCGGGTCGCCGCCGTCGATGCAGACGACGACGACCGGCTTCTTCGGCCAGCGATAGGTGGTTCCGTTGACGACGACGGTCGATGCGTGCGCAGCCATTGTTGTTCAGCTCTTTCCTGGGGTGGATTCGGCGTGCAGGGTGCGCGCCAGCCGGTCGCGGCCGCCGATCACGTGATCGAACAG
>Ga0068858_100007313_pt1 | contig 10696 bp, 8 predicted proteins | sample KBSSwiS12_FD_66589 | JGI IMG/M metagenome (GOLD analysis project Ga0068858, IMG submission 66589) | Switchgrass rhizosphere microbial communities from Kellogg Biological Station, Michigan, USA - KBS Switchgrass S1-2 | ecosystem: Host-associated > Plants > Roots > Rhizosphere > Soil ... | reverse complement strand
GAGGCCGAACGTACTAGCGCGCTGGTCCAGTATGAGAGAACCATTCAGACCGCGTTCAGCGAAGTCTCAAACGCATTGATCGCGCATCAGAGAACGCGTGAGAGCCGGCTGGAGCAGGAAAATCTCGTCACGGCGCTCCAGGATCGCACTCGCCTCGCCTACGTGCGGTATCGGGGAGGAGTGGATACGCAGTTGAACGCACTCGACGCCGACCGCGATCTTTTCCAGGCGGAGCTGTCGCTCGCGCAGATCCGTTTGAGCGAGCTTCTGAGCGTGGTGCAACTCTATAAGGCCCTCGGAGGCGGCTGGCAATAGCCCGAGTCAGGTGAAAATGCCGAGGCCTCGGCAGGTGCCCGGCAGAACCGTGCCGACACATCGACACCTGCGACTCAAAACGCCGGATTTCATGGAGTTTTCGCGCAATTGAAGCGGCACTTCACGTGCGTTGTAACTCTCGGAGATCCAGAGAATGAAGAGTCAGACGTTGCAATATTACATGCATGATGGACCATCGGCTTTCCGGTTCGAATTGGCGGGGAATCTCAACAACGAAGCAGCACGCGATCTTGACCAAGCTTGGCGTACCGCTTCCTCCATGATCGGCGACCGTGCCTTGGTCGTCGATATGACTTTTGTCACCGGCGCTGAAGGAGACGGGCGCTCGCTGCTCTCCCGCTGGTACGCCGGAGGCGCGCAGCTCATCGCCAGATCGAAAGCCTCGCGCGCCTTGGCCGAGGCAATCGTAGGCGGGCCCCTACCCGAGTTCGCATCCGCCGGTAATCCCGGCGCGGTACGGACATGGCGGCCGTTTCACACATCGTTTGGGGCGCTGACGCTCCTTATTGCTTCGATGCTGCTGCCGGTGCGGGCGCACGCCGCCAATCTGAAAGCCGAAACTGTCGCCGCTTGGGATGAGTACGTGCAGTCGGTCAGCGTCACCTTGCAGGATCGCGTTCGCCCCGGCGGCAGCTTCCTATGGACCTACGAAGAGCCCGAACGCATCGCGAAAGTGCATGGTGGCGAGATCGTTGTGGCTCCTGCGCCCGGACCGAGTCCCCGAAAAGTGCCCGGAGGATTGATTCACCATTGGATCGCCGCAGCGTTCCTACCAAATGTGAAGCTTGATGACATTCTCGAGGTCACCGAGGACTACGATCGCTACCAAGAGTTTTATCGGCCGTCGGTGATTGCGTCAAAGACGGTGGCTCGCGAGGACTCCAATGACTACTTTTCGATGCAGTTGATGAACAAAGCATTCTTCCTGAAAACAATGCTCGATGCGGATTATCAGTCGACGAACGTGCGCCTGGATGATCGGCGGTTCTATAACGTTTCGAGAAGCACGCGCGTTCAGGAAATTCAAGACTACGGCCAGCCCAGCCAGCATCGGCTGCCTGAGGGCCAAGGTGGCGGTTACATCTGGAAGCTGTTTAGCATCGGTCGCCTCGCTCAGCGTGACGGCGGAGTCTACATCGAACTCGAAGCCATGGCGCTGAGCCGCGACATCCCCGCGGCCCTGCGTTTCATAGTGGATCCTATCGTACGCAGTGTGTCGCGCAGCGCGCTTCTTACTTCACTGACGCAGACTGAGGGGGCCGTGTGCGGCGGGTCCGCCAACGACGCCAGGTCTGCCAGCGTCACGTCAAGTGCCGAACACCTGCGCGGCGTTCCAGCATCACGTTCGAACGCAAACAATGCATTTAAAAGGGATCATTGACTCGGCCTGATTGGAGGGCGGCGTGCCTTAACCAGGGCGAACACTGGGGACATGAACAAAGAGAGCCGGTGTCCAGTAAAACAAAAGGAGAATAAGATGTTTAGTAAAAAATTTGTCATCGCGTCGTTAGTGAGCATCGCCTCCATGGCGCTGCCGGCGTTTTCGCAATCCGAGACTCCGGGAAGGAGTGAAGTCTCAGTACAGGCGTTCGGTAGTTTCGTGAAGAGTACCACGAACGACGGCATCGAGAACAAGGCGACCAACAGTGGCGGCGTGCTCGGCAGCTATCGCTACTTCTTCAACACGCATAACGGTGTTGAAGCCAACTACGGGTATTCCCTGAACACCCAGAGCTACGGCTCGACCAGCGGAGTGCTAGGCGTAAAGAACTATTCGCATGAAATTTCAGCGGCGTATGTGTTTCGCCTTCCGATGCGTAAGTTCACGCCGTTCGTGCTGGCGGGAGCGGGCGGGCTGATCTTTGATCCCAAGGATTTCGCGGGCGCCAGTTCGCAGGCCCGCGCTGCGTTCGTCTATGGCGGCGGAGCCGATTTCGACTTAACGCGCCACGTTTTTGTGCGAGCCGAGTACCGCGGCTTTGTGTACAATTCGCCGACTTATGATTTGGCTGGTCTTTCTGGTGTGGATCGCACCACGCATCGCGCCGAACCGTCCGTGGGTTTTGGATACCGATGGTAACAGGCAGTCTCCCGGGATCCTAACCTTGCAGAGCGGTGGCGCGATCCACCGCTCTTTTTGTTGCCAGTAGGACGGACCGCATCTCCGGTTCGCGATCTCATGCAGAATGCAAGCGTCAGCAGGTCGGAGTCGGTCATTCTCGGCTTTCTGATTTACGCGTTTGCGCTAGGAAATCGATTGCGGATTTGCGCCCTCAGTCCGCCACCTCGTGATGCTGCCCAATGGAACCATCCTGGCCGGCTACACGTTGTTAATCGTCCTGGATCGGACCAAGCCAGCACTTGTGTTTAGCGTAGTTCGCGATGCGGCGTCCTTGACGCTCATCGTGTTCCGCGAGATGGTGGACCAGTTCTTGTTCGTCTGTGCTGTTGGGGTTTTGCTTTGCTAGGCGCAGTTCCCCTTTTTGGCCGTCCGACCCGCCTCGCGTGATCTTCCTTGGCCAGGATCTTCCTTCTTACGCGACGCCTTTTCGGCGCTTCCACCTCTGGATGCTGGGCAATGACGGCATCCACACCAGCGTATTCCCTAGCGCGCACGTGGCCGGCGCATTTGCTGCGGCTTTCGGCGCGTTTCGAACTCTACCAGAGCGCCGGTGGGTAGGCCGATCCCTTCTCGTGATTGCGTCTCTTATCGCGATAGCGACCTTCTATGGCCGCTACCACTATTAGCAGATGCCCTCGCGGGGCTGCTCGTTGCGTTGGTCGCCTTAGGGGCGCTGCCTAAGCGATAGGCCAACGAAGCTGCATTCCGGAGACGAGTCCACAAACCGCGTTCGCTCGAAGGCCAATCCTTGAGGTGTTTGGCCTTCAATCCCACTAGCGAGGAGCAGGTCGGCATGCGCATCTTAAAGCTTTTGGGAATGACGACTTGCCTTCACTCAGTGACACCACCGCGTTTGTAGACTGACATACCAACTGGCGACCATACATGTTCCCACCGAGAAATCTTTTACAATGGGTCTCCATGAGCCATCCGAGTCAACTACGTAGGGATTTTCTCCGCCATAGTTGCCTGCTGGCGGGGGCGGCCGCGCTTGGGCCGCGGGTCTCTGGCCAAACCGCAACGGAACCGCACGAGGCGAAGCTGACCGTTGGCGGCTCCACGGGTCAAACGGTCGCGGCGGATTTTATTGGACTCTCCTACGAGAACATGCAATTGGAGGATCCGGCGTTCTTCTCGCCCGCCAACCGCGGACTTGTAGAACAGTTCAAGAATTTGTCCAGACGGGGCGTGCTGCGGTTGGGCGGCAATACCAGCGAGTTTGCGTGGTGGAAGGCGAGCAACACGGACCGACCGCCGGACCGCAATCTCGCGTTGAAGGACGGCTCGCGGCCTGCTAGTTACATCTTCGCGATCACGCCGGAGACCATCCGGCACCTCGACGGGTTTTTGCAGGCCACAGGCTGGAGTTGCATCTACGGCCTGAATCTGGGCTACGGCACTCCGGAGGCGGCAATCCCCGAGGCGCGGTTCGTATTCGAGACACTGGGGCCGCGGCTCCAGTATTTTCAGATCGGAAACGAAGTGGACCGTTTCATCAACTATAGGTTGCGCGAGCCAACCGAGTGGAACCCGGACCGTTACTTCGATGAATGGCTAGCCATTGCGCGCGCCGTGCAACGGGCGCTGCCGCGGGCCAAGTTCGGTTTGCCTGATGTGGCGGGGGACGTCAAGTGGCTCACTCGTATCGCGGACCTGTGGCCGGACGTCAAAGATAAGCCCAACGTTACCACCCTGTCGCATCATCACTACTGGGGCGGCCCCCCGAGTAATCCGCAGGCCAACATTCAGAGGCTGATGTTGCCGGATGAAGTAGCCACGATGCAAGGCGGGGTGGCTCGTGAAGCGGCACAGAGAATGAAGACCGCCTACCGGATGACGGAAGGCAATACGGTGTTTCGCGGGGGCAAACCGGGTCTCAGCGACGCGTTCGCATCAGCGCTATGGTCGGCGGACTATCTTTTTCAGCTGATGTCAATGGGATATAGCGGAGTGAATCTGCACGGCGGCAGCGGGCATGCACAAGCGGTATCGGTGGGCGGAAGTTTCGTCGGAGAAGCGGAAATGAAGGACCCCAACGAGCCGCACCCAAAGCCGTTTTACACGCCCATTGCGAACCAGGGAACTTTGGCTGGCAGCGGTGTGGATGGCAAGCTCAACGATAAATATTTACTGGAACCGGTCGGCTATGGGATGAAGTTCGCCAGCCGGTTTTTGGGAGCTACGTTGCTGGAAGTTGACTTCGACTCGGGTCCGGTGAATGCGTTCGCTTACGCCGCTCGCAAGCCCGACGGTAAGCGGATCGTTGCCATTATCAACAAGGACGATACCCGAACTGTAACGATCAAACTACCCCGTGCTGAAGTTCTGGAAGTGCTTACCGCTCCCTCATTGGATGCGAAGCAGGCGCAGTTGCTGGACGGTCCTGAGGCGGCGGTCAGAATGGCGAAGACGGCGCGATCCGTGGCCGTGGCTAAACACACGGCTGTCCTCGTAGCCCTGTCGGCAAGCTAGCCGTTACCACCTTCATCGCGTGCGACTCGGATAGTGTCTGGATGACGGCGCATCTGGACACTACTTTTGCAAATTGGCATAAGGTCGAGGTCCGGCCGCAATCGTCTGGCGAAAGCTACCGCGTAGTGCCTCGCGGTCGCCGGCCGACCTTCCGTTCGACATGCTTGTCGATCCACGCAATCACTAGGCCGGCAAGCTGGTCGCTGTTCCTGTCCTGCATCAGCATGTGACTATTGCCATGAATGCCGAGTGCAGGCAGGTGGATCATCTCCGCGTCGCCGCCGGCTTTCTTGAGTTGTTCGAGAAATGTATTGCAGCTCGCGAACGCCTCCCCCAGTTCGCCGGCCCGCGACCCTGGGTTCTCGGTGAGGTGATCGCCGAACATGACGAGTGTCGGGATCTTAGCGAGCGTGCCAATCTGCGCAGCGGTGAGGTTCGTCACGCACGGCATCTCGATCGAGACAAGTCCCCTGATGCCGGTCGGGTCGATGAGGGCGGCCTGTTCGGGGAAGAATCCCGATTCCGAGTGGCCCATCACCACGGCACCCTTTAGCCTCACGCCGAGCGCCGCCATCTGCTTCCAAGTCGGGTTCGGGTTGGACGGCAGAGTCGCGTTGAGGTCCGGAATCATCTGTTTGTACAATTCGTCCATCGCCTCACCGGACCGCACGCTGCGCTTCGTATTTTTCACCAATGAAGAGTACTTTCCTCAAGAACTGATGGGCAGTCTGGTCTACGCGAAGCTGTGCCGGGCGCGGGGTGACAACATCGTTGCAATGGTGAGCCTGGAAACGATTGGCTATTTCTCAGACGTAGCTGGCAGTCAGAAATATCCGTTCCCAATCAATTTGCTTTATCCCTCCACGGGTAACTTCCTGGGCTTCGTTGGGAATATCGAATCGCGTTCGATGGTGCGCACCGCAATCCGTTCATTCCGGATTGTGGCGATGCTGCCGTCACAGGGAGTGGCGACGCCGGAGTTCATCGATGGGATCGGCTGGTCGGATCAATGGTCTTAGGTGGGCAGTCTCTCGATGAAAGGTGGAACACGAGAGCGCTCAGGCGCGCTAAGCCTTCAGAAAAGCTTGTAGTTCGGCTAAAACCTCGTTGGGCGAGCCATCCGGCAGGTTGTGTCCGCCGGGCAGCACTTTCCCACGCACGTCGGAAGCCCGTTCCTTCCAGGTAGCCAGCACGTCGAATAGGCGGCCCATTGGCCCTTGCTGTGCCCACAAAACCAGCAGCGGGCATTCGATCTTCTTGCCCATGTCTTCGACATCGTGCTCCATGTCGATACTGGCGCCGGCGCGGTAATCTTCGCACCCGGCGTGGATGGTTGCCGGATTCCGGAACGTGCGCAAATACTCTTTCGCCATCGGCGACTCGCCGCGGCCGATGAACAGTTCGAGATTGCTCTCGATACATTTCTCGGGCATGGGTGCGCGCTGGATGAGGAAGAACCAATGGTAGTAGGCGGTCGCCGATTCCTGCGTGATGTTGTGATAGAACTTCGAGGTGGGGATGATATCGAGCACTGCGGCGCGGGTGACTTTATCGGCATGGTCCAGCGCCATACGATGTGCCACACGCCCACCGCGGTCATGCCCGACGGCCGCGAACTTATCAAAGCCGAAGTGCTTCATCACTTCCACTTGGTCCTGCGCCATGGCTCGCTTCGAATAACCGGCGTGGTTGATTCCGTCGGCGGGCTTGCTGCTGTCACCATATCCGCGCAGATCGGTTGCCACCACGGTATAGTCTTTCGCCAATTTCGGCGCCACCAGGGACCAGGAGACGTGCGATAGCGGGTAACCATGCATGAGCAGCACCGGCGGGCCTTGACCGCCGATCACACCATTTATGGTGGCTCCGGAGGTTTCGACTTGGAACGATTTGAAATTTTCCGGAAATAGATTCGCTGGCGGGGCGGCATTCGGCTGTGCCTGCGCTTCGCTCAGGCCTCCTGCGGCGACTCCGGCTACCAGGGCCGAGGCAGTCTGAAAGAGCTCGCGCCGCCTGACACCCAAGGTCGACTTTTGTTTTTTTGAATTACGCACAATCTCTCCCCTCGCGTCTGAATCGGAGTTCTCATTACTATACACCTGCTGTCATCGGCTCTGTTGTCAAAAAGGAAAGGCCAGCTTCCCTCTTTTTGCAGAGGATAGCCGGCCTTTGAGCCTGACAGATCGCGCAATATCAGAACACAAATTTCATGCCGAGTTGGATTTGCCGCGAAGTGCCAATGATCGTGCCAATGGCGCCGGCGTTGGAGGCGTTACCCGTGATTCCCGCAGGGGAGCCAGCCAACCCGCCTACAGCCGTAAACGCGTTGAGATTCCCCAGACCGAGGTACCCCGGAGTCCCAAGGTTGGTGTGGTTAAAGATGTTGAAGATTTCGGCGCGGAATTGCATATTGAGCCGCTCGAAGATCCTGGTGTCTTTCGAGAGCGAAAAATCGACGGACTGATAATTGGGTCCTTCCACAGTGTTCTTGCCCAGGTTTCCGACGACGCCGGGTGCTGGCAGGGTATAGCAACTCGCATTGAACCAGTGCAGCGCCGATTGGTTGGCGGTTTGATCGCAGCCGGCGATCACGTCTGGACGTACCGTACTGAAGTTATTGGACAGCAGAGCACGGTCATAGCCGATACCGATCGACAAGGGAACGCCGGTGCGGAATGACTCGATGCCGCTGATCTGCCAGCCTTCGATCAAGCGATTGCCGCGGAAGGGGAGCCGGTAGACCACGTTCATTGTCAAGTTGTGGCGGATGTCGAATCCGCACAAACCTCGTTCGCGACTTCCGTCGTAGGGGTTCGTCCAAGAGGAAGTCCCGTTGTTGCCGCCCAAGCCGCCGTAGGTGTAGGCGCCATCGGTACAACGCGAGTAAACGTAGGACAAATTACCCACGAAGTTGCTGCCGAAGCGGTTGTTCCAGCTCATCTGCATGGAATTGTAATGCGAAGAGCTGCCGGGGTTGGTGAGCACAAGGCTTCCAAACGCCGGGTTGATGCGGTTGTAGGACGTTGCGGTGGCCGGGTTTCCAAATTGCAGCAAGCCGTTCGGTAGCGTCACCGGCACGGGTGGATTGTAGTCGCGGAATGACAATAGGTCCACTCCGCGTGAGCCTACATAGCCGACTGTCAGCACGGAACCCCGGAAGACTTCACGCTGGATGTTCAAGTTGTACTGCATCTGATACGGCGTCTTGCCGATGTTGTAATCCGTGCCGAAAGTCAAGCTGGGCAGGGGCGGTGCAGCGGCGCCACCCTGGAAGGGTATCGGGAAAGAGGGGTTTACTTGATTCAAAGCCAGGAAGGGCGGAGTGCCGACGTATCCCGAAAAGAACACGTAGGTCTGCGCTGGATCGTGGAACATGCCGAAGCCTCCGCGCAGCGAGGTCTTGTGATCGCCAAATACGTCATAGGCGAAACCGAATCGCGGGTCCCAGTTCTTGACATTGGGGTTGGTCGCAAACGCGTTGGGCACCAAGTCGAAACCGGTCCCGAACGGCGGATGCGTAAGGTTGTGCAAGACATTGTGCTGTTCCACCGGGTTGGTCTGAAACTCATAGCGGATGCCCATGTTCAGCGTGAGCTTGCGGCTGACCTTCCAGTCGTCCTGGAAGTAGGGTTTCAGGCTGATGTCGCGGAAGTAACGCTCGCCACTGGCAGTCGCCGGCGGCGCTCCGGTGAAGAGAGTGGGCTTGGCTTGCAAAAGATTCACTAAGCCCGGGAAGGCATAGTTCCCGTTCCAGTAGGTATAGCTTGCGCCATTGATCTGATGGCGGCGGACATGCATACCGAATTTCAGGCTATGGCTGCCTTTAGTCCAAATCAGGTTATCCTCTTCCGTAAATTTGTTTTCCAGGAAGCGGAAGGGATTGGTGAAGTTCGCGCCCAACGACGTCATGCCGGTAATGCTGAGGGTAACGTCCTGGCGGCCGGGGAAAGCCTGCAATACATTGCCGGGTGCTATGTTGGGTTCCGTCTCTGTCTCCAGCGGACGGGTGAAGGAGACACTGAACTGATTCAGCAGGGTCGGCGAGAAGATATGCCGTTCCTGAATGGTCGCAAACTGATTGTGATTGTGATCGCTCACCGGCCAGTAATTGATGGACGTGGGGGAATTGGCTTGCGCGATGTCAGACACGTAGCGCCCGAACAAGGAATCTTTGGTGGAGATGGTCCAATCTCCGCGTGCCAGTAAGTAGTCTTCGTGAATCACTTGGTTGCCCACCGTGGTTGCGTTGCCGAGGCCGCTAGGGGTGCCGTCTTTGTTAAGGATAAGCGAAGTGGCGCGCGGATACAGCGCCAAAATCCCAACGATCCTGGGGTCGACGCCCACGTTCACTCCATTGACGAACCCGTTGCGGGCGTTGTCGTCGGGAACGGTGACCAGGAAGCTTTGACCCAAAGCCTGGCGGATCCCTTCGTAGTCTGCGAAGAAGAATATCTTGTCCTTCTTCACGGGGCCGCCTATGCTGCCGCCGTACTGATTCTTGCGGAAAGGCGCAGGATCAGCGCTGGTGGCGCCGGGCTTACGGGCGCTTTCAAAAAAGTTGCGCGCGTCCATGGCGCTGTTGCGGAGGAAGTCAAACGCGGTGCCGTGAAAGCCATTGGTGCCGGACTTCGACGCAGCATTTACCACCGCGCCATTGCCACCAAAATCCGCGCCGTACGTGTTGGTGAGGGTCTGAAACTCAGCGATGGCCTCCACGCCCAGCGAGGTACCGGATACGTTGGCGCCGGAGCCGCGCTGCCACCAATCCTGCAGGTTCTCGCCATCGAGAAGAATCGCGTGGCCCTCGGGCCTGGCGCCAGAAACAGAGAACGTAGCGGCCCGGCCAACCAGCGCGCTGCTGCCGCCTGCAGGATAGGAAATCGCGCCGGGAGCGAGCAGAATCAGTTGTTCAAAATTACGTCCGTTCAACGGTAATTCCCGCATTTGGTTTTGATTAATGAGGGAGGAGAGCGACGACGTTTCCGTCTCCACCGACGAAACCTGACCTTCGACGTTTACGGTCTGTTCCGCCTGTCCGACTGGCAATTGGAAATCGGCGATGGGCAGGCTGCCGACGGTGAGATTCACACCCTTCCGCACTACGGTCTGAAACCCCATCTTGGTTGCCTGCAGATCGTAATCGCCAATCGCCAGATCGGGCAGGTTGTAGCGACCCTGGGCATCGCTCATGGTGGAGCGAGTTAAGCCGGTACCGTTGTTCTTTGCATTCACAGTTGCGCTTGGAACGGCGGCGCCGGAAGTGTCCGTTATGGTGCCGGAAATAGTCGCAGTGGCGGCTTGACCGTACAGATGCTGAATGCTGAGACAAGCTAGAAAGCAGAGACCCCAAATCGACAACAGCCGGGTCACGGAAAAGCGAACTGAGTTAAACCTCATGGTTCCCCCTATTTGGTCCTGCAGTTTTTCGACAACCCCAATGAGCGCGAGAAGCTCAATTACCGTGGGAGTATATCCGAGGCAAGCGACGGTGTCAACAGTTTTGCATGCATTTTTACGAAAACAGAACATCCAGCGCAGTCGTTTTTCGGCAGGCGAAAATGGCAGCGGCCACAGCTCGGAAAAGGCCGACTGGTTCGGTTATTTGGAAGCGGTTTTTTCCGACTCCGCCTTTTCCTCGGCTCGAGCCGCGCTCAGGCGGTTGCGCATCGCGTAGTTGCCTTCATGGCAGGCGTACTCGTAGATCTGATAGCCGGGGTCGTGCGTGATCGGAAGCGAGATGGTGTAGGACGCCGTGAAGGTCTTGGG